>Ga0209577_10004910_pt1 | contig 12518 bp, 11 predicted proteins | sample GraSoiAngelo_109_FD_185874 | JGI IMG/M metagenome (GOLD analysis project Ga0209577, IMG submission 185874) | Grasslands soil microbial communities from the Angelo Coastal Reserve, California, USA - 14_0903_12_20cm (SPAdes) (version 2) | ecosystem: Environmental > Terrestrial > Soil > Grasslands... | reverse complement strand
GCACGGCCGAGGCGGAGGCCGCCTGCGCCGGCTGGATCTCGCGCATCGCGACCGTGGTCATGGGGGCGAAGACCAATCCCAGGCCGATTCCGGTGACGATCAGCGGCGCCAGGAAGGTCCAGCTCGTCGAGTCGAGCTGCGCCACGTAAACCGCCGCGCCGGCGCCGAGGCCGAAGATGGCCAGCCCCGCCATCAGCAGGTACTTGCCGCCCAGCCGGTCGGCAAAGCGGCCGGCGAAGGGCGCGACCACCATCGCAGCCAGGGACATCGGGGCGATCGTCAGGCCGGACTGCAGCGCGCTCATCCCGAGCACCGACTGGGTGTAGATCGTGATCGGGATGAAGATCCCCTGCATCCCGTACTGCATGGCGAACCCGGTCCAGTTCATGACCGAGAAGTTGCGGTTGCGGAAGAGGCCGAGTGGCACCAAGGGCTCGGCCTGGAACGCCTCGAAGACCAGGAACAGGGCCAGCACCAGCAGGCCGCCGCCGATCAGCTCGGGGATGGTGACGAAGGTCCCGGTGACCGCGCCCCAGGAGTACTTCTGGCCCTCGATGAGGCCGAACACGACCAGCAGCAGGCCCAAGGAAGCAAGAACCGTTCCGGGGATGTCGAAGCGGTGAGCCTGGCCCGGCCGGACGTCGGGGACGATCAGCACCGTCGCGACCAGGGCGACGACCCCGACCGGCACGTTCAGGAAGAAGATCCAGGGCCAGTCCAGGTAGGTGACGATCAGGCCGCCCAGGGTCGGGCCCGCCACCGTCGACAGTCCCACGACCGCGCCCCAGATCCCCAGCGCGGCGCCGCGCCGCTCGGCGGGGAAGACGGCGGTCAGGATGGTCAGCGACTGCGGCGCCAGCATCGCACCGCCCACGCCCTGGGCAACCCGCGCGACGATCAGCGAGGTGGCGTCGGTCGAGAAGCCACAGGCCGCGGAAGCTGCCGTGAAGACCACCAGGCCGGCGACGAAGAGGTTGCGGGGGCCGAAGACGTCGCCCAGCCGGCCGGCGGTGATCAGCAGCACCGCATAGGCGAGCAGGTAGCCGTTGAACACCCAGAGCACCTGGTCGATCGACGCGTGCAGGCCCGTCAGCATCGAGGGCGTCGCGACGTAGACGATGGTCGTGTCGAGCATGATCATGAAGAACCCGAGGCAGACGACCAGCACTGTCGCCCAGGGGTTCGCCCGCAGCCTAGCCAGCATCGTTTCCGGCCTCCTCTGGAGTGCGCAGCTGCCTCGAGAACCAGTCCGCGCAGAAACGGTGGAAGGCGATGCCGAAGTCGAGCACCTCGAGCCTGCAGCTCGGACCGTGGGACGCGGCCTTCGGCCGGTGGTCCCCCAGCCGGGCGGCCGCGTCCTGGTGCCGCTTCACCGTCGCCCGCAGCAGCCGCTCCCGGTCCTTCGGGTCCCCGTGGTCGGAGAAGAAGACCCGGAGCAGCATCTCGTCGCGCACCTCCATCGGTGACTCGACCGGCTCGCTCAACCAGGCTTCCAAGGCCTCACGGCCGCGGGTGGTGGCCTGGTAGACGGTCCGCTGCCGGCCGCCGACGGCAGCCTCCTCGGAGGAGACCAGCTCCAGCTCCTCGAGCTGCTTCAGCTCCGGGTAGATCTGCCCGTAGCTGATCGCCCAGAAGTGCCGGACCGTCTCGTCGGCGAAGGCCTTGATGTCGTAGCCGGACATCGGCCGTAAGGCGACCATGCCGAGGATCGCGTAGGAGTTGTTGCTGAGGGCCGCTGCCATATCGCAGCTAGATATATCACATCGATATATCGGATTGCAATATTCAGCTTTCGACCGAGGGGTCGGAGACCGCGGCTAGAAGAACGCCGACTCGGACTGGGCGTCGAAGAGGTGCAGGCCCCGGCTGTCGAGCCCGAGCCGCACCTGGTCGCCGGGCGCGACCTTCATCCGCGGGTCCACCCGGGCCGTGACCTGGTCACCGCCGACGGAGCCGTAGAGGAACTGGTCGGAGCCGAGCCGCTCGACCACCTCCACGTTCATCTCCAGGGTCGCGAACTCCGAGGGGCGGTCGGTGACCGCCTCGGGGCGGAAGCCGAGCGTGCCCTTCTCGGACGGCACGTGCTGCGGCAGCTTGACGTCGAAGCCGGAGGCCTTGGCCGACCCGTCTGACATCGTCACCGGGACGAAGTTCATGGTCGGCGTACCGATGAAGCCCGCCACGAAGAGGTTGGCCGGGTGGTCGTAGATGTCATCCGGCGTGCCCACCTGCTGCAGGATGCCGGCGTTCATGATCGCGATCCGGTCGCCCATGGTCATCGCCTCGACCTGGTCGTGGGTGACGTAGATGAAGGTCGTCTCCAGGTCGTGGTGCAGCTTCTGCAGCTCGATGCGCGTCTGGCCGCGCAGCTTGGCGTCCAGGTTGGAGAGAGGCTCGTCGAGCAGGAAGACCTGCGGGTCGCGGACGATCGCCCGTCCCAGCGCGACGCGCTGCCGCTGGCCGCCGGAGAGGGCGCGCGGCTTGCGCTTCAGGAAGTTGTCGAGGCCCAGGATGCGGGAGGCGTTGTTGACGCGCTTGTCGATCTCGGCCTTCGGCATCCGCTTCATCTGCAGCGGGAAGGCCATGTTGTCGTAGACGCTCATGTGCGGGTAGAGCGCATAGGACTGGAACACCATCGCGATGTCGCGGTCCTTGGCGGCGATGTCGTTCACGACGCGGTCGCCGATCCGGATCTTGCCCTCGCTGATCGTCTCCAAGCCGGCGAGCATGCGCAGCGCGGTCGACTTGCCGCAGCCGGAGGGGCCGACCAGCACCATGAACTCCTTGTCGGCGATCTCGACGTTGAAGTCCTTGACGACCGTCACGTCGGACGTGTAGCGCTTGACAACGTGGTCGTAGGTGACTGATGCCATTTCTCTTTTCGACTACCCCTTAACTGACCCGGCGAGGATGCCGCGCACGAAGAAGCGCTGCAGGCTGAAGAAGACGATCAAAGGCACGATCATGCTGATGAAGGCCGCCGCGGTCAGCAGGTGGTAGCCCTGCCCGAGCGAGTTGACCAGGCCGGCGATCTTGACCGTCAGCGGCGCCACCGGCTCGCTGCCGCCGACGAAGATCAGCGCAACCAGGAGGTCGTTCCAGATCCAGAGGAACTGGAAGATGACCAGGGACGCGATCGCGGGGACCGAGAGCGGGAGGACGATCCGGAAGAAGACGGTCAGCGTTCCCGCGCCGTCCATCTCCGCCGACTCGAAAAGGTCTGTGGGCAAAGCTCGGAAGAAGTTGGAGAGGAGGTAGATGGCGAAGGGCAGGCCGTAACCGGTGTGGGCGAGCCACACGGCGAGGAAGGTGCCGCTGATGCCCGCCTTGTTGAACATGGTGAGGAGGGGGATGAAGGTGACCTGGAGGGGCACGACCAGGAGTCCGACTAGCGCCAGGAAGAACCAGTCGCGGCCCCAGAAACGCATCCAGGAGAACGCGTAGGCGGCGAAGGCCGCGATCGTCACCGGGATGACCGTGGAGGGGATCGAGATCATGAAGCTGTTGACCAGCGCCGTGCCGAGGTTGTTCGAGCTCAGGACCTTGACGTAGTTGTCGAGCGTGAAGTTGAAGGGCGGCGAGAGCGCCGTCCACCAACCGGTGCTGGAGATCAGGCTGAAGGGCCGGAAGGAGCTGACGAAAAGGCCCAGCGTGGGCACGATCCAGGCCAGGGTCAGGCCGATGATGACAACGTGGAGAACCGCGCCCTGGAGGCGGTCGGCAATCCAGCGCGGGGAGTACCGGGCCGCTTCGATGGTCTGCAGGCGTTCGCTCGCGACCGTCATCTCCGTGCCTCCACCGCCCGGAACTGGCGCAGGTTGAAGATCAGGACCGGGATCACAGTCAGCAGCAGGAGCACCGCCACCGCTCCCGAGACGCCCGCATTGGAGAAGGTGAAGAGCTCCTTGTAGGCGAGGTTGGCGAGGACCTCGGTGTTGTAGTTGCCGAAGGTCAGCACGTAGACGACGTCGAAGGCCTTCAGGGCGAAGATGACGAGGGTCGTGCCGACCACGGTGATGGTCGGCATCATGAGCGGGAAGATCACCCGGCGGAAGATGGTCAGCTCACCGGCGCCGTCGACGCGCGCCGCCTCCAGGAGCTCCCCGGGGATGCCCTTGAGGGCAGCCGAGAGGATGACCATCGCAAAGCCCACCTGCCCCCAGACGGCCGCTGTGATCAGTGCCAGGTTGTTGACGCGTTCGTCCTGCAGCCAGGTTATGGGCGGCTGGTGGAAAAGGCTGGTGACCACAAAGTTCAGCGTCCCGGTCTGCGGCAGGCCGGGCGACTGGTAGCTGTACATGAACTTCCAGATCACGCCCAGGGCCACGAAGGAGATCGCCATCGGCATGAAGATCAGCGACTTGACGGGCGTCTCGTAGGGCACGCGGTCGGCGAGCACCGCGAAAAGCATTCCGAAGAGCAGCACGAAGCCGGTGTAGAGCACCAGCCAGTAGAGGTTGTCTCGGATGGCGATCCAGGCGCCGCCGGTTGGAAATCCGCTCAGGATCTGCTGGTAGTTGGCCAGGCCGACCCAGTTGCCCTGCCGGTTCTCGAGGCTGATCCGGATGGTGTCGACCGCGGGGTAGACGAGGAACACGCTCACGAAGACGAGGGCGGGTCCGACCCAGATCCAGGGCCGGACCCTCGGTTGGTGTTGAGGGGGGAGCTGGCGCACCGCGAACTCGAAAGCCACGATGTAGCCGACCAGCACGGCCGGCACGCCGAGGATCACCGCCACCAGCGTCGGCAGCTGGTTGGTCAAGAGCTGCGTCAGGTCCATGGCGCTGCGCTCCCGCCCTCCTTAAGACGTGTAGGCGGTGGCTTGCACCTTGTCGAGGTCGGCCAGGATCGTGTCTAACTGGCCCTGGTCATTGACGAACTTCAGGACCGCGCTCCACCATGCCGACTGCATCGCGTTCGGCATCAGGTCGCCGGCGTCGAAGGCCGCGATCTTGGTCGTGGTCATGATCTGGCCGACGCTGCGCGAGAGCTCGTCCGGGTAGTCGCTCAGCGCGACCTTCTTGTTCGGGGAGATGGCGCCGCCTCGCTTCACCCAGATCGCCTGCGCCTCCGGTGTGGTCAGGTACTTGATCAGCGCCCGCGCCTGCGGGGTTGACTTGAACATCGCGAAGAGGTCGCCGGCGACGACGTGGGAGCCCGCGTTGGAGGGGTTGACGTCGGGCAGGCTGAAGAACTTGAAGTCGGTGATCGGCTTCGGCGCCGACGGGTACTTGGTGAAGAAGTCGGAGATGAACGAGCCCTGGTTGACCATGTAGCACTTGGGCGGGTTCAGGAACATCGGCTGGCCGACGTCGCCGAAGTTGGTGGCCAGCATCTGCTGCTTGCCGCCGAAGACGTTGGAGTCGTTGGTGCCAATGACCTGGCCCCAGGTCTGCCACGCCTTCTTGATCTCCGGGGAGCTCCACTTGTGCTTGCCGGCCCACCAGTCGTTGTAGACGTTGATCCCGGACTGGCTGAGGACGATCTCCTTGATCTGGTCGGTGCCCGGCCAGCCCGAGGCCGAGCCTGACTCGAGCGTGATGCACCACGGCGTGGTCCCGCTCGACTTGATAGTGCTCTGCAGCGTCATCAGGTCGTTCCAGGTCTTGGGCTCCTGGTAGTTCTTGGCGGCGAAGTTCTTCGGGTCGTAGAACACCAGTCCCTTGAGGGACGTCTTGATGAAGATGCTGTAGGTCTTTCCGTTGTACTGGCCGAGCTTCACCCAGCTCGACGAGTACTGGTCATTCATGGCGGACATGTCGAGCACGTTGTCGAGCTGCACCAGCTTGCCGGCCTTGGCGAAATCGAACATCTGGCCGGGACCGGGGAGGCCCGCGAGCTCGGGCGGGTTGCCCGCCTGGACGCGGGTGTTCAGGACCGCGTTGAGGTCACGGGTGCTCTCGTAGTTGACCGTGACGCCGGTCTGGGTCTCGAAGGGCTGAATCATGGCCATGAAGGAGTCCTGCTCACTTCCTGACCAGGTGGCGAGCACGTTGACCGAACCGCCGATCTTGCCGGCTCCGGTGCTGCTGTTGCCGTTCGACTGGCCGGGTGCGCAGGCGGCCCCCGCCAGCGCTGTGATGACGGCGAGAATCAGGCCCCGCCGAAGACTTAATGCGCGCATCGCATACCCCCAACCGGTGAGCTGTTGCTGTCCGCTTTGCCGATCATACAACTACCTCCTCTCGTAGTTCGACGGTCCGATTTGTGCGTTCCAGGGAGCCGCGGTCGAGGCCCGGATCACCAGCTCGGTGCTGAGCGGAGGGGGCGAGCTGACCGTCTTTCCCTGCAGGCGGCGGATGAGCAGGCCGGCCGCCAAGCGGCCCTTTTCGACGATCGGTTGATGGACCGTCGTCAGCGGCGGAGTGGTCCAGGCGGCCATCGGCAGGTCGTCGTAGCCGACCACCGAGAGGTCGTCCGGGATCATGAGTCCGGCCGCCTGGGCGGCGGCCATCAGCCCGATCGCGGCCATGTCGCTCATCACCAGCACCCCGGTCGGGCGCCGGCGGCCCTTAGGGAGGGCGGCGAAGGCCCGGGCGCCGGCTTCGATGGTCGCGCCGGCGGTGAGCGTGAAGGGCTCGGGGACGCCCGCCTTGCGCAGCGCCCGCTGGTAGCCTGCCAGCCGCCGGGCGGTGACCGGGGTCGGCCAGCTCTTCGAGGTCGTGGGAGGCAGCATCACCAGGGCCAGCTCGCGATGGCCGAGCCTGAGCAGGTGGCGCGCGGCCGCCTCCGCCCCGCCCGCGTCGTCCACGTTCACGGCGGGATGGCCGGGCGAGTCGTCCGAGTCCACCAGCACGACCGGGATCCCGAGCCGGTCCATGGTCTTGATGGCCGGGTCCTGTGGGCTCAGGCCGAGGCTGATGAAGCCGTCCACGCTGGCGGCCCGGATGGCGCCCTCCAGCGATCCGTCCAGCGGCGGGACCAGGAGCAGGGTCAGGTCGTGCGCCTCCGAGAACTCGCCCAGGCCCCGGATCAGCTCGGCCGTGAAGGGGTTGGCGAAGACGGTCTTGAGTCGCTGCGGGATCAGGATCCCGATCGAGCCGCTGCGCCGCATGGAGAGCGCGCGGGCGGCCGGGTGGGGCGTGTAGCCGATCTCGTGCGCGACGTCCAGGATCCGGTCCAGCGTCGACTGGCCGAGGCGCTCGGGGTTGTTGAAGGCGAAGGAGACTGCTGTCTTCGACACGCCGGCAGCGACCGCCACGTCAGCGATGGTCACACGTCCCATGGCGCCAATCTCGGGAACCCTGGTACCGGCCTATCCCCACCGAACCGCACCCCCAGTTGTGCCGCTAAACCGATTTAATAAACCGGTTTCGCGGAATCGTATGAGGGCCGCGACGCAAATGTCAAATCAGCGCTGCGAGCGGCCGTGGACGACGGGAAAGGTCGGCCTCAGGATCCGATCGGGATCGAGAAGCTGAAGGTGGAGCCCTTCCCCTCCTCGCTCTCCACCCAGATCCTGCCCTTGTGAAGCTCGATGATCTGGCGCGAGATGGGCAGGCCCAGACCGGTCCCCATGATCTTGGTGGTCGCGTCGCGCCCGAAGCGCTCGTAGCGCTGGAACACCTTGTCCAGGTGCTCCGCCGGGATGCCCATGCCCTGGTCCGTGATCCCGACCGTGACGGTCGTGAAGTCGTGCTTGCTGCGGACCAGGATCTCCCCGCCCTCCGGCGAGTACTTGGCCGCGTTGCTGAGCAGGTTGGCGACGACCTGCGTCAGCCGGTCGGTGTCAGCGCGCGCCTTCGGCAGGCCGCCGTCCAGCTCCAGCCGGAAATGGTGGAGCGGGTGCGCGGCACGGGCGCGCCCGACCGATTCCTCGAGCACCTCGTTGATGTCCACCTCCGCCACCTGGAGCGTCATCCGGCCCGACTCCATCCGGTCCATGTCGAGCATCTCGGTGATCATCCGGTTCAGGCGCAGGGCATCGCTGTTGATGTCGGTCGCGAAGTCCTTGATCTCCGCCGGGCTCAGGTTGTCCGCGTCGCGCATGATCTCGCTGAAACCCTGGATGCCGGTCAGTGCAGTTCGGAACTCGTGGCTGACGATGGAGATGAAGTCGCTCTTGAGCCGGTTCAACCGATCCAGCTCCTCCAGCGACGCCATCGCCGCGGCCTCCGCCGCGTGCTTGGCGCTGTTGTCCTCGAACATGATCAGGAAGTAGTCGAGGTCGCCGCCCGGGTCCTTCACGGTGGAGGCGGTCCAGTGCACCCACCGCTGCTCGCCGTCGCGCCGCCGGACCTGGGCCTCGGCCTCGATGGTCTCCACCTCGCCCTGCCAGAGCGGCCGGAACTCCTCGGCGACGTTCTCGATCCACTCGGGATCCAGGAACTCGGCCAGCGACACGCCGACCATCTCCTGGCCGGGGGAGAGCATCTCGCGAAGCCGGCGGTTGGCCTCGGTGATCCGCCAGTGAGCGTCCAGCTTGGCCACGCCCAGCGGTGAGTTGTCGAAGACGCTGTCGATGAACTTCGACTTGGCGGCGCTCTCCATGAGTGCCAGCCGGGCCGACTGCTCCAGCGTCTTCTGCTCGGTGACGTCGAGGACGACGCCCTGCACGATCAGGCCGTGCCCGGACGGATCCTCGGCCAGCGAGGCATGGTCCCGTACCCAGATGTACTTCCCGTCCTTTCTTCGGATCCGGTACTCGGCCCGGAAGGGCTTGCCGCCCCGGCTGGCCTCGCTGAATTCCGCCAGGACCCGGTCCCGCTCGTCGGGATGTAGGTTGTCGGCCCAGAGGTCGGGGTCGTCGCGCCACTCGGCCATCGAGTAACCGAGGATCACCTCCGCCTGCCGGCTCCGGTAAAGGGTCTTGGAGTTGGCCGGGTCGGCGATGTAGAAGTAAGCGGGCGCCGCCTCCACCATCCGCCGGAACCACCAGCCTTCGTCGTCGGACCGCGGGGTGAGCCGCCGGTCCGGCTGCTCCTCCGCCCCCACCGCCGTCAAAGCCCGCCGCCGGCCAGGAGGCGGAGCAGGGACGGGCCGAGCAGGATCAGCCAGAGGGTGGGGAAGATCAGCACCACCATCGGGATCGTCATCTTGACCGGCGCCTGCGCGGCGAGCTCCGAGGCCAGCTCGGCGCGGCGCCGGCGCAGGTCCTGGGCCTGGATGCGGAGGGTCTGGGCGACCGGCACGCCCATCCTTTCCGAGCTGACCATCATGCCGATGAAGGTGTTCAGCTCGGGGATCGCCGAGCGCCTTCCGAAGTCCTCCAGCGCGTCCAGCCGGTGGCGGCCGAGGGAGATCTCGGCCAGCGCGATCCGGAACCCGTCAGTGAGCGGGTTGTCGAACCTGTCGACCACCCGGCTCAGGGCGGTGTCGAAGTTCAGGCCGGCGTCCACCGCGACGACCAGGAAGTCCACTACGTCCGGGAGCGCCCGGAGCATCTCCCGCCGGTGGGCCACGATCGATCGCTGCAGCCAGGCGCCCAATCCGAACCAGCCGCCGATCGCGCCCAGGGCGCCGAGAACGACCGCCAGGGCGACGGCGCCGCCGGTCAGGGTGCTGCCGACGGCGTAGCCGAGGAAAGCGCTCAGGGCGGTCGAGACGACCGTCCCGGCAACCCGGATCGCGACGAAAGCTTCAGCCGTGAGCCCGTAAGGCCTACCTGCCAGGACCAGGCTGTGCTCGAGCCCGCTCATGTAGACGCTGGGCGCGCGAGAGGCGATCGCACCCGAGACCTCGGTCAGCCGAGGCTGGATCATCCGCTCGTAGAAGTTCAGGCGCTCCAGCTCGTCGTCCAGCGCGGCGCCGGGCCCGACGCTGTAGAAGGAGACGCGGTCGAGGAGCGGGTTCTGGCCGGCCGGACGCCGGACCGGGTTCCAGATCCCGAAGACGAGGATCGCCAGCCCGATGGCGGTGGCGGCCGCCGTTAGCCAGATCAAAGGGCCTGCCTAGCCGACCAAGCCCGGCCAGCGGCTCGAGATGTCGGCCTGGGTCACCCCCTTCGACCCCGCGGCCGGGCAGCCGGGGTCAGGGGTGGCGGCGGCGGCGGACGGGTAGTCGCTCGAGGAGAGCAGCGTGTATTTGAGGGTGGCGTTGGCGAGGAACCAGTTCAGGAACTCCGCCTGGCACTCGGTGACCGCGACGGTGAGGCTGCCCGCCGTGGAGGAGCTGGCCTGGGCGCCCGTGGTCGGGTCGGGAGCGATGCCGACGCTGATGACGTGGAGGCCGGGGTAGACGGTCCGGACGCTGGCGGCGCCGTTGCTGCGCGAGGCCACGACGGCGATCACGTCGATGTAGTCGCCGGCCCGGATGTTGCCGGCGACGCCGACCAGCTCGCCGCTCGGCAGGGTGGCCGCCACGTAGCCGGCCGGCAGGGGGAGGAAGGCCGTCTGCGCCCCGGCCCCCGATTCGCTCCGGGCCAGCATGTTGATCAGCACCGGCTGGCCCTTCTTCAGCGTCACCTGCAGGATCTGTCCCCTGGCGGTCTTGGCGTCGGTGAGCGCGTTGGGAGGGACGTCGGCCGTCGAGTAGTGCGCGGTGGTGAGGTCCCCGTCGGCGATCGTCCTGCGCGCGTCGAGGTCGCGGGCTGCCACCACCAGGGTGGCCGTCGTCGGCGCCTGGGCCGGTGCTTGGCTGATCCGCCCGATCAGGACCGAGGCGCCGAAGCCGGCGATGGCCAACACCACGCCGGCCACGATCAGGGGCACGTTGAAGCGCCGTTCGGGAGTCTGGGCAGCCGCCATGGCGGGGCCATTCTAGAATGGCCGCGCCAATCGCAACGCTTGGCGCAAACGTATCTGCAGTGAGAATCACCTCCGAGCGCGCTCAGGCCCTGGTCGAATTCGCGCTCGTCTCGATGTTCGTGATGCTGCTGCTCGGCAGCGTCGTCGAGCTCGGCTTTCTCTTCTCGCACAAGCTGGAGCTGGCCAACGCCGCCCGCGCCGGGGCCCGTTGGGGAACCACCCACTCCAGTGCCTGGAGCGCCGCGGCGGGCCCCGCCTCCAACACCATCGAGGGGCAGGTTCAGAACGCCGGCGGCACCGCCGCGCTGCCGAACAACGACACCCACCTCTACATCGACTACCTGGCGGTCAGCGGTTCGACGCAGACGCTCTGCGGCAACTACAGCGCCGCCAGTGGCGCTTTCGTGGCCCAGGCCGGGTATTCGCAGGCCACCTGCGTGACGGCGGGCAACGTCGTTCGCGTGACCATCACCAACAGCTACAGCCTGGTGACCGGCCTCTTCGGCAGCCTCGGCGCGCCGGTCAGTGTCAAATCGGTGGCCGCGATGGTGATCACGGTATGAGCTCGCGGCGGGGTGAGCGCGGCCAGACGCTGGTCCTGTCAGCGCTGCTGATCGTGGTCCTGATCGGGTTCGTGGGGTTGACGGTCGACGGCGGCGAGGCGGCCGCGGAGCAGCAGCTGGTGCGGAACGCGGCGGACGGCTCGGCGCTGGCCGCCGCCTACTCGCTGAACAAGGGTTCGACGATCGCGGCCGCATCCACCCTGGCCGGCCAGGTGCTGACCGCCGACGCACTGCCGGCCGGCGACCTGGCCATGACCTACCTGGACTCCTCGGGCGCCGTGACCGCGGTGGCCGCCAACGTGCACACCGTCCGGGCCGTCGTCACCGACCAGCACCGGACCTACTTCCTGGGCGCCGTGGGCGTCAACAGCCTGCAGCTGGCGGCCACGGCGGAAGCCCTGGCCGGCAGCAGCGTGGCCGCCGGCTGCGCGCTCTGCGTGATGGCCCCCGGCGGCAGCGGGATCGACACCGGCACCGGCAGCACCATGACGGTGACCGGTGGGCCGGTGGTGGCGAACTCGACCGCCGCGGCCGCGATCGCCGTGGGCAACAACTCGCACCTGGCAGCGCCCGCGATCACGATCGCGACCGGCGGCGGCTACACGCTCGGCTCGGGCGCGACCATCTCGCCGGTGCCGGCCAATGCGGCTGCCATCGCCGACCCGCTGGCGGCGATCCCCTATCCGTCGGTCGGCGGTGCGGCCACCGCCTACACGGCGCCGGTGGGCGTCTCCAGCATCTCTCCCGGCGTCTACTCCTCGATCACCGTCGGCTTCGGACGGACCGTTGACCTGAACGCAGGCACCTACGTGGTGACCGGCGCCATCGCGCTCAGCGGCTCGCTGATCGCTGCCGCGGCCGGGGTCACCATCTTCCTCGCCTGTCCGACCTATCCCACCGCCTGCTCGGTGGGCGCAAGCGGGGGTCACTTCGACACCGCTTCCGGGAGCGTGCTGACCCTCTCGCCTCCGGCCGCCGGGACCTACGCCGGCCTGACCGTCTTCGCCGATCGCGAGAACGAGGCCGCCAACACCTTCGACCGCTCCACGGTCAGCGTCACCGGCACCTGGTACACGCTCTCGGAGACGGTCGCCGACACGCACACCGGCGACACCGACAGCTTCGGGCAGATGGTCGTGGAGACCCTGACCATGCCCAACAGCTCGACGCTCACCGTCACCCGGGTGGGGCCGGGCTCCTACGGAGGAGGCGCGAGCAGCCTCGCCCTGAGCCTGTGAAAAAGGGCCAGGCGCTGATCGAGTTCGCGGTC
>Ga0209577_10004909_pt1 | contig 12518 bp, 7 predicted proteins | sample GraSoiAngelo_109_FD_185874 | JGI IMG/M metagenome (GOLD analysis project Ga0209577, IMG submission 185874) | Grasslands soil microbial communities from the Angelo Coastal Reserve, California, USA - 14_0903_12_20cm (SPAdes) (version 2) | ecosystem: Environmental > Terrestrial > Soil > Grasslands ... | reverse complement strand
CGAACGGGAACGGCGGCGGTAACGGCGGCTGGGCGCCGCCCGCGCCCGACGACGACCTGCCGCCGCGCATCCGCCGCCGCCGGCTGCGCCGGCGCCAGCAGGCGAGCCGGGTCCCGCACCGCTTCGCGCTCGCGCTCCTGACCTTCCCGCTCGCCGTCCTCGGCGCCGTGGCCGTCGCAGCGGCGTTCGGCGGCCAGGCGGCCGTCAAGTCGACGTGCTCGCTCAAGGCGCTGCGCCCCCTCAGCATCGGCGAGAACTCGTTCGTCTTCGCCGACGACGGGTCGCTGCTCGGGTCGATCCCGTCCTCGCGAAACCGCCAGCCGCTCCAGCTCGGTGAGATGACGCGCTGGATCCCGAAGGCGACCGTCGCGATCGAGGATCGGCGCTTCTACGAGCACGGCGGCCTCGACTACCGAGGCATCCTGCGCGCGGCGCTGACCGACATCCAGAAGGGCACCTTCGCCCAGGGCGGCTCGACGATCACGCAGCAGCTCGTCCGGAACCTCTACATCGGCAACGACCAGCGGACGCTCGAGCGCAAGCTGCGGGAGGCGTGCCTCGCGCTTCGGCTCTCCGCGTCCTGGTCGAAGAACCGCATCCTCGCCGCCTACCTGAACCAGGTCTACTACGGCAACCACGCCTACGGGATCGAGGCGGCGGCCCAGACCTACTTCTCGCGCACCGCACGCCGTCTCAGCCTGGCGCAGTCGGCGCTCCTCGCCGGCCTGCCGCAGGCGCCGTCGGTCTACGACCCCTTCGAACAGCCGAAGGTCGCTCGGCAGCGACGGAACGACGTCCTGCGCGCGATGCTCGCCTCGCGCTACATCACGCCGGCGCAGGCGCGCCGCGCCACGCGCGCGCCGCTCGGCCTCGAGCCGGGCAGCATCTACACCCGGATCCGGCAGCCGTACTTCTTCCAGTACGTCGAGGACCAGCTCGTCGCCGGCTTCGGCGCGAGCCGGGTCCAGCGTGGCGGCCTGAAGGTGAAGACGACGATCGACCCGCGTCTCCAGACGGAGGCCGAGCAGTCGATGAAGAGCATCCTGCGGACGAAGACCGACCCGGCGGCGGCGCTCGTCGCGATCGACCCTCGCGACGGGAAGATCCGGGCGATGGCGGTCGACGTGCCGAGCGGCGAGCACCTCCAGTTCAACCTCGCCTCGCAGGGCCACCGCCAGGCGGGCAGCGCCTTCAAGCCGTTCACGCTCGCGGCCGCGATCGAGAACGGGATCTCGCTCTCGTCGACGTTCAACGGGCCGCCGTCGCTCCTCATCACCGACCCGCGCTGCGCGACGAACTTCCAGCCCTGGGACGTGCACAACTCCGCCGACGAGTCCGCCGGGACGATGAGCCTCATGGACGCGACGGCCTACTCCGTGAACACGATCTTCGCCCAGCTCGCCGTGAAGGTCGGGCCGCCGGAGGTCGCCAAGTGGGCGCACCGGATCGGCATCGAGTCGCCGCTCCAGCCGGTCTGCTCGATCACGCTCGGGACGCAGCCCGTCTCGCCGCTCGAGATGACCTCCGCGTACGGGACGTTCGCGGCGCACGGGATCAGGCACCACCCGCAGTCGCTCGAGGCCGTGCGGAGCGCGAACGGCGAGACGCTGACGCAGGCGCTCCAGGCGGGCTATCGCGTGCTGCCGGCGAACGACGCCGATCTCGTCACCGCTGCGCTCCAAGGCGTCATCGCGCACGGCACGGGGACGGCCGCCAACATCGGCCGGCCGGCGGCGGGCAAGACGGGGACGGCCGAGAACTACCAGGACGCCTGGTTCTGCGGCTACGTGCCGCAGCTCGTCACGTGCGTCTGGGTCGGCTATCCGCACCGCGAGCTCTCGATGCAGTACATCGAGGGCTACGCCGCCGTCTTCGGCGGCACGATCCCCGCCTCGATCTGGCACGAGTTCATGTCGCAGGCGCTCGCGAACGTGCCCGTCGAGAGCTTCCCCTCGGCGTACGACCACGGCCAGGCGGTGTCGGGCGGCGGCTACTACCAGACCACGACACCCTCGTACTCGACGTCGACGCCGACGACCACGACGACCGCGACGACGCAGGCAACGACCGCCGCGCAGCCGCCGCCTCCGCCTCCCCCGCCGGCCTCGCCGCCTCCTCCGGCCCCGCCGCCGCCTCCGCCTCCCCCACCGCCGCCTCCTCCGCCTCCGGCGCCGCCGCCTCCACCGCCTCCGGCGCCTCCACCGCCGCCGCCTCCCCCGCCACCGGAGTGACACTTGCGTCGCTCTGGGGTAGGGTTGAACGCCCCAGGCAGGGTTTGACATTTCTCACGACGAGGGAATCAATCGGCGCGGCATGGTCGACCTGATCGAGAGCGTCCTCGAGCACGAGGAGCTCCGCGGTCTCATCGAGACTGCGGAGCCGACCGGCTCGATCCGTCAGGCCGACCTCGCGGAGCTCCTCGAGCTCCATCCGCTCGAGCCCCTCGAGATCGACGCGCTCTACCGTGAGCTCGACCAGCGCGGGATCGAGGTCGTGGAGGAGAAGGAGCGTGAGCCGCCACCGCCGCCCCTCGCGCAGCAGCTCTCCTACGAGACGACGACGGACGCCCTCCAGCTCTTCCTCCGCGAGGCGGGCCGGCACGCGCTGCTGACGGCGCCGCAGGAGGTCGAGCTGGCGAAGCGGATCGAGCGCGGAGACCAGGCGGCCAAGCAGCGCATGATCCAGTCGAACCTGCGCCTCGTGGTCTCGATCGCGAAGAACTACCGCAACCAGGGCCTCCCCTTCCTCGACCTGATCCAGGAGGGGACGCTCGGGCTCATCCGGGCGGTCGAGAAGTTCGACTGGCGCCGCGGCTACAAGTTCTCCACCTATGCGACGTGGTGGATTCGCCAGGCGGTGGCGCGGGCGCTCGCCGACAAGGCGCGCACGATCCGGATGCCGGTGCACATCGTCGAGCGGCTCCAGAAGATGAACCGCGCCGAGCGCCTGCTCTGGACGCAGCTCGGCCGCGAGCCCTCCCTCGAGGAGATCGCCGAGGAGGCGAGCCTGCCGATCCAGCAGGCGCACGAGGTGCTCGCCGCCGCGCGCGCGTCGACGAGCCTCGACCAGCCGGTCGGCGACCAGGAGGACGCCGTCTTCGGCGACTTCGTCGCGGGCGACGGGCCGCTTCCCGAGGACGAGGTGGAGGTCTCGCTCCGCAGCCAGGCGCTCTCGGCCGCGCTCGCCTCGCTCCCGGACCGGGAACGACGTGTGCTCGAGCTCCGCTACGGCCTCCACGACGCCGAGCCGAAGACGCTCGAGGAGATCGGGCGCCGGCTCGGGCTCACGCGCGAGCGCGTGCGCCAGATCGAGCTGGACACGCTCAGGCGCCTTGCGACGCTGCGCGAGATGCAGGCCGTCGCCACCTCCTAGGGCCCGCTTCCTCTTCGCGTTCGCCGGCGGCTCGGGGCACGCCGAGCCGCTCGTTCCGCTCGCCCGGACGGCCAGCGCCGCTGGCCACGTGGTGGCGTTCACCGGGCGGCTGTCCGCGCTCGATCCCGAGCTCGAGCTCGACGTCTTTCCGACCGGCACCGACCGGCCGCCGAGGCGGAGGCCGCATCGCGTGGTCGACGTCGAGCGGGAGCAACGGGCGTTTCGCAAGGGCTTTGCGGGCTGGGTCGCGCGCGAGCGGGCCGACGCCGTGCTCGCCCTGTGCGCCGAGTGGCGGCCGGATCTCCTCGTCTGCGACGAGACGGACTACGGCGCCATGGTCGCCGCCGAGCGGCTCGGGCTTCCGCACGCGATCGTGCTCGTCACCGCGGCCGGCTTCGTCCGTCGCGAGCTCGTCGCCGAGCCGCTCGAGGCACTGCGCGCCGCGCACGGCCTCCCGCCCGATCCCGAGCTCGCGATGATCGGCCGCGACCTCGTCCTCTCGCCCTTCCCGCCGAGCCTGCGCGATCCCGCGGGGGCCGAGTGCTTTCGGCCGCCCACCGGCGAGGCCGCCCCGCATGAAGGCACGCCGACCGTCTACTTCACGCTCGGCACGGTCTTCAACCTCGAGTCCGGCGACCTCTTCGCGCGTGCGCTCGCCGGGCTGCGCTCCCTCGACGTCGACGTGGTGGCCACGGTAGGACGGCAGATCGACCCGAAGGAGCTCGGCCCGCAGCCGGACCGGATTCGCGTCGAGCGCTATCTCCCCCACTCCGTCGTCCTGCCGCGCTGCGACGCCGTCGTGTCGCACGGCGGCTCGGGCAGCGTCCTCGGTGCGCTGGCGCACGGCCTGCCGTCGGTCTTGCTCCCGATGGGCGCCGACCAGCCGCTGAACGCGGCCCGGTGCGAGGAGCTCCGCGTTGCGCTGGTGCTCGACGCGGGACGAGCGACGCCGGACGACGTGCGCGAGGCCGTCTCGGCGGTGCTGGAGGACCCGAGCTATCGCGTGGCGGCCGAGCGCGTGCGGGACGAGATCCGCGGCCTACGCGGTCCCGAGCATGCGCTGAGGCTGCTCGAGCGGCTCGTCGAGACCGACGACTGAGCCGTCGAAGAGGCGGCGCGCCCCCGCTCCCAGCTCGGCCCGCACGAGCTCCCAGGCGTCGTCGAGCCGCGCGGGGCGGGTCGCGCGGTGGCCGTCCGAGGCGACGACGGAAGCAAGCCCGTCCCGGACGAACTGCCAGCCGAGCGCCTCCCGCTCCGGGCCGTGCCGGCCGAGGAGGCTCGTGGAGTTCACCTGGAGCGGCCATCCGCGCTCGGCGAGCTTGGCGGCGACCACCGGCCGCTCGAGCACGGCCTCCGTCCGCTCCGGGTGCGCGACGAGCGGCGTCAGCCCGGCGGCCTCGACGTGCTCGGCGAGCGCGAAGAGCAAGTCGGCCGAGCCCGTGAACGGCACCTCCATCAGCACCACGTCGAGCCCTTCGAGGGCGTAGCGGCGCGGATCGAGGTCGAGCAGCTCCGCGATCGGAGTGAGCTCCCAGCCCAGCCGCAGGTCGATCCTCGTGCGGGCGCGAAGCTCCTCGACCCGCTCGGCGACGAGCGCCTCTCGCCCGTCGTCGGGCGGCACGTGCGCGGCGACGTGCGGCGTCGCGAAGAGCGTGCGCGTCCCGTGCCTGGCCGCGGCCTCGCAGAGCGCGGCGCCCTCGCCCATCGACTGCGCGCCGTCGTCGCCGGAGGGAACGACGTGGCTGTGGAGGTCGACGAACCAGCCCGGGGCCATAGCCCCAGGCTACCCTCACGCCCGGAGATAGAGCCTAAGGCACCGCTTGCGGTGCCGACATCAGGACGTGCGGGCTTCGCCCGCGCGTCCGTCTGAAATGACCGGTCGAGCGGTTTGATCAGACGCGCAGATAGAGCTCCAGATCCGGCGCGACCGTCCGAAGCTCGCGTAAGGCGCGCGCTTCGAGCTGGCGGACACGCTCGCGCGTGATGCCGAGGCCGGCGCCGACCTCCTCGAGGGTCTGCGGCTTGCCGTCCTCGAGGCCGAAGCGGAGCGAGAGCACGCGCTGCATACGCGGGTTCAGGTGCAGGAGGGCGGCGGCGAGCTCGGCCGAGCGGAGCCGCTTCGCGGTCGACTCGTCGGGCTGGTCGGAGTGGACGTCCTCGATCAGGTCGGCATAGAGGCTCTCGCCGTCGCCGACCGGAGTCTCGAGGCTCACCGGGTCCTCGACGAGCTCGAGCAGCTCCTCGACGCGACGCACGGGAAAGCCACTCTCGACGGCGACCTCGTCGATCGTCGGGTCGCGGTTCAGCTTCTGGGCGAGGACGCGCCGGGCGCGCATCACGCGCCGCACCTGCTCGGCGACGTGGACGGGCAGCCGGATCGTCCGGCCTTGGTCGGCGAGCGCGCGCGTGATCGCCTGGCGGATCCACCACGTCGCGTAGGTCGAGAGCTTGAAGCCGAGCCGGTAGTCGAACTTCTCGACGGCCCGGATGAGGCCGAGGTTCCCCTCCTGGATGAGGTCGAGGAGCGGGACGCCGGCCTTCGTGTAGTTCCGCGTGATCGACATCACGAGGCGGAGGTTTGCCTCGATGAGGCGGCGCTTCGCCGCGGCGTCGCCCTCGTCCTTCAGGCGGGCGAGCTCGCGCTCCTCGGACGGGGTGAGCAGGCGCCCGTCGCCGATCTGCCGCACGTAGAGCTTCAAGGGATCCTGCGTCTGTACAGCGCTTTCCTCCACCTCTTCGGCGTCGGCCTCCGCGTCGTCCAGGACGGGCAGGAGCTCGAGAACGGGCTCGGCCTCGTCGTCGGGCGCGGGGGCAGAGGGGATGGGCTCTGGAAGCGGCCGCGGCTCCATCGTGCCCCGCTTATCGGCCCACCCGGGACAACGGCCTTAACGCCGCCCGTACCCGAAGGAGGGATCGAGCGGGTCCCGACTAACTTCCGCGCAGGCGGCTCGTCGGAACCCTCCGGAGGATCACGAGGCCGGTGACGGTCACCGGTACGGGGTCAACCTCGGAGGCATTCCGTCCGAAGAGGTACGGAGGATCACGTCAATCGTGTGTGGCATCGCCGGATACAGCCTGAGCCCGAAGTCGAGCGTCGACAGGACGCTCGCGGCGCAGGCCCTTCTCGCGGGAATCGCCGAGCGCGGTGCCGACGCGGCCGGGTACGCATACCGCACGCAGGGCGACGGACGCGTGCGCGGCCACAAGCAGCGCTCCGGCGCGAGCGCCCTTCTCGAGACCGTCGAGCTCCCGCCCGAGGCGAGCGAAGCCCTGCTCCACGTCCGCGACTACACGAAGGGCCATCCGACGATCGAGGCGAACAACCACCCGATCCGCCACGGCGCCGTCGTCGGCATCCACAACGGGATCATCTTCAACGACGAGGAGATCCTCGACCGCTACGGCTTCGAGCGCGCCCAGCCCGAGATGACCGTCGACTCCGAGGCGATCTTCGCGCTCGCCGAGCACACCGAGGGACGCGCCGGTCCGCTTCAGGAGCTGCGCGGCTCGATGGCCTGCGCCTGGCTCGACGAGCGCCGTCCCGACCTCGTCTTCGTGGTACGCGGCGTCGGACGGCCACTCTGGATCGGCGCCGGGCGGCACGAGCGCTTCTTCGCCTCCACGCCGCAGACGCTCGAGCTCGTGGAGCGCTACACGGGCGTGCGCCTGCGCAAGCGCGAGGTGCGCGAGGGGACGCTCGTCGCGCTCTCCCGCGGCCGAGAGGCCTGGACGGAGCGCTTCCGCCCCGACCGCCGCTTCGAGGAGCGCCAGCTCCCCGCGGTTCGGGCGCCGGACGAGGGCGCGTCCTGCCTCCAGCAGCTCGCGGCGATCGCTACGGCTTAACGGCCGACGCGTCCGTCGGGCGCGACGTCGACGCCCAGCTCCCGCAGCCGCTCACGGATCAGGAACTGGAAGGTCGACCAGGCGCCGCGGCGCGCGTCGAACATCCGGTACACCTGCCACTCGGTGAGGAGGCTCTCGTCGGCCTTGCGCGCCTCGGTCCAGTCGGAGAACTTCGGTAGGCGGCCGAGCCGGCGCGCCAGCTCCAGGCCCTGCTCGACGGCGCGCTCGAGCCGCTCCTCGCCGACCGGGAGGTCGAAGCCGGCCTCGCGCAGGGCGTTCGTCAACGAGCCGAAGGTGTGCCAGTAGAGCGACTTCGAGGGCATCGAGCCCTTGCGCGCGTCGATGTCCTTGGCGGACGGGATGCGCCCGAGCTCCTCGCCGAGCTCACGCAGCAGCCGGACGAGCTCCTCGCGCGTGGCGAACCGGCGCGGGACGAGGCCGGCGCTCCGCTTCGCGGCGTTCCAGCTCCCGAAGTGCTCGATGACGGTCTGCGGATGGACGGTCGTCTCCGGGTCGGCCGCGAACTCGCGCATCGTCGGCGAGCGACCCAGCCGGTCGGCCGACGCGCGCAGCTCGGCCAGGATCTGCTCGTCCGAATAGCGTTTGCGGATTCCCGCCTGGAACGACTCGAGCGCGTCGCGGTCGATCTCGGCGAGCGCGCGGAAAGCCTTCCCCTCGGCCATGCAACAAGGATAGAGCGAACTGGGAGAAACGCAAGTAGAGGCGCGCGCGGCTCTAGGATGCCGCCAGCAACGCGGCGTCCTCGAGCTCGGGAGCCTCGAGCGGCAGGATCCGTTCGAGCGCGGTTACGCAACGGGGGCAGAACTGCGTGCCCGCGGCACGGCGGAGCTCTTCGATCGTCTCTGCGGCCGGCCGGGCGGCGCGGTAGATACGCGTCGTCAGCATCGAGTCGAGGGCGTCGGCGACGTGGATGATCCGGGCGCCGAGCGGGATCTCCTCGCCCTTGAGCCGGTCGGGGTAGCCGGTGCCGTCGAAGCGCTCGTGGTGGTGCCGGATCGCTGGGACGGCGTCGTCGAGGAAGCCGAGCCGGTCGATGATGCGCGCGCCCTCGTCGGCGTGCCGCTGCATCAAGGCCCACTCGTCGATGGTCAGCGAGGCCGGCTTGAGAAGGACCGCGTCGGGGATCGCGAGCTTGCCGATGTCGTGGAAGAGCGCGGCGTGGCCGAGGAGGTCGAGCTCGGCCTGCGAGAGCCCGAGCTCGCGGCCGACCGCGAGCGCCAGCCGCTGCACGCGCCGCGAGTGGCCGGCGGTGTAGGAGTCGCGGGCGTCGACCGTCGCGGAGAGCGACTCCATCGCCGCGGTCGAGCGCTCGCGCAAGAGCCGGTTCGCCTGCTCGAGCGAGACGTTCTGGCTGTGGATCGTCTCCGCCGCCTGGCGCAGCTTCTGCGCCGCGCGCTGCGTGTGCTGGAGGTACGCCTCCTGGGTCTTGCGGATCAGGAGCAGCGGGATCGCGAAGACCGCGAGCGCGTACGGGCCGACGAGCAGGTACCCGAGCGCCATGACGCCGCCGACGAAGCCGTACGCGAAGTAGTGGGTGAGCAGCCAGGCGAACCGCTCGCGCCAGACCGTCCACCAGCGCTCGTGGCCCTCGAGCGCGAGGGCGAGCGACACGAGCGCGTTGTTCACGACGAAGTACGCGGTTCCCGCGGCGAGGCCCACCGCCGGAATCGCGATGTCCGGCACGAGGTGCCGGCCGGCCGCGAAGACGCCCGCCGCGGAGAGCGAGGCGAGCGAAAGCGCACCGATGTTGAAGAGCACGTGCTGGATTCCAGGCCGGCGGGCGCTCCACTCGACCGCGGTGATCGTCACCGCGAGCGGCAAGGCGACGCGCGGGCCGAAGAGCGCAGCGCCGGCGAGCGCGCCGACGGCGCTGACGGAGATCGAGCCGACGTCGGCCTCGAGCGCGAGCGCCTGGCTGACCCCGACCAGGCCCACGACCGCGAGCAGGCCGAAGAGGTCGCGGCTCCCACCCATCATGAGGCCGAGGATCCCCGCCCCCGCTCCCAGCGAGCTGACGGCGCCGACGAGCAGCGTGAGCCGTGCGGAGAGCGCGAAGAAGCGCGGGCCGTGCGTCGCGTGGCGGCGCGTCTGCCGGCGCTCCTCGGTGTTCGCTTCCGGCAGCGGCGGCAGCGGCACGACGTGCTCGCCGTCCTCGGGGACGGCGACGAGCCGCTTGGGCCGCTCCGAGCTCATGAGCAGCGTCTCCGAGCTTACGCCGAGGACGCGGTTCCGGCCCTGGAGCTTCGCGCGGTAGACGGCCAGGTCGGCCTGGTGGATGAGCTCGTTCGCGTCGTGGGCGTCCTTCGGGTAGCCGGCGACGCCGACCGAGACGGTGGCGCGGATCGGCTCGCTCGAGGTCTCGACGTCGAACGGCGTCGCCGCGACGGCGCGGCGGATCCGCTCGGCGATCTCGAGCGCCTCCTCGGGCGCGGTCTCGGGCAGGAGGATGCTGAACTCCTCGCCGCCGAAGCGCGCCGGCACGTCGTAGTGGCGGAGCTCGGCGCGGAAGACCTCGGCGATCCCCTTCAGCACGGCGTCGCCGGCGAGGTGGCCGTAGCTGTTGTTGATGTCGCGCAGCAGGTCGAGGTCGACCATGATCAGCGACAGCGGCCGCTCGAAGCGCTCACCACGCCCGAGCTCCTCGGCGAGCGCGGCCGCGAAGTGCCGGGCGTTGAAGAGGCCGGTCTTCGGGTCGACGCGGGCTTCGGCCTGGAGCTGCGGGACGGCGAGCGAGCGGTGGATGAGGACGAGCGGCGCGAGCCCGAACGGGATCAGCCAGGGGTTCAGCCGCCAGAAGGTGGCGACGCCGACGCCGAGGCCGGCGAGGATGAGCTCGGTCGAGAGCCCGTCGAAGGAGAAGAGCTCGGTCTCGCGGAGCGAGTACTGCCGCGCCAGGTTCAGCATCACGGCCAGCAGGACGTGGTTCAGGAGGACGAAGGTGAGCGCCGCCCCGATGCCGGCGAACGCCTCGCGCGCCTGCATGGAGCCGATCAGGCCGGAGTGCTCGATGGCCTGTGCGACCGCATAGGCCGCGAGGCTGTCGAGCGTGTAGTTCGCGATGTTGAAGCTCTGGACGTACCAGGCCTTGCGGCTGTTCAGCCACTCGGGGATGTGCTGGACGACCGCGATCAGCGCCACGAGCGGGGCCGGTAGGAGCAGGATGGCCGGGATGAGGAAGACGTTCGTCGTCTGGAAGCCGTGGTTCCGCGGCGTCTGCACGGTGAAGAGCTGCGCCACGGCCGCGCACGAGGAGAAGACGACGAAGGCCGCCCACTGGTCGCCGGAAGCCGCGACGTGCGTGAGGAGCGGGGCCGCCACCGCCGCCGCGAACGCCATCACGACGCCGCAGTACACGATCGCCCGGGGCGTCAGCTCGCGGACCGGCAGCGTCGAGCCGCGCGCGGACATGGTTCCGGTGCCCGTTACGGCGCTCATGGCCTCGTCATCCTTCGTACCTCTCTCCGCGTGAGGGACGTCCGCAGCTCGCTCCGCCCGCACGGTAGCCGCGCGCCTCGGCGGGGGCATCCCCCATTCGTGGTAGGCGACCCCATCCCATTTCCAGGGAAAACGCCCGGGCTCGGGTCAGGAGGACCGAGCCCGGGCAGCTTGGGTCAGGGCAGCGTCCCCGGCGGAGGCGCGAGAGAGGGATCGGCCAGGATCGCGGCCTCGTCCAGCGGATCGAGGGCGTAGGCATCGGGGGTCGAGCTCGAGTCGCCCTCGGCCGCGTCCTCCCAGCTCGCGTCCTCGATCGCCCCGTCCGTCCAGGTGGCGTCCGTCCAGGTCGCGTCGGTCCAGGTCGCGTCCGTCCAAGTCGCGTCCGTCCAGGTGGCGTCCGTCCAAGTCGCGTCCGTCCAGGTCGCGGCGTCCCAGGCCGGGTTGTTCTTGACCACGTCCTCCCAGGTCGCCCAGTCGAAGACCGGGGTCGATCCGCCTGTGGGGTCGGGGCCGACGAACCTGTCGAGCGCGAGGTTCGGGTTCGGCGGCGCGCTGAGCGACGCAGCCTTGCCGGCGCTCAGCTCGCCCGCGCCGACCGAGTTCGGCGTCGCGTTCGGCGCCTTCTTCGCGGTCGCGAGCAGCGCGCCCTTGACCTGGTCGGGGGTCCAGCTCGGATGGCGTGTGAGGATCTCCTGCGCCGCCCCCGCGACGGCAGGCGACGCGAAGGACGTGCCCGAGAGCTGGATGTAGCCCGGCGCCGTGACGTTGAGCGGCTTCTGGGCGACGAGCGTCGAGGCCGCCGGCGCGGGGCCGACGATGAAGCGGCCGGGCGCGGCGATGTCGGGCTTGAGGAAGCCGTCGTACGTGTACCCATATGCAGAGAACGGCGCGGCGTTGTCGTTGCCCAGCCCGACCGTCCCGCCGAGGTCGAGCGCGCCCACCGTCATGACGAACGGGTCGTTGCCGGGCGCGTAGCCCATGTGGACGGGCTGGCCGGCGACGCCGTAGTTGCCGGACGCCACCGCGACGAAGATCCCGCTGAACCAGAGCTTCTCGACCGCCTTGTCGAGCGGGTTCGAGACGAAGTGGCCCGGCGTCGCCGAGTGCAGCGAGAAGTTCGCGACGCGGATGTTGTACTTGTCCTTGTTCGCCAGGATCCACTGGCAGGCGGCTACGACGTCGCTCGTCATCGCCTTGCCGTTGTCGTCCATCACCCGGATCGACACGATCGGGGCCGCCGGAGCCGCACCCGCGTAGCCGGTCGCCGAGCCGGCGGCGATCCCGGCCACGAACGTCCCGTGGCCGCGGCCGTCGCCCGTCGCCGTCGGAGTGAGCGAGCTCAGGTTCACCTGCGTGAGCAGGCGCGTCCCGAAGTCGGCGCGCGCGGGGTCGACACCGGAGTCGACGATCGCGATCGCCGGGCCCTGCGTCGTCAAGGGGATCGTGGACGGCCAGAGCGACGCGACGCCCGACTCGTACGGCCAGATCTGCGCCGAGGTGTAGGCGGCGCTCCCGCTCACCTTGACGAGCGCGTCCGAGGTGATCGTGAGCCCCGGGACCTTCGCGAGGGCGTTGATCCGGCCGGCCGGGAGGTCGAGCGCGACGCCGCCGACGAGGTCGAGCCGCTTCCGAAGCGAGCCGAGGCCCTTCACGGCGTTCTCGGCCGCCGAGCGGCCGCCCGTGCTCTGGACGATGACGTGGAGCTTCAACCCCGGAATCTTGTTCGCCTTCGCGAGGAGCGCCGGATCGACGTACGTGCCCGGCGCGGTCTTGCCGCTGTCGGCTGCGGCGCCCGACACGGGGACGAGCAGCGCGAGGCCGGCGACGATCGCGGCGACGACCGAGCT
>Ga0209577_10004908_pt1 | contig 12519 bp, 12 predicted proteins | sample GraSoiAngelo_109_FD_185874 | JGI IMG/M metagenome (GOLD analysis project Ga0209577, IMG submission 185874) | Grasslands soil microbial communities from the Angelo Coastal Reserve, California, USA - 14_0903_12_20cm (SPAdes) (version 2) | ecosystem: Environmental > Terrestrial > Soil > Grasslands... | reverse complement strand
CGATCCGGACAAGTACATCCGCCGCCGCGCCGTGCAGGCCACTGAGCGCCTTGCCGCCAAGGCCCACGCCACCGAGCGGGCCATGGAGCGCCTCGAGGTCGTCGAGAAGCCCTGGGAGGGGTGGGAACTGAACCTGCAGTTCCCGCCGGCGCCCCGCAGCAGCGACGTCGTCGTCCGCCTGGAAGGCGCCGTCGTCGATCGCGGGCCGTTCACCCTGGGGCCGCTCGACCTCGAGCTGCGCTGGCAGGATCGCCTGGCGATCGTCGGCGCCAACGGCTCGGGGAAGACGACGCTTATCCGGGCGCTGCTGGGCCGGGCGCCGCTGCACGCTGGTCGACGCCACTGGGGCTCGCGCGTCGTCGTCGGCGAGCTCGACCAGGCCCGCCACGTCCTGAGCGCCGACCGCTCCTTGCTCGACACTTTTCGGGGCGAGACCGGGAAGCTCGATCCCGACGCCCGCTCCCTCCTGGCGAAGTTCGATCTCGGCGCCGACGAGGTGACACGCCCGACGACGACGTTGTCACCGGGCGAGCGGACGCGTGCGTTGCTGGCGCTGCTGGTGGCGAAGGAGGTCAATCTTCTCGTCCTCGACGAGCCGACGAACCACCTCGACCTCCCCGCCATCGAGCAGCTGGAGTCAGCGCTCGAGACTTATGACGGCACCCTCGTCCTCGTGACCCACGACCGCCGCCTCCTGGACGCGGTGCGAATCACCCGCACGATGCAGCTCTAGCCCCCAAAACCTCTCCAAATCTCGAAAGCTCGTTGTCAAACCGGCGCATTCGGAGCGAGCTACAAAGTTTGGAGAGGTTTGTGGGTCAGCGCCGGACCTTGCTAGCGGCGGATCGACCGTCGACTCTGTAGCGTTCACGCGTGGATCTGGATCTCTCGGGTACATGGCGCGCTCACCTGGCTGACGAGCAGCTGCGCCGGGAGTTCTCCAGGCCTGATCTGTACGACGCCGACTGGCCCGAGGTGCCGGTGCCGGGTCACTGGCGGTCGACGGACGCGTTCGCCGACGAGGACGGGCCCCTGCTCTACCGCCGGCGCTTCGACGCAGCCGGCGAGCAGGGCCGGCGGAACTGGCTGGTCCTCGACGGTCTCTTCTACCTGGGTGACGTGTGGTTCGACGGCTCCTACGTCGGCGACACCGAGGGCTACTTCTTCCCCCACGCCTTCGAGGTGACCGACCTGGTGAGCGCCGGCGCCGAGCACGTCCTGGCCGTGGAGGTGGCCTGCCCACGACCCACCGACCGCGCCGCCAAGCGCAACCTCACCGGCGTCTTCCAGCACTGGGACTGCCTGGACCCGGACTGGAACCCGGGAGGCATCTGGCGACCGGTCAGGCTCGAGAAGTCCGGCCCGGTGCGCATCACTCGACTCGCGGCCGTCTGCCCCGAAGCCACCGACGAGCGGGCCGTGGTGGCCCTGCGGGCGACGCTGGATGCCGCGGAGACGACCAGGGTCACCTTGCGAACGACCGTCGGCGACACGCAACACGAGATCGACCAACCGCTCGCCGCCGGCGAGAACCTGGTCACCTGGAATGTCACCGTCGACCAGCCCCGGCTGTGGTGGCCGCACAGCCTCGGAGACCAGCCGCTGGAAGAGGTCGCCGTCGACGTCGTCGACCGGGACGGCACGACGAGCGACAGCCGCCGCTTTCGCACCGGCCTTCGTCAGGTGTCGATGTCGAAGTGGGTGCTGTCGGTCAACGGCGAGCGCCTCTTCCTCAAGGGCTCCAACCAGGGGCCGACGCGCATGGCCCTCGCCGAGGCCTCCGAAGCCGAGCTCACACGAGACGTCGCCCTCGCCAAGGACGCCGGTCTCGACCTCCTCCGCATCCACGCCCACGTCACGAGACCCGAGCTCTACGACGCCGCCGACGAGGCGGGGCTCCTCCTCTGGCAGGACCTGCCGCTGCAGTGGGGCTACGCGCGCGGCGTCCGGAAGCAGGCGGTGCGCCAGGCGACCGAGGCCGTGGAACTGCTCGGCCATCATCCGTCGATCGCCATCTGGTGCGGTCACAACGAACCCATGGCCCTCGACATCGAGCCGGGTGTGCCGTTCTCGCCCGCGCGCGTGGCCGCGCGCGCCGCCGTCGCCCAGGAGCTGCCCAGCTGGAACAAGACCGTGCTCGATCACTCGATCAAGCGGGCTCTCGAGCACGCCGACGGCAGCCGGCCCGTCATCCCCCACTCCGGCGTCTTCCCGCATCCCGGCTCGGGCGGCACCGACACCCACACCTACTTCGGCTGGTACCACGGCGAGGAGCGCGACTTCCCGCGGGCGATGGCGGCCTGGCCCCGGCTGGCCCGCTTCGTCTCCGAGTTCGGCGCCCAGGCAGTGCCGACCACCGACGACTTCATGGAGCCCGATCGGTGGCCCGACCTGGACTGGGACCGCCTGTGGCGCACGCACGCGCTGCAGCGCTTTGCCTTTGACCGCTACGTCCCGCCCGCCGACTACGCCACCTTCGACGAGTGGCGCGTCGCCACCCAGCGCTACCAGGCGACGGTGATCAAGCACCACGTCGAGACCCTGCGCCGGTTGAAGTACCGGCCAACCGGCGGCTTCTGCCAGTTCGCCTTCGCCGACGCCCACCCGTCGGTGACCTGGTCGGTCCTCGACCACGCTCGCGCGCCCAAGGCCGGCTTCGACGCCCTACGGGACGCCTGCCGGCCGGTGATCGTCGTCGCCGACCGCCCCAAGGAGCGCTACGCACCCGGCGAAGCCCTCGCCCTCGACATCCACGTGGTGAACGACCTCCGCAAGCCCGTCCGCGGTCAGGTTCGAGCCCAGCTGCAGTGGACGGGCGGGGCCCAGCAGTGGCGCTGGGAGGGCGAGATACCGGAGGACGACTGCGTCCGCGTCGGCACCGTGCAGGCCGTCGTGCCGAACGCCACAGGTCCTCTGACGCTGGCGCTGGCGCTGGTCGGCGAGGCCGCGGTTGCAAATCGCTATGACTCGCTAATTGCAGCTAGAAACAGCTGAGACGCGAGGATGAGTTTGGGATGAAGATCCACCGCCACAGCTACGACGCGGTCGTGGTCGGCGCCGGGGGCGCCGGCCTGCGGGCCGCCATCGAGACAGCCGGCCGGTGCCGAGTCGCCGTCCTCACCAAGCTCTATCCCACCCGCTCACACACAGGGGCCGCCCAGGGCGGTATGTGCGCGGCGCTGGCCAATGTCGAAGAGGACTCCTGGGAGTGGCACGCCTTCGACACCGTGAAGGGCGGCGACTACCTCGTCGACCAGCCGGCGGCCGAGATCATGTGCCGCGAGGCCATCGACGCCGTCATCGAGCTCGAGCACTTCGGGATGCCGTTCAACCGCACGCCCGAAGGCCGCATCGACCAGCGCCGGTTCGGCGGGCACACCCGCAACCACGGCGAAGGCCCGGTGCGCCGTGCCTGCTACGCCGCCGATCGCACCGGCCACATGATCCTCCAGACGCTGTACCAGCAGTGCCTGGCGCGCGACGTCAACTTCTTCAACGAATTCCAGGTCCTCGACATCGCCTTCGCCGAGGGACGCGTCGCCGGGCTCGTCGCCTACGAGCTGGCCACCGGTGACCTCCACGTCTTCCACACCAAGGCTGCCCTGTTCGCCACGGGGGGCTACGGCCGCATGTTCAAGGTGTCCTCCAACGCCGTCACCCTCACGGGCGACGGGCCCGGCGTGCTCTACCGCCGAGGCATCCCCATGGAGGACATGGAGTTCTTCCAGTTCCATCCCACGGGGATCTACAAGCTCGGCATCCTGCTCTCCGAGGCTGCTCGCGGCGAGGGCGGCATCCTGCGCAACTCCGAAGGCGAGCGCTTCATGGAGCGCTACGCCCCGACCGTCAAGGACCTGGCGCCCCGCGACATGGTGAGCAGAGCCATGCTCACCGAGGTCCGCGAGGGCAGGGGCATTGGCGAGAACAAGGACTACCTCCACCTCGACCTCACCCACCTGCCCCCCGAGCAGATCGACGCCAAGCTGCCCGACATCACCGACTTCGTGCGCACGTACATGGGCCTCGAGCCCAAAACCGAGCTCATTCCCATCCAGCCCACGGCCCATTACGCGATGGGCGGCATCCCCACCAACATCAACGCCGAGGTCGTGATCGACAGCGACAACACCGTGCTGCCCGGTCTCTACGCGGCGGGCGAATGCGCGTGCGTATCGGTGCACGGCGCCAACCGGCTGGGCACCAACTCCCTGCTCGACATCGTCGTGTTCGGGCGGCGGGGCGGGGCGGCCATGGCCGCCTACGTCAACGAGGTGAGCCACGCCGATATGGCCAAGGGCGTCGAGGACGAGACGCGGGGCAGCATCGAGCGTTTGCGCGTGGGCGCCGGCGGCGAGAACGTCGCCGACATCCGCAGCCGGTTGCAGGAGGAGATGATGGAGAAGGCGTCGGTCTTCCGCACCGACGAGAGCCTCCGCTCGGTGCTCGACACCGTGCACAGCCTGCGCGACCGCTACCAGCAGGCGTCCATCCAGGACAAGGGCGAGATCTTCAACTACGACCTCACCGAGGCCATCGAGTTGGGGTTCCTGATCGATCTGGCCGAGTCGCTGGTGGTCAGCGCCCTGGCCCGTACCGAAAGCCGAGGAGCCCACTTCCGCGACGACCATCCCACGAGGGACGACGCCAACTGGATGCGCCACAGCCTGGCCTTCCGCACCGACACGGGCGCCGTGCGCCTCGACTACAAGCCCGTCGTCGGCGGCAAGTACGAACCCATGGAAAGGAAGTATTGAGCCGGTGGCTCTCGTCGACGTCGAGCTGAAGATCAAGCGCTACATCCCCGAGCAGGACACCAAGCCCCACTGGGAGACCTACGAAGTGCGGGTCGAGGACACCGACCGCGTCGTCGACGCCTTGCACGAGGTCAAGTGGCACCACGACGGCACGCTCAGCTTCCGGCGCTCGTGCGTGCACGGCGTGTGCGGGTCCGATGCCATGGTGATCAACGGGTCGAACGCCCTGGCGTGCGTGCTGCTCGTCAAGGACGTCGGCACCACGATCACCGTCGAACCCATCCGAGGCCTGCCCGTCATCAAGGACCTGGTCGTCGACATGGAGCCGTTCTTCGACCAGTACAAGTCGGTGCTCCCCTACATGATCAACAGCACCGACCCCGGTTACGAGGAGCGTAAGCAGAGTCCCGAGGACAGGGAGCGGTTCGACGACACGACCAAGTGCATCCTGTGCGCGGCGTGCACGACGTCGTGCCCGATCTACTGGGGCAACGAGTCCTACGTCGGCCCGGCCGCGATCGTCAATGCCCACCGTTTCATCTTCGACTCCCGCGACGAGGCCGGGCCCGACCGCCTCGACATCCTCAACCAGCGCTCGGGCGTGTGGCGCTGCCGCACGGCGTTCAGCTGCACCGAGGCCTGCCCGCGCGACATCAAGATCACCCAGGCCATTCAAGAGGTGAAGCGGGCGATCCTCTACAACCGCATCTGAACTGCAGCCGCATCTAGCTGATCAGCTTCCTTCGGAAGCCTTCGGCGACGGCGCCGGCGCGGTCGGTGGCGCCCAGTTTGCGGAGGATGTTCTCCACGTGGCTCTTGACCGTCGCCTGGGCGATGAACAGCTCGCGGGCGATGTCCTTGTTGGTCTTCCCCTTGGCCAGCAGATCGAGGACCTCCCGTTCGCGGTCGGAGAGCTGGGCCGGCTCCTCACCGGCCGCCATCAGGACCCCTGACAGGTCCCGGCCCACCACCCGGCGCCCGCTGGCCACGTCCCGGATGGCCGCCACCAGGTAGTCGATCGGGATGCTCTTGAGGAGGATCCCGTCGGCCGCCGACCCGGCGGCCCGCCGAACCTGCTCGGGGTCGAGCGAGGCGGTGAAGATCAGGACTCGAACGTCGGGATGGCTGTCCTTGATGCGGTCGGTGAGCACGCTGCCGTCGACGCCGGGGAGGGCGAAGTCGACGATGGCGACGTCAACGGGGGTTGTGGCCAGCTTGGCCATGGCCTCGTTGGCATCACCAGCGGTGGCGACCACCTCGAGACCCTCAACCAGGTCGAAGAGGTTGCCGAATGCTTCGCGGACGACCGGATGGTCGTCGACGATCGCCACCCGCACAGGGCCGGGCAGGTCCGACCCTGCTCGCCCTTCGACCCCCAAACCCGTCCCTCCCAAATGCCGGAATTGCGTAAATCCTACGCCGCAGCGCGCGCGACTAGCGACGCCGAGGCTCTACCATCTCCCCCGATGGGGGGAGGACTCCAGGCGAGGCACGTGCCTACGCGCGTCTTGGCGGCTGGTTGGGCCGCGGCCATGGTGCTGGCCGTCCTGGCCACGGCGGCCGTCGCCGCCCAGGGCACCCAGGGTCCCGGTCTGCCTGCGCCGACGCCGGCGCCGCTGGCCCGGGCCGCCAGCCCCCACCCGCTGCCCGGAGGCGTGGTCACCCCCCTTACCCAGCCCAGGCCGCCCGCCCAAAGGCAGAAGGGCAGGATCAAGCTGGCGGCCCCGCCCACGTCGACGACCACCACGACCACGCCGCCCCCGGCGCCCGCGGTGGCCGCTGGCCCCCAGATCCCCGCCGGCAAGGGCATGTGGATCTGGAAGCCCGAGCTCGCCGAACGGGGGGACGTCATTGCCCTCGTCGCCCGAGCCCGAGCTGTCGGCCTCACCCACGTGTTCGTCCGCTCGGGGTCGACCTGGGACGGGCTGCAGAACCTGCAGTACCTCGCCCAGCTCCTCCCCTACGCCCACGCGGCCGGCCTGAAGGTCTACGGCTGGGACTTCCCGAGGCTGGCCAATCCTGCCGAGGATGTGTTCCGGGCCAAGCTGGCCGTCAACTACGTCACCGCCAGCGGCGACCGCCTGGACGGCTTCGCGGCCGACATCGAGACCCCGTCCGAGGGCACCCAGTTCACCTCCGCCGCCGCGCAGGCCTACGGGGACAGCCTGCGGGCCGCCGTCGGGCGGTCGACCCTGCTCGTCGCCGTCGTGCCCAACCCCACGCCGCAGATGCGCCGGCAGTACTCCTACGACGCCGTCCTGCCCGCCTTCGACGCCGTGGCGCCCATGGTCTATTGGCTGAACCGCGATCCCGGGCAGGACACGGCCGACGCCCTCCATTTCCTGAGCCGTTACGGCCTGCCGCTGCTGCCGATCGGCCAGGCCTACGACGGCGGCCGGGAGGGCGGCCGTCCGGGCGTGCCGCCGCCGCCCGAGATCTGGCGGTTCATACAGGTGAGCAAGCAATACGGCGCCGTGGCCGTGTCGTTCTGGTCGTGGCAGCACGCCAACGGCCCGGTGTGGAACGCCATCAAGAGCGCGCAGGATTTCTCCGTCCCGCTCGTGCCGAAGCCCAAGGCGAGCAGCTAGTCAGCTGGACGGCGGCTGGCACCACTCGGTCCAGCCGAATCCCGACCGCCCGTCGGGACTCTCGAAGCGGCACAGGGCGCGGGGAAAGCGGCTGACCCGCCCGTCCGGCGCCTCGAGCAGAACCGGCGCGTGGGAGGTGGGCGTGACCGAGAGGCGCAGGTCGGCCAGCTCCATGGCCGCCGAGCTCGGAAGATCTTCGGCGCCGAGTTGCGTGTCGACCGTGAACCGCTCCACGTTCTCCACCTCGCCGGCGCCGGGCGCGGCGACGAACCCGGAGGCGAACGGGATGTCGATCAGCGGGCGGAAGGCGTGGAAGGCGGTGCCGTCGCCGAGGCGCCCCGCCGTCCAGCACCACGGCATCGACCACCAGTCCCGGTGGCCCCAGGAGTGGTCGCGCTCGCCGAAGCCGTCGACCTGGATGCGCTCGTCGCCGACGAACACCTCGCCCTGCACGATGCACGCCTGCTCGTAGCGGGGAAGCCCCGTCGACATCTGGGCGGACGCCGCTTCGACCCATTCCAGGTCGAGGCCGAAGCCGACGCGGTCTCCGCGCTCGCCCCGATAGGCCTCGGCCGGATCGTCGAGGGCGACGGCGAAGGCCTCCAGGTTGACGCTCCAGTGCTCGTTCGGCGTCTCGCACACCGTGTCGGCCCATAGACCTTCGGCCCGGACCTCGAGGCTCTGGCCCTTGGGCAACGGCACGTCGTGGTCGCGCACGGCAACGAGCGGGCGGCCATCGCCGACGAGGTAGGCCCAGTACCACGTGGTGCCCAGATTCGGATAGAGGCCGACCCGGACGTAGCCGCCCAGGGTCCCCTCGGCGGCCACGAAGTCGAAGTACCACGACTCGTTCCACAGCGGGTCGGCCGCGTCGGGCTCGTGCCTTCCCTCCTCCTTGGGGTCGACGGCCATCACGCCAAGGCCTGGTAGTAGGGCACATCGCCCTCGATCGACGCCCCTTCACCGGTGAACGGCTCGAGGGCCTCGTAGAGGGGGCCGACGGTGTCGCGGGGGACCGTCCAGTCGAGGTCGGCAGCCACCCCCGCCACCTCGGCGAACGGTCGGAGGAACGAGAAGTAGACGTAGGCGCCGGCATCGATCTTCTGTCGCCGCGACATGGCCGCCACGTGGCGGTAGTGGTCGGCCTGCGCCTTGCGCACGGCAGCGACGAGGCCATCCCACTGGCTTGGGTCGACGGGACGCAGGGCACGGTCGGGCCCGTCGGTGGAGTACAGGCCGAAGGCGGCCAGATGGTCGAGGTAGTCCTCGGGCTCGGTGAGCGACGTGCCCCAGTCGTTGACCCGCACGTCGACGCCGTCGAGGACGAGGGCAGCCGTGAGGTTCTGGTACGGCACACCGGCGGCAACAGACGACCAGGCGAAGTCGCTCTCGGCCAGCTGGTAGTAGTCGCGGATCAGCAGCGTGCGGCCATCGTCGAGACGGTAGGGCCCGCTGTCTCCGACACCGACGCGTGTGTCGAAGTAGAGCAGAAACAGGTAGGCGACGAGGGTGGCATTCAGCTTCTTTATCGCTGAGCGTGCCGTCTCGTCGGTGGGAGTCGCGCCGGCTATGAGCTCGCTGACGACCCCGTCGCCGTACGGATGGGAGGTCAGGCCCGCGTCCCAGGCCTGCAGGGTGCCGTCGGCGCGGTAGGCCGCCGCCGCCCGCTTCCAGAAATCGAGGACGGTCCATGTGCGTTCGACCTCGTCTTCGACGATCCCGAACGTCGTCAGCAGCTTGCGGCCGGTCAGGTAGATGTTGGCGATCGACCACAGGTGCACGGCGTTGACCCGCATGCCAGGGCGGCGACCGGCGGCGCCGATGTCTTCGGCCCGCATGACCTTGTCGATCGACGTCATCATGTCCGGCCACCGATACCAGGCCTCGGCCGCCGACACCAGGATGTAGGCGGACACGGGGATGAGTCGAGACTCGAGCGCCGTGCGCTCGGCCGTCATCGCGCCGCTGATCTCGGCGTGGTAGGCGATCAGCTCGTCGGCCTCGGCCCGTTTGTCACCCACGGACGATGCCCTCCGGTCCCGAGCAGTCGACCTCGACGAGGGCGCCGTCGGCCGGTTCGCTGCCGTTGAAGGCGACCGCCATCACGCAGGGCAGTTGGAACTCGCGGCTGACGATCCCGATGTGGCTCCTGCGAGTGCCGCTCGTGCACACCACGGCGGCCAGGTCGTGAAAGATCGGCGACAGGAACGTGGCGCCCGCGTCCCCCACCAAGGCGACGACCCCGTCCGCGCCGGTGTCGAGGAGCGCCAGCACGTCGTCTGGTGACTCCAGGTGCCGGCACGTGCCCGTCACCGGCTCATGATCGAAGACCTTCTGCCCCCGCCCCACCTCTCGCACAGGTGCGGGATCGTACTCTTGCCGCCGTGACCCACTACGAGGTGCTGGGCGTGCCCTCGACGGCGTCGGCCGAGGAGATCAAGCGGGCCTACCGGCTGCAGGCCCGGCGTCACCACCCCGACGTGAGCGGTGCCGATGACGCCGCTATGCAGGCGCTCAACCAGGCGTGGGCGACCCTCGGCGACCCGGCCCGGCGCCGGGCGTACGACCGCGCCCTCGGATTCGGTGTCGCGAACGGGTCGGCCACGCGGCCGCGTCCGTCGGCGCCACCGCCGTCACCGCCGATCGTGGTCGACGAGGAGGGCGAGGCCGACTGGGGCCCCGAGCCGGAGCCGGGTCCGGGGACCAAACGGGACCTCTGGCTCCTCGTTCCCGTCGGTCTCCTGGGGTGCGCAGCGGTCAGCGTGGGACTCGGCGGTTTGCTCTACGCCCCTGTCTTCCTCGGCTTGGCGGTCTTCTTCGTCGCCGTCGCCTTCTTCGGTTTCGCCCTGGTGCCGATCCTGACGCTGCGCCGCCAGGCGAGGCGCAACACCTAGCGCAGCGCTACCCGAGGTCGGCGACGTCGGCCTGCTTGGCCCGCACGGCCTCGGCGGCCGTTCGCAGCGCTTCGAGCTCGTCGTCGGAGAGAGGCAGCTCGACGATCTCCTTCACGCCCTCGCGGCCGATGCGGGCGGGAACGCCGAGGTACACGTCCTTGATCCCGTACTGGCCCTCGAGCCAGGCGCACGCCGGCATGACCTCGCCTGTGTCACGGACGACGGCCTTGACCATGGCCGCGGCGGCCGACGACGGGGCGTAGTAGGCGGAACCTGTCTTCAACAGACCGACGATCTCGGCGCCGCCGTCGCGCGTCTTCTGCACGATCCCGTCGACGACCTCGTCCTCGAGGACGTCGAGGAGGGGCTTGCCGTCGACCTTCACCTGCGACGGAATGGGGACCATGGTGTCGCCGTGCGAGCCGAGCGTCATGGCCTCGATCCGTGCCGGTGACGAGCCCGTGAGCTCGGCCACGAAGTGCTTGAAGCGGGCGGTGTCGAGCATGCCCGCCTGGCCCATGACCCGGTGGGGGTTGGAGACGACGATGATCACGGCGTCGGGCGAACCGGCAACGAACTTGCGCGTCACGTCGGCCACGATCTTGGCGTTGGTCTCGATGAGATCCATGCGGCTCATCCCAGGCTTGCGGGCCACGCCGGCGGTGATCACGCAGACGTCGGAGCCGGCGGTCTCGTCGTACCCGTTGCTGCCCACGATGCGGGTCTCGAAGCCCTCGATCGACCGCGCCTGCATCATGTCGAGGGCCAACCCCTGAGGCTTGTCCTCGATGATGTCGGTCATCACCACCTCGTCGACGACGTCAGCCTCGGCGATGCGCTGCACGAGCGTCGACCCGTAGAAGCCGGCGCCCACGACGGTGATCTTCAAAGTTGCTCCCTCCTCGCTACGCCGAGAACACTAGGACCCCATGAAGAAGGGAACCCGAGGCGAAGCCCGGATCCACGTCGGCGCCCCGCCCGAGACGATCTACGACCTGGTGTCAGACGTCACGCGCATGGGGGAGTGGAGCCCGGAGACGTTCAAGTGCGAGTGGCTCGACGGCGCCACCGGTCCCGCGGTCGACGCCCGCTTCAAGGGCACGAACAAGAACAGGTTCATGCGGTGGAGCACCAAGCCGAGAGTCGTCGCCGCCGACCGGGGTCGTGAATTCGCATTCGTGGCCAATGCCATTCCCGTAGGCGACACGACCAAGTGGACCTACCGCTTTGAGCCTGCGGCAGACGGCGGCACGGAGGTCACCGAGTCCTTCGAGATCGTGCACGACGTCCCCCGGTACATCGTCCTTGGCGAGCGGCTCATGGGCATCAAGGACCGCAAGGCCGACCTCGAGGTGAACATGCAGCGGACGCTGGAGCGCATCAAGAAGGCGGCCGAAGGCAGCGCCTGAGTGGTTGCCGATCAGGTCGGCCGGGTGACCCGCTGTTCGACGAAGCTCGCCAGAGCCACCGCGAAGACGCAGGCGAAGGCGACCGAGAGGAGCGGCGGGGCCAGGCGGTTGTGTCCGTCTCGGACGGCGATGGCGGCGGTGACGACAAAGCCGACCGACGCCGCTGCGCAGACTCCGCGGCCGAAGCGGTACCACGCCATCGCCAGCATGACGGCGATGACGGAGAGGGCGCCGACCCACAGCCAGGGCGTGACGTCTGCAACCGGGAGGCTTTTTGCGAGCCCGCCGCCACGCCCCCACTGGACCATGAGGTACGACGCAGCGGCGCCGACGAGAACTCCCCCGGTCATACCTCTGTTGTCGACGCCTCGGCCCCGTCCTCTGCATAGGCCGTCCGGCTCAGTTACAGGCGGTCGACGATGGCGGAGGCGAACTCGGACGTCTTGACCTCGGTGGCGCCCTCCATGAGGCGGGCGAAGTCGTAGGTGACGATCCTGTCGGCGATGGTGGCCTCGAGGGCCCGGACGATGTCGTCGGCCGCGCTCTGCCAGCCCAGGTGCTCGAACATGAGCACGCCCGAGAGCAGCACGGAGCCGGGGTTGACCTTGTCCTGCCCGGCGTACTTGGGGGCCGTGCCGTGGGTGGCCTCGAAGATGCCGTGGCCGGTGACGTAGTTGATGTTGCCGCCCGGAGCGATGCCGATCCCGCCGACCTGAGCAGCCACGGCGTCTGAGATGTAGTCACCGTTGAGGTTGGTGGTGGCGATGACGTCGAACTCGTCGGCGCGCGTCAGCACCTGCTGGAGGGTGATGTCGGCAATGGCGTCCTTCACCAAGACCTTGTCGCCGGGCTTGCCGTCGCAGTCGTCCCAGCC
>Ga0209577_10004907_pt1 | contig 12520 bp, 9 predicted proteins | sample GraSoiAngelo_109_FD_185874 | JGI IMG/M metagenome (GOLD analysis project Ga0209577, IMG submission 185874) | Grasslands soil microbial communities from the Angelo Coastal Reserve, California, USA - 14_0903_12_20cm (SPAdes) (version 2) | ecosystem: Environmental > Terrestrial > Soil > Grasslands ... | reverse complement strand
CAGTCCGATACAAAGGACTCCGCCGGCGAGCACAAATATGGTGTTCCACGCGATGCCAGTGCGCTTTTTCATCTTTCGCCTCCGGAATGAATCGAGCCCGATTGCGCGCATTCTAGCACGTCTTCCCCCCAACACGCGCAAGAGCGGCGCGCGCTGCACGCGCTGGAGACCCGTCTTTGCGGGTCCGGATGGCGCTCAGCCCAAGGCAGGCCAGACTCTAGTCAGGTTATACGCCGGCGAGCTTTCGTGACTGCCGTCTTCCGGTGATCGCAGCAGCAGCGCAGCAAACACAACAAAAGCTAGGGCAACATAAAATCGCGCCCTGAACGCGCCCGCCACATAGCCCAGTGCGAAGATAGACCAAACATAATAGTAAGCAAAAACCTCGAAGCGAGAGTCCCCCGCCATGGTGCTCTTCTTGCGAAAGGCCTTCCAGGCCAGGGTGTAGATCAAAACGAAGCCTGCCCCTCCTACAATGGCGACCACCCACATGTGGGTTTGAATGAATTGCGCCCCAGTCATCGTTGCCGTGAAAGCCAGAATAAATCCGAGATGCACCATGTGCGACGTGGCAAACGCGAGCACAGCGTTCCTACGGTTCGCCTCGAGCCGGCGCCTGCTCCCATTCGGCACAAGGCGCGCGAGGCCCGGTGCCGCAAAGGCCCAAACGAAAAACAGCAGCGAGATCCCGGCCGTGATCGGCAAACCCAAGTGTCCGGAAGTGAAGTCGATGTCCGCCTGCATTCTAAAATTCTACTGCCAGAGGCACTTTGGCGGGACTTTAAATAGGCGCCGCCAATCTCCAGAGCTGACGGCCTTCCCGTACAGCTACACAATCAGGTAACACGCGGGTATTTCACGACAGGCCGACCGGCAGCGGCCGGCCTGTCGTGGTCGCGGAGGCACAGAGGACACGAAGTGAAGGGCCGTCAACGTGGGGCAATTTCGACCATTTGCTGGGCGATCTCGGGCACGTCGCCATTCGATGAGTTCGTAAGGACAATTATCGTGACCCGGCGGCTGGGCACGCGCAGAATGTGCGTGGCATAGCCCGACCAGCCTCCACTGTGCTCCACATCTTTTTCGCCGTGTAACGAGCTGATGAACCAACCAAATCCGTAAGAGTTCGGGCGCGGCAATATGTCCGTGGTAATTTCTTTGCCATCGTTGGTGCGGCCGGGAGTAAAGGCCATCTCGAGTGTGGAGCGGCTGACCAGACGTTCGGTGTACAGGGCCTGGTCCCACTTGTAGAGGTCATTGACCGTGCTATAGATGCCGTCCTCACCATAGATGGAGTTTTCAGGGCTGTAGGTAATGTCTTGCCAAAGGCCGTTGCGTCTCGCGTACCCTAACGCGAGGCGGGGCACCTTTTGCTTGCGCTCGTCAACGACGAACGTGCCGCGCATTTCGAGGGGATCGAAGATCGTCTCCTTCAGAAACTCGGCGTAACGCTCGCCGGTAACGCGCTCGATAATCTGGCCGAGCACGACGTAAGCCGAATCGCTATATTCAAACTTTTCGCCTGGGGGAAAGCGTAGTTTCTGCTGGCGGCTGAGGACTTGAAGTGCTTCCGAGGCGGTAAATTCGTGGGCCGCGGGCGGACTCTTCGAGGACCGAAAGTAGTTCTCGTCGGGCTTACCGACCAGAAGCTCCTGGTATTGGGTGAGGCCCGCAGTGTGGTTCAGCAAGTGGCGGATGGTGATGGTCTTGGCATAGTCGGGAAACTCCGGGCAAAACTTGGCGAGGGTATCGTCGAATTGCAACTTATGCCGTTCGCTAAGGATCATGATGGCCATGGCCGTGAACTGTTTTGTAATGGAGGCCAGAAGGAATTGCGTGTTAGGCGTGATGGGGGTGCGGGCATGGAGATCAGCGAGCCCGAAAACCCTGCGGTACTCGATCCGCCCGTTGCGGATGAGCACGGCGGCCATTCCCGGCGCGTCCTTTTGTTTCCAGTCGTCCAGCAGGGCGTCGAGGCGCGCGGTCAGCGTTTGCGCATGAACGTGGACACACAGGAACGCGACGAGAGGCACGCAAGCCATCATCATGATTCGCATCTTCATTCGCATCTGGCGCCCGACGGTGAGGGTCCGGCATGAGCTGGCGGGACCTTTCATTGGCGTTTGGCGGGACGATAAGCGCACGAGATTGAGATGAAGCTTGATGGGCAAGCGCTATTTTGGCTCTCTTGCCACTGGCTCAAAATAAACAGTTGCGGCGGTTTGCGCAGTTCCCTGCTGCGCACGCCCGCGATGCTCTGCGGGCGTTGCTAGCGCGCGATGCCAGCAACAGCCTGGGAGACGAGGCGGGCGCGGGAGGTGCGCACCTGGGACGAGCCCTTGTCGGTGTCCGTCCAGGAAAACAGAAGCTCGTCGCGATCGCGCACGACGCGCGGATACCGGCTACCCTCGGTATCGGCGATGGTCACGGGGTTGGACCGCGTTCCCGCCGGTTTAATGATGCGCACCCGCAATTGGGAGTGCTGGCTCGACTTTTCGATCCAAATGACCGCGGCTGATGCGTCATCGAGTAATTGGACACCGAGGCGGCCGAGCGAACCGGCGTCATCGACGCGAACGGGCGCACCGAAGGTGCGGCCGGCGTCATGCGAAAAGGCGACAAACGCGCGGCCCTGGTCGTTCTTGGCCATGAACCAGGCGACGGCGACGTCGCGCCCTCGGGCGCTGATCGAGGGGCCGTTGATCGGGCAGGCATCGATCGTCCAGCCGTCGGCATGGACGATGGCCGGCGCACTCCAGCGGCCATGGGCAAAGCGCGTCACATAAATATCCCGCACTTCTGTGGCACTGCGGTTTCGGAAGGCCACAATCACGCCTTCGGCTGTTTCCGCCGCGGAAGTCGAACAGCACTCGCACACGCGCGAATTCACCACCATTTCGTGAAGCTGCTTGCCGGCAGCATCATACACCGACGCGCGGAGACTCATGTCTCCGGACTCGGTGTCAGGATTTGTGGCGCGGGCGTCGATCCACACCAGACCGAGGCCGGCCTCGGGAGCCTCGAATAGCGACGCAAATCCGTGCTCGGTGTTGGTGCCGTCGTGGTGCGGAGTCACCGGGCGAGACCACGTGTGACCCTGGTCTTTGGACCATGACAGCATCACCTTCGAGGCGTCGGAATCCTCATCCGCTCCCAGTCTTTCCTCCCAATGCGCCGCGAGCGCTCCATCCGAGAGCGCGTGCACCGACGGGACATCGAAGGAGTTGACAAAGAAGTGAGTCCCGGAGGCAACGGTCTGCGCATTGGACCAGCCCGACGCTGTGCGCTCAGCGAATTTCAGGATCGCGCGCTCTCCGCTGACTTCGAGCCAGCTCAAAATGACGTGGCCGCCCTGCGAGGTGAGTTGGGGCTCAGAGCTGTTTGCCCCGGCGGGAGACGGCAACGGCTCGATACGCAGCAGCGCGGGCACCTGTGCGGAGGACTGTGCGTGAACGATGGCAGGCAGCGAAACGGCGAGGCAAAATAACAAGCAAGCAGTAATACGACGTGAACGAGCGCGCATATTGTCAATCGCCTCAATGAGCAATCGTACCGTAAGATTATGAAACAAAACCAGGACGACATTCCACGCCCTTCTGCGGGCGCTAGCCCTCTTGCTATATCCGCGGTGCGCTTCCAGAATAACCTCCCAGTCGGACGGAAAAACCTTCTGAGGCAGAGGATGTTGTCGTTGGCCAGAGCAGAAACCACCATGGAAATGGCTCGATCACTGCGACGCACACGAGGTTTACGAAGGCTTGTTGTCTTGTTTATCGCAGTGCTCGGGTGCGTTCTGCCAATTCCTGGTCTTTTTCCAAGCGCCATAGCTGGGGTTCCAACCGCTTGCGCTGGAGCGCAGGACCAAGGCCAAGATGCCATTCGCGTCGATGTAAATCTGGTCATGATTGACTCAACGGTGAAAAACAAAGCCGGGCAGATCATGGGCGATCTGAGAAAAGATGACTTCGAGGTTCGCGAAGATGGCGCCGTTCAAAAACTGGCTGTTTTTAGCCGCGACGAATTTCCTCTCAATGTGGCGCTGGTGCTCGATCTGAGTGATTCGATCGGACCGTTCCTGGGCCCCTTGCGCGATGCCGCGACGTCGGCTCTGGCAGCTCTCAAGAGCGAAGACGAAGTGGCGCTGTTTACGTTTTCTACAGAAGCCCAATTGAGCACTCCCTTTACCAAAGACAAGGCCAAGATTGCCGAGCAGATCGGCACACTCCGGACGGGCGGCGCCACAAATATCAATGACGGCATCTTCGACGCCGCCAAGTATTTCCTGGCGACGGCGCCGCAGGGCCGGCGGGTGGTCATTCTGATCAGCGACGACGTCGGCACGGATGCCGGCGGAGAAGGCACACGGGATATCGTCACAGAAATGATCGCAGCAGACGCGACGCTCTACAATTTGAAGGTGCCCGGGAACAACCCGCCGGCGGTGCGCTTCGCCGGGGGGCTGATCAAGGGCCTAGTGGACATTCACAAAGTGACGGAAGAGACCGGCGGGGAGATCTTCGACGTGCAGAACATGGCGTCGCTCGATTCCGTCTTCCGCGCACTGATCGAGCGCATCAAGACCCGTTACACTCTGGGTTACTACACATCAGCCAATGGAGCCGAGGGCAAACCACACAAACTGGAGGTCCGGCTGGCATCGTCGTTTGGGAAGAAGGGACGCGATTATGCCATTCTGGCCAAGGGCGGCTATTTTATTCCCTGATTTCGCTACTCTGGTTTAGGATCGATTCGCTGCGCAATCCAGCACTTCCGCATGGCAGCATCTCAATCTGCTACGGTTAAAAGCGTCGAGGCCCAAGGCTTCCTCCTCAAGGACGGCGCGGGAAATGTGCGGGTGGCCTTGCACATGAAGGGCGATCGCTCGGTGCAGGAACTCTACGCTTCCTTCGGGCGGGCGATCCTTATAGCAATGGCGCCGCGCAATGACAACGCCCTTTACGATGTTACTCAACGGACCTGTACCTATGGACCCGTGAAGACGCTGATGTAGTCCGCTGCTACGCCGGCGACCCTGTACTTATCGTGTCGTGACAGGTGTACGCAATCTAGACCCGCCACCAGTAGAGCCCCCTTAGACGCCCGCCTAATCTCCTCTGCGGCGGCCCCCCCTCCGAGCTCACTGCATCAGGCCCCTACGGAGCACTTGTGATCGAAAGCGACTTGCGAAATGTTTGCCCGCGCACTAAATCGCGCGGCTGGTCTCTCCGAGACCTCACCAAATCGGTCAGGCACAAATCATTCTTAATATTCCTTTCTCTGACTGTTGCGTCGGGAGCCTCGATGCTGACAGGATGCACCGGTATAACCAGTGCTAAAAGCAATTCCACAACAACGAATTCCAATAAAACGCCTTCTGGGGCACTCAGCGTGAGCCCGGCGGCCATGACTTTTGGGAGCGTTGCGGTCGGGTCCACCAGCAATCAGAGCCTGAGCGTAACGAATTCCGGCAGCTTAGCGGTCACTATCTCCCAGGTGACCGCGACTGGCGCGGGCTTTAGCATCGGGGGAGCATCCCTTCCGCTAAGTTTATCGCCAGGCAACACCTTTACGTTTACAGCCGGCTTCGCACCCATGGCCACGGGGACTGTCTCGGGAAGCGCCTCGATTCTGAGCGCGCAGTTGAGCTCGCCGCTCACGATCCAGATGGCTGGAACGGGTGTGGCAGTCGCGCCGGCAATTACGAACCAGCCCGTCAGCCAGTCGGTGCTTATCGGACAAACGGTGACCTTCTCGGTGACTGCTTCCGGTACTGCTCCTTTGATCTATCAGTGGCGCAAGAATGGCACGGCCATCATCGGCGCGACTTCGTCCAACTATACGACTCCAGCTGAGATTGCCTCCGATAATGGAGCGCAATTTACCGTCGTGGTCAGTAACGCCGCCGGGAACATCATCAGCAACGCTGGTATACTGACCGTCAGTGCCGCACCTGTCGCGCCGTCGATCACTACGCAGCCCGCAGGCCAGACGACATTTGTCGGCCAGTCGGCGACCTTCTCGGTCGTTGCCAACGGAACCTCCCCGCTCAGGTATCAGTGGGAGAAGAATGGAATCGCTATTGGCGGTGCAACTTCGCCGAACTACCCGACTCCAGCGCAATTTGCCGTCGTAGTCAGCAACTCCGCTGGGAACGTCACGAGTAACTCTGCCACACTCACCGTCAATCCGGATCCCATCGCGCCTTCCATCACCAGCCAACCGGCGAGCCAAACGATTACTGCCGGGCAAACAGCGAAGTTCTCGGTCAGCGCTTCCGGGACTGCTCCCCTGAATTATCAATGGCAGAAGAACGGCGGAGCCATCAGCGGGGCGACTTCCTCGAGTTATACCACTCCGGCTGAAGCGGCTTCCGACAATGGCGCGCAGTTTACGGCTGTGGTCCGCAACTCGGCCGGCAGCGTGACCAGCAACGCTGCTACACTCACGGTCACGACGCCTGGTCAGCTAAGCTCCAGCACTTCGAGCGTGAGTTTCGGGAACGTCGACCTCGGCAGCAGCAGCGCGCAATCCGTGACGCTGACGAACACTGGCGGCTCCAATGTCTCCATCTCCAATGTCACGACCTCTGGGACGGGCTTCACTGAGAATGGCATCTCGACCGGACTCATTCTCAGTCCGGGAGGTTCTACAACAATGGATCTAATATTTGCCCCCGCGGCTTCTGGCAGCGCGACCGGAAGCGTGACGATCTCTAGCACTGCTTTGAATTCCACATTAACGATTCCGCTTTCAGGCACAGGCGTTGTGACACACTCTGCGGCCCTGACGTGGACAGCGAGTGCGTCCGTCGTCTCAGGCTACAACGTGTACCGCAGCTCGGTTGCGGGCGGGCCGTATACGAAACTCAATTCTTCGCTCGACGCAGGCACCACTTTCACGGATAGTTCCGTCTCGTCCGGGCAAACATATTATTACGTTGTGACCGCGCTCGATTCCAACATCATGGAGAGCGTCTACTCGAACCAAGCGACCGCCGTAATACCCTAATTCTGCGGCCTCGCCTCGCATTCTCTCTTGTAGCCGAGAAACCTTACCGATCACTTCCGTTTCCTTCCAGTTGGATCCATTACAGCGCTGATTTTGCGGGCCGCTGGGGACTTCTCGCGGCCTGTTGCGTGGTCATGCCGGCGGGTGTTGCTAACCAGTAGCAATTACACGACTCACGTCTTGCCAACTCCCCAGAACGGTATTATCGGCAACGGGATTTCAGGGCACGCGCGGAGCACTCCGCGGCGAGCGTCCGAGGCCAAAGCCAAAGCGCTCGCCCGCTTGCCGCTGCATCTCTAGGTTCATTAGTCTTCAAGTTTCTGTTCGGGGCTGAGGAACTTCGCGAATGCCGTAGTGTGCCCAATTCGCAGCGACTCTATCCAAATGCTCCTGGGGCGGCGCAGCGGGAGCGGGATATGGGAATTTACGGGTCGCGTCGATACCGATCTTGGAACTCACCTGTTCGGTGGGAGGCAGCTTTTTTCCGTCTTTCAGAGGTTGTGAAGGATCGAGCGCCATGGGGTCTGTGTTTCTCACGATGTGGATATCTTCAGCCGGCTGCATGCGAAAGCTGAGCGCCCACTCGACCTGAAAGGGATCGCGGATGTCGATGTCTTCGTCAACCACGATCGTGATCTTACCGACACCGATCGCCAGTGACCACGCACCCATCATGGCCTTAAGCGGCTGAAAGCGATTGTGCTTGCGCATGGAGATCAACAGGATGGCCGTGGCGCCGCTGCTTTCGGTGATGCAGACATCGTGTACGGGCAGGCCGAGATTATTCTTCAGGTGGCGTCGAACTTCCATCTCGCGCCCAAAGCTCTTGATGCAGCTGGACTCGCTGGGAGGCATCTGGCTCATAAAAGCCTGATAGATCGGGTTGCGCCGGTGCGTGATGCAGTTGACCTCGAACACCGGATGGATTCCGCCTTCTCCCATGTAGCCGGCATATTCGCCAAAGGGTCCTTCTTGTTCCCGGGCCTGAAATGGAACCTTGCCTTCCACCACGATTTCCGCCGTGGCGGGAACCTCAAGATCCACGGTAAGGCAGCGGACTACATCGACGGGCTCCCCGCGGATACCTCCTGCTGCCGCCAATTCGTCCACGCCGTAGGGAAAGGGACTCACGGCGGTCAGGCCGATTACAGGATCTGTACCGAAGACGATGGCCGCCTCGGTGGCGCAACCCCGCAATTCATTTTTTCGGATGTGCTGGTTCATGTTGCGCGGTGGATAAATCATGAGTCCCGTTTTGCGGGGCCCTTTCACTTGCACGCGATAAACGCCCACGTTGGGGATGCGAGTTTCGGGATCGCGGGAGATGACAAACGGAGAGGTGTGGTAGGGGCCGGGGTCCTGCCCCACCGTCCAGACCGCGGCAGGCAGCGTTTCGATATTGGCTTCGTCTCCCATGTGAACAACGTCCTGACAGGGCCCGCCTTTCACGAGCCGAGGTGGCACCAGGTTCTTGCCGCGCTCCCACTTTTCCCAGACGCCATGGAGGTCGGTTTCTAAGGCCGTGGCGTAAATCCGCCGCGAACCCCCGAGGATTCCGACCACGAACGGCATGGCGCTGCCCTTGACTCTGTCGAACATCAGCGCGGGACGGCGTTGCTCGGGGATCGTGCGAAACGTATGCCGGCAAACCGCGCTGATTTCCCAATCCTTGTCAACTTCGGCGGTGATGTGGCAAAGGAGTCCTTTCTTTTCCAAAACCTGTAGATATTGCCGAAGATCCTGATAGGACATACGTTCTTCCCTCCTCGCTTGCGACCACAAGAAGACGGCATCAGCGGTTAAAATCGTACAGGGTCGCCGGGTTTTTGACCAAAAGCTTTTCCCGGAGTTCCTCGCTGGGTGCGATCAGTGGCAGGAGATCGACCAGATCTCCGTCGTTGGGCATGTGGCGGCCGACGTTTGGGTGAGGCCAGTCGGTGCCCCACAGCACGCGACCGGGAGCGGCGTTGACCAGCGCCTGGGCAAAGGGGATCGCGTCCAGGAAAGGGGGACCTGCCGCCGAGACGCGCTCGGAGCCACAAACCTTGACCCAGCAGTTCTCGAGCTTCATCAGCTCAAGGAGCGCGCGAAACGGCTCTTGTTCAAGGCCCGCACTGGTTTTGACGCGCCCCATGTGGTCGATGATAAATGGGAGCGAAAGCTTGCGGAAAATTCCGGAAAGCTCGGCGATGTCGACAGCGTCCAGGTGCACGACCAGATGCCATCCGAGCGGCTGAATGCACTCGAGAACACGGCGAAAGACATTCATATCGGGCATGCCGCCCAGGTGCTTGACGAAATTGAAGCGCACGCCCCGGATTCCCCCTTCCTGCAAAGCGGCGTAATCTCGCTCGGTGAACGTCTCATCAACAATGGCGATCCCGCGATAGCGACCGCCGCTGGTGGCAATGGCATCGAGCATCGCGCGGTTGTCCGTGCCATGACAGCTCGCCTGAACAATCACGCATCGCTCAATGCCGAGAATTTTGTGCAGGGCCGTCAGGCGCTCCTTGGGGGCATCGGGGGGTGTATAGGCGCGGTTGGGAGCGTAAGGAAATCTCGCGGCAGGACCGAAGACATGACAATGCGCGTCGGAAGCCAATAGAGGCATGCGGAAACGCGGGACTTTGGTGTTGGGATCGGGCGCCGGGCAAGAATCCACTTATCCTCCTAGCGATGAATGGCGAGCGACGAAGGGCGACTGAATAGAATTGTTAAGAAACATTCAAAAGAAAGTAGAATCCGGCAAAAGAATGTAGAATCCGGACCCAAGCGCCGTCAATGCCCTCGCGAATGGCGAGCAGCCGGTCCATCAGATGGGAAGGGCCGATGCGACTGGCAGAAGCGGACGATGAGCCCCTAATGTGACTCCCACGAGCGATCCATCTGACAGAAATACACTGGAAGCACGGACCATGCGGCAGGTGACCCTACGCATCGTGCCCTTCTTGATGACCTGTTATTTCATTTCCTTTGTGGACCGAGTCAATCTGGGATTCGCGGCACTGCAGATGGTCAGCGACCTGCATCTCTCGGCGATGGTATTTGGGCTCGGGGGCGGACTTTTTTTCGTGTCGTATTTCTTTTGCGAGGTGCCAAGCAACCTGCTCCTCGAAAAGGTCGGCGCGCGGCGCTGGATTGCGCGAATCATGATTACCTGGGGATTTCTTGCCGGAGGGATGGCCCTGGTCTCGGGTCCCCACTCGTTCTATGCGATGCGCCTGCTACTGGGCGCGGCGGAGGCCGGGTTCTTTCCGGGAGCGATTCTCTACTTGAGTTATTGGTTTCCGGCCAAGTACCGGGCGCGAATCATCGGAATGTTTGCGGTCGCCATCCCTGTCTCGAGTTTCCTCGGATCGCCGATCTCGGCGGCTCTGCTTGAAATTGATGGATGGCTTGGGCTCCGTGGATGGCAGTGGATGTTCATCCTGGAGGCCGCTCCTGCAGTTGTCTTGGGGTTGGCGTGCCTGATCGTGCTGAGCGACCGGCCCAGCGATGCGAAATGGCTCGACACCAATGAGCGAAGCTGGCTGGTGAACGAGCTTGACGCCGAGACGCCGCGGGAGCGGCCGGTAGGACGTCTGAGTCTTTGGCAGTTATTGTGGAACAAGCATGTTCTCGCGCTCAGTATGGTTCTGGCGGGGAGCACGGCCGTAAGCAGCGGGCTGCAGCTGTGGCAGCCGCAGATTATTCAATCCTACGGCCTCACCAACCTGCAGACCGGGTTGCTCAATTCTATCCCTTTTGCGCTGGCTTCGGTGATCATGGTCTGGTGGGGGAAGCGATCAGACCAGCGTGGCGAGCGGATTTGGCACGCCGCGTTGCCGCTCATACTGACGTCATTCAGCCTTGGGGCAGCGCTCCTGTTCGAGTCGTTATTCGCGATCCTCGTGATCCTTTGCCTGGCGGTCATCGGCATTTATGCGGGCAAGGGACCGGCGTGGGCGGTGTCAACCGAGTGGCTGTCGGCGAGCACAGCGGCGGCTGGACTGGCGCAGATAAATGCCATCAGCAACCTTGCTGGGTTCGGGACGATATACCTGATGGGATTTATCAAGGATGTGACGGGCAGATTTTCGCTGGCGTTGTTGCCACTGGTGGCGCTGGCTGCGGCAGCAGCTCTGACCATGCTTCTGATCGGGCGCAACGAAATGACGAGTGCAGTCGCAGGGGACAAAGCCGCCGTGGTGGGGCGGTGAGGCGCCGTTCTCGAATTGTGCCAGGACAACAGGGTATGTGAGGTCCTAGCTGCTAAGCATCGATTGTTCAACAGGTTCGAGACAGTACGAGTGTACTTGCGATGCAAACCAGAGGACCATTCCCAGCAACAATGGCAGGCTTTATCGTCGAACTTCTGCAAAAATCGCGCCGGAGGCGAGGGGAATCTGGCATGCAGCTAGGACGCTACGAAATCTTGGAAGCCATTGGCCGGGGGGCCAGTAGCACGGTTTTCAAAGCGCGAGACACGCTGATCGGCCGCATCGTGGCCATCAAAACCCTTCATTCTGGCCTAAACGACCCTGCGTGGCGAGAGCGCTTCATGGCCGAGGCCCGCATCGTGGGCCAACTTTCCCATCCCCGCATCGTGAAACTGCACGACGTCGGCATCGACGAAATCACTGGCGCACCCTACCTAGTGATGGAATACGTCGTCGGCGAGACTCTGGAACAACACATGGCGGCCCGAAAAACCGAGCCCCAGCAAGCCTGCAGCTGGGGGGCAGCTCTAGCGCGCGCCCTTGCTTATGCCCACGAACAGGGCATCATCCATGGCGACGTTAAGCCGGCAAACATCATGATCAACCAGGACGGGCGCGTCATGCTGACCGATTTTGGCATCGCGCGCTTTTCCGCCCAAATCTCACAAAACGGGGGTCTCCGTGGGACTCCGGCATACCTCTCGCCAGAACAGATTGAAGGTAAGCCAACCGATGGCAGATCGGATCTCTTCTCGCTCGGAATCATCCTCTACCAGTTGGCTACAGGGCAACGGCCCTTCCAAAGCGATTCGGTGCAAGCGGTCTGCGCACAGATTCTGAAGGCTAAGATCGCGCCGCCGACCAAGGTCAATCCCCTGCTTCCGCGCGCATTCGACGGGATTGTTACGCGGTGTCTCGCCAGGAATCCCGAGGATCGGTATGCGAACGGGGAGATATTGTCGACGCAGCTCGAAGCTGTGGCCCGCGAGCCACTGGTTTTGCCGCGCCGCGGACCAACCAGAAATCGACCCATAAGAACGGCCCTGGGCTACGCAGGGGCAGCGGGTTTGCTGCTCCTCGCTCTGTTCTCGCCGATCGCAGTAGGCTACTATAGAAATAACCTTCGGCTGCCGCCGGCACCGGTTGCGATGTACCCAGCTCCTACGCTGCCTGCCGATCTGCCCTTCTGGCGCGAGGCACAAGATATTTCGTCGCCGTCTTCGGAAATGACAGCACGGGCGCCGTTGCCAGTTCATCGCCAGCCAGCTCGATCGAAGTCTGCGTGGGCGATGAAAAGACGGTTAGAGGCTCTT
>Ga0209577_10004906_pt1 | contig 12520 bp, 9 predicted proteins | sample GraSoiAngelo_109_FD_185874 | JGI IMG/M metagenome (GOLD analysis project Ga0209577, IMG submission 185874) | Grasslands soil microbial communities from the Angelo Coastal Reserve, California, USA - 14_0903_12_20cm (SPAdes) (version 2) | ecosystem: Environmental > Terrestrial > Soil > Grasslands ... | reverse complement strand
CGGCCAGTACGCCACCTTCATCCGTTCGTCTCCTCCTCCCCCGTCGTCGCCCGCGCCTCCTCGTCCGCGTGCGCGCCGTCGCCAGTCTCGGCGCGGGGCTCTTGGTTGGCGCCCGCGTCGGCGCTCGCGTCCGCGCTCGCGTCGGCGGCGTCGGCGCTCGCGTCGGCCGTGCCCTCCGAGCTCGCCGCCTGCGCGGGCTCGACTCCGTCTGCGGACGCTGCGCGCGCGTCCGCGCGCGGGGCGCCGTTAGCCGGCGCAGGCGTCTGGTCTTCGTCGCTACCCGTCACGTACAGGTTCAACTCGAGTCGCTCGGGGCGGCCCTCGACCTTGTCGTAGATCGCGCGCACCCCGTCGAGGTCGCGCTTGGAGATCTTGTGCCCGAAAAGCGCGAGCTTCGGGTTGAACTTGCCGGTGAACAGCCCGCGGAGGATCACCGGCAGAGAGGACAGCAGCTCTTTCGCCGCAGCCGGCGTGAATTTGCCGAACCACGAATTGCCGCCGTATGATCGCGACAAGAGCTCCGCCTCGAAGTTGAGCCCGTAGTCGCGTACCAGAGTTGTGAACGCCGCCTCGTGGCGCTCGCCGTTGTTGCGGTCGACGATCTGCTGATCCGCCGTCGCGATCCGGCGCAGGCGCATGATCTGGCCCATCGGGTTCACGTCCTTGGGGCACGCCTCCACGCACTTGAAGCAGTGCGTGCAGTCGAAGATCCCATGCGGGTCCTGTGCGAGGTCGTTGAGCCGATCGAACTGCGCCGCATCGCGCGGGTCGCCCACGAAGCGGTACGCCTTCGCGAGCGCTGCCGGGCCGATGAAGCCGGGGTCGACCTCCATCGACAGGCAGTCAGAGACGCACGCGCCGCACTGGATGCACGCCATCGACTGCGTCACGTCGACCATCGCGTCGTGCGACACCAGGTACTCGCGCTTGGGAACCGGCTGCTTCGCGAGCAACCACGGTGTCACGCGCTCGATCTTCTTCCAGTGCACCGCGTCCATGTCCACGATCAGGTCCTTGATCACCGGCATGTTGCCCATCGGTTCGATCACGATCACGCCGTCGCGCGAGCCCGTCTTCGCCGCGTCGAGATGCGTGTGGCACGCCAGCGCCGGTTCGCCGTTCACGCGAACGCCGCACGAGCCGCAGATCGCCTGCCGGCATGAGCAACGGATCCCGATCGAGCCGTCGAAGCGGTCGCGCGCCTGCAGGATCGCCTCGAGCACCGAGCGGTGCGGCTCGAGCTCCACCGTGTGCTCGTCCCAGTACGGCGCCCCGCCCGACTCGGGGTCGTAGCGGCGTACGCGCAGGGTGAACTCCTCGGCGGGCCTGTCCGTGCTCGTCGCCATCAGTACCTGCGCTCCTCCGGCGGCCACTGCGTGATCGTCACCGGCGAGTAGCTCACCTCCGCGCCTGCCCCGTTCATCGACACGTCGATGTGCTTCAGCCACTCCTCGTCGTTGCGCTCCGGGAAGTCCGTGCGGTATTGCGCTCCACGCGACTCCTTGCGCTCGATCGCGCTGAGGACAGTCGTCTCCGCGCAGTCGATCATGTAGCCGAGCTCGACCGCGCCGAGCACGTCCTGGTTGAAGACCGTGCCGCGGTCGTCGATCCACGCCGACTGCGCCTCCGCCTTCAACCGCTCGATCGTTTCGCGCGCCGCCTGCAGCCCTTCTTCGTCGCGGAACACCGCGACCTTGCCGTTCATCAGCTCGCCGAGCTCGTTCTTGATCTCCGACACGCGCCTGCCCTCGCGCGGCCGCGAGATGATCTCCTCGAGCTCGCGCTCGTCCCTGTGCCGCGCCGCCGCGACGTCCGCATGCGGCATCGGAATCGACGCCGCGCGCGCCGCCGCGAGCTCGCCCGAGCGGCGCCCGAAGATCAGCGTGTCGAGCAGCGAGTTCGCCCCCAGCCGGTTGCCGCCGTGCACCGACACGCACGCCACCTCGCCCGCTGCGTACAGCCCGTCGATCGGCGTGCGCCCGTCGATATCCGTCTTCACGCCGCCCATGATGTAGTGCTGGCCCGGACGGATCGTGATCGGTTCGCGCGTGATGTCCACCCCCGCGAAGTCCTTGCCGAGGTTCACGATCTCGCGCAGCGCCTCCAGCGTGCGCCTGCGCGGCACGACGGTCACGTCGAGGAGGATGCCCTGTCCGTCGGGACCCACGCCGCGGCCCTCGTCGATCTCGATCTGCTCCGCGCGCGAGACCACGTCGCGCGAGGCAAGCTCCATCTTGTTCGGCGCCGATTTCTCCATGAAGCGCTCGCCCTCCGCGTTCAGCAGATGCGCACCCTCGCCGCGCGCGCCCTCCGTGATCAGGATCCCGCTGCCGAGCAGCGTCGTCGGGTGGTATTGCACCATCTCCATGTCCATCAGCGGAGCGCCCGCGCGGTAAGCCATCGCGATCCCGTCGCCCGTCACGATCAGCCCGTTCGTCGTCGGCTTGTACGCCTGGCCCGCGCCCCCGCACGCGAGGATCACGTTCTTCGCCGTGAACGCCTCCATCCGCCCGCTGCGCACCTCGCGCGCTACCACCCCGCAGCAGTCGCCGTCCTCACCTCTGATCAGTGACGTCGTGAACCACTCCTCGTAGCGCTCCACCGACTCGTGGTGCTTCATCAGCTGCTCGTAGAGAACGTGTAACAGCGCCTGCCCCGTGATGTCCGCGACGTATGCCGTGCGCTTCATCGACGCGCCGCCGAACGCGCGCAGGTCGAGCTCACCCTTCTCGTTGCGGTGGAAGGTCACGCCCATGTGCTCCAGGTGCATCACCTCGCCCGGCGCCTCCGAGCACATCACTTCGATCGCGTCCTGGTCGCCGAGGAAATCCGAGCCCTTCACGGTGTCGTACGCGTGCGAGTGCCAGTCGTCGTCCACGCTGATCGCCGCGTTGATCCCGCCCGCCGCCGCCACCGAGTGCGAGCGCACCGGATGCACCTTGCTCATGATCGCCACGCCCGCCCCCGCCTGCGCCGCCGCCAGCGCCGCGCGCTGGCCCGCGAGCCCGGCTCCGATGATCAAGACGTCGTGTGCTGGCATGGACGAGGGTGGTTGCGCGGCGCGAGTCGCCGCGCAGCGCCGGAGACTCTACAAAACCGGCCTCCGCTCTCACCGTAGCGTGCGTGCCTCGCCGCCCGCTCGAGGCCTCGTGAGCGGGTGTTCCCCTCATTCGCTCGAACGCGGTGCTGTGTGCGCGGACGCGCGCGGAGGCGGCCAGGCGCATCAGTGCGCTCGAATGCGACGCTGCGCGCGCGAGCGCGCGCGGAGGCCAGCCAAGCCGCGACCGTTCGCGCGAATGCTGTGCTGCGCGCGCGGGCGCGCGCGGGTCAGGCGGTGCGCAGCGCCCGCTGCACCTGCGCGAGCGTCACCACCCCGCGCAGTACTCCCTCAGCGTCCACCGCCACCATCGCGCCCAGACGCCCGAGGCCCTCCGAGCCGAGCAGCACCTCGAGCGGCTCCTGCTCGGAGATGCGCACGGGCATGTTCGGCTCGAGCACGTCGACCACCGGCAGAGCGGGGCGCCCGGCCGAGATCTCCGCGTCGACCGTCGCTGCCCGCACGACGCCCAGAAAATGGCGCGCCGGGTCCACAACCGCGAACCACGGCCAGCGGTAGCGCATGAAGAACTGTTCGTGCACTTCCAGCAGCGTCAGCTCTGCGGGGACCGTCACCGGGTCGCGATCCATGATGTCCGCGACCGTGACTTTCGCGATGCGCTTGCTGATCATGCTCTGCGCCACCGCAGCGCTTGCCGCCTGATAGAGGACGAACGAGATCACCACGGTCACCAGGCCGAAGCCCTCGCCGCGCGCGATTCCCCAGAATCCGAAGGCGCCGAACGCCAGCGCGAAGACCTGACCCGTGCGGCCGGTCACGAGCGTCGCGCGGTTGCGGTCGCCGGTCAGCTTCCAGATCACCGCGCGCGTCATGCGCCCGCCGTCGAGCGGGAACGCGGGCAGCAGGTTGAGGATCAGCACCAGCACGTTGATCGTCGCGAGCCAGCTCAGCCACACGAGCGCCGGCGTCGCGTGCTGGACGTTTCCGTTCGCGACCGCCACTTCGAAGAAGTCGCCGTTGTTCGCGATCACGCGCCCGACGACGACGCAGACGACGACGACCAGGAACGTCACCGCCGGGCCCGCCGCCGCGACGCGGAACTCGACCCCGGGGCTTGGCGACTCGGTCGTGCGCGTGATCCCGCCGAGCGCCCACAGCTCGATGCCCGCGACCGTCAGGCCGTTGCGCCGCGCGACGAACGCGTGGCCGAGCTCGTGCATGATGATCGACGCGAAGAACGACAGCACCGACGCCACCGCGACCGCGTACGCGGTCGTGCGCGAGCCGCCGAGCAGTTCATGGAACGGGCCCGTGACCGCGAAGATGAAGAGGAACAGCACGAAGAACCAGCTGATCCCCACGCTCACGCGGATGCCCCTTATGCGTGCCAGCTGAAAGGCGCGGCGCGGCGGCATGACGCAATGGTAGGCGCGACGCGGTGTGCGGGCAGGCCGCGCGCTCAGGCCGCTGCCGGCAGCCCGCGCGCGATGATCCGCTCGAAGTCGCAGCCGGCGGGGAGGGTGCCGTACTCGAGGCCGCACTCCGACGCCACGCGCGAGGCACAGTACGCGTCTGCGACCGCCGCGTCGCCGTCGCGGACGAGCAGCGAGGCCTGCAGGCAGACGGCCATGCCTTCGACGACGCGGCGCGCGCGCGTCTCGAGCGTCTGCGCGTCTGCGAATTCACCCTTCAGCTGGTCGATGCGCGCGTCAAGGCGCTGGTCGCCGCCGCGTGCCGCGTCGAGCTCGGCGAAGTACACCTCGAGTGAGCGCGGCGAGCGCGTGAGTGCGCGCAGGACGTCGAGGCTCATGACGTTGCCCGAGCCCTCCCAGATCGACGCGAGCGGCGCCTCGCGGTACAGCCGCGGCATCCCCGACTCCTCGACGTAGCCGTTGCCGCCGAGGCACTCGAGCGCCTCGCACGCGTGGTTCGGCGCGCGCTTGCACGTCCAATACTTCCCCACCGCCGTCGCCAGGCGCTTGAAGAGCTGCGCGTCGGTCTCGCTCTCGCCGGCGTCCGCGTCGGCGTGCGCCTCGTCGTATGCGCGCGCGAGGCGCATCGCGAGCGCGGTCGCGGCCTCGGACTCCACGCACAGGTCCGCGAGCACGTTGCGCATCAGCGGCTGGTCGATCAGGAGCTTCCCGAACGCGTGGCGGTAAGCCGCGTGGTGCGTCGCGCCCACGACGCCCACGCGCATGCCCGCGGCGGTCCCGATCACGCAGTCCAGCCGTGTGTGGCCGACCATCTCGATGATCGTCGGCACGCCGCGCCCCGGCTCGCCGACCATCTGCGCCCACGCGCCGCGCAGCTCGATCTCCGAGGACGCGTTCGAGTGGTTGCCGAGCTTGTCCTTCAGGCGCTGGATGTGAAACGCGTTGCGGCTCCCGTCGGGGAGGATGCGGGGCAAGAGGAGGCACGAGAGCCCCTCGTCGGTCTGCGCGAGCACGAGGAAGAAGTCCGACATCGGCGCCGAGCAGAACCACTTGTGGCCCACGAGTTCGTATTCCGCGCCCGCGCCGCCGCCGTTCAATGCGCGCGCGCGCGTCGTGTTCGCCCGCACGTCCGATCCGCCCTGCTTCTCCGTCATCGCCATCCCCGCGATCGCGCTGCCCTTCTCGCTTACCTGGATCAGCCGCGGGTCATACGTCGTCGCGGTCACGAGCGGCTCCCACGTAGCCGCCAGCTCCGGCTGCGCTCGCAGCGCCGGCACGACCGCGAAGGTCATCGTGATCGGGCATGCGAAGCCAGCCTCGGCCTGCATTGCCGTCATGTACAGCGCCGCGCGCGCGACGTGCGCGGCCGGCTCGGCGCTCGTCCACGGCAGCGAGTGCAGCTCGTTCTCGACGCCCAGCTTCATCAGCTGGTGCCACGCGGGGTGGAACTCGACCTCGTCGATCCTGTTGCCGTAGCGGTCGTGCGTGCGCAGCACCGGCTTGTTTTCGTTCGCCTGCCGCCCCCACAGCATCTGCGGCTCGCCGCCGATCACGCGCCCGAGCTCCGCCGCTCGCTCGCGCGCCCAGCCGCCGCCCTCGCGCTCGAGCGCCTCCGTCAGCGGGAGGTTGCTCGAGAACACGTCTACGCATTCGAGCGGGGGCACCTGGTTGAAGACCTCGTGCGTCTGCCAAGCCGCCGCTCGCGTCGACAGTTGATGAGCGCTGGGCGCGGCTTGCGTTGCCCCCTCCATGACTTCAAGAAGTCAAGCAGATGTGGACGCGCGCCACCGGGGCTCGCCGGGGTAGATAGCATCGCTGCGCCGCCGCCGCGCGCTGAGCGCGCGGCGATTTCGATTCCGCCAGGAAGTGCGCGAGCCAGGAGCGACACCCGAGCCGATGCCAAAGATCAAGGTTCAGAACCCCATCGTCGAGCTCGACGGCGACGAGATGACACGCGTGATCTGGGCGCTCATCAAGGAGCGGCTCATCCTGCCCTACCTCGACGTCGATCTTCGCTACTTCGACCTCGGCATCGAGAGTCGCGACGCCACGCGCGACCAGATAACGGTCGATGCGGCGAACGCGATCAAGCAGTTCGGCGTTGGTGTGAAGTGCGCGACGATCACTCCCGACGAGGCGCGCGTCGCCGAGTTCGGCCTCAAGGAAATGTACAAATCGCCGAACGGCACGATTCGCAACATCCTCGGCGGCGTGATCTTCCGTGAGCCGATCGTCATAAGCAACGTGCCGCGGCTCGTCAAGGGTTGGAAGGCGCCGATCATAATCGGCCGCCACGCGTTCGGCGACCAATACGCGGCGAGCGATGTCGTGATTCCCGGCAAGGGCACGCTCACCTTGAGCTACGCGCCCGAGAACGGCGATGAGCCGATCGAGCTGCACGTGTACGACTATCCCGGCGCCGGCGTCGCGCTCGCGATGTACAACCTCGACGCCTCGATCGCCGACTTCGCGCGCGCGTGCCTGCGCTACGGGCTCCAGCGCGGGATGCCCGTATACCTGTCGACGAAGAACACGATTCTCAAGCACTACGACGGGCGTTTCAAGGACATCTTCGCGGACGTCTTCGAGAACGAATTCAAGGCGCAGTTCGACGCCGCTGCGATCGCGTACGAACACCGGCTCATCGACGACATGGTCGCCGCCGCGCTGAAGTGGCACGGCGGCTACGTGTGGGCGTGCAAGAACTACGACGGCGACGTCCAATCGGACACCGTCGCGCAGGGGTTCGGCTCGCTGGGCCTGATGACGAGCGTGCTGATGACCGCCGACGGCAGGACGGTCGAGGCGGAGGCGGCGCACGGCACCGTCACGCGCCATTACCGCCAGCATCAGCGGGGCGAACCCACCTCCACGAACCCGATCGCCTCGATCTTCGCGTGGACGCGCGCGCTCTCCGCGCGGGGACGCATGGACGACACGCCGGCAGTCAATGAGTTCGCCGAGACGCTCGAGCGCGTGTGCGTCGAGACCGTCGAAGGCGGCGCGATGACGAAGGACCTCGCGTTGCTGATCAGCGATCAGCAGCCATGGCAGACGACGCAGGAGTTCCTTTCGAGCATCGATCAGAACCTCCAGCGCGCGATGGCATGAGCGCGCGTTTACAAGCTATCCGCAACACCGCACCCTGAAGGAGTCAGACAGTGAGCAATCCCGTACGAGTGACCGTGACAGGAGCCGCCGGCCAGATCGGCTACAGCATCGTCTTCCGTATCGCTAGCGGACAGCTGCTCGGACCCGAGCAGCCGCTGTCGCTCAGGCTGCTCGAGATCCCGCAGGCGATGGGCGCGCTCGAGGGCGTCGCGATGGAGCTCGTCGACTGCGCATTTCCGCTGCTTACGGCGATCGACCTGCACGATGACGCCGGCGAAGCGTTCGACGGGGTGAACGTCGCGCTGCTCGTCGGCTCGCGCCCGCGTACGAAGGGAATGGAGCGCGCGGAGCTGCTGAGCGAGAACGGCAAGATCTTCACCGTGCAGGGCAAGGCGCTCGCCGAGCGCGCCGCGTCGGACGTGAGGGTCCTCGTCGTGGGGAACCCCGCGAACACGAACTGCCTCATCGCGATGAACAACGCTGCCGACATACCCCGCGAGCGCTTCACATCGATGATGCGCCTCGACCACAACCGCGCGGTCGCGCAGCTCGCGAGCAAGCTCGCCGTAGCTGTAACAGATGTCACGCACATGGGGGTGTGGGGGAACCACTCGCCGACCATGTATCCGAACCTTTTTCACGCTCGCGTCGGCGAGCGGCAGGCAGCCGCCGTCGTCGACGACCAACAATGGATCGAGCAGGAGTTCCTCCCTGGCGTAGGTCAGCGCGGCGCGGCGATCATCGAGGCGCGTGGCGCCTCGAGCGCCGCCTCCGCGGCGAACGCCGCGATCGACCACATCCGCGACTGGACGTCGGGCACGGGCGACGAATGGGTGTCGATGGGCGTTCCCTCCGACGGCTCCTACGGCATCCCCGAGGGACTCATCTGCGGCTTTCCCTGCACCTGTGCGAACGGCGAGTGGTCGATCGTACAGGGGCTCGAGCTCGACGATTTCTCTCGCTCCCGCATCGACCGCTCGGTTGCCGAGCTCACAGGGGAGCGCGACACCGTCGCCGAGCAGGGGCTCGTGACCGTCTAGCCAGCTGCAAACGCACGTGCACTGCGCGGCGGCGCTGGAGCGTGCGGGCGCGCACCGCGGGCAGAGGTCGCGCCGGCCGCGCGCGTGCCGGCTTCTGCCTCCCGATTACGTGTCGACGGGCGGCAAAGGCGCCAAAACAAGACGGGCGCGGCCCTACTAGCAGAGCCGCGCCCGTCAAGGTTGGTGTAAGTGTGCAGCGCGGCAGGAAGCCGCCGCCTTGCCTAAGCTTTCGCTTTGCGCGGGTGCCATCCGCGCCCGCTCTTTGAGACCTTGCCTTCGGATTCGAGGCCCGGGAGCACGCGGTAGAGATAGTTCTGCTTGATCCCCATTTTCGCGGCGAGCTCGGGGATCGTGATGCCGGGCTGGCCCTGGACGAGTTTGAGCGCTTCCGCAGCGCGCGTGCCGCTCCCTTTGCGTCGCCCCGCGCGGCGTCGCGCGGGTTTGCGTTTGGCGGCCACTTTCGCTTTCGCCGTCGTTGTCGAGGTTGCCCGTTTTTTCGCCGCCGATCCGCGCGGCCGCCCGGGTCCGCGGCGGCGACCTTTTTTGACCGTCGAGGAGGTACTGGCGCGAGCGGAGCCGCCAACGCCCGCGAGCGCCGCTGCGGCTGCCTCCAGGCGGCGGGCCTCATCGATCGCCGGCTGCAGCTTTTTCAGCCGGTCCGAAATCTCTCGGCGCTTCTCGTCAAGGAAGTCGTTCACTGTTTGCCCTTTTCAGTCGGGTTGTTGTGCGCCACATCACTATCACATCACCTTACACTAGTGGCCTGTGAGCGCCGCCCACTCGTCGCGCGCGCACAGTGCGTCGAGGGTACGGCGCGCCTCGCGCTCGGGTATACCGCCGACCAGCGCGCGGCTAACGAGCGCGCCGACGCCGCCTAGCGGCGCGCGGAATGTGTTGCGGTAGTCAAAACGGGTGCCGTCGTTATCGGGCGTCAATCTGTATTCGGTGTGTGCGCGCGAGCGCGCTGGCCCGCGCCCCTCCCATACCGCGAGCTTCGGCGGCTCGCACTCGACGAGCTGCCAGTGAACTTCGATGTTGACCCCGCGCAGATGCAGCAGCTGGTCCATACGGAAGCCGACGCGCGGAGGGCCGTCATCCGCGCGCACCAGCTTGCGGTGAATCGTCACCCACTCGTGCAGGCGGTTGGGGTCCATCACCATCTCCCACACCGCGCTCGGGGGCGCGGGGACGTGGATCGATGCCCTCACGAGGCTCATACGCAGCGTCCAATCATCGCGCGGCGAGCGGCTCGCTCCGCTCCCATTCGCGCAGCGCGCGCTCGACGGCGGCGTCGAATGAGTGCAGCTTCACCCCGAACAGCTCCTCGGCGTGGTCATCCCCCGGCAAGAGATCGGAGCCGAGGCTTTCCATGAGCCGCAGAACGAGCTGCGGGTCCTCCCGCGTGATCGCCGCGGCGATGCGCGCGGTGATCGGCGTGAGACTTGCCCGCAGCGCCAGCGCCGGCCGTGCGATGAGCATCGCGTCGGCGATCCGCTTCACCATCTCTCCGTAGCTCAGCACCTCCGGGCCGCCGACATCGATCGCGCGCCCGCCAACGTCCGCCGAAGCCGCGCGCGCGAGCATCTCGATCATGTCCCGCGCATCGATCGGCTTTGTGCGGTGCTCGCGCCACGCTGGAAGCGGCAGCGCCGGCATGCGCTCGATCAGCCGCACTAGCAGCCTGAAGGAGCGCGAGCGCGCGCCGATGACGATCGACGCCCGCAGCGCGACCGAGTCGACGAGCGCCTCGAGCAGCGTGCGCTCGACGTGCGCGCGGCTTGCCAGGTGCCGCGAGATCCGTGTGCCGTTGCCCTCTGTGTGCGTGCTGCCGTTCTCCGCCCCCGCCGGCAACAGCCCGCCCAGGTAGACGATCCGCCGCACGCCCGCCGCCCTCGCCGCATCCGCGAAGCGCTCGGCGGCCATGCGCTCGCGCTCCTCGAAGCGCTCTGACGGGCCGCGCTGCGCGGAACCGACCTCAGCCCGCTCGAGAGTGCGCTCCATCGAATGGATGAGGTAATACGCGACCTCGATCTCGTCGAACGCCTGCGCGAGTCCCTCGCCCGTGACCGCATCCGCACGCACGACATCCGCGCGCAGCTGCACCCGCGCCGGCTCGCGCGCGAGCGCGCGTACCTCGTGGCCCTCCTCCTGGAGGCGTGGGACCAGCAGCGACCCCACGAAGCCGCTCGCGCCCGTGACGAGGATCCGCATCCATCCGACATCATGACGGCGCGCGCGAGCGCGGGCGAAAGGTGCGCGCATGCCTCAACCAGCTCGCGGATTGCCAGACATCGGCCTCGGGTTCGCCCGCTCTTTGCGTCTGCCTCAGATCGCTTTTGTCTGCGATTTGCGAGCAGCGCCGTGCGACCCCCTTGCACGGTGCTGGTGCCGGTGCTTTGATGGCCCGCGTCCTTTGTGTTCCACTCGATCGCCGGGGGGCTTTGGAGAATAGTGTCGGGAAAGCCGAGCAGTCGCGCATTGCCAAAAGTGAGTTGTGAGGAGTGTTATTTCCGCCGCAACCTACTTTGCGCGCTCGACCTCAGCGAGCCGTGCGCGACCTTTCGCCCGCACGAGGCCCAGCTGAAGCCGCCACCGCAGCTGCGACTCGTCTTTCGAGCGGAGCGGCGCGCGCGGGCAGCGTGGTCGTTTCCCTCCGCGCAGGAGCAGGCCGCGCTCTACAAGTGACGCACGGCCGGCGCGCGCGCGCTCGCGGGCAGGCGCGCATTCGCGGCACGCTCCGCACGCGCCGTGATGTCAAAAATGCGCACGGCACCGGGTATCTGGCGGTCCAGCACGATCAGCGCGAACGTCATCGAGGCAACGCCGCGCGGTCCGAACCAGCCCATGAAAAGCCGCGTCGGCGGATCGGTGTCGGTCCCCGCGAGCGCGGCCCACACGGCCGCCGGACGCGCGAGCAGGAAAGTTCCCGCGACGAACGCAACCGCGACCCATCCCTCACGCGTGAACGCGTGCACCGTCAGCAGCGAGCCGAAGACGAGGAACACCGACAGCTTCACGATCTCGACGAGCGCCTCCGCCGGCGCCGCGAAGCTCGCGCGCACATCCGGCCGGCGGACGCTGAGGACGATCGCCGCGACGAACGTCGCGATGAAGCCGTTCCCTTTCGGCGTCTGAACGGTCACGCCATAGGTCGCAAACGCCACGCCGAGCGCGAACAGCGACTTCTGGTGTGAGGGGATCGAGCTGGTGATTCCGCGCGCGCCCGCGCGCGGCATCAGCACCGAGGCCAGCCAGCCGCATGCGAGACCCAGCGCGAGCCCGAGGCCGACGTTCTGTCCGACGAAGTGCCACCACACGAAGTGACGTTCTCCGGGACTCAGCGCGGCGAGGAACGCGAGCACCGCGGGCAGCGCGAGGCCGTCGTTGAGCCCTGACTCGAGGTTCAGCGAGTGCCTTACCAGGCGTGGAACGCGTGCGTTCGTGACGATGCTAGAGGTGAGCACCGGGTCCGTCGGGGATAGGAGCGCGCCGAGCAGGAACGACTCGGTCCACGTCAAGCCGAGCAGCCAGCGCGCGAGCAACGCGACGATCGCGAGCGTGATCGGCATCGCGAGCGCAAGCTTGCGCATCGGAATGTGCCACGCCGACTGCAGCATCTCGCGCTCGACCTCGAGCCCATCCCGGAACAGGATTACGATCAGCGCGACGAACGACAGGTCCTGCACGAACGCCGAGCGCGCGCCAAAGTCGAGCCACCCCGCGCCACCGGTGCCCACGGCGAAGCCCGTGATCACGAACAGCGCGGTCAGTGACAGTAGCGAGCGGTGCGCGAGCCCGGAGACGAGCGCGCCCACCATCACGAGCGGGCCGAGGATCAGGACCGTTGTGTCGAACGAGGGCATCGCGCTGGCAACTGT
>Ga0209577_10004905_pt1 | contig 12520 bp, 12 predicted proteins | sample GraSoiAngelo_109_FD_185874 | JGI IMG/M metagenome (GOLD analysis project Ga0209577, IMG submission 185874) | Grasslands soil microbial communities from the Angelo Coastal Reserve, California, USA - 14_0903_12_20cm (SPAdes) (version 2) | ecosystem: Environmental > Terrestrial > Soil > Grasslands... | reverse complement strand
TTGCCAAAGCAGAGTCTGCAAAGTTGCGCTAAGAGTTAATACTGATGGTCGCAAAGCCTGGGGGGGAGACGGATGGGATTTGAATATTAACTACGATGGTCTTGCCAGCCTGCCGAAACTCTCAGTTAACGGCGCCGTCGACAACGTCAATCACTTTTCTCATTGGAATTGGAGAAACAGATGAAAGTCGCCGGCGCCCCTGGACATCGGGATAGATTCCGGAGAAGGATCAATGACGAGCCAAATTACTTACAAATGATTCGGTCATTCAAGGATAAAGGCTTGCGTGGGCATTTGGGCGGTAAAATTAAGCAAGAACTGGGTCTATCAAAATTGGGGACCATTCGTTACAGAACCGCGAGCGGTAGCGACCGGCCTGTTGTCTCGTCTGACTTCTTCAACAATGAAAGGGCCGGTCGCTACCGCTCGCGGTTCTGTAACGATAAGCTGCTCTTGGCACGGACGACCCAGTTCATGAGCGCCGTACAATGACAGCCGATATGGCGATCCGTTTATCGCGAGTGTTCAAGACGACACCAGACATTTGGATGAACTTGCAGAAGGCTGTTGATCTGTGGGAAGCAGCCCAGGCGAACAAGAATCAGTACGCGAAGCTCAGACCGATTGCCGCTTAAAGTCATTACCCCGCCTTCAACTCTCCCAACAAGGTTCTTCCCTCGCCGTATTCGATATCGCTGATTCGCCAACCAGTCTTGCCGTTGACGAGCACAAAGACGATATTTTTCTGCTGGCCAAAGTTTTCGAAGCGTACCTTCACGCGCGCTTTTCCGCCGGCAAAGGTTGCTTTGTCGATGGCGAACTTTTTGATTTCCATGTCCTGCGCATCGTAGAGCGGGTCGCCGTCGATCGCGCCGACTTCGCCTTTGGAATGAACTGCATCTTTCCAAATCATGTCGGCGAGGTTTTTCTCAAAATACTTGTACAGCAAGGCGCGGCTGCGGGTTTGAAAGAAAGGACTGTGTTTGCGGTTATGCTCGCGATAAAGATCGGCCACTAAGGCGTCTGGAGATAATCGATTAATGGGTTTGGTTTGCCCGTGAACCGCAAAAGAAAAACACATGACCGCGATTGTCAGAATTCGTTTTGCACTCTTCATAGATATCCTTTCAAGATTGCCGATGATGTGTGCCGTTTAGTGCCGTTTCTAAAGTTCTCGTAACAACAGTGATTCGGTTTTCAGTCCCGGAGGGACGAAATGTTTATAGAACCAAGCCCAAAAAGAACCGCTTCGCTCCAGCGGAGCGAGACATTACTTTCTTTCGACAACACATTGCGCTCCTACGGAGCGCTGGTGTGCTTGCTGTGGATTAGCTATAAACATTTGGCCGCTCTGCGGCCAGCCCAGATTTTGTCAGCGAACTTTAGAAACAGGATACTAGCAGATCGTCGTGGTGATGCGCTTCGCAAAAACTAAAACCGCAGTTATGATATGGCTTCGATGAACGCCCTACCCATCATCGTCGGCGCGCTTTGCCTGATGGCGATCTCGTACCGCTACTATTCCGCCTTCATCGCCGCCAAGGTCCTGGCGCTCGATGATTCGAGGCCCGTGCCGTCAGACACTATGTACGACGGCCACAACTATTATCCGACCAACAAATGGGTTTTGTTTGGGCATCACTTCGCGGCCATCTCTGGCGCAGGGCCTTTGATTGGGCCAGTGCTGGCGGCGCAGTTTGGATTCTTGCCTGGCCTTTTGTGGCTGGTGATCGGCGTTTGTCTGGGCGGCGCAGTGCATGACTTCATGATCCTCGGCGCCAGCATTCGCCGTAAAGGAAAATCGCTCGCCGAGATTGCCCTGACGGAGATCAGTCCTATTTCCGGATTTGTCGCGGGCGTAGCGATCTTGTTCATAGTCGTAATTGCGCTGGCGGGTCTTGGCCTGGTGGTCGTCAACGCGCTGGCCGAATCGCCTTGGGGAACCTTCACGGTTGGCTTCACGATCCCTTTGGCGCTGCTGATGGGACTCTACATGTACCGCTTTCGCAAAGGGCGCATCGTCGAAGCGAGTGTCATCGGAGTCATCGGATTACTGTTCGCGGTTTTTCTTGGCGGCAAGATCGCCGATTCATCCTGGGCGCAAACCTTCACGCTCTCGCGCAATACGATCATCATCGTCATGGCCGCGTATGGATTCATCGCCTCGGTGCTGCCGGTTTGGATGCTGCTTTGCCCGCGCGATTACCTGTCGTCATATCTCAAGATTGGCACGGTCGCCCTGCTGATAATTGGCGTGATTTTGGTTCATCCGAATTTGCAGATGCCCGCGCTCACGCCCTTCACTGCTGGTGGCGGTCCGGTAATTCCCGGCAAGGTCTATCCGTTCGTTTTCATCACGATTGCGTGCGGCGCCATAAGCGGATTTCACTCGCTCGTTTCATCGGGCACCACGCCAAAAATGATTAAGAAAGAAACAGACGCGCGGATGATCGGCTACGGCGGCATGCTGATGGAAGGCGTCGTAGGCGTGGTGGCGCTGATTGCCGCGACGTCGCTTTTTCCGGGCGACTACTTTGCGATTAACACTCAGCAAGGCACCGATGCCCAGAAGGCAAAATACGTACGCATGGTTGACGATCAGACTTCGCATGGCTTCAATCTTCAGCCCCAGGAAATCGATCGGCTTCAACAGGAGTCAGGCGAGAAGAATCTGCGCGGACGCACGGGCGGCGCCGTGACGCTCGCGTTGGGCATTGCGAAGATCTTTGACAGCATTCCCGGATTCCGCGGCCTGATGAAGTACTGGTATCACTTCGCCATCATGTTCGAGGCGCTGTTCATTCTGACGACGATCGATACGGGCACCCGTGTCGCTCGATTTCTGCTGGGCGAGTTTGGCGGGCGCTTCTATCGAAAACTAGGCGAGCCAAACTGGCATCCCGGCGCCGTCGTAACCACCGCACTTGTTGTTACGGCGTGGGCGGCATTCATATGGTCAGGATCGATATCGACGATCTGGCCGATGTTCGGCATCGCGAACCAACTGCTCGCCGCCGTGGCGCTGTGCGTCGCCTCGACAATCGTTATCAACGCCGGCAACGCCAAATACAGTTGGGTGACGATCATTCCGTTAAGCTTCGTCGGCTCAACCACCCTGGTCGCCGGCTACCAATCAATTCGCGACATCTTCTGGCCGCTCACCCAAAGATCTGAAACCGCCCTCCAGGGCTACATCGACACTTCCCTTACCGCCCTAATCATGACTGCCGCCGTGATTATCTTGATCGATTCCGTCCGCAGATGGATCGGCGGGCGCAAACCTCCAGAGCTTGCGGCCGAAGCAGCACTCGCCGAAGCGTGAAGTCACTGAGTTGCGCGCGATAGCGTGAGGTCAAAGATGGAATGGACTCAGAGATCCTTGAGACGATTAGCCAACGCGTTCGCGAAGGGCATTGTCTCGTCAAGAGTCACGCTGTAGTTCACGCATTGAAAGAAGGCTTCGAGCGCCGACATATGGTCGAAGCGGTTCTGAACGCAAAGGTCATTGAAGATTACCCAGAGAGCAAAAGAGCGCTATTATGTGGGAGGACGATGTTATCCGCCAACGTTGAGATTTACTTACACGTTGTATGTGAATACGCCGATCCAATCTATGTTGAGTTTGTAACCGCGTATATCCCTGATGAAGAAGAATGGGAGAGGCCGCCATTTCGGCGACGCAAGACAAAGAAGTAATTGATCATGAATAACCAACCCATCCCAATTTGTGGTGAGCATCAGGTTTCGAAGCAGTGGGTACCCACTACGTTCGAGTACGATGAAGATGGCGTTTCGATTCGAGTACCGAATGTCTATGCCTGGGTTTGTCCACGAGACGGCGAAGCCTCCTTCACGCCGGAAACCACTGACGAACTGATTGCGACCGTGCGTGAACTGATAACGCCAGCCAAGCGCGCTCGCGAACGCCGCTCCATGCCGACTGAGTATATTGTTCGTGTGGCTTGAATCGCAGAACGCAGTCTATTAGAGGGACAAGTCAGACCATAAGATTGGGCTCGACCGTCATACAAACGATCTGACTTCAAAAAAAGAGCGCCCCCTCGTCCTCGAATCGACAAACGTAATTCGACACGACCCGTGCCCGATCATTCTTATTGACGCGGCCTAATTCAAATCATAGACTTCGCGACGACTCTCGTAATTTTAACGGAAGCGATTAATCTGGTTTCCGCTTAACCGAGGCAAATCACATGAGCCTATGGCGATGTAAACAGTTCTTCAAGACGAACTATAGACGCCTCATCCTTCTCTTGCTCTTGATCCAATCCTGCGAGGAACAAGTCGCCGTCGCGATTCGTCAAATGCATAGTGTGATGGCGTGCTAGCGCATCCTCCGACGCGCACAAAAGAGTGCTTACCACAAAATCAGTCACTGTCTGATGGCATGCTATCGCCGCCTACTCAATCTTCTCTTTCGCTTGAGCGTTTAGGCGTACGTCTAAACGCGCGGTTCTGTTGCTTTGCGGTCTCGTTGGCTTTAACTTCATCTCGCGTTAGTCAGAACTCTGGTCGAAATTCTCAAAATGCGGCGCCGGCTTGCTCGGCTTGATACTCGCGATGGTCGCGAATCTTTTTCATCTCAGCGATTACCAACTCCAGCTCTTCATCCTTTGTGTAGAAATGCGGCGAGATGCGCACGCCGGCGCCGGGGCGATAATCTACAATGAATTCGCGGCGAATCAATTCTTTCGTAATCGCGGCAGCGTTGTCATCCCAAACTGTGATCGTGCCACCGCGTTGCGCTGGATCTTTCGGACTGGTTACGCGGAAGCCTGCTTCTTCCGCGAGGACGATCAGCGCTTCGGTTTGCCGCACGCTTTTCTCGCGAATGGCTACGACGCCAATTTCGTTGATGATTCTGTAGCCGGACTTCGCTGCATACAAAGCTGGGATCGCCGGCGAGCCATGCAAAAAGCGGGTGATGTTCGGCGCGTAATGCAACTCGGTTTCAAACGCGAACGGATGTTCGTGGGCCATCCACCCCGTCGTCTTCGGTTCCAGTTGATCTATCAAGTCCGGCCGCACGTAAAGATATCCCGCTCCCGGTCCACCACAGAGCCATTTCACTGAGCCGCCGGTCGCGAAATCAACATTCAATTGCTTCACGTTGAAAGGAACCGTGCCGGCCGATTGATAGACATCGAGAATGACGCGCGCGCCGACTTCGTGCCCACGTTCGATGATGGCTTGGGCGTCTTGCAGAAATGCGCTCTTGTAAAGAACGTGCGATATCGGCACTAGCAGTGTTTCTTCATCGATCGCCGCGAGCATTCGCTCCAGGGGGACGGTGATGCCGTCGTCCGACTCCACTATGTCGATCCGCAAACCATGATCGCGAGCGTGCGCGTCATACACGTACATCACCGAAGGGAAATTCAATTCCGAATAGACGATCTTTCTTCTTTTTGAATTTTCAGGCAGCGGCAGGAAACAGGACAGAATCAACGACTGACAGATCGAAACGTTCTGATGCATCGCGACTGTGCCTTCGTCAGCACCGATGATGCGCGCGACGTCGTTTCCGATGGTGACTGGCATGTCCCACCAACCCTCGGCCCATGCCCGTACGCCGCGCGTCGCCCAAATGTCTGCGTACTCGTGTAACCGATCGTAAGTCTCGCGCGGCATGGCGCCGAGACTATGCGAGATCAGATAGACCGCTTTTTCCAGGATGGGAAATTCAGAACGCCACTTGAGAAGTTCGTCAGTCAATCGATGTTCCTTTCAGGCTTAATTTATCACATCCCCTTTTGGAGTGCGCCGGCAGAGCGCGGCGGCGACGGCGCTTTGGATTACTTTGACGGCAACCGTTTCCGAAACCGCGAGCGGTAGCGACCGGCGCCCTGATTGCCGTCATAGAATGCGAGCGTCAGATCCTTCCAGTTGCCTTATGATCCGGTCGCTACCGCTCGCGGTTCTGAAACGGGACGTTTGCTCCTGAAGTGGGTCGCACTGCACGCCGCCGCACGCCGAAGAGACTCGTCATGTTAAAGTGATCTCACGCATGTGGAGATTTGCTAATCCAATCAAGCATCCGATTCCTGAAACGCGCTGGCCCACAACGGAGGAAGCCGCAAGGTCACTCTTGTTTCAGCCGATTAAGATCGGATCCATCACGCTTGAGAGCCGCACCTGGGTGCCGGCAATGGTGCCCTGGCGCGCGACCGAAGACGGATTTGTGACCCAGGATAATCTCGATTGGTATCGTCGATTCGCTCAAGGCCAGCCAGCAGCGTTGGTCGTCGAAGCCACGGGAGTGCGTGACATTCCCAGTGGGCCGCTCTTGCGCATCGGCCATGATCGATTTCTTCCCGGATTAAAAAAGCTGGTCGATACCGTGCGCGAAGCAAGCGAAGGCCGGACCAAACTTTTTATTCAGATCATCGATTTTCTCGCCGTCAAACGCCGGCCCGAACCAGCCAGGTATTTTGATCGATTCTTGAAGATCGTTTGGCGTCATCGCGCAGCCATAGCCGAACTCACTAGCGATTCGAACTGGCTCGGAGTTGACGAAGCAAAGATTCGCCAGTTTCTCAACGATGCTCCCCGGGACATCATTGAGCGCGTCCTCGACGAACGCGAGCGTGAATCTCTGCGCTGCGGCTATCGCGAGCGCGTGACTGACATAAGTCTACGGCACATACGCGAACTGCCACAGGTGCTGCCCCGAATTTTTGCTGAGGCCGCACGGCGCGCGCGAGAAGCCGGGTTTGACGGCGTCGAGTTGCATTACGCTCACGCGTACACGATGGCCGGTTTCCTGAGCGCGCTGAACGATCGAACCGATGGTTACGGCGGACTGCGAGAAAATCGCGCGCGATTGCCGCTGGAAGTTTATCGCGCCGTGCGTGAACGTGCCGGCGATGACTACGTTGTAGGCGTGCGATTTCTGGGCGATGAGGTAATCCTGGGCGGCAATCGCATCAGCGATGCGGTTTATTTCGGCGTGGAATTCGCGCGGGCCGGCTTTGATTATCTTTCGGTTTCAAAGGGGGGCAAGTTCGAAGACGCCGAGCAACCGAAGGTCGGCCAGGCCGTTTATCCCTACACGGGTCAGAGTGGTTATGAATGCATGCCCACGACTTTGTCGGATGAGCGCGGTCCGTTTGGCCGCGCTGTCCCACTCGTCGCGCAGATCAAGCGCACGGTAAACGCTGCCGGCTTCACAACCCCGGCTGTTGCAACGGGTGGCATCACGACCTTCGAACAAGCCGAAGAGATTCTGCAAAGCGGTGACGCTGACATCATCGGCATGGCGCGCCAAGCTCTGGCCGATCCCGATTGGTTTTTGAAAGTGAAACTCGGTCGCGGTGAAGAAGTTCGTCGCTGTACGTATACAAACTACTGCGAAGCGTTGGATCAAGCGCATCGACAAGTCACCTGCAAGCTTTGGGATCGGAAAGAACTTGATGAATCGGGAATCGCGATGGCTGCAGATGGAAGAAGACGATTACTAGCGCCTGAGTGGTAGGGCGGATCTGCGTGTCCGCCCGGGCTTTTGGGGTTAGTCTTGTCTCGGGTGCAATTAAAAATGAGAGTTGCGCTACCGGGGGCATCCATCAGCGTTGTGTCAGAACCGCGAGCGGTAGCGACCGGATCCGGCGCGCAACTCAGCATAAACTCTTATTTCGTAAATTACTTTTTGATCCGGTCGCTACCGCTCGCGGTTCTGACACGATTCGTGGCGACTATCACATTTAATTACACCCTCTTGTCTCTGTTCTTAGTCTTGTCTCTTGGAAATTTGATTCTCATGTGGTATGGAAAGCAATGATGACGACGCTTGCTCTGCTGTCCTGGGTTGCCTTAATCGCAGGAAACGCGATGGCGCAAGCCAGTGGCCCTCGCGCGGATGGTTTTCGCGGATTGATCCTGAATCAGACCTCGGCCGAGGACTGTCTCAAGATGCTGGGGCAGCCTGCGTTTGACAAAACCGATCGGCTCGACGTCTCGAAAGTAAGCAAGTGGCTGGATCCAAAACATAAAGAGAAGATATTCCGCCAACTCTCCTTCAAGAACGTTGGCGATTTTTCGCAGATTCAATTATCGTTTCTCGAAAACAAGCTGATGATGATCGAGTTGGCATTCAAGAAGAACGTCGCTCCCGAGAGAGTAAACAATCTCTTTGGCGTCGAGTTCGCGGTGGTGGGAGCAGGTCCGTCCGATCTGCCGAATGAACCGGGCAAATATCCGGTTCGCTTCGTTCCGACTCTCTATCCATTCTCCTATAACATGATCGGCATTTCCGATAAGGCATTCGTTTGGGTAGATTGCAGCACGGGCGATGCGCGCGCGCCAGGCAGAATCGACAGAACTCGTCAAATCAGCCGGGTTCTCGAAAGGAAATGATCTGAGAGTCTTTCGTTTGAAACGAGGAATCTGCTGCAGTCGGGGCGTCAAAGCCGGCTGGCTTCGTTTAATCACAAAGCGCTTCAACTTGCGGACCACCGCCACGAACTTACTTCTGGTCTTTGATCCTTGGAGGACTCACATGTTTCGCCAATCTGTTCTTTTACTCGCCGCTCTGGTTACGCTTATTTCGTCGCCAGCCTATTCGCAATCGTCTGCCGGCGGCATGATGCCCGGCGTCGATCCAGTCTTCTTCAATGGCCTTCATTACCGCCTCGTTGGGCCATCGCGCGGCGGACGCGTGACTACGGTGACAGGTGTTCCCTCGCAGCCGAAAACTTTTTATATGGGTGTAGCGAGTGGCGGTCTCTTTAGGACGATAGATGGAGGAGCGAGTTGGAATCCGATCACTGACGGGAAGATTCCGCTGGGCTCGACGGGATGCGTGGCGGTCGCTGATTCAGATCCTAACGTGATCTATCTCGGCACGGGCTCTGATGATGTGCGCAGCAACGTCTCGACTGGACGTGGCATGTACAAAACGATCGATGGTGGACTGACGTGGAAGTTCATCGGCCTCTACAACGCGGGCCAGATTGGATCGGTTCGCATTCATCCGACTAATCCGAACATCGTTTGGGTCTCGGCGCAGGGCGACGCTTTCAAATCGAATGCTGAGCGCGGCGTCTTCAAAACCACGGACGGCGGACAAACCTGGCGCAAGGTTTTGTTCGTTTCCGACAGCGTAGGCGCAATGGATGTCGAGTTGCAGCCCGGCAATCCGAATGTTGTTTACGCGTGGATGTCGCGACTCGAACGCAAGCCCTGGACGATCATCAGCGGCTCGCGCGACGGCGGGTTTTTCAAGAGCACCGACGGCGGTGAACATTTCACGAAGATCGCAACGGGACTACCGAACGAACTGATCGGCAAAGCGAATCTCGCAGTCACGGCCGCCAAACCGAATCGAATCTATGCGCTGATCGAAGCAAAGCCTGGCGGTGGGCTTTATCGATCGGACGACGCGGGACAATCCTGGACAGCCATGAATCCGCAGCCGGCATCGATTGCCGCGGCGATGATCCAACGTCCATTTTATTACGTCGCGCTCGGGGCTGATCCGACAAATGCCGATGTCGTTTACGCCGGCGCGGAGGGATTCTTTAAATCCACCGACGGCGGCAAGACGTTTACGATCTTTCGCACACCCCATGGTGACAACCACGACATCTGGATCAGTCCGAAGGATGGAAACATCATGATTCAGTCGAACGACGGCGGCGCCAATGTTTCGTTCGACGGCGGCCGCACCTGGTCCACGCAACTGAATCAACCAACTGCTGAAATCTATGGCGTCTGGTTGGACAATCAATTTCCCTACAAACTCTACGGCGCTCAGCAGGACAACACCACGGTCATCATTTCAAGCCAGGCCGATCCCTACAACCGCGATGATTGGCGTCCTGGTCCAGGATGCGAAACCGGACCAATCATGCCGTACCCGCGCGATCCAAATATTGTTTACGGCTCGTGCAAAGGACAGTATGGCGTGATGAACTTGAAAGTCGGACAGGAGAAAAATTATTGGGTCGGCGGTCAGTCACTCTACGGCAATCCCGCCAGCGATCTCCTTTATCGCTTTCAAAGAGTCTCGCCGATGGCGACATCGCCGCATGACGCGGACGTGCTCTATTACGGCTCACAATATCTTCATCGCACGCGCGACAAAGGTGTAACGTGGGAAAAGATTTCGCCCGATCTTACGGCGCATCCCAGTTGCTGCCAGGGCGCCAGCGGCGAGCCGATCACGCGCGATGTTACCGGCGAAGAGTTCTACAGCACGCTCTACGCGATCGCAGAGTCGCCACTCGAAAAGGGTGTGATTTGGGTGGGCTCCAACGATGGTCCTTTTCATGTCACACGCAATAACGGCAAGACCTGGACCGACGTGACCCCGAAAGATCTTCTGCCGGGCGGACGTGTGCAATACATCGAGCCATCGCCGCATCGCAGAGGCTCGGCTTACTACGCCGTCTATCGTTGGCTGCTTGGCGACTATCAACCATACATTTATCGCACCGATGACTACGGCAAGACCTGGACACGTTTGACTGATGGGAAGAACGGCATTCCTGCAGATTGGCCGACCCGCGTCGTGCGTGAGGATCCAAACCGCGAAGGTCTGCTCTACGCCGGAACGGAATTCGGCATTTTCATCTCGTTTGACAACGGCGCGCACTGGCAGTCGTTCCAATTGAATCTCCCAAACGTGCCCGTTAGCGATATCAAACTTTATCGAAACGATCTGATCGTCTCAACGCAAGGCCGTGCCTTTTGGATTCTGGATAACATCAGTTCGCTGCATCAGCTCACGCCCCAAGTGAGCACCGCCGACGCACATCTCTTCAAGCCGCGCGACGGATACCGAACGCGAGTTAATCCGACAGCGCTTGGGCCAACGATCGAATACTATCTGCCGAGCGCGCCCAACGGAGCGGTGACAGTCGAAATCCTCGACGCGAAAGGAGCGCTTGTCAACTCTTACAACAGCGATGCGCCGGCGACGACAGGTCGCGGAGGACGCGGTGGCGGCGCTGGTGCTGCCGAGACTCAAACGGAAGACCCGGATGCCGCGCCAACGCGAAGGTTCGGCCCGCCGCCTCCGCGCGTGACGAAACTCGCCGGCCTCAATCGCGTCACTTGGGATGTGAGGAATAAGGAAGGGGTGACGCTTCCGCCCGGACAATATCAAGCACGCCTCAAAATCGGCGATCAGACATTGACGGAGCCATTCAACGTGCTCATAGACCCGCGCGTCGCGGAAGACGGTGTCACCGTCGCGGATCTGCAAGAGCAATTCGAGCACAACATGCGCGTACGGCAAATGGTGAACGACGTGAATCAGATTGCTGCGCGAGTGCGCGAAGCGCAGACAAAACTACGTAACGCATCGACTACTAACGGCGACGCTGGAACTCTATTGAGTGCGATTGCTGCCAGACTCTTCGCCGAGCCCGTGCGCTATGGCAAGCCCGGTTTACAAGCGCACATCACTTATCTGGCGAGCATGACTGCCAACGTCGATCAGAAGATTGGGCGCGATGCCATCGAACGATACGCCGTGTTGCGAAAGGACCTGGATGCGATTCGCGCGGAGGTCGATCGCGCGCTTGGTTCCACCCCAACAACAGCCTCAGGTAGTCGATAAGCGCAATCGCGATATGAGCGTGGAGCCTGCGAAGCAGGAGCAGAGTAAAGCCTGGGGCGTCAGCCCCAGGGAATATGAAGAAAACATCGCCCAAGCCCGCGAAGCGGGCGACCGAGGAAAACTCTAATATGAAGAGCAGAAACATTCTAAACCTAACGGTGCTGATCCTAGTGATTGCATTTCCCGTCATGACCCAGCAGACCGATGCGCCGCGCACGCTCACCGCGTCGGATTACGCACGAGCTGAAAAGTGGATGCCTTACAACACAAACCCGCTCGTCTTTCGCTCCGGCGTGAGAGCGACATGGCAGGCGGATGATCGCTTCTGGTATCGGATCACGACCGCGGAAGGCAGCGAGTTCCTGCTGGTTGACGCCGCGAAAGGGACCAGGGCGCCGGCCTTTGATCATGCGAAGCTCGCGGTGGCGCTTTCCGCAGCTACGGGTACAACTTATGACGCGCACCATCTCCCCTTCACGGATTTTGAGCTTTCAGCTGACGGGCAAACGATCTCGTTTAGTATTCAACGGCGACGCTGGAAGTGTGATCTAGTGGCCGACAAATGCAGCGCGGAGGGTACGCCCCCGGCGAGCGGACAACGAGGCCGCGGCGGCCCGGCCAATGACATTCTGTCACCGGACAAGAAACGCGCAGCATTTATTCGCGACTTCAATTTGTGGGTGCGCGATGTGGCCACGGGCAAAGAGACCCAACTCACTACGGACGGCGTGAAAGATTTTGGCTACGCAACGGACAATGCCGGTTGGATCCACAGCGATCGTCCCGTGCTGCTTTGGTCGCCGGACTCGAAAAAGATCGCGACCTTCCAGCAGGATCAGCGCGGTGTCGGCGAGATGTATCTGGTGGAAACCAAGGTGGGCCATCCGACATTGCAAGCCTGGAAATACCCGCTGCCCGGTGACGAAGTAGTTACCATGATCC
>Ga0209577_10004904_pt1 | contig 12524 bp, 10 predicted proteins | sample GraSoiAngelo_109_FD_185874 | JGI IMG/M metagenome (GOLD analysis project Ga0209577, IMG submission 185874) | Grasslands soil microbial communities from the Angelo Coastal Reserve, California, USA - 14_0903_12_20cm (SPAdes) (version 2) | ecosystem: Environmental > Terrestrial > Soil > Grasslands... | reverse complement strand
TCCCGCAAGACTGAAGAGATAGTCCAGCACCGACCGCCGCTTGGAACGCCGGCTGTTCGCACTGTGACAAACGGGACAGCTTATCGTGCTGGTGCTGATTGGCGCTCTCCTCGACAAGAATAGGCGAAATGCGCGGAAGTCCGCAAGAGGCATGGCCGGCCTCGGCAAGAGGTGCTCTTCGTTTGGTGAGGCCCTCGTCGCGATACAATAAAGTTCGAGGAGCACTCATGCCCGACTACACCGCAGAGCACGCCCGCGCCGGCATCCAAGCAAAATTGCCCGCGCTCGAGACCTGGCCCAATCAATTTCCCAGCTACGTCATTACCACACGCTTCCCCGAATACTCCTCCGTCTGCCCCAAGACCGGTCTCCCCGATTTCGGCACCATCACTATCCAATACATGCCGAAAAAAGATTGCATCGAGCTGAAAGCCCTGAAAATGTATCTCCTCGCATACCGCAGCCTCGGCATCTTCTACGAAAACGCCGTCAACAAGATTCTCTGCGACATCGTCAGAGCCGTCCGCCCCGAGTGGTGCGTCGTCCGCGGCGAATTCACTCCCCGCGGCGGCCTCACCACCTCCATCTTCGCCCGCTGGCCCAAGACCGACACCAAGTCCAAGGGCGGGTCGCTCAAGGGCAAAGCATCCGCTTGAGGCCCTGCGGGACGAACGCGAGCGATGAAGCGCGTGGCCCTGGCCGCCTATCGCAAAGCCTCACTCGCCACCAGCGACAAAAACTTCGCCCAGGTTGAGAAAAAGCTCGATATCCTCTGGACCACCTGACCCTGACCTCCCCACACCCCCCGGTGTTTCTTGTAACCTCTCCTAAAAGGTTACAGGAGAGTGCGGATTCTGCAGACTTAAAGTGGCTTTGTTTTCAGTGGCTTGGGGGTGGCTCGCAAGTGCGCTTTTTACAGGAGTTCTAAGCGCGATTTACGCGATTTAATTGTTAAGCAGTAAACAGTTCGTACCTGCGGATGCTGACATCCTCCTCTCCCTGAATGCAAGAGGATTCCTACGGCGTACCGCCGGTTTTGCGGGACGGCTTCGGTGGGTTCCACAACGCCTTACTTCAGACGAGGACCACGAAGAGGCTTCACTTTTGGGCTGCCCGCCCAAAGGTCTTTTGGACGAAGAGGAATTTCCATACAGCCAAGAAATCAAGAGGGCCTTATATCCCCGGCCTAAAACGCCGAGGCCTTACGGCCCACGCTGGTAAACGATTTAGCGGATAAACGAGGGTTGGAGATGGGGACAAACATGGGGGAAGAATCCTTCGTCTCCCGATGGTCGCTCAGGATGTAGAGATATTTCTGAAAGCCTGAGAATAAGGATTGCAAGCTCTTCGGGCCTGCCCAGGTCGGCAACGGCATCGGCCAGGGAATCGTTAATCGTTGTATTTGAGCCGCAGGAGCGGCGTTAGTTTTTCCCGATGCAACTCTTGCAGGCCTTCCTTCGCGTAGTGGGCGAGCACGAAGTCGAGAAACGTCTGCTGCTTGTCGCTGAACGCCGTCGATTTTCTTGGAGGCTTGTTCAAACAAATCGTGGGAGATCATAGTCTGTTCGAGCGCTTGGGGTTACTTTCCGAGGCGGGGCGGGAGCGGGAAAACCGCGAGTCTGCCCGACAGGAGCGCCGGACCGCAGGAAACGCGAAAGACCGGCCACTACATGGGTGCGGTGGACAGACTGGCAATTGCAAGCGATAATTCCCTTTCGGGGCCTCGTTCACGATGACGACTATCACTGAGGAGGGGGAATGAGCATTTCTCCAAACATACCAAGCCCGCAGGAGTCATATAACTACGAATCGACGGGCACGCCGAGGTGGATCTCCGTGCTGTTTGGCGTCGTGATTGCCGCGCTGGCCGCGCTGGGCATTGCCGGCTATTCCGCGCAGTCCCGCCTGAGCCAGGACCTCGCGGAGCAGCAGAAAGAGAACAAGGTCCTCACCGCGGAACTCGACCAGGCGAATTCACGCATCGCCGATTTGAAGAGCAAGATGGAAATCACCACGCAGCGAGTGGGCCTGACGCAGTCGGAGCTCGCGCAGGCCAAGAGCCGCGCCGAATCCATCCGCAAGGAACAGCAAGCCTCCGATCAGAAGCTCAGCGCGGAGCTCGGCCAGGTCCAGAAGGAAAGCGAAGAAAAGATCGGCGCGGTAGCTACGGAAGTGGGGGGCGCCAAGAAAGACATCGAAGCGACGAAGACCGATTTGGAAGCCACCAAAGGCAAACTCGAGCGCAGCCTTGGCGATATGAACGTCATGAGCGGCCTCATCGCGCACAGTCGCGATGACCTAGAAGATCTGAAGCGCCGCGGCGACCGTAACTATTACGAGTTCACCATCCAGAAATCCAAAGCGCCGCAACGCGTCGGCCCGGTGCAGGTTACTCTCAACAAGACCGATCCGAAAAAAGCAAAATACACGGTGACGGTCATCGCCGACGACAAAACCATCGAAAAGAAGGATAAAACTTCCGGCGAGCCCGTTCAGTTCTATGTAAAAGGCAGCTCTCGCATGGCCCCATACGAAATTGTCGTTTTCGACGTCGGCAAAAATCAGATTACCGGCTACCTCGCGACCCCGAAGGAAGGCGGCGCCGCCGCTCCTCCGGCCGACGCCGCGACGCCGTCACCTACTACTACTCCCACAAAACCCTAACCGCGCGCCGCGGCCGTTTAGGGCGAGCCGGGCGAAAGGCTGCACGCTCGGTTAAGTTTTCTTCGCAATTGAATTTGAAACGCAATGAAGTCCTGTTCCGCGTTCTGGAAACTCAGCGTGGGACGGTGCTTCTGTCCTTTCGCCCGCCGCGTTAGCATTAAAAGTTAGTGCTTTTCCTTTGACCATTTGTCGTGGAGCATCCCGATGAAAGTACTGAGCCTTCGCATCCTCTTGCCGATTGCAACTCTCCTTGTTGCCTCGGGGGCGATTCCGACGCGCGCGCAAGCCCCGCTCGAGCCCGCACAAATGTCCGCGCGCACGGCCTTCTACTTGATCTGGCACGGCGTTCCCTCCCCTGACGTTCGAAAGGCAAACTCCCTCCTCGCCCTTTGGGACGATCCGGATTTTGCTCCCGTGCGTTCGGCGATCGCTTCGGGCATGCTCAGCTCTTCCACAGAAAAATCGGGCCAGCCGAAGCTCACGCCCGAACAGGTCCAGGAATATGCGGCGCTTCTGGAAAATTCATTCACGGTTGGCTATCTGAGTGAACCTGCGAAGCGCACCGTTTCAAATGCCGGCGGCGCGCCGGATTCGAAACCGGCGTGGAACGGCATGTTTTTTGTGTACGACCGCACCGGGAAGGAAGTTTTGCTTTCGAAAGCCATCCTGCGAATGCGCACGGACGAAAAGGAAGCGCCGCGACTTTCGCAAGTGACCATCGGAGGCGTACAGGTCCTCAAGGCGGAAGGCAAGAGCGGCGCCACCTATTGGGCCGAGCACGGCAAGTACGCCGTCAGCGCCGGTGAGCGATTCGTCATGGAAGAAATCCTCGGCCGCCTCGATGGCAAAGTTTCGGGGGCGGCATCACTAACTCAGTCAGCCGCGTATCAGGAAGCGCAAGCGAATCTCGGCAGCGGCTTGATCGAATTTTTTCTGCGCATTCCCGACCTGGAGAATCTTGCGGCCGATTCGAAAGCAGGAACCTTCCAGGTCCGCCCGCTGCTCGATGCTGCCAGGCTCGATGCTGTGCACTCCGTCAGCGGCCACATCACATTCGAAGGAGCGAGAACCCACGTGCAGGCCGCGATCCTGGGAGATGCAACTCCTGGAACGCCGTTTGATATCTGGTCCGCCGGACAGTCCTCGCCTGCTTCCCTCTCCTTCGTGCCGGTGGATGCTGTTTCTTACACCTCTGCGCAACTCAATTTACAGGGCATGTACGACACGGTGAAACGCGTGGCGCGAGCGGCCTTTCCGCAGACGCAGCAGGGCAACGTCGACCTGATTGACACGATCGCACAGCAGAGGTTGGGAATGCCCGTGCCGGATGCGCTTGGATTTTTGAGCGGAGAATTTGCTTCGATGCAAACCAGCGCGTCGATGGACTCCACGAAACAGGTCTATTTTTTTGGCATTCGAAAGAAGCCGGAGACTCTCAAGCTCATGCGCACCGTCTTTAGCGGTCAGATCACTTCGGAGCGCAATGAAGGCGACGTTACTTTCCTAAAAGTCTCCCTCAGGGGAAAGCAGGGCAGCGTCGGGGTCGCGCAGTGGAATTTTGTTAATCTCGCGGTTACCCAGGACATGATTCTCGGCGCCAATCGCATCGAAACCCTTCGCGACGTGCTTGCCTATCACCCACATGCTTCCACCACCGCCGGCCTTGCCAGCTTGCCACAGTTTCAGGCCGGCCGCGCCAAATTCCCGGAAAAACTCAATGGTCTAAGTTATTTCGACTTCCAGAAAGTCGATTGGCAGGCACTAAAGGATCGTTGGATCGAAGAGTCGAAGAAGAGCCCGGTCGCAAAAACCGTGAACTCTTCTCAAAACGCGGTGCCCGCGGTGCCGTCCACCGCCCCCGACTGGCTCACGCAGATCCATCCCCAAGTCTTCTCACGGCATCTCCACTACTCTTCGAGCGTCTCGTGGAAGGATTCGAAGGGCATCCATTGGGACCAGTGGGTCGAATAGTGGAGCAATGAACTTTTTTCGCCTCGTGGTGGCGGCACTGCTCTTCCCTGCCGTGTCCTGCGTGTGTTCCTTCGCCGAGACTCAGGGAAAGCCACCGGAGCCGAGGCAAACGATTCACGTCGGCGTTGACCGCGTCAATGTCGGAGTGATTGTCACCGATCACAGCGGTCACTTCGTCGAAGGCCTACGTCGCGAAGACTTCCGTGTCTTCGATAATGGGGTCGAGCAGCCCCTTACCGGCTTCGCCGCCATCGAGGAACCGGCGCAAGTTCTCTTTCTCGTCGAGTCTGGCCCGGCCGTTCTTTTCTTGGGGAAAAACCATGTTCATGCCTCAGACGCACTCTTAAACAACCTCTCTTCCAACGACCGCGTTGCGATTGCCAGCTATTCGAAAGACCCGGAACTGCTCCTCGACTTCACGCCCGATAAACTCACGGCGCAGCTCGCGCTGCAAAGTTTGAATTTCACGCTTGGCTTTGCTGAGTTGAACCTGTCCTCCAGTCTCGCGTCGGCCATCGACTGGCTGGCACGCTTTCCCGGGAAGAAAACCGTGGTTGTTCTCTCCACCGGCGTCGATACTTCGCCACCGGAAAAGCGGCAAGTGATTCAACAAAAACTCAAGACTTCCGATGTTCGCATCCTGGCAGTCTCACTCTCCGGCGACTTCCGCAAACCCCTGAAGGGCAGGAAGCTCGCTCCTCAAGAGCGCCAAGATCGGGCGTTCGTCAAGCAAGGATTTGCTCAGGCCGACCAATCGCTGCAGGAGCTCTCCCAGGCCACCGGCGGGCGCGTCTATCTCCCCCGAAATGAGGAGGAATTCGATCGCGTCTACTCGGAAATCGCGCAACTTGTCCGCCACGAGTACAGTATTGCGTTCAGCCCACCCTCAAACGATGGCCAGGTTCACACGATTCAAGTCAAAGTGAAGCGATTCTGGTGCTGGGTGGACCATCGCCGCGCCTACCTCGCACCGGCACCCCGCTAGCAGTTCAGGTTCCGGCACTATCGCTCAGAAGCTGAAACGAGCGCCAAACTGCAACTGGCGCGCCCCGTATAGCGTGCCCGAGGTCGTCGACCGGCTCCCAAATGAAGGAGCAGGCAACAAGCATCCGTTCGTGTGGCCTGCACACGCGCCTATGCCTGGCCCGCAATATGTGTACGCGGTTGTGTTTACGGCCGCTGACCATGGTGTGGTTGAACAGGTTAAATGCATCAACGACAAAGTTGAGCCGGTACATTTCGTGGACGAGAATCTACGGCCCAAGCGGAAATCCACGTTTGTGAGATTGGGTAGGTTAAAGGGGTTGCGCGCCAACCAGGAGACGCGGCCGCCCGTGGGCCCGGCGAAGGTGCTCACTTCGGCACGCGTCATACCGCCGTCACCCGCAATGGCAGACCCCAGGATGGAGGTCCCGATGTTCGCGTTGTACGGTTGACCCCTGGCAGCCGTGATGATGGTGGATATGGACCACGCGTTCAGCAGTTGCCGGGCAACGGTACTGGAAAGACCCTTCGCGTATGTGGGTTGCCACAGCACGCTCCCGACAAACCGGTGCCGTTGGTCACAAGGTGGCCGGAGACTGACCCACTGGTCGCACCTGAGAGGCGTTCCAAAGAACAACTGTGGTCCCAAGTCTGGTGGGTAGAGCGAACTTATTTCGAGGCTATTCGAATTCCTTCAAAGTGCGCGCCATGGCGTGCAGCCTCTTATCGATCATCGCGAGCACCGTCCTAGGTTCGAATTTTCCGTCACCGTTTTTCTTTCCGGCGGCCATTCCGGTCAGGATCTCGATGCCCTGTTCGATCTTGGCCACCGGCCAGATGTGAAATTTGCCCGCGGCCACGGCCTCCAGAACATCTTCGCGCAGCATCAGATCTTCCACATTGGACTCCGGCATCATCACGCCTTGTGTTCCAGTGAGGCCCTTGATGCGGCACACGTCGAAGAAACCTTCGATTTTTTCGTTCACCCCGCCAATGGCCTGAATGTCACCCTGCTGGTTGATCGAACCGGTTACCGCGATGTCCTGTCGCAGCGGCAAGCCGGAAAGCGCCGAGGCCAGCGCGTAGATCTCCGTGGAGCTGGCGCTGTCGCCATCGACTCCCGAGTACGATTGCTCGAAGCAGATGCTCGCCGCGAGCGAGAGCGGCTTGTCCTGCGCGAACTGGCTCCGCAAGTAACCGGCGATGATGTGGATTCCTTTGTCATGAAAGCGGCCGCTCAGATTGGCTTCGCGCTCGATGTTGATCAACCCCGCTTTTCCGAGGGCCGCCGTGGCGGTGATCCGCACGGGTTTGCCGAACGAGTATCCGCCGATTTCCAGGACGCTCAGCCCATTCACCTGGCCGACGCGCGTTCCTTCCACATCCACCAACAGCGTCCCTTCCTGAATCATTTCCCGGATGCGCGTCTCGATCAGGTTATGGCGCTCCATTTTCGACGACAAGGCGCCGCGCACGTGCGCCGCGCGAACCACGGATTCCCCAGCCGCCGCCGCGTTGTAATGCGCCTCGCGCGCCAGGTCAGCGATATCGATGAAGCGCGCCGTTACCTTATTTCTTCGTCCCGCCTGGCGCACGCCATATTCCAGCATGGCGGCGAATGCGCCGCGGTCGAACGGATACAAATTCTCTTTCTCGGACAACGCGCGCAGACGCCCGGCATATTCCGCGATGACGCCATCGCTCATGGCCATCTCTTCATCAAATTCCACGCGCACCTTAAAAATCTTGCGGAAATCTTCCTCATACTCATACAGCAGTTCGTACAGCGAGCGGTCGCCGATGAGGATCACCTTGACGTTGATGTCGATGGCTTCGGGCTTCTGCGCGCTGCCGCCGAAGGGATAAAACATTTCGAGCGGCTGAATTTCCAGCCGGTTGTGGTTCAGCGTGCGTTTCAGCGCGCGCCACACGCCCACTTCCGACAGCGCTTCCAGCGAATACATGATCAGGAAGCCGCCATCGGCGCGGAGCAGCGAGCCCGCGCGCAGGTCCATGAAGTCGCTGGTCCAGCCGCCTCGCGTGTCATACGCGCGCTGGATGGTCCCGAACAGATTGGCGTAAGTCGGCGTGGTCTCGAAAATAACCGGTGATTTGTCTCCGTCGCTATGTGCGAGAATGACGTTCACGCCATACACGCGGAACGGATCGCGCTCCGGACCTCCCTGCGCCTTGGGCAAGCCGTCCGGTGTCTCTTCGTCGTGTTCGCCTTCGCCCTCGCGCTCCTTGAAGGGGTCGAGATTATCGAGAAGATGGTGGCGCACTTCTTCGAGATATTCGGCGATGCTTTGGCCGGCGTATTTTTCCTTGAGTTCCTCGATGACGCCATCGACCAGCACCGACGCCGCCTCTTGCTCCAGGTAACTTAACTCGCTGGCCAGTTCCCGCGATAGCGTCAGCGTCTTCCGGTACACCACCGTAAATTCCTGACGGAACTGCTCGTATTTTCGCTCGATATCCTCGGCCACGGGGCTTTCGAGTTTTCCCTCGTGTACCATCTTGGAGATGTCCTCGATCGGCACCATTTGGCCTTCGAGCACGGGGAAAATTTCCGGCAGCGCCACCGCGCCCACCTGCATGTGTCCCAACGCAAATTGTTCACGCGCGATCCTGCGCGTGAAATCGTCCATCAATTCCTTTTCGCGCACGGTGAAGCGTTCCACGATCCGCCCTTTTTGCCGCTGGAACGGTTCGCCCTCGAACACTTGCGGGATTCGCCGGCGCAGAAAATCGATCCCCGCCTGCATGTCTTTCTTAAATGCGTTGGCCTGCCCGCGCGGCAACGCCAGCAAGCGCGGCCGGTCCGTCAATTTGAAATTGTTGACGTAGCAGCGGTCGAGCGACTCTTTCGTCGGGGGGTGAAGCTCTTCGACCATCCGCGCGATCGTTCCGCCGCGGCTGGTTCCCGCCAGTCCGCACACAAAAACGTTGTATCCGGGCGCCGAAAGCTCCGCGCCCATTTTCAGTGCGCGCAGCGCGCGCTCCTGCCCGATGAACCCTTCGCGCAACTCCGCTTGCGCGGTTGTTTCGAACGGGATGCGCGAGAGCTCGCATCTCCACCTCAGTTTCGCCGCAGGAAGCTCCGTGTGTTTCAGGGCTGCTTTGGTGGTCATGAATTTCCTTCGAGCGCGTTACTCTAGCACACTCAAGTCATGCCCCCACGGGAAGACAGACTGCGTGTTATCGAGCCGTTATTGGCGGGTTCTGCGGCCGCTCCATGTACACCGCCAGAACCCCCGCTGCTGTGGCCACCAGGACCGGCCCCAGCACCAGACCCAGCATTCCGAACAGGCCGACGCCGCCAACCACGCTGATGAAGACGACCAACCCGCTTAATTCGGTTCGCCCGCCCAGCAAGAGCGGCCGCAACACGTTGTCAACGATCGCAGACACTCCCACGCAAATCACCAGCAGAAGTATGGCCCGCCCCCAATGCCCCGTGAATCCCAGCCACAACGCCGCAGGCACGAAGATCAGTCCGGAGCCCACCACCGGCACCAGCGAAAAGAAAGCCATGGCCACGCCCCAGAAAAGTGGCGCCGGCAATTTCACCAGCACAAAGCCGAGTCCACCGATTGCGCCCTGAATGGCCGCTAGGATAAGGCTTGTCGTCACGCTCGCGGAGATGAGGTCCCGCGTTTGCGTCATCATCGTCTCTCTGTGTTCGGCATCAAAAGGCAAAATGCTTCGCACTCCCTGGATAATCTTGTCGGCGTCGCGAAAAAAATAAAACATCGCGAAGATCATCACAAACTGATCAAAAATAAACGTCGCAATATTCCGCAGTATCGTGCCGAGGCGCTCGGCGAGAAACCCTGCCTCTTTCTGAACACCCTGGGCCAGCATCTCCAGCGCGTCGGCATTGGGATCCAGGCCCGGGAGGTGTTGCGCAATCCAGGCCCAGCCTTTGGCCAACTTGGGCGCCTGCTGCACCAATACGGTATGCTGCACGCCCTTGGAAACAGCAAACGCCTCGCGAATGAACAAGGTGGTCACGAGGATTGCCGGCACGATCAGAAGGAAAGTCACGGCCAAGGTACTCAAGACGGCCGCCTTGTTCGCGGAGAAACGCCGCAGGAGCCGCTGGTGCATCGGATAGAAAAAAATCGCCAGAATGGCGGCCCATCCCAGCGCCGCGAGAAACGGTTCGTAGATCCGGAAAACCAGGTAGATCAGGAGCAGCAGCACGCCGTAGGAAAGAACCGTGGTTAAACGGTCACTGGTTGTGGCGCTCGTAGAAGGGGCCGGATTCTTAGTCATCATATAATCTTGATAGGCCGAGCAAAGGCTGATAACTTCCGGTCTACGCTCCACCAGGTCATGCGCGCGTCACCGAGCCAACTCAGCATGTCTACGAAGTCCATTCCGCTCACTTCCTACCAGATTCGTCTCCTTGCTGTACTTGCTTTGATCAATTTTGTCAACTTCGCCGCTCGCCAGGTTTTCGTCCCACTGATTCCACTCTTGCGCGATCATCTCCAGGTTACAGACGCCGAGCTCGGCTCGCTGCAAACCTTTCTCCTGGTGGTTCTCGCTGTCGGCAGCATCCCTTTCGGTTTCTTCGCCGATCGTTTCAGCCGCAAAGCCATCATCGCTATCGGCATCCTGTTCTGGAGCCTCGCGACATTTGCAGGTGGTCTCACCTCTAGTTTTCTTTTCTTCTTGATCGCCCGGGCGGTTGTCGGACTTGGCGAAGCAGCTTACGCGCCTGCGGCTCAATCCATGATTTCCGGTGCGTTTCCCCAGGAACGCCGCGCTGCCGCGCAAGCCATCTTTGCTTCCGGCATGCTGCTCGGAGGCGCCGCCGGTCAGGCTTTGGGTGGCATCATTGGGCCGCGATACGGCTGGCAGGAAGCTCTCTTCATCGTTGCGTTCGCCGGGATTGTTCCCGGTATCGCCCTTTTCTGGATTGACGAACCGCCACGCGGGCCGCGCTCTGAAGTCGTGCCCATCTCGCGGCTTCTGCGTGTCCCCGCCTTTGTCTCCCTGATCTTCGCGGGGATTTGCATTACATTCTCCAGCGTCTCGCTGCTCACCTGGGGAACGGACTTCGCTGTCAACTATAAGGACTTCAGCTTGCGTGAAGCCTCCGTCTCGCTTGCGGTCATCAGTCTGTTATCTGCACTCTTTGGCGTGCTGACCGGCGGATTCGTTGCAGATCGGCTGCAGCGAAGTTTTTCCTACGGGCGCATCATTGCCATCGCCGTCGCATTCCTTCTCGCGGCTCCGTTTCTGTTGCTGGCCATCCAATCGGAAGAAAAATCAATTGTGCTGGCGGGGTTGTTTGTCGCCGGATTCTTCATGTCCTGGTATCACGGGCCCGTGACGGCCGTTCTTCATGACATGATGCCGCGCCGCGCGCACGCTACTTCCGTCGGCGTGTACATGTTTGCCACGCAATTGGTTGGCGGTCTCGGCCCGCACGTAGTGGGGAAAATCTCTGATCTTCACGACTTGCAGCTGGGCTTGCAAATCGCCGTGGCCGTTATGGTTTGCGGCGCGCTGCTCATGCTTCTGGTCATCCGCTTCATTCGCCGCGACGGCCTCCGCCACCCGACTCTCGCCTCTTTCCACGCCGAACCTGGCGACTGACCGTTCAAAAAAAACCGGGCTGAAGCACGTCTGTTCCCAATCACTTGTTGATGGTTTCTACTTGATGCCAACCTGCGTGATCAGACGCAGTACGTCGTTGTGTGCCACGTCGTAGAGCGGCCGCACATCAGCTTCTTCGAGCCGTTCGCGCAAATACTCCGCTGCGACAAAGCTCGCTTCACGGTCGGTCAAATCGCGCCCGGTCTTCTCTCGGAATTTCACGAAAGCGGTGTGCGCCAATCCAACAACAAGGGCCTGGCCATCGACAAAAAACTTGGTATCAATTGTGTCCGCGTGCCGCGTCGCAATGCCGTTCCACATATGCGAGAAGCGGCACGGATACGTTTGCCCAGTCAATTTGGAGGTCACTTCAAAGGCGCCGATGAATTGGCTCATCGCGCCGGTATTCGCAAGTACAGGGCGTGACGTCACGCGCGCTCCTTCGCTGACTGCTCATTTGACAGTTTATGCAGATGCTTTGCTGCGCTCAGCATGACAGAAAGTGCTGTAGCTTAGTTGACTAACGGCTGACAGCGGCAGCGGTCTCCACCTGCGAGTAACTCCGAATCGCCGCTCCAACTCCGGCGCCACTCGGCACGCGGAACCCCTGATCGAGCAAGCACTTTTCCACCGCGGCCAGGAACAGCAACACGAACGGCTTCTGGCTGCAGTAGCCCATCAATCCTACGCGCCAGATTTTGCCCTTCACCGCGCCGAAGCCGCCGGCGATCTCGATGTTGAACTCGTCGAGCAACTGGTTGCGCACTTTTACGTCGTCAATGCCGCTGGGAATCATCACGGCGGTGACCGTTGGCAAACGGTCCGCCGGGTTCTTCACCAGCAGATCCAGCCCCATCGCCTCGATGCCCGCGATCAGCGCGAGTTGATTCACGCGATGCCGCTCCCAGCGCGCCTCCAGCCCCTCTTCCGCCACCAGCCGCATCGCTTCGCGCAGCGCAAAGATCAGCGAAATCGGGGGGGTGTGATGATACAGCCGGTCTTTGCCCCAATAGTTCATCGCCGTCGTCAAATCGAAGTACCAGCTCTGCACTTTCGTCTTCCGCTTTCGAAACACTTCCTCGGCGGCTGGGCTCACGGTAATGGGCGACATTCCCGGCGGCGCGCTAATCGCCTTTTGCGATCCACTGAAGCAAATATCAATGCGCTGCCGGTCGACATCGAGCGGCACGGCCGCGAGTGACGCCACGGTATCTACAATCAGCAGTGCTCCCAATTCGTCCGCGACCTTTCGGTAGGGATCAATGCCAGTGACCACGCCGGTCGAGGTCTCTCCA
>Ga0209577_10004901_pt1 | contig 12531 bp, 10 predicted proteins | sample GraSoiAngelo_109_FD_185874 | JGI IMG/M metagenome (GOLD analysis project Ga0209577, IMG submission 185874) | Grasslands soil microbial communities from the Angelo Coastal Reserve, California, USA - 14_0903_12_20cm (SPAdes) (version 2) | ecosystem: Environmental > Terrestrial > Soil > Grasslands... | reverse complement strand
CAGTGCTGCGAGGCACCGTGGCAGGTTGTGCGCTTCGTTGCGCGTCGCGATGATCACGCTGACGGGCAGATTGCCTGTGGGCGCGGTATTTTCTGAATACGTGACTCTTTCTAGCTCTTGCATCACGCAATATTTGCCTGGAGTAAATAAAGAGACTTTATTGCAAGCGGAGTGAGAGAAAATGCGCAGAGCGGCAGGGCTCCTGCGGGACGTAAGAGTAACGCGCTGATGCAAACAGTGTCACACATGGGTCTAGGTTGTTAGGACAACTGTAGTTATGCTACTGCGAAATGCTGTGGATGAATGTTGCCTTTCTGCATTCCCGATGATGGCTGCCAACAAATATTCCATACTGCTAATTACAACGGGTCCAGCTAAGTTGCAATTTTCGCATTCGCGAGAATGGACAGGAGAAACGACTGACTCGACCCTTTGGAAGCGTTACTGAAGAACGCCTTCCGCCTGCTGAGCCCACATGCGGCGGCGAAATGAAGTACAACTCGGCATTCTTGCGAATGCAGCCGTCCATTCAACTTGCCACATAGGGAATTCCGCGTCCGTCGGAAATGTACAGGGTGGGATCACTGTCTGCAGTGCCGCGCCCCCAGATATTATTACTGAAAACAGACAACTTATTGGCTTTGTTCCGCAACAAACCCACTTCTTCCGGACAGATTAATTGGGTCGAAGGAACACTTGCCCCGCGGCCGTTGCTGATACTTTAGGAGGTCGTCGTGAAGTGGGTGTCGCCGATCTGGTGGGACTCGCAAGGCAAGCGTTCGGGTCGCGATCTCGCAGACGAAGCGAGGGTGCAGACGCGAGCGCGCGCATCACTCTAGCAGTTGTGCACAATTAGAAGGCGCCCGACTTGTTGTGCAGCTGGGTCATTCTTCGTTGCCAAATATAGTATCGCTCCTTCAACGCCCGCGGTAGCTCACGGAGCTCAAAAAATGTTAGTCCAGAGGCTCGCCAAACCGGGATCGTTTTCATGGTTGGAGCCTTCCCCAGCCAGAATTTGTCTTCCTCGGTTACACACGACCGCTCCCGGGCAATACTGACTTCGTCGCCTATGTTGATGCACTGGGAAAGTTGGATGGCAAATGGTGCCTTCTCGAGTGGAAGACGACTTCCAGCCGCTACCCGGAAGAGCCTGACGGTCTCCTGGCCTTGGATCCACAACTGGTTTGCTACTCCTGGATCACCGGCATCGCGGAAGTGGCGCAAGCGATTAGTCGAAGTCCAATACCTGCGAACCACGATCACCGATGAACAACGGCAGGAGTTTGGCTACCTGGTCGAAGAGACCATCCGCCGGATCGAAGCCGGCCATTTCATGCCACACAGCGGTATTCGCTTTCCCCAGAACCCCTGTACGACCTGCTCATATATCGGACTTTGCCTGGGACGGCCGGAGCTTGCTCAGAATCGCCTTGTGCGGCGAAGCGAGGCACTTCAGTGTATTTTGTTGTGCTTCTGTTTTTGTACCAGTGACAAACACTCCCTGTGGAAAGAGGTTGCGCGCTACCCGCTCAACCTCGATTCCCATGTCTATGATGGATTGCTCGTATTCTGTTAATTCAGCAGAGTAGTAGAGTTCCGGTCTTGTGAATCCGCAACCACGCATTCTTCGGGCAGGCCCGCCACAAAATATAATCCGTCTTAGATATATATGTCATGCGATATATGCATGGCTGGGGAATCCGTGAATCGCCAAAACATTACATCATTTGACGTTAAGTAAAAAGAGCCAATGCTAAACCGCACTCTATCGGGAGCAGAGCCTGACGCGCCCTCACGGCATTGTCTGCACCTCAATACCTAAGCATCGCCACGCGAGACCGGGCTTTGCCAGAACTCCTGCCAGTTGCGCCAGCCCCTGCCGATGCCTTTGATGCGGGCGGTGGCCGCGCCGAATCCGGTTGGCATACCGGGAAACTCCGATGCGTGCTCGAATCGCGGAGTTCGAAATCCCGGCAGACGGGTGAAATTAGTTGCTCTGCTCGCACATGCTACTCCTGTGTCGCGAGCAGAAACATCAGACTTGAAGTCGGAACAAACAAGACGGGTGTCTGGATTTGTGTCACAGTTTGTCCCCAGCCAAGATCCTGCTGCAACTCGCCCACTAAATGCGGCGAGTCGATCCAAAAACCGTCGTTCTCTGCGTGTAGCACGACGCCGATATTGACACGGTTAGAGTTAAGTAGTCGAAAAGCAACTTGTTTGTTGCGTAAATGCTCTTTGTCGATCATGGCGCCGCAAATTATACGCCTTCGGACTCTGGCCCCTTGGATTCACAATGTCGCGGGAGCGGAAAAAATGCAGGTTGATAGCGGTCAGTTCCACATAGTTAAGAACGGATGCTTGAAAAGCCGTCGAAGAAGACTCGCATAGTCGTTCATGAATTGGCTGCCTCAGAATGCCAAAGCCTTTCATCCAACGGCTCATCGTTTTTGAGCGCTCGGTCAAAGTTTTGACTTGCTGTTATGTGCCTACGTTCGTTTTTGCTCGCTCGCGTGTCGCGTGAGGGAAGGTGTCTCTAGCAGTCCGTGCCTAAATCCACGATTTCTGACATCGAGTTTTCATCGAACACGTTGACGGCGATGCAGTATCCGGCGCGACATGCAAGGCACGCGGAGGCACGGCGGTCGCCTTGGGAGTCGAGATGAGGCACATAAGGTGGAAAAATAGGATTGTCACCACGTCCTGAAGTGCCCGTGGTGTACCTGCGCCAATTATCTTCCGGAGCAGCAACGCCAAGTTGCACGCCGCCGCTTGCAGCAGCAGCCTTTTGTGCACGTTCTCCTTGCCGCGCACGTAGAGTCGCCGCAGAGCCCCGGTCTCGTAGGCGTGCGCGAAGGTCCGCTCGACCAGCTCGCCCCGACGCCTCAACAACTGCTTACCGCGACGGCCACCGATCCGCTGCCGATTCGCATAGACTGCCGCCTGCGCTTCCCGCTTTCCCGCCTTTCCGCCGTCCGCGGGCCGGTTCAGCGATGTAGGATCGCACATTAGATTGCCGCGCCGACACCAGCACGCCCCCGGAATGGTAGCCCCTATCCGCCACGAACTCTTCCACACCCTTCGCGTTCACCTTGAACTTACCGTCCGCCGTCGGCTCTGCGATCTGTTCTGCTACCGCTTCTCCCGCGCTTGGCAAAGTCTCCTCTATCGAGGCTGTATCGCCGACCACTCCACTGTGTGTGGTCACTGCCACAATCGCTCCGGGGTCCATGTCTACGGCGTGCTCGGCCTTGTAGGCCAGCGCGGTACGGCCGTCTTTCATGCGCGTGATCTCGGCTTCCGGATCATGGGGGTTGACCCACTCCTCATTCGAGCCCTTCTTCTTGCGTCGCCGATCCATGCGCCGCGATACGACGGAGAGCTACACCGAGTACCTGAAGGGGTTGGCGGAGGCGACCGGGCTGGAAGCTACCGATGAGGCGACGCTGCGCCGAACAATCGACTTCATCGCAGCGTTGGCTTCCAGCGTAGTGGCGTCGATGCCGATCGTCTTTCCTCTCAACAATCCCGCCCGCGGTTACTTGCCGCAGCACCCAGCCAAAAACCTCCTGATGCGTGGCCTCGTCCATCAGCCGGCGTGCGCGAGATGGTCACATGATCCGGCGTCCGCTCATCCAGCCCGATCTGCAAAAACTGCCGCAAGCACAACGAATCCGCTACCCGCCAAGCGATGCCCCGTTCGCTTTCGATCCCTTCAAAGAAACCGATCAGCATCACCCGAAAATACATCACCGGCGCCAATGACGGACGCCCCAACTTCTCGTGATAGAACTTCTGGCAGCGCCCTTCGCAGAACTCATCGAAGCCTGCCTCGTCCAGCACTTCGTTCAGCCGCCGATAGAAAGGATGGCCCGGAGCTTGCGTAGATCTCGGCGGTACCAAAGCTCTTCTTGCCGCTGACGCTGTCTACGCGTTCCCATAACCATGTCCACACAGTACCGTAAATCATTTTCGGCGCAAAGTGATTAGCAGGTCATGGATGTGAAGGAATGTCATGGTAACCGGGATGGATCACGCAGGTTGGGCTACGGGGTGTCACGGGTCGGCGTAGTGCTCACGAGCCTGGTCGCTGTACGTCTAAGAAAGGAGTTACCGTCGTCGCCGTTGGGAGTAAGAAGCAATGAACAGCAAAGCTGCATTCCTTGCCTTTCCCATCTTCGTACTGTTTCTAGTCGCTTTGCCCTCTCAAGCCTCCAATGCAAGCCAGGCAGGATTCGATCTTCCCCAACCCAATGGCTGCTACCCCGTAGGCACTAAAACGATTGTGTTGAGAGACCCGCACCGCAGCCGGGATCTGCTAGTCACGATGTGGTATCCGGCAGTGGAAGGTACTTCCGCACATGCGCCCTACATGGACAAAAAGACTGCGGATGCGCTGGCCGAAGAGTGGAAACTGCAACCGGACTTCCAACGCCTCGTGCGCACACACGCTAGGACCCTGGCAGCCATCGCCCAGGGGCGGCCCTTTTCCAGTTGTTCTTCTGGAACACGGCTCAGATGTCGTGCCGGCTATCTACACAATTCTGGCTGAGGGTCTGGCGAGTAGCGGCTTCATCGTGGTTGCCGCCAACCATCCCCCTGACGCACTGATTTCGGTGTTTCCGGACGGGCACGTATTCAAATTTACGGCCTACTGGCCCGTCGAAGCCGATTATCGAACTCAAGGCGTGGCCATTGGTAAGTTCGTGGACGAGGTCTTGGTGGCAGATGTGAGATTCGTTCTCGACCAGCTCCAGGAAATGAACTCGCATGATCATTTCTGGCAGCGCCACCTGGATTTGTCCAAGATTGGAATCGTAGGCCACTCTCTGGGTGGAACGACAGCAGCACTCGCCACACAGGAGGAACCCCGCATTCTGGCTGGCGTCAACCTGGACGGCTCCACCTTCCCCGGCATGAACGCGGATGTTCGGCCTGTTCCAGTGCGCAAGCCTTTGCTGTTCCTTGCGGCTGAGGAGCACGCTTCAAACCCGGCAGTTCAAATTCGTGAGTACGTCGGCAGCGAATCGAATTCGTACTACGTCATCGTGGGCGGAGCCAACCATGGAAGTTTCACCGACGCAAACCTGCTTGCTAGCCGCTTCTCCCGAGAATCCCCGCCGGACAACAGTGCGTTTGAACGGGCCCTGCTCACGAGCCTATTAACCCGATCTCTGGTTGAGGAATTTTTTGGCAAGTATTTGAAAGCAACTGTTGCCCCCGATCTCGACCTGGTTGTGCGGGTAGATAAAAAGTAGCGAGCGACGCAAGCGCAGAGTCCTGCGGGGATCGGAACAGTGGAACAGTGGCCCGGGAGAACCTCCGACCCATGGTGAGCACGAACATTTTGAAGATCAGCCGTGAAATGATTTTAGACACGGCCTGCTAGCCCATTAGCTGATCGTCTCCGTAGCGGACTTCGCATCCATCGTAAAACCGGCAACCGACAGTTGAACGTCGGTCCAGAATCCACTTGATACTGGACTGTCCTGGTCAGAAGGTTCACTGGACACGCGTCCGGTTCGTTTATGACTCCCAAACCGTGGATGAAGTCCCTCCGCGGTACATGGTTTTAGGCTGCGCCGCAAAGCTGGCCTGCGGTACATCTGGGCTCTGAAGATGCACTACAACTTTCATCATTGTGCCAGTGGACGCCTGTGGTATCCATCAATACAGTGTGGGGTCCCTGGGCTCCTGGTTGTTTCATAAATTGCTTACGAGCGTTCCACCGTGGAAGAACCCGCAGTATTCCAATCCATAGGAAGGTCAGCACGAAGTACGGCATGATATTTTTCGCATCCTGAGCATTGGGTTTAACGATGAGCCCAAAAGCAAGGATAGCGGCCCATGATGGCGAAGGACATGAACAACCGCGTTACCCACTTGCTGAAAATACTGCGGTTACGGTGAGCAGCAAATGAGTCTATGAAGTCCGTCTGCGTCAGTTCGTAGTCGATCTGCATACGTGTAACCCCATCAGCGAAAAGCAGGATAACTTTTCCTTTGCCGGTCGTCTATCCATTTCCAATTGAGTTGCCCGTTTACGGTTGCCGTGGCGGGGGCGCAGCTCGACGTGCCAGTCGTTTCCTTCGCTTCTCCCCTAAAAACCTCCCGATGGAGCGCAATTGGCGAGATCCTGCAAATTCCGCGCAACTCTTCTGAAGCGACCAATAACGTCGTCGCACTCGCTGAATGTCAGGCAAGCGAAGGTAGAGCGAGCGTGTCGCGGGAAGGGCGTTGAAGTGGAAGATGCCTCTGGTCTCGGGCCGCATAGAGGACGTAACCTGCATTCCTTAACAGTTGTCCGACTCCGTCATGATCCTGAGTGACTTCGCACAAGATGACGGGTCGATGCTCAAGAACCTTATGTGCTCCCTTTAAGACTCTATACTCCATGCCCTCAACATCAATCTTCAATACTTGTGGAGGGGGATAGTGCTCAAGTATCCAGTCTAAGGTGATAGTGACGACCGTCTGAGCAGGCCCGGCTCCCAGCAGTGAGTTGGACGACTTGCCCTCTTCTGAAAAGTGCAAGCTGGATATTCCGGGAGTGTCGGCGACCGCAGCCGCAAGAACCGTTACGGGGGCGCCGTTGAGCAGTACGGAGCGGTGGAGAAGGCTTGCCAGCCAAACGTCAGCCTCTACAGCGAGAACTCTTGATCCTAGCGCAGCGGCTGCAAAAGAGAATAATCCCACGTTGGCTCCGATATCCCACACAGTTGTTTCATTGCGAGCCCACTGTCGCGCCATCGATAGGAGGAATGGATCGACCCTTGCAATGTTGTGCCTCCAATACCCAAGGGCAGATTCAGGTGACACCAGGAATGCAGTTTTGCCGAATTCGATTGGTAAACGTCTTTTTAGGATTACGCCTCGACTCAATCGCTTAAGAATTTGCCTGATCACGTTTCCATGCTAACGTGATCCCGATCGCTGTGAAACTTTTTTTGACTGAGAGCGGGGAGATTTTATGCGCCTGACTGGTCTCGTTCTCCTACCCTTTCTCTCGTGTTCTACTTTGCTCGTGTCAGGGCAATCAGCCAGGTCTGATCACGAAAACGTGCAGGCTGGCGATAGGACAGAGAAAAGTGGCGGAGAACCTCGCCACGTTCGATTCGCGTCCGATTACAACTGGGTACAGACCCCAACCTCGCCAAGTGCGCTCTCCGCGGGCACAAACTCCATTACCCTTGCGCCATGCCCCCGAGGGCTGACGATTACCGATCCAGACATTGGTGCCCCTACACAATACGTGTACATCGCTGGACCGGGAAGCCCCGAGGCCGTATTAGTCATGGGCGGTACGGTGCAGAAGGGAGGCTCCTCTTGCACTATTAACATCAGGACAGCCTACCAACATGGCGCTGGTTACAAGATTGGGAGTGCGTCAGGGGGAATCAAAGAGGCATCGGAAGACGCGCTGTTCCAGGTTGAGCCTTATGGTTTTGGGTATCGGAGAAGGCAGGGTGGATTAGTAGTCGTCGATGCCCTGGGTTCACCGTACAAGGCGTACGCGCCCATTTACGTCGAAGGCAGCAACCAGCAGATTGAGTTCTCCGGTGGGGTTCTCGAGTGCTACGTCTCGAATCAAGACTGCTTCATTACTGGTGACGGACAGAAATCGGTACGATATACGAACATCGCCGTAACCGGCCTGCGGGCTCGCCCGATGGCTATCGGGAACACAGGAAGCATGATTTATGACCAAGCCAACAAGAGCACATTTCGTAATATCGGAACCGTTTTCTCGTCGACCAAGGCGACGTTCGGCCACTACGTGACGATCTGCGACGATCAAGCATTCACCCTGGACGGATTGCAGCAATTCGATGGAAACAATTTACGTACCGACGCCGCATTTGTGGGTTCTGCCATTTACGCACCGGGTCCGTTCAATATCTGCTCGGCAAATGGCTGGATTACCCATGTCGACTTGACGCTGGATTGCCATGGCAACGGAGTCGACTGGAACAGTGGCAATAATCTGCGAATCAGCGACAGTGTCATTCAGGGATGGTCTCAGTTCGGTCTTCGTGGCGGCCTTAAGCGGGGAGGCTACGCCAATATTGAGTGGCAAAATGTCTACGAAGAATCAGGGCGTTGCCCTAACCCGGTGGGAAATATTGGTAGCGCGGGAGTGATCCAGCAAGGAGGAGTTTTCAAACAGAGTGGTGGCATCGGACCCCAGGGCCGGATGCCCCAGTTTTCCAATAATGGCCAAATTATTTATCAATATTGGATCATCATGCATCACCCGAGCTACGGGGACAGTCTGCCTCTCCCGGCCGGTTACGCCAGGTCAGACGGAAAGTCAGCGGTCACAGTCAACTGGGCCCCCGATGGCAGAGGAGGTGCGGACCAGTACAAGATTCTTCGTAAGACATGGGAGCGTACGGGCGACAAGGCCCCCCTTACGGTTCAGGAAAATTTCTCGTAGGACAAGTATCAGCGAAGTCTGCCTGCACGGCAACCCTGTGTACTTTTGCCGATCAGAGCGAATCTCCCGCGGCATTCGCTGTCGTCGGGATCTCATCGCCAAGCATTTACTATCCTGTTCTTGATTTGTGGCCCGGCGACCTGGTATTAAGTTCTGGAAATGACACTAACAATGAAATCTCTACCGCGACCGGACATCTGGACAAGCTACCGCAGTTCGTAGTTGCCGAAGTTCATCCCAAAATGGCGAGTGTGTTTGTCCAAGACTGCAATCCTGCCTTGGGCGGAGGAGGCGACGGGCCAGTCGGAATCATCCGGTTCAGCTGTCAGAGTATCCAAGGATCTCAGAATACGCATTTTTATGGTGGGCTCGTTTTGCCCAACAGCATGATCTATGATGGTGGCCATGACCGCGGCTTAAAGGGTCGACTGAATTTCCTGACCATGGGAACTGGGCCTTTAGACGCGATCACTTGGTTTGATTCCAACCCCGAAAAAACCCTTACTAATCCGTGGGCGCGGCCGGATGCTGATCCGGCAGATGCAGCCACCGGAATCTATGATGCCTTGGGGACAATTCTCTATGATCGCGCTAGAACAGAGATCCGCAGTTATATTGGGAAGGCGCCCGACCAAACTCCGCAAGAGAGTCTGACGACGGTCATGAAGAAATTCTCCGTTCCGGTGCGCGTTCAACCGGACTCCGATGTACCAGCTATTATCGTTAAGCAGGCCAACGCGCCTTCTCCCACTGCCGACATTTTTCAAGTCCAAGACAAAGAAGGCGACGTCAAGGTAAGTGTCAATAAGAGTGGACACCTGAAGTTGGGCGGAACAGCGACAATTACGCTCGGGGCTGCCGGTACTCCAACCGGTTCGTGTGTCACAGGAAGTTTCTACACGCGTTCGGACGGCGGGCCAGGTTCGACGCTGTATGTTTGTGAGAATGGTAACTGGGTATCGAAGTGAGAAGAACCTTATGCTAGCATCGGTTTCGAGATTCATTTTTCAATCATGATGGTTGTTGGATCAGTTGACGGGCTCAAGGAGACTGTTCAAAGGTTCTGGGATGCGGAGCCCTGTGGCGCTCGTTACATCGAGGATCGAGAGGGCTTCGATGCTCACGCTCGTTCGCGGTACAGCTTGGAGCCTCATATTTTTGAATTCGCACGGTTTAGAGCCTCCCGAGGTTTACGCGTTCTGGAGATCGGCGTCGGCATGGGCGCCGACTACCTAGAATGGCTCAAAGCGGGGGCACAAGCAACTGGGGTTGACTTCTCATCTGCTTCTCTGGAAAAGGCGCGACGACGTTGCGAGGCTGCGGGCTACCAGCCAGATCTGAGAACTGCCGACGCGGAGCACCTACCCTTCGCGGATAACACGTTTGACGTGGTTTATTCCTATGGCGTGATGCACCACAGTCCCAGCACGCAACAATGCCTGCGAGAAGCGTGGAGAGTACTCAAGCCGAACGGGCAAGCCCGCGTCATGGTGTATCACAATCCTTCATTAACGGGATTCATGTTGTGGATGCGGTATGGAATCTGGCGCGGGAATTCAGTCCGCGAGGTTGTTTACGATCACCTGGAGAGCCCGGGAACAAAGTCATTCACGCAAGCTGAAGTGCGCGGGATGATGTGTGACTTCGAAGAGCTCCAGTTTCAACAGGTTTTTAGTCCCGGCGATCTATTGCTGAACAAACCTTCGTCTCGCTTTCAATCCACTTTCTATCGATTGATATGGCGATTCTTTCCAAGGATACTGGTCCGCCGAGTTGGCAGACACCTCGGATTGTTCCTTCTGGTTTGTGGCAGAAAGCCCGCGGGTTTTACGTCGCGCTATGGGTAGGTTCAAGCAAGGCTACCTGCCAACGCTGATGGATGGGGGCTATCGCTGTTCTGGCCGTGAGCGGTTTCGCATTGGACGACTCCGCAACCGCAGAATCAATCGCACCTGGCTGCGGTAACATACAGGCTATCGGCGAAGAAGCCCATCCATGGTAGCTTCGCGCTTAGCTTGCGCAAGCCTTCTGATGCGTACACGATCGGTCGATATCGGCGCGGCAATAAGTGGATGTCGCTTATCTGAGCATCCAAAGAGAAATAGCCGTCGACCGAAAGCTGCGAAGGACCTATCGCGCTGCTGAATGCTTCCAGTAGCGCCTTCCGCGTCCAGTACCTGACATCGAAGCCTTCCGGGGGCCGGAAGCCACGCCGCAGCTGATTGTAAAAACTGCGAATGCCGAACACGTTTGGCATTTGAACCATACCCTGACCCTCGATCTTGAGCACTCGCCTCACTTCGCGCAGTACAGCCAGACAGTTCTCCTTCGAAAGGTGCTGCAAGACGCTGTAAGAGAAAACTCTATCGAAGATGAGATCGGCAAACGGGAGATATCGTCCGTCCCCGACGACGAACGGAATTTGAAGCCCTAACTGGCGTGTCACTCGGTAGGCTGAGCGAATTGACTTGAGTGAAGGGTCAATTCCTACGGGACGGTATCCTCGGCGGCTCGCGGCAATACACCAACGCCCCCAATTGCAGCCGACATCAAGGAACAAAGCGCCATTTCCTTGAGCCATCCGCAATTTGGGAATCGGATACTCTTTCAGCTTGCCAATGAGCGGAATGTACATGCCACCGTTTGTCGCCGCGATCGTATTTTGTACAAATGGGTCCACCTCGTTCGCCTTTACTACGATACGCGGGAGCACGGCCTTGTCCCCCTGCTCCGCAATAGCCAAAGCACGCTCGGCCTCAATGTGGGTTTGAGGCACGTCAGAGCGAAGCATGATGGGAACGCCCTCGACAATTGCATACCGATGGTCTTCGGGGCAAACCAAGAATCCTGGAATTTCCCGCAAAGCCTTCCCGTCACGGGGGCATGCGAGAATTTCAAGCAGATGTGGGTATAGTAGAGCGCTCATTACCTATCCAACAATCGCAAAGTCAATTTCGTAGCAACCAGCCAAGCAAAAACTTAGCCTGTGTACAAGTGGTCAGACTGTCTCTCTACGGGAGATCCGTTCTGGATAGTGCGAAGAGTTGGCCTCGTTCTCGCAACCATTTCAGTGCCAATAGTTATCAGGCGATCCACATGAGCTTTCCAAGAGAAGTCGCGAATTCGGTCTTGTCCAGCTTTTGTCATCCTCGTTCTCAGGGCCGGTGTAGTCGCGATCTCCACAATCCTTTGCGCTAGCAACTCAGGAGAGAATCGCGGGAAGTAGAGTGCGGCGTTACTACAGATTTCTTGGTGCACCGGCAAATCGGAGGCTACGATCGGCAGTTCACATGACATCGCTTCCAGGGTCGGATGGGCAAACGTTTCGGCATAAGAGGCCGTAACATAAACATCGCAAGCTTTGTAAACATGATGAAGGAAACGGTACGGCACCACTCCCAATTGCAACACATTCTCCTCGATGCCGAGCTGTCGCACGAGCACAGCAGCTCTGCGCGGATCATACGATCCAGTCTCCGCACTGGGTTTCAATTCGCAGGTGATAAGCAACTGTACTTTTTTTGTGGGCAATTGTTTCTGTACGAGCGACAGCGCCCGAAATGTGGTTTCAAAGTTTCGAAAGTAGTTGTAATGGCTCACGCAGAAGAGGCGCAACGTACCGGTCCCTCCAGCCAGTTTGCTTTCAAGAGTTGCGGGAAGCGGACCGTTGTCAGCCTTGAACAAATCCTCGTCGAAGCCGTGATGCACCGCGACTACCTCGGCCGATGACCGATTCCGCAACTTATCGGCAAATGCCTGGCTGGGAGCAACGGTGCAATCAGACCAGTGAACAGAGCGCTTGGCTAACCACGCCCTGATTTTCAAATCTACCCAGGCACGATAGGCATGGCGTCGAATGAGATCGTGGGAAAAATCGTCGCAAAAATAGAGCGCATTGCCGCTGAGGAGGATTTGCGGCACGGGCGAACCTCGAAGAGCAAAATTGCCAGCCGAGATCAAAATATCAGCCCTTGAACTGTGCAGTAGTTTTGGCAATTCTCGCTGCTCAAACCATGAACGGCGCGCGGCTGACCAACCCTCGCCGGCTACCAGGAATTTCAAATTGGAAGTATCTGAAAATTCGTCGCGAAGGA
>Ga0209577_10004900_pt1 | contig 12532 bp, 11 predicted proteins | sample GraSoiAngelo_109_FD_185874 | JGI IMG/M metagenome (GOLD analysis project Ga0209577, IMG submission 185874) | Grasslands soil microbial communities from the Angelo Coastal Reserve, California, USA - 14_0903_12_20cm (SPAdes) (version 2) | ecosystem: Environmental > Terrestrial > Soil > Grasslands... | reverse complement strand
GAATTTCTGCAGCAACTCTTTGGCTTGGTATTCGTGGATGTTCATCGGCAAGGAGCGGCGGTCCAGTCTGCCGCCTTTAGATTTCAGAAGGCAATTGCAATAGCCTGCAGAAGACAAATCGGCAAAGATTTTTCTACCGTGAATTGGCTTGCCTCTCGAAAACCAAACCGACTACGGTGGCGCCCATGAATACCTCCATCAAACTCCTCGGTCTCGTTTGCGCATTACTTGTTACAATAACGCCATCGATTTTCGCTGGCACGTCCCCGCAAGAAAAAGCATTTACTGACAAATACAAAACTGCGTTCGAGGGAAAGGACACAGCCACATTGGAATCGTTCCTTTATACACAAGGCGCCGACCCGGCGATTCTCGGTTTCTACAAAATGATGCAGTCAGGAGAAGCCGGAGAGAAAATATCAAGCATCGAACTTGTCGATCTTACGCCGGAGGACGCGAAAAAAGCTGCAACGCCAATGGATTCGCCAACGGGCGGCAAAGTTTGCCTGACGCTTAAACCGACCAAGAAGCTCGTCATCAAGGTCGAGAAAAAAGACGCAAACGGCAGCTCGACCAGCACGAGCGAGAACTTCATCGCCGAGAAGGATGGCAAGTTTGTTATTCCTGTGCCAGGGCCATGTAAGTAACGGCTCGTAGCATTTCATGAGCGTGCGAATGCTGTAGCCACGGCGCTGTGCGCCGTGACGACCTAGATAGCAAGAGACTCCAACCTCGCCATTACTTTCGTTCCTCTCCGAAAAGTGTTCCCACCGTGCGTTGCTCCGCGGGAGGTTCAAGTGAGTTAACAAAATTCCGAAACCGCTCGGAGAAAACGTCAGGACGAAGGCTCCAGTAATGAGCCATCCCAGGCGCTGCGATGTAATGCCGAAGAAGTCCGTGCCAGCCTTCCCAAAGCTGCTTGTCCATCAATCCATAAACATAATGAAAATGAATTGTCTCGAATGCTTTCAAGAATTGATAGGCAGCATGAAAAAAGCGCGCCCGTTCCTCGATAGAGAGCGCGCCAATATCTTCCAGACCTATCCGCCAGATACGTTCCACTTCGGCGTTCTCCATGAAAGGTTTCGTCACGTCGCGCAGGGCCATGGCCGCAGCGTCTTGCGTAGCAAGCTTCGCCACACGCGTGCTTCGGTGGACTTGCAACGCGAGATATAACACAGACAAGACGACAGCAATCGAGCCCACTAATTGCGAGATTGCGCTAATCGCGTCCCAGTTCATTTCTCTGCCTTTCGTTTTCGTTCCGAAGTCAGGACGGAATAAGATAGCAACAGATACGCAGAAAGAGTTAAATTCAGCTCTCTCTTTCGACAGCGCTCAGCCTTGCTGACTTTTAACAAGGCTGTGCAACACAGCTAGCCATTTCCCGCCTCTTTTGCTCCACACTGTAGCGACATAATAAGTACCTGACGTGTTACGCCCGGATGAGGTGGATTGGGTAGTGACTTTGTAGGTGGCTATCGCCATCTTTGGACTTAGGAGCGTCACTTTCATATCGGCGAACGAGTAATTGCTTAGATCAGTCCTCTGCATGTCCTCAATTTCAGCGTCGGCATCTTTGACTCCTTCCGCGTCGATCGCGCTAAACTCGGGCGCCAGATAATTCCTAAACGCCTTAGCCTCCTTGTTCTTAAACGCGTCGGTGATCGACTTTTCCAACTTCGCGATCGTTGCCTCTTTGGTTGCCGATCTGAGCGTCTTGAACGGAGACGGAGACGGAGACTGAGACGGACTTGGGCTTGGACTTTCCTGGCTAACGCAAATGGAGGCCGCTCCGACTAAGCTGATACAACAAAGAATGAATTGTCTTTTCACAAGTGATTTCTAGGTCAACCAATCTACCTAGTCGAACTTTTTCCGACCAGACCCTTGATCGGCCGAATGGCGAAAATTCGTCCTAATCGCTCGCGGCATCCGCGCCCATGTGTTGGCCTAAATCTGCTTTATGCTCGACGCTCGACGCTCGTGTCCTGATTCAGCACACCGCGTTGGCCTTGTGGACGACCCAACCAAGCGCGGCGTTGGACGTGGTCGGAAGCGCGCGCAACTCCGCAAACCCAACCTCGAGTTCTGAAGCGGACACACCTGGCAATTGAGCAAGCTCTGGGAGAGTACTTTCGACAACTGCGGCCACGTACGGTACTTGGCGGACGAGGTCCTTGCCGGTATAGGAAAGTCGAATCTCGCCGGGATCAACGGATATAAACCCTGCCTCAGCCAACCATTCGGCAAGACGGCTGCCGGCATCGCTTCGGCCCGTTGTCTCCATTGTGCGAGCCACCGCAGCGAACAACACGTTCAACGCGTGACTGGTTGGGGACGCCCAGATGGTGTTGTAATCAACCTCGATCGCCGTTAGCGCGCCGCCCGATCCAAGCACGCGTCGAGCCTCCCTCAGTGCAGCGACCGGATCGGCCAAGTGCTCAACAAACCACATCATCCAGACATGGTCGAAAGACGCGTCCGGATACGGAAGTTCGAGCGCGTCTGCTTGGCGAAGATCGGCTTCCAAACCGAGGCGGCGAAGATGGGCACCATCTTTCACCGCACGAGCCGTCTCCAGCTGGCGCGCCTCGATGTCCACACCGGCCAGTATGACTCCAGGGAAGGCCATGCCGAGAATACCCAGCACGGCACCGACACCACAGCCGACCTCAAGCAGGCGCGTTCCAGGGGCAAGTCTCGTCCCGGCGAGAATCAATTCGTCGCGCCAATGCTCCGCCTGCTTTAGCAGACGCTCTTGCTCAGCGGTTGCGTAGCCGTGGACGTAATCCTCAGTCACTCGGCCACCCACAAGGTCGAGTTTTTTCATTAGGGATTCTTAGGCCCATCGGCTGATACGGTCGAATCATTTCTGATTTTCTGACCTCTGATCCGCCGAAGGACAGCTTCGTTCTGGCGAACGCCTCACTTGAGTCTTTTCACCCAACGGGAGACGATGGCGGTTCCGGCGGTAGATTCGGTGGCTGTGTTGCTAGTGGCATACGCGGCATTCCTGACAGGGCGGGCGCGAATTCCGGCGGCATGAAAGTCACCCACACATCGTAGTCCGGACCGAATTGGCGAAGAAACACAAGCGAAAACGAGCGAAACAAGATAAACACCGGCAGCAAAATCACGGTCCCGATATAAGGAAGCGCGGCGATGCAGCACGTAGCACAGATCGCGAAACAGCTGATCAATCCAGTCGCGATCGTGAGGACGACCAGAAATAAGCAATAGAGAAGAATCTCGCCCGGATGCGCCGCGATCAATGACAAAGCCGCGCGAAAAGCTTCATAAGCTCGACCACGGCGGCGGTACATCACCGGCACCATGAAGCTGGCGATCAGCGCCCAGGCGATGATCACAAGCAGAATCACGAATATCCATGCAGCGATGATCAATACCACATAAACATCCAGACGATCACGATGCAGATGCAGAAAGTAACGGCCTTTGAACGCCAGGACGATCAGCGGGAGTGCGAGGAGCGCTGCGAAAACGATCAAAACAAAAGTAACCACCAACGAAAAGAGGAAATAGCTGTTACCCTCTTTCCGAAATTCGCGCCAAGGCTCGGCAATCACGGCGCGGTTTTTTACGAGGCAGTCGATAAACATGAATCCCCCGCGTGCTCGTAGCCAGGCAAAGAGGACGATTAGCACAAGAACGAGAACAACCAGAAGAGAAATGCCAAGCACCAGAATCGGATGCGGGATCTGGCTGATTGCTTCATTTACCTTCTGCGCCTCCTCGCGGCGATTAAACTGATAGTTGAAACCGCCGCCGCCACGACCCAGGTTCGCCAGCCACGCCGCAAAGCCAATGATGAACCATTTTTTAAGATCGAACGGCTGAAAAAGAATCTTCTTCATCAGCTCAAACGCCTCACCAAACGGTTTAAAGATTTCGATATTCGGTTCCGCACCGTTCATGGCGCATATTCTGAAACGGTTCGGCCAGCACGATCAATTCCGAAAACAACAAGGAACACACCTTAAATCGGTGTTGCAGTGGAGCCCCTGCCCTGCCGTCACAATTTGCGTAGCCGATCCTCAATGCGTGCTGCAGAATCAATGCAAACCAGATATCCGAGGTCCAATACCCAATATCGTATGAAGCCTGGAAAGCTGCTGTTTCTCAACGAAGACGAAGTCCGCAGGCATTTGCACATGGCCGACTTGATTCCTGCGATGGAGAAAGCGTTAATCGATTTCTCCGCGGGCAAAGTGACTCAGCCCGTGCGCTCGATCATCAAAGTGGATGTCGCCGCGGCAACTGGATTTCTCGGTCTGATGCCGGCGCTCACACCCGATGGACTCGGGCTAAAGGCAGTGACGTTCTACCCATCCAATGCCGAGCGCGGGATTCCAACGCATATGGCGACAATTTTTCTTGTCGATCCACAGACCGGCACACCGCTTGCGATCATGGACGGAAGATTGATCACAGAAATGCGGACCGCCGCGGTCTCAGCGGCAGCGACGAAACTTTTCGCGGCACCTGAATCAAAAATTCTCGCGATTCTCGGAAGCGGTGTGCAAGCGCGCAGTCACGTGGAAGCATTGCGACTCGTTAGGCAATTCGAAGAGATTCGTGTATGGAGCCCAACGACGAAACATGCTGATCGATTTGCGAAAGAAATCGGTGGAAGAGCGCTCTCTGCCGAAGAAGCGGTACGCGGCGCAGATGTTGTCGTGACAGTGACAAGCTCGAAAACACCAGTCTTAAAGGGATCCTGGCTAAAACCCGGTTGCCATGTGAATGCCGTCGGCGCGTGCCGTCCTGATTGGCGCGAACTGGACAACGATGCGATGGCGAGCGTTGTGTTCGTCGACTCGCGCGAAGGCGCGTTGAAAGAATCCGGCGACGTGATTCTTTCTGGCGCGAAGATTTACGCGGAGCTGGGCGAAGCGCTGGCTGGCAAGGTTCCGGCGCGTGCAAACGAAACAACGATCTTCAAGTCGTTAGGCATGGCGGTAGAAGATATTGCCGCAGCGACGCTGGTATATCGATCAGGAATTCAGCGTGATGGCCCGGCTTCTACAACCTGAAGTGGATCGCGAATTTTCAGACTAAGAAGCAAGCTTGCTGCTGCAACATTATGTGATCGGTCTCTTCAACGATCGAACGCATTTGGTTCAAGACAAACGCTTGCAAAGCAGGAGCATGCCGGAAGAGTTGGCAGCGATGGCAGATGATGCTGAACAACTCAATTCCAAGATCGAACGTGCCGTCGCCGGCGGACAATTAATGAAATCCGCGGTGAAGAATATTCATGCGTTGTTAGGCGGCACGCCATCTAATCTTTATTTGCGATCTGTTAGCCAACTTGTTGATGCCGCTGAATGGTCGGAATTGAACGATCGTTTCTATCAAACTCTTGCGTTTGGTACGGGCGGGCTGCGCGGACGCACCATTGGCAAGATCGTTACCGATGCAGAATACGGGAACGCACGCGAAGGCGAACGACCCGAATTTCCCTGCGTTGGCACAAACGCGATGAATTTCTTCAATATTAGTCGAGCAACGCAGGGGCTCGTGGCTTACCTGCATGATTGGGACCACCGCGAAAAAATTTCGACAAAGCCAAAACTTGTGATCGCGCATGATTCGCGGTTCTTCTCGAACGAGTTTGCTGAGCTTGCTGCGAAAGTCGCATCTGAGAACGGTTGCGATGCATTTGTGTTTGAAGGGCCGCGTTCCGTCCCTGAACTTTCATTTGCGGTCCGTTATCTCAAAGCGAGCGCGGGCGGCATGATTACAGCGAGTCATAACCCACCGTACGACAACGGCTACAAGGTTTACTTTAGTGATGGTGCCCAGGTGATCGAACCGCATGCGAGCGGGATCATTGCAAAAGTGAATGCGATCGCCTCCGAAGTGTATGAGCCGTTACCAAAAGAGCGACAGGGCAAGGCAGCGATCATTGGCAAGGACATCGACGAAGCGTACATGCAACGGCTCGACACACTCGTTCTGGATCCAAAGGTGACTCGTGAGGCCAAATCGCTGAAGATTATCTATACACCCCTGCACGGCACCGGCAGCGTGATCATCAAACCGATGCTCGAGCGACTCGGTTTCAATTTTAAAGTCGTACCGGAGCAGGACCATTTCGATGGGCGATTTCCTACGGTAAAATCACCGAATCCGGAAAATGCCGAGGCGTTAACGATGGCAATTGCCCTGGCGGAAAAGGAAAATGCCGATGTCGTAGTCGCGACTGATCCTGACTGTGATCGGATGGGCGCGGCAATCCGCGCGAGCGATGGGAAAATGACGTTACTGACAGGGAATCAGATCGGCTCCCTCCTTGGGTGGTATCGAACCAAAAGACTCTTCGAGAAAAGCATCCTTAACAAACAAAACGCGTCCCGCGGAGTCATTATCAAAACGTTTGTCACAACCGATCTGCAAAAAGCGATCGCTGAGCATTACGGCCTGCGCTGTGTCGAAACGTTGACTGGCTTCAAATACATTGGCGCGAAGCTTGGGAATTACGAACAGGCAATCCCGGACCGCCTCCGTCAGAACTATGTCGAGCTTTCCGAGGATGAAACCCGCAAACTGCGTCTCGAACATTCGTCATATTACGTTTTCGGCGGCGAAGAAAGCTATGGTTACAGCGGAGCAGATTTTGTGCGCGACAAAGACGGCAACGGCGCTGTGATCATGTTTTGCGAAGTAGCGGCTTACGCAAAGACACAGGGAAAAACAGTCGATCAATTACTCGATGATATTTATTCCGAGTTCGGTTATTTCGCCGAGAAAAACGGTTCCCTCGCCTTTGAGGGAGCAGAAGGCGCAACAAAAATCACCCGTCTCATCAAATCTTACGCCGCCGATCCCTTCCCGGAAGTCCTCGGCTCAAAAGTAATAAACGTTAGAAACTTCGAGACCGACACAATCGAAGATGCAGAGGGTGAGCAAATCCCCAGGGAGAAAATGTTGATGTTTGAGTTGAAAGATGGAACGCGCATCGCGGTGCGCCCGTCGGGGACCGAGCCCAAGATCAAGTATTACCTCTTCGCGCATCGCCGGCCGAAAGGAAAATTCGAGTCCGTGGAACTCAATCAGATCAAGACGGAAGTGAAAGAGAAACTCGACCGTCTTTGGAATTGGCTGCAGAGGGATGCGCAGTCACGTCTGACCGAATAAATGGAGCTGGAGCGGCTACCCAGAATGCTGCGGCTTTGGCCGTGGCTTGCGGCGATCTGTAGCGGACTTCTCTACACGGGCTGTTTCGCGCCGTTTAACTTCACGTGGCTGTGCTGGATTGCTCTCACACCTCTCATCGCCGCAATTTGGTTTCCAAACGAAAAGGTGCGCCATCGCTGGCTTCGAAATCTTCTACTGGGTTATGTTGCCGGACTGACATTTTTTTGGACGGCTTTCTCCTGGCTCACAACCGTCACTGTTCTCGGCTGGTTTGTTCTCCAATTCTACATGGCAATTTATTTTGCGCTTTGGGCGTGGTTTTGCGGTTTGCTCCAGCCCCGGGAAAAAAGAAGAGAATCAAGTTCGACGAAATGGGACCAGATGCTGGCCCAGGCCCACAGTGCAGCACCCCCTTCGCGATCGCCGTGGATAAAATCAACAAACAATCTGCTGCTCGCCTTCCTCCTCGCCGCTGCATGGGTGACACAGGAATGGTTGCGCGGATGGGTCTTTTCCGGCTTCGGTTGGAACGGTCTCGGTGTGGCGTTGCATGACACCTGGCCGCTGATTCAAATCGCGGAGTTCACTGGCGTTGCGGGTTTATCATTCGTGGTCGCATTCGCGAACGTCATTGCGGTCACAACTGTGCGCCGTTTGATCATTGAGGCGAGCACACGCACAGTCCGACCCCATTTTGACCTGACGCTTACACTAGCGGCAATTGTGGGCATCCTCACTTTCGGAATTCGTGCTACTCAGGTTTCGCCATCTACAAAGCCGGTCCGAGTTGCTGCCGTGCAATCGAATGTGCCGCAGAATCAAAAGTTCGACCCACAGTTTACGCGCAGGATTTTCGACCAATTCCGGCGCTTGAGCGAAATTGCGCTGCGTTCTAATCCTCCACCCGATTTGTTGATCTGGCCGGAAAGCTCCATGCCTGGACCGGTCCTTGCAGATCGGGAGAGTTACCAATTCGTGATGGATCTGGCCGCGTCGGCCGAGAGCGATATTCTCCTGGGCACGATTGACGAAGAGAACGGCGCTGTTTACAACGCCGCGCTGCTTGTTTCCGACGGCGGCGAGCAGGTGCAGGTTTATCGAAAACTGCATCTCGTCCCGTTTGGCGAATACATTCCGGGGCGGCACAGGGTGCCTTTGCTCGCGCGAATTGTCGGCGACCAGGTTCCTGGCGATTTCAAAGTGGGCAAGGACTACACACTATTCGAGCTGACAGATAACGACGTGAAAGTGGCACCACTCATCTGTTTCGAAGATACCATTGGCGAGTTGACCAGACGATTTGTGCTTCCGAGCGATGCGAATCCCGGTGCGAATTTGCTGGTAGACATCACAAACGACGGATGGTTTTTGCATTCCGCCGGCTCGCACCAACACCTGGCAAACGCCATTTTTCGCTGCATAGAAACACGCCGTCCAATGGTTCGCGCCGCGAACACCGGAGTCACTTGTTTTGTAAACGAATTTGGACGCGTCACCCAAAAATTGCAGGATGATACGGGCAGCACATTCACCGAAGGTGTGCTCACCGGCGAGGTCAAGGTCCCAACCGAGCACGAGTTAACCTTTTACACGCGCCATGGCGAATTGTTCGACAAGCTCTGCGCAGCCGTGACTGCGATAGCCACGCTGGCGTTCTTCGCCTTGCGCAGAAAATTGTAGAGGTGTTCGCCGCGGCGAACGCCTACGGTCTTGACACAAGCACCGCTACAACTGGATCGCGAGAAATTTTGCATTGTGGTAGAACATCGCCATGCCTGTCGAGTTGCCACTCGATCATCTAGCCGAGCTGTGGCCGAAGAAATTTCGCGGCGCGCGTGTCGGCGCGCTGTTTCATCCAGCATCAGTTTCGGCGAGGCTCGAGCACGCTTCGCGGATTCTCCAACGATACGATGGTGAGCTTTTTAGTCTCGCTGCATTTCTCGGTCCGCAACATGGATTTCTTGGCCAGACGCAGGACAACATGGTGGAATGGAGAAGTTACGATCACCCGCGTCTACACATTCCCGTTTATAGTCTTTACGGCGAACACCGCGAGCCGACAGCAGAGATGCTTAAAGACTTCGATGTTTTGCTCGTTGATCTGCAGGACATCGGAGCGCGCTATTACACTTTCGTGTGGACGATGTATCTCTGTATGCGGGCCTGTGAGAAAGCGCGTATAGAAGTCGTCGTTCTCGATCGGCCGAATCCGATTAATGGGGTGACAACGGAAGGGCCGGTGCTCGATCCCAATTACAAATCGTTCGTGGGTCTCCATCCAATTCCAGTCCGACACGGAAAAACAATCGGCGAACTGGCTCAGCAATTTCGAGACGAGGCTTTCCCGGAATGTCGATTGTCGATCTTGCCAATGAAAAATTGGGAACGTGAAATGTGGTTCGATCAAACCGGTCTGCCATGGGTGATGCCCTCACCAAACATGCCGACGCTCGATACTGCAACAGTCTATCCAGGCATGTGTCTTCTGGAAGGAACAAATATTTCGGAGGGCCGGGGCACAACGCGTCCATTCGAGATTTTTGGCGCGCCCTTTGTTCGGAGCGAAGCACTCTGTTGCCAGCTCAACGCATTAGGATTACCCGGCGTCTTCTTCCGCGAAAATTATTTCCAGCCGACTTTTCACAAGTTCGCCGGTGAACTTTGTAACGGTGCGCAATTGCACATAAGCGATCGAAATGCGTTTCAACCGTTCCAAACAGGCGTTGAAATCATTCGCATGCTCCGAAAATTAAAGGAATTCTCGTGGAAGCAGCCACCCTACGAATATGAATGGAAACGACTTCCGATCGAAGTTCTAATCGGCGGGCCGATCGAATCGCTCTTCGGCTAGGGAGATTGGCGACCGACGTTGTAGCCCCCGCCCTGCGGGCGGTTCAGCCCAGACGTGCCACAGGCACGTGGCTACACTTGTTAGGCGTAAGCGGCATAATCATGGCGTGGAGCACGATCGCTCGAGCAGACATCCCATGGCCCGAAGTTGTCCAGCGGCTCGCATATGAGAATGAAAAATTGGCGCGCCGCCCTCAAGGACACAACGGGGAATACTTCGTGGTTTGCACTCTTTACTACACACCGAAAGAATCCGGCTTCACTTTCGAACGGGGATTTGACGCGACCCTGGTCACAAAACCTGGCTTACACGGGCGAAAATATCCACGCGACTTTCTGCACTCGGTGAAAAAGGAAGGCTTCGGCCGGATGGTTACACCGGTGAACGGACGCAACTACATTCGTTACAACGGCGGAGGTTCCTATGCGTTCGCCTCAAACCCTACCGGTGGCGGCGGGACTTTGGTCCCACGGTTGTCTGCTGCGATAAAGTTGGCTCAAGGAACTTTACGACACGGCGCAATTGTCGAGACTGAGTCCCCAGACCTGCAGAAAATATTTCGCAGTAATCGTTGGAAGATCATGGACACTGGCGGTGGCCTGCGCCGATGGCAGATCGACTGCTATTACGGAGAAGATGAGCCTCTTGGGCCTGGCATGCTCATGGGGCGACCGCGAGCAACGACCTTCGAGTACGCTTACGCCAATGCGCGAATCATAAATTGACGTGAACCCGTTTACGGTTCGGCTCAATTTACATGGAGACCTGGATTTTTTTCTCCGCTCGGAAGCGCGCGGTCGAAGCATCGAACGGACCCTGAGCGAAAAGACGTCCGTGAAAGACGTGATCGAAGCCTGCGGTGTGCCGCATCCTGAAATCGACTTGATCCTGGTTAATGAGAAGCCGGTCGATTTTCATTACCCGATAATGAACGATGCGAATATAGAGCTATACCCGGTGGGAACGAGTTTTCCGTATTATAATGAAAAAAGACTGCAAGTTGCCAGGACTAATAGCTTTGTCGTAGATGGTCATCTCGGAAAACTCGCGCGGGATTTGCGCCTGCTCGGTTTTGACGTCGCCTACGATCCGCATGCAGAAGATCGGCGATTGCTCGAGATAATGGAACGCGAAAACCGGGCGCTTCTGACACGCGATCGTCGGTTGCTGATGCACGCGATAGTAAAGATCGGCTACTGCCCACGTTCACAAAACGCCGATGAACAAACTGTCGAAGTCATCCGCCGTTTTGACCTTCTCGGTTCCCTCGCCCCGTTTACACGATGCCTCCGCTGTAACGCGCCCCTACGAAAAGTTTCCAAGGCTGGCATAATTGAGAGACTCGAACCCCTTACAAAGATCTATTACGATCAATTCCGCCGTTGTACGGGTTGCGGCCAGATTTACTGGGCAGGGTCGCACTTCTCGAAACTCCAGAAACGTATCGAAAAAATTCGAGCGAGTTGCCCGTGACTTCGTGATCGGGAAACGCGCGACCTTTCTCCACACCATCCATCATGTCATTCTGAGCGGAGCGAAGAATCTCTGGCATCAGCCTCGAACGACCTGCTTGCGGGAAATCAATCAGAGATGTTTCGCTTCGCTCAATTCGCCACAGGACGAATCCGCCGTGGCGGACATGACAGCACGATTAAAGACATCAGTTTCCGCTACCAAAGATTTAGCCGTATGATCGTGCATTCTTGCAATGAAACGTCTTCTGCGATCTCTGCTCGTGCCGGCGGCTTTTGCTGCTTTTCAATTTCCTACAGCACAAGCGTACGGCCCTCTTGGACATGAAATTGTCGGCGCGATCGCAGACGAGCGACTGACGAACACACCGACCGCTGCAAAAATCAATGCTCTGCTGGACGGACTAACCTTGGAAAAAGCCGGCCTCATTGCTGACGAGATCAGAGGCTGGGACAAGAAAGGTGTTGATGATCCGAGATCGTTTCATTATTCAGCACACCGGAACATCGACAGGCAGTTGCGCGATTTCTGGCGAGCAAATCCGCCGACGACCGGCGTAAGTCCAGGCGCGCCTTCGCATCATTGGTTCCACTACACCGACGTTCCCGTCGTACCGGCGCAACGATACCGCGACGGGCACGCTGGCCGCAGCAAATGGGACGTGGTCCATATGATTCCATTTTGCATCCGGGTTTTGCAGGGGCGAGTGCCTGAACAAAACGAGCGAGAAATTACCAAGGCGGTAGCCGTCATCTTGCTTGCACATTACGTGGCAGACATTCATCAGCCGCTTCATGTTGGCGCGGAATATTTCGATCAACAAGGCAAGGTCGCAGATCCGGACAAAAATAAGTCGGCGCTTGGAGACGAAGGCGGAAATACATTTACACTTGAACTGAGCGACGCACCGACACGCAGCCGCGGAATTCATGAGAAGAAATTGCACGGCTTTTGGGATAACGACACAGTGAACGGGCTCTTCCTCCACGGATCCGGCACATTGCGAAAGGATGAACTGCAGGCGCTTATCGAGCCGCGAGAGAG
>Ga0209577_10004899_pt1 | contig 12534 bp, 15 predicted proteins | sample GraSoiAngelo_109_FD_185874 | JGI IMG/M metagenome (GOLD analysis project Ga0209577, IMG submission 185874) | Grasslands soil microbial communities from the Angelo Coastal Reserve, California, USA - 14_0903_12_20cm (SPAdes) (version 2) | ecosystem: Environmental > Terrestrial > Soil > Grasslands... | reverse complement strand
TCGGAACGTCGACCTCCGCGGCCGGCAGATCCGTCCGCACTGCCTTGTTTCCGCAGCCGATGTCGTAGCCGACCCCCGACGGCGAGACATACCCCTCGTAGGCGATCCCGCCGCCGATCGGCTGGCTGTACCCGGGGTGGTGGTCGGCGCAGAGCACGCCGAGCTCGGCGTCACCCGCCTGCATACAGCGCTCGAGCTGCTCGAGGCTCCGCCGGTCCACCTCGCCGAAGGTCTTGATCCCCATCCGTCAATCTTGCCCGTCGGCGTGCATGATTTTGCCCGCCAGCTCGCTCCAACCCCTCGCCCAGAAGCAGTTCCTCGCGATGCCCGCCGTCGCATGCTGGGGAGCATCGCCGACAAGCGCGGCGCGACCGTGATCACGCTCATCCACAGGCAGCAGACGATCTCGCTCCTCGGCATTCCGCTCATGCGGCATTGAGGTTCCGGCTGCGCCGCGAGCACAGGCGGTCTACGATCGGTCGGATGGAGGCCAAGGTTCGTGAGGGGCACGCTCCCGCGGTCGTCGTCTCGCTCCAGCCCGGCGAGAAGCTGATCTCCGAGGCCGGCGCGATGATGTTCATCTCCGGCGACGTGGCGATGGACGTCGAGATGCCCGGCGGTCTCGTCGGCGGCTTGAAGCGGGCGATGCTGTCGGGGGAGAGCCTGTTCCTCGCCACCTTCACGGCGCGTGGCGCGGGAGCGGTCGGCCTCTGTGGGCCCTTCCCGGGGTCGGTCCGCCAGCACGAGCTCGACGGGGAGATCATCTGCGAGAAGCACGCCTATCTCGGCCACTTCGGTGAGGTGGAGATCTCGAGCGCGCTCGCCCAGCGGATGGGGATGGGCATCATGGGCGGAGGCGAAGGTCTCTTCCTGCAACGACTGCAGGGCAAGGGCACCGTGTGGCTGCACGGAGGCGGCGACTTCGTCGACTTCGACCTGGCCGCCGGACAGGCGCTGGTCGTCGACACCGGTTGCATGGTGATGGTCGAGCCGTCGGTCAAGTACGAGGTGAAGATGCAATCCGGGCTGAAGAAGGCGATCGGCGGCGGCGAGGGCCTCTTCCTCGTCCACATGACGGGCCCGGGGCACGTGACGCTGCAGACGCTGCCCTTCGGGCGCACGGCGCGGCGCGTGCTCGAGGCCGCCCATGGTGGCGGCGAGCGGAGCGGCAGCGGACTGTTGGGCAACATCCTCGGCGGATAGGAGGGCGCGAATGGGCTTTCTCGACAAGGCGAAGGCGGCCGCGGAGCAGGCGGCGACGAAGGCGAAGGAAGGTGTGCAGGACGTCCAGACCAAGCGTGAGCTCGGCCAGGCGTACACCGAGCTCGGGCAGAAGACATACGAGCTGGCCGACAGCGGAGCGCTGGCGCACCCGGAGCTGACCCCGCTGATCGAGAAGGTGCGAGCCCTCGAGGCGCAGGACGAGGCCGAGCCCCAGCCGGCGGCTGCCGCGACGGTGTCCAGCGAGCCTCCACCCTCGGATCAGCCGCCGGCGATGCCGTCATAGCGAAAGGCCCCGTTTCCGGGGCCTTTCTGAGTAGCGGGGGCAGGATTTGAACCTGCGACCTCCGGGTTATGAGCCCGGCGAGCTACCTGACTGCTCCACCCCGCGGCGCGGGCGGCAGTATAGCGCGGCGGTAGCATCGTCGCGATGCTCGTCCTGGTCTGGATCGCGCTCGGCGTCGCAGTTGTCGCGGCGACCGTAGGCCTCGTCGTCGCCGGTCGCGCCGGCCTCGACGCTTGGCGAACCTTCCGCGGCTCGATGCGCGCCGTCTCGGAAGCGCTTGCCGACCTGACGGAGAAGCTCGAGCGCCTCGCCGACTCGACGCCGACCCACGGGCCGCAGCTGGAGCGCAGCCGGGCCCGGCTCACAGTCTCGCTCGCCCGCTTCGCCGTGCTGCGCTCGGCCCTCGACGAGGCGACGGACGCAGTCGCTCCGCTCCGGCTCCTCTACCCGAGGAAATGACGCGCGTCGCCGCGGTCGACCTGGGGACGAACTCGACGCGTCTCCTCGTCGCCGACGTCGAGGACGGCCGGGTCGAAGAGCTCGACCGCGAGACCGTGATCACGCGCCTCGGCGAAGGCGTCGACCGGCGGCGCCGTCTCCTCCCGGAGCCGATCGCGCGCGTGCGTAACTGCTTAACCGACTTCCGCCGCCGCGCCGAGGAGCTCGGCGCCGAGCGGACGCTCCTCGTCGCGACGAGCGCCGTCCGCGACGCGGAGAACGGCGAGGCCTTCCTCGGCGAGATCGAGTGGAGCTACGGCTTCGACACCGAGCTCCTGTCCGGCGAGGAGGAGGCGGCCATGACCCTGCGGGGCGTGTCCGTCGGCCGGGAGCTCGAGCCGGGCACGCTCCTCCTCGACGTCGGCGGCGGCTCGACCGAGCTCACGCTGCCCGACTTCCGCGTCAGCCTCGACGTCGGCTCGGTGCGGCTGACCGAGCGCTTCCTCGGGAGCGACCCGCCGACGGATGACGAGCTCGCCGCCTGCCGCGCCGCCGTCCGCTCGGCGCTCGACGAGCATGCGGCCGGCCTCGAGGTCCGGCACGCGATCGGCGTCGCCGGGACGATCACCACGATCGCGGCCCTCGAGCTCGGCGGGTACGACCGCGACCGGGTGCACGGCTACCGGATCGCGCGCGAGGCCGCCGAGCGCCGGCTCGAGCGGCTGGCCGCCCTGCCGCTCGAGGAGCGGCGCGAGCTCCCGGGCCTCGAGCCGGCCCGCGCGCCGGTGATCGTCGCCGGGGTGGCGATCGTCGCCGAGGTTCTGCGCTTCTTCGGCCTCGACGAGCTCGAGGTGAGCGAGCAGGACATCCTGACCGGCGCGGCGCTCGCCGCCGCGGAGCTGCCGGAGCGCGAGGAGGGCGACGCACCGCCCGGGGCATATACCTGCTGCTGATGAGTCGTCCTGCTGGCGCTGGCGGCGCAGCTCGTGAAGCGGCTCGGCGGTCCTAACGCGACTTCGCCAACGCCGCCTGCGTCACGCGGAGCGGCTTCATCCCGGCCGTGAGCTTCCTGAGCTCCGACGCGAGCCGAGCGGGCACCCGGTACCAGACACCTCGATGGAAGTGCTGGAGGTTCACGCCGTAGCTGAGGAACCGATCGACTCTCGCCGACGCGACGATCCCGGTCACGTAGCCGTTGGGGAACCGCAGCTCGAATGCCGGCGCACCGATCCGGGCCGGCGAGGCGACACGTGCGTCATGCGGGCCGTAGTAGAAGGCGCCGAGCAGCGGCAGCACCGCGCGGTTCGTGATCGGCACGCAGCGGTGGGCATTGCACACCCTCAGGTCGCCCGGCTTGAAGTCCTTCGCCGTCGCGGCAGGAGTGACCGCGAGCGCTGTCGCCGCGAGCAAGGCCGCGACCAGGCACCGAGCCGTCACGACCTGAAGATTACGCCTCCTCGGCCTCTTCCGGCGGCTCGTCCTCGGCCAGGCGGCGCTGGAGCACCGCGCGTGAGAGGACGCCGACGAGCCGGCTGTCCTCGACCACCGGAACGCGCTCGAGGTCGTGCTCCTCCAGGAAGCGGAAGGCCTCGTCGACGTCCATGTCCGAGCCGATCGTGTAGTTCGGCGGCTCGACGATCTCCGCGACCGGCGTCGACCGCGGGTCGCGCCCTGCGGCGACGACCTCGCGGACGAGGGTCTTCCGGGTGACGACTCCCACGAGCCGTTCGTCTTCGCACACGAAGACGGCACGGACCTCCGGGCGCAGGAGCAGCTCGCCGGCTTCCTGCGCGGTCGCGTCGGCCGCGAGCGTCCGCGGCTCGGGCACCATCGCCTCGCGCACCAGGGTCACGGATAGATCCCCCGGGCGTCGAGCGCACCTGCGACCTCGCGGATGCCGGCGACGAGGGCGGCGCTCCTGAGCGTCAGCCCGCGCTCGTGCGCGAGCTCCCACACCCGGTCGAAGGCGTCGCTCAGCTTCTCCGCGAGGCGGGCGCGGATCTCCTCGCGCGTCCAGAACAGCCGGCCGAGGTCCTGCACCCACTCGAAGTAGGACACGGTCACGCCGCCCGCGTTCGTGAGCACGTCGGGGAGGACGAGCACGCCGCGGTCGACGAGGATCGCGTCCGCCTCGACCGAGGTCGGGCCGTTCGCGCCCTCGGCGATCAGCGTCGCCTCGATCCGGCCGGCGTTCTCGGCGGTGATCTGGTCCTCGCGCGCCGCGAGCACGAGCACGTCGCACGGAAGCTCGAGGAGGTCGGCGTTCGTCACCCGCTCGGCGAGGTCGTAGCCCTCGAGCGATCCGTGCTCCTCCGCGAACGCGCGCAACGCCTCGACGTCGAGGCCGTCCGCGTCGTAGACGCCGCCGGACACGTCCGAGACGGCCACGACCGTCGCGCCCTTCAGCGCCAGCTCGTGCGCCGCGATCCCGCCCACGTTGCCGAACCCCTGCACGACGCAGCGCTGCTCGTCGAGGCGTCGGCCGAGGCGGTCACATGCGCGTTCCACGACCATGACGACCCCGGCCCCGGTCGCTTCGTGCCGGAAGAGCGACCCGCCGAGCGCGACCGGCTTGCCGGTGACGATCTCCGGCACGGCGTAGCCCTTCTGCATCGAGTACGTGTCCATCATCCACGCCATGGTCTGCTCGTTCGTGGCCATGTCCGGAGCCGGAATGTCCTCCTGCGGGCCGATGAACCGGAGCAGCTCGGACGTGTAGCGCCGCGTCAACCGCTGGGTCTCCGCCGCCGACAGCGTCCGCGGCGCGCAACGGACGCCGCCCTTTGCGCCGCCGTACGGGAGGCGCAGGAGCGCGCACTTCCACGTCATCCACATCGCAAGCGCCGCGCACTCGCCGAGCGTGACCTCAGCGTCGTACCGGATCCCGCCCTTTGTCGGCCCAAGGACGCTCGAGTGCTGCACACGGTAGGCCGGGAAGACGCCGAGCGTGCCGTCGTCCAGCCGTACCGGGCAGCTGACCATGAACGCGCGCTCGGGGAACCGGAGCCGCTCCGCCACCTCCGGCTTCACGTGCGCGCTCGGCAGCGCCTGCTCGAACTGCGCGAGCGCAGTGCGGAAGAGCGGGGTATCCCATTCGAGGGGCGCCTCGGCGGCCGGATCCTCGACCCTCGCCACGCGGCGGAGTCTAGAGAGGAACGGAGCGCGCTAGGCCGCGGCGTCGCGCCGGAACCAGGTCTGCGTCACGTCGAAGCCCCAGTGCGCCGTGAGGTCGGCGGGCGGGCGGATCTCGCTGTGGCCGTACCGCCAGACGGTCTCGCGCGCGTCGTCGTCGCGGATGCGGTGGATCTCGACGCCGCTCACCGCGCCCGTCCGGTTCGGGTCGTGCTCGTCGAGGTACTCGAAGGCGGCGTCGACCGCCTCGAGGTAGTCGCCGGAGACGAACCGCACTCCAAGGTCGAGCGCAGGGGTGCCCTCGAGGATCTCGTGAACCTCGTAAGCGGGCTGCCGGGCCGCACGGCGGAGATGATCAGCCATGCCTTGCATTGCCCTGTCCGCTCATGATCGGCGAGGCCGGCGGCCCCGCGCAATCACCCGCCCGGGGGGTCAGCCGTGGCACCGGAACGCCACCACCCGGAGCCGCCGGTCAGAGCACGTCCGGCAGCACCGTGCCCGCCTCGAGCCGGAACCGGCCGGCGCGCGGGACGTGCAGGATCGTCATGCCGTTCGGCGCACGGGCGACGCGGAGGCCGGTGGGAGAGGCCTCCCACCACCGCATGTACGTGACGCCGAGGAAGTACGTGCCCGCGCGCCGGACGACGCCGGCGATCCGGTCGGGCCCGAATGACTTGATCACGCCGAGCCGCGCGGGGCGCAGCAGCGGCGTGGCCGCGCGAAGCTCGTAGTAGCTCCAGGCGCGCGTGGCCGCGACGAGCCGGAGCCCGGACTTGCCCGAGAGGAGAAGACGCGCCTCGCTGGCCGCGCCTCGCCCGTCGAGGCTCTCCGCGCGAGGGACGACGACGTAACGGACCGCCATTCGCCGCAGCCAGTCCAGATACCCGGAACGGCTGAGCTGCGACCGGTAGAAGAGCGCGTTCGCCGCGAGGTCGAGCTGGCGGTACCACCCGCGGGCGATCGGGATGCCCGCCCGCGGCAGGAAGTAGGCCTCCCAGTGCCCCGCCGTCGGCACCACCTCGACGCGGAAGCTCGGGCTCTCGTGACGGCGGAGGAAGTCGACGACCGGGCGCCACAGCCGCACCTCGTTCTCGTGCGGCACGAACGCCGACGCGAGGCTGGACTGCAACGTCCCGGTGCTCAGCGTCAGCGCGAGGAACACGCCCATCGCAGCCACGGTCTGCGCCCGCGGCGCGAGCCGCGCCGCCGGGACGAGGAGCAACGGCACGAGCAGGAACGCGGGCCGGCCGAGGTTCGCCCCGATCGGTGTCGGGACGAGGAAGCCGGCGACCCCGGCGAGTCCCCACACCGCATAGATCCCGCCGCCGTTCCACGCCGGGGCGGTCGCGCCCGTGAGCGCGACGCCGAGGCCGCCGACGAGGAGGATCCGCAGCAGGGCGCTCGTCGGGAACGGATAGCCGCTCCACGGCGTGGCGAAGCTCCACGACAGGGCGGCGCCGCACAGCGCGAGGAAGGCGAGCGCGAACGTGAAGACGACCGCGCGCCGGTCGAGCCTCGGACGGGCGACGAAGAGCCCGACGGCGGTCAGGCACAGGAACGCGAACGCGAGCGGGCTGACCCCGAGCGTCAGCGCCGCGAAGACGGCGCCGAGACGGGTCCTCCCCCGGCGCAGGAATCCGAGCGAGGCGAGGAGCAACGGCACGGCGAGCGCGAAGGGGTACTCGGTTCGGAGGAGCGGCTCGACCGCGAACACAGAGAACAGCCGCGCCGCCCAGCGCGCGTCCTCTCCCCAGGCGTCCCAGGAGACGGCCGCGAAGACGACGCTCGCCGCGACGGCGGCCGCCACGGCGACGACCGTGTTGCCGAGGAGTGCGGCCGGCAGGTAGTAGAGCAGGCTGTACGACGCGAGCGGGTACTCGCCGCCGTACCAGTAGTTGTCCCAGAGGAAGTCGCCCCGGCGCACGAGGAACGTCCGGTAGAAGTGCGCCGACGCGTCGCCGTGAGGCGGCAGCGCGAGCGCGAAGAAGACGGCGAGGGCGCCCGTCACGAGCGCCACCGCGCAGAGCTCGAAGCGCGGGGGGCGAAAGCTGTTCATGCCGGGGGCGGGAGTCGAACCCGCACGGCCCGAAGGCCACCCGATTTTAAGTCGGGCGCGTCTGACCGATTCCGCCACCCCGGCCTGGGCGGACGATAGCTACTGGCCCGGCTCCGAGGTATCGCTTGCGATGCCGATCCCAGGACGTGTGGGCTCTGCCCGCGCGTCCGTCTGAACTGACCGGTCCGACCCGCTGGATCTCTACTGACCCGGCTGTAAGAACGACTTCGGGTAGTGCTCCGGCCCGTGGTAGCGGAGGCCGTCGCGGAACTTCGTGAACGCGTTCTGGTTGAACTGCGTGCACTTCGAGAGGTACGTCCAGGCCTCGACGGCGATCTTGTTCCCGAGCTTCGGGAACGGCGCCACGAGCATCGCGTTCGGATCGGTCCCGTAGAAGGCGTTGATCTTCTCGACGTCGGAGCGCGGAACCTTCGAGCCGTACTGGATCACGATCCCCCCGTGCTCGAGGTTGTGGATCTGCTGGATCTGGCGCACCGGCGAGGTGTAGTCGTTCCAGATGACCCACTGGTAGTAGTGCGGCCCGCTCGTCGCCGGGAACGAGTTGTAGTGGAACTTGTAGTTCAGCGCGACGTGGTTCCGCGGCTGCTGCGGATAGTGGTTGAACGTGCAGCCGGCGGCGAGCATCGCCTTCTTCGCCGACGCGGCGTTGGCCGACCCGCCGCGGGTGAGGAGCAGCGCGGCGACCACGATCGCGAGCGCGACGATCCCCGACCCGCCGAGCGCGTAGAGGATGAGCCGCTGCCGCCGAGGGTCGGCGGCCGTCGTCGGCGTCGCTGTCCGCCGCTTCGGCGCCTGCACCGGCCTGGGCGGCGCCGGGGTGCGTGTCTTCTTGGCCACGAGCGGCTAGCGATGCTAGCGGTCCCGCGTCAACGCCCGGCGGTTTCTCCGGAGCGCCGGAGTGTGGCATGGTTTCCGCGCTCAGCTCTTTGCTGACGACGGTACGAGAGGAGGACTGAATGGGATTCCTTGACAAGCTCCTCGGGCGGACGAAGAAGGCCGCAGGTGACGCGACGGGTGACTCGTCGATGCGACGTGAAGGCGAGCACCAGGAGCAGGCGGCCGAAGCCACCGACCGCGCGGAAAGCTACGAGTCGATGGCGCAGGAGGAGCGCACCGAGGCTGCGGAACACCAGGCTCGGCAGGAAGACCAGCTCTAAAGCGCATGAGTGGGGTCCGGTCTCGCGCCGGGCCCCACTCCGTCCGACCCCCTCCCTAGCGTTTGTAGGTCTATGGTCGTTGCAGTCGTTCTCGTCGTGCTCGTCCTCGCGTTGGCCGCGGCCGGCGGCGTCGTCCTCATGCGCCTCCTCCGCACCGAGCTCTCGGCACAGCGCCAGGAGACCCGCGACGAGCTCGCCGCGCGCAGCTCGGAGATCGGCCGCCGGCTCGAAGGGCTCGACGGGCGCCTGCTCTCGACGCAGCAGAGCGCCGGGCAGACCGCGACGCAGATCGTCGACAAGATCGGCGAGCTCGGTCGCACCTCGGCACAGATGCTCCAGCGCGCGAACGACCTCGCGCGCCTCGAGCAGGCCCTGCGGCCGCCGAAGGCCCGCGGAGGGGTCGGGGAGCTCCTGCTCGCGAACGTGCTCCGCGACAGCCTTCCGGCCGACGCCTACGAGCTCCAGCACACCTTCCGGAGCGGCGAGCGGGTCGACGCCGTCGTGCGCGCCGACAAGCTCGTTCCGATCGACGCGAAGTTCCCGCTCGACAACTTCGAGCGGGTCGTGAACGCCGGGGACGACGCCGAGCGCGAGCTCCACGAGAAGGCGTTCGCGCGCGATGTGAAGATCCACGTCGACGCGATCGCGACGAAGTACGTGCGTCCGGCCGACGGCACGTTCGACTTCGCGCTCATGTACCTCCCGTCGGAGTCGATCTACTACGAGCTCGTCTGTGGGAAGACGGGCGGCCTGTACGCCTACGCGCTCGGCAAGCGAGTCTTCCCCGTCTCGCCGAGCACCTTCCACGCGTACCTCGCGATCATCGTGCTCGGCCTCCGCGGGCTCCAGATCGAGCGGCATGCGCAGGAGGTCATGGCGTACTGCTCCCAGCTCGGGAAGGACTTCGACCGCTTCCGCCAGGACTTCGACGTCGTCGGCAAGCACCTCGGCAACGCGGCGTCGAAGTACAGCGAAGCCGATCGCCGCCTCGAGCGCCTGGAGACGCGCTTGGAGCAGGCGACGGAGCCGGCTGCGCTCGACGAGCCCGCTGCCGCGCAGGAGCTGCCGCGCGCCTTGGACGCAGCTTAGAACCGCAAAAGCGCCCCGATGCCCTCGACCGGCTCGAGGTCGTGGTGCTGCCGCACCGCCCAGGCCGAGCCGCCGTGGGTCAGGGTCCGCTGGAGCGCGAGGTCGAGCCCGTCGTCGCGGCCTTCGAGGCGCGTGCCGTCGACCGGGCACTCGCCTGGCTCCGCCGACGCGCGCCCGCACTTCGGGCACTCCCAGGCCGGGCGGTGGGCGTCCTCCTGGAAGAGGAGCGTCTCAACGCGCCCGTCCGAGGCGGACTCGAGCGTCTCGTCCCAGCCCGCCGCGGCACGGCCGCCGCGACCGGTCTCCTCGCGCCACCGCTCGAGCTTCTCCCGCTCGCGGCGCGCCCGGGCCTCCTCGAGCACGGGCTTCACCACGGTGAGCAGCTCCGGCGGCCCCGCGTGCGCCTCGGCCTGCGTCCAGCCGACGATCGCGCTCTCGACCTCCTTCGACAGCAGTCGGGCGAACTCGGCGCGCGTCTCCTCCGAGGAGACGACGACGACGTCGGCGCCGGTGCGCCGCTCGAGGGCGTCGAGCTCCTCGGCGACGCCGCGCAGGTGGCGGAAGACGAGGTTCTCGATGTGCCGCTGGTAGCGCGCCTGCGACCAGCCGCCCTGGTCGTGGCGGCCCGGCTCATCCTCGGTTCGGTCGACGACCTCCTGGAGCCGGCCGGCCCGCAGCCGGAAGAGCTCGCCGCGCTCCCGGCCGACGACGGCCACGATCGCGCCGTCGCCGCGCCCGACGAGCGGCGCGAGCGGCGCCAGGCTGAACGTGGGGCCGACGCCGACCGAGTCGCGAACCGGCTCGGGGAGCGGCAGTGTCCGCCAGACGCCGTCGAACCCGGCGGAGAAGAGGGCGAAGCCCCGCGCGCCGTCGCGGTCGAAGTCGGTCTCGAAGAAGCGGCGGATGCGCGCGAAGTCGGCCTTGAGGCCCTCACGCTCCTCGTGGGTCAGGCGGTCACGCTGCGCCGCCTCCCGCTTCTCGGCCTCGTCGAGGAGCGAGTTGATCTTCGTCGACACCTCGGGCGCCGTCGCCGCGAGCGCCGGGTCGAGGTTGAGGAAGATGCTGATCGCGCAACCCTTGCGGGCGCGAAAGCCGGCGAGGTCTCGAAGCTGGTCCCAGCTGACGGTGGCCGCCACGTAGCTCTCCTTTCCCTGGGGCCGGGCATTCTAGGCCCCCATGCTCGTGCACACGATCGGCCACGGGACGCGGCCGCTCGAGGAGCTCCTCGAGTGCCTGCGCGCCGCAGGCGTCGAGACGCTCGTCGACGTCCGCCGCTTCCCCGGCTCGCGCCGGAACCCGCAGTTCGGGCAGGCGCGGCTTCGGGAAGCGCTCGAGGCCGAAGGGATCGGCTACCACCACGCCGTCGAGCTCGGCGGGCGGCTGAGCGGCGAGCCCGGCGAGGAGCGGTTCGCCTGCATCCGCACGGCGGCGTTCCGGAGCTACGCGGCGCGGATGGGCCGACCGGAGTGGCAGGAGGCGCTCGCCGCCGCGCTCGCGGAGCCCGCACCCTGCTTCATGTGCGCGGAGACGCTCTGGTGGCGCTGTCACCGCAGCCTGATCGCCGAGCTCCTCGCCGCGCGCGGCCACCAGGTCGTCCACCTCGTCAGGCCGAACGAGCGGCGGCCGCACCGGCCCTCCGACGACGCCGAGCACCGAGGTGGAAAGTTGTTTCTTTGCGGGCATTTCGTCGCCTGAGCGGGAAGGTTCGACCGGTGCGTGTCGTTGAATACCATGTGTGCGGGCCCGACCCGGGCCCGCGGATTTTTTTGGAGGAACAGTGGAAGAGAACGGTGTGCGCGACGTGATCGTGATCGGCGGCGGGCCGGCCGGCTACACGGCGGCGCTCTATGCCGCCCGCGCGAATCTGGATCCGCTGGTGGTCGAGGGCTTCCAGTGGGGCGGCCAGCTGATGATCACGAGCGACGTCGAGAACTACCCCGGGTACCCGGAGGGCATCCTCGGGCCGACGATGATGGAGGAGTTCCGGCGCCAGGCGGGTCGCTTCGGCGCCGAGTTCGTGACGGACGACGTCACACGCGTCGACTTCTCCGAGCGCCCGTTCAAGGTGTGGGTCGGCGACGACCTCTACACCGCTGAGGCGGTCGTCGTCGCCACCGGCGCGAGCGCGCGGAAGCTGGGCGTCCGAGGCGAGCGGGAATACCAGGGCCGCGGCGTGACCTACTGCGCGGTCTGTGACGCTGCGTTCTACCCGGACAAGGAGGTCGTCGTCGTGGGCGGCGGCGACTCGGCGATGGAGGAGGCGCTCTTCCTAACGAAGTTCGCGAGCAAGGTGACGATCGTCCACCGCCGCGACGAGTTCCGCGCCTCGCCGATCATGGTCGACCGCGCGCGGGCGAACGACAAGATCGAGTTCGTCACGAACGCGGTCGTCGAGGACGTCGTCGGCGACGAGCGCGCGATCAACGCCGTCCGGCTGCGCTCGACGGCGGACGACTCGACGTGGGAGCTGCCGGCCGAGGGCCTCTTCGTGGCGATCGGCCACGACCCCACGACGAGCATCTTCCTCGACCAGCTCGACCACGACGAGGCGGGCTACCTCGTGACCGAGCCGGGCTCGACGCGGACGAACGTCCCCGGCGTGTTCGCGGTCGGCGACGTCGTCGACCACACGTACCGGCAGGCGATCACCGCGGCGGGCTCCGGATGTATGGGCGCGCTCGACGCCGAGCGCTTCCTCTCCGAGCAGCACGGTCACCCGCAGGCGGCGCTGACGGCGCCGCGCGCGGAGGCAGCGGAGGTCTAGCCCGGCGGGCGTCGAACCTCGGCCGGATGGCCGAGTGGATCGACCTGCTCGACCCGAGCCGCGACGAGCTCGAGCAGGCACTGCCGGTCTCCATCCACGACCGGGCGCTCAAGCTCCTGCTCGAGCCGGCGCGCCACGACGACGAGCCGCGGCCACGGCTCGAGGGACACCACGACTACGTCTTCGGCGTGATCCTCGTACCTGTCTGCCTGCGCGAGGAGGACCGCGTCTTCTACCAGGAGGTCGACCTCATCGTGACGCACGGCCGACTCCTCACGGTGAGGAAGACGCCGGAGCGCGGCTTCCCATTCGACCCGGCCGAGGCGATGGCGGTGGCGCGGGCGCTCCCGGACGCGGGAGCGGGTGACAT
>Ga0209577_10004898_pt1 | contig 12534 bp, 13 predicted proteins | sample GraSoiAngelo_109_FD_185874 | JGI IMG/M metagenome (GOLD analysis project Ga0209577, IMG submission 185874) | Grasslands soil microbial communities from the Angelo Coastal Reserve, California, USA - 14_0903_12_20cm (SPAdes) (version 2) | ecosystem: Environmental > Terrestrial > Soil > Grasslands... | reverse complement strand
CGAGCGGCCGCCGGCGGATCGTCAGCACCGCGACGGCGACGGCCGCGAGGGTGCCGACGCCGTTCCCGAGGATCGCGAGCAGCCGCGCCGGGACGAGGTCGAGGTGGTCCTGCGCGGGCGGGATCCCAGAGCCGGCGAAGGAGCCCGCGACCGGAACGGCGACGGCCACGCCGACCGCGAGCCCCGCGTACGCAAGCCCGACGGCGCCGATCCATCGGACGCCGGCGCGGAGCAGCGACCCGACACCGAGGAGCGGCGCCGTCAGCAGCCCGCCGAAGAGGTAGTAGGCGCGGAAGGCGCGCGCGTCCCAGCCGGCCGCGGCTCCCCAGGCGAGCGCTCCGCAGGCGAGGGCGTAGGCCAGGAGCGACGCGGCCCAGGCGGCGAGCTCGGGCGCGCGCCGCTCTCGCCAACGCCGCACGAGGGCGCCGCCGAGGCGAAGCGCCACGAGGGCCGCGGCGAACGCGAGAACCGCCTGCACGCCCGCGCCGGCGCGCCGTCAGCGGCCGGCGGACACGTACGGCCGCACGGCGCCGACGTAGCTCGACGCATAGCCGAAGTCGGAGAGGCTCGAGATCTTGACCACGTCGCCCGAGTGCGGAGCCTGGATGAAGCGGCCGCCGCCGATGTACATCCCCACGTGCCCGGGCCCGAGCGGGCCGGGGTCGAAGAAGACGAGGTCGCCGGGCGCGAGCGCGTCGAAGGGGACGGGCGCTCCCTCGTGGTACTGCGCGCCGCTGAAGTGGAGGAGGTCGATCCCGAGCCGGCGGTAGGCGTACATGACGAGGCCGGAGCAGTCGAAGCCGGTCGCGGGGTCGGCTCCGCCCCAGACGTACGGCACGCCGAGGAAGCGCTCGGCGATCGAGACGGCGCGGACGCCGATCGGGCCGGCCGGCGGCGCGCCCGCGAACTCCGGTCCGTCGAAGAGCACCTCCGCGTGTCCGGGCGACCCGGTGAACCCCAGCGTCGCCCAGCCGTCCACGGCGCCGGAGCGCGCCGGCCGGGCGGCGGGATGCTCCGTCGCGGGCAGGCCGACGAGGAGATCCGTCCCGGCCGGCAGGCCGAAGGACGCCTCGCCGATGTGTACGCGGATTCCGACCAGGCCGACGCTGCGCGTCTTCGAGCCCGGCACGACCGCGGTCTGGAGCACGACGAGGTAGCTCGACCCGCCGAGCGGCACGAGCGTGTTCGGCCGCGCCGGGACGACGCGCCCGTCGACGACGAGGCCCTCGACGGCGGCGCCGCGCAGACCGTGCCTCGGCACGACGACGCGAGTCGCCTGGACGCGGCTCCCGAGCAGCGAGACGTCCGCGAGCTCCGTTCCGGCCGAGGTCGCCGACGCCGACCCGACGTCGACCGCCGAGCCGTTGGCCGGGTACGCGAAGCGTCCCGAGACGCCCTGAGCGGTGATCTTCCCCTGCCCGTCGAGCACCTCGACGAACGGCGAGGCCGCGCCCTGCGCCGGGCCTGCGAAGGCGAGGAACAGCGCGGCCGCTCCGAGGAAGCTCCGCAGCATCTCTCGGAGGATAGACACGGGCGGCGCGCGCTGACAGAGCTAGTACCCTGGCGGAGAGATGGCCGGCAAGCAGTACCTGATGACCCCGGGGCCGACGCCGGTCCCGCCGCAGGTGCTCGCCGCTCTCGCCGAGCCGATCGTGCACCACCGTGGCCCGGACTTCCGGCCGATCTACGAGCGCTGCCTCGAGCGGCTGCGCGCCGTCTACCAGACCGCCTCGGACGTGCTGCTCCTGGCCGCGTCAGGCACGGGCGGCATGGAGTCGGTGGTCGCGAACCTCTGCCGCCCGGGCGACCGCGTCCTCGTCGTCTCCGCCGGCCGTTTCGCGGAGCGCTGGGCCGAGATCGCCGAGACCTGGGGCTGCACGGTGGAGCGCCTCGCCTACGAATGGGGCTCGAACCCAGTGCCGGAGGACCTCCCGGACGCGCTCGAGCGGATGGGGGGCGCGAGGATCGTCTTCCTCACGCACTCCGAGACCTCCACTGGGGCCGTCGCCGACGTGCGCGAGCTCGCGGCGGCCGCGAAGGCGACGGGCGCACTGGTCGCTGTCGACGCGATCTCGAGCCTCGGCGCCGTCCCGCTCGAGACCGACGAGTGGGAGCTCGACGCGGTCGTCTCCGGCTCGCAGAAGGCGCTCATGACGCCGCCCGGCCTCGCCTTCGTGAGCGTGTCCGCGGCGGCCCAGGCCGCGGCGCTCGAGCAGGAGGCGCGGAGCTTCTACTTCGACTGGCGCCGCATCCTGAAGGCGCAGAGCAAGCTGGACGCCGCCTTCACGCCGGCCGTCTCGCTCGTCCGCGCGCAGGAGGTGGCGCTCGGCCTGATCCTCGACGCCGGGCTCGAGGAGGCGTTCGAGCGGCACCGGCGCCTCGGCCGCGCGTGCCGCGAGGGCGTGAAGGCGCTCGGCCTCGACCTCTTCTCGCCCGACGACGACTCCTCTGCGGTGGTCACCGCCGTGCGCATGCCGGACGGCTACGACAGCGGCGAGCTCGTCCGCGCCCTCCGCGATCGGTTCGGGATCACGATCGCGAACGGCCAGGGCGAGCTCAAGGGCCGGATCTTCCGGATCGGCCACATCGGCTACTACGACGTCTTCGACGTCACGACGACGCTGGCTGCGGTGGAGGTCGCGCTCGGCGACCTCGGCGTCCCGATCGAGCGCGGCGGCGCGGTGACCCGCGCGCTCGAGGCGTACGAAGACGCCATGCGCGTGTGACGGGCGAGCGCCCGCGCGTCCTCGTGTGCGAGCCGATCGCCGAGGCCGGCGTCGCGCTCCTGCGCGAGCGCTTCGACGTCGACGACGAGCCGAACGGCGACCTCGCGGAGCGGATCGGCGGCTACGACGCGGTCGTCGTCCGCTCGGCGACGAAGCTGACCGCGGACGTCCTGGAGCGCGCCGACCGGCTGCGCGTGATCGGCCGCGCGGGCGTGGGCGTCGACAACGTCGACGTGGCGGCTGCGACGCGGCGCGGCATCGTGGTCGCGAACGCGCCCGAGTCGAACGTCGTCTCCGCCGCGGAGCACACCGTCGGCCTGCTCGTCGCGCTCGCGCGCAACATCCCGCAGGCGCACGCGGCGCTCAAGCAGGGGCGTTGGGAGCGGTCGGCGCACGCCGGCGTCGAGCTGGAAGGGAAGACGCTCTCGGTCCTCGGCTTCGGCCGCATCGGCCAGCAGGTCGCACGCCGCGCGCTCGGGCTCGGGATGCACGTCGTCGCGTTCGACCCGTTCGTGGGCCGCGAGCGCTTCCGCGAGCTCGGCGTCGAGCGCGTCGCGACGGCCGAGGAGGCGCTCGAGGTCGGCGACTTCGTCACGCTGCACTTGCCCCTGACGGACGAGACGCGCGGCTCGATCGACGCGGGGGCGTTCGCCGCGATGCGCGAAAGCGTCCGGCTCGTGAACGCCGCGCGCGGCGAGCTCGTCGACGAGGAGGCCCTCCTCGAGGCGCTCCGGTCCGGCAAGGTCGCGGGCGCGGCGCTCGACGTCTTCACCTCCGAGCCGTACTCGGGCCCGCTGCTCGAGCTCCCGAACGTCGTCGTCACGCCGCATCTGGCCGCCTCGACGACGGAGGCGCAGGACCGGGCCGGCGTGGTCGTGGCCGAGCAGGTCGCGGCGGCGCTCGAGGGCGCCCTCGTGACCCACGCCGTGAACATCCCCTCGGTCGGCTCCAAGGACCTCGAGGTGCTCGGGCCGTTCGTGCCGCTCGCCGCCGACCTCGGCCGGCTGGCGATGGAGCTCGCCGCCGGCCGCGCCGACGCGATCGAGCTCACCTACCACGGCGGGCTCGCCGACTTCGACACGCGCCTGCTCACCGCCGCCGCGCTGCACGGCGCGTTCCAGGGCCGCGTCGACGGGCCCCTGAACTACGTGAACGCGCCGCTCGTCGCCGCCGAGCGCGGGATCGAGGTCCACGAACGGCGCCAGTCCGCCACGCGCAACTTCACGAACCTGCTCCGCGTCGGCGTGCGCTCGGACGGCGACGAGGTGCGGGTCGCGGGCACGACGATCGGCCGCGACCACCGGCGCTGGCTCGTCAGCGCGCTCGGCTTCCAGGTCGAGTTCGAGCTCGCGCCGCTGCTCGTCGTCTTCCGCTACGACGACGTGCCCGGCGTGATCGGCCGGGTCGGGACCCTCTTCGGCGAGGCCGGCGTGAACATCGCCAACATGGCCGTGTCCCGGACGCGCCGGGGCGGGAAGGCCCTGATGGCGCTCACGATCGACGCTCCCGCTCCGACGGAGCTCCAGGAGCGCGTGCGCGCCGAGGGCTTCGACGACGCCCGCTTCATCTCGCTCGGCTGACGCGCGCACCTGCCCCTCGCGGCCGCGGCTCGGCGAGACGTGTCCCCGTGGCAGCCACCGTCACTGCGGCGTGACGGAACCGTCACGTAAGACGCACCGGCGGCGTGGTTGGGCCTCTTCGCCCCCGGCCGCGCGGGACGCGTCCGGGTGGCAGCCACCGTCACGCGGGTGTGACCGAACCGCAACGGAACGGTCGCGGCAGCGCGCCGCCCGCGTCCCGCGCTACGTCGTTCCGGCGCGGGGGTTGAGCCTGCGCACCTGCGCCGCCACGATGCGGTTCACCTTGCGGACGATGTTGTAGCGGCGCCGCTCCCGCACCACCCGCTCGATCCGCTCGTCCTCGTGGCCGGGCACGAGGAGGAACTGCGTCCCGTCCGAGCGCACGTCCTCGTAGACGTCGAGCGGCGCCTCGACCTGATCCGTGCAGCCCGGGTCGGCGCACTCGCACACGAACGCGGCGTCCTCGGACTCGGTCCGCTGCGCGCTCTCCGCGATCCGCTCGTTCACGTTGCGGAAGAGCGACTCGGTCCGGGCGATCCGGACTTCGGGCTGCTCCATCTCGTCTCCCGACTCGTTTGCGTACCGAGACGAAAACGCGGAAGTCGCGCGCCGGGTTTCGCCTACGATCGCGACGTGCCGCCCTGGCCGGAGCCCGTCGAGCGCGTCGCGTCCTTCCTGCGCGACTCCGGCGCCGAGGCCCGGATCGAGGAGTTCGCCGTCGCCACCCCGACCGCCGTCGACGCCGCCCGGGCCGCCGGCTGCGAGCTGGCGCAGATCGCGAAGGCGGTCGTCTTCGACTGCGGCGACCGCTTCGTCGTCGCGCTGACCCCGGGAGATCGGCGCGCCGACGCCGGGAAGGTCGCGAGCGCGGCCGAAGCCGCGCGGGCGAAGGTCGCGAGACCCGCGCAGGTCGTCGAGGCGACGGGCTTCGAGCCCGGCGCCGTCGCCCCCTTCCCGCTCCCCGGCGTCGCGGCCACGTTCATCGACCAGATGCTCCTGACCCAGGACAAGGTGTGGGTCGGAGCCGGCTCCCCGAGCCATCTCGCGGCCCTCGCGCCCGCCGAGCTCGTCCGCCTGACACACGCTCGGGCGGGCGATCTCGTCGAGCGGCTCCCCGAACCGGGGGGCGTTTCCGACGCCCGCCCCGGGTAAAATCCGTCAGTCGCCGGCCGGAAGGAGCGAGAGATGCAGGAGACCGACAAGATCTGGATGAACGGTGAGCTCGTCGACTGGGCCGACGCCCGAATCCACGTCGGCGCGCACGGCCTGCACTACGGCTCGGGGATCTTCGAGGGAATCCGCGCCTACGCGACCGCGAAGGGCACCTCCGTCTTCCGGCTCAGCGACCACCTGAAGCGGCTCGAGAACTCGGCCCGCCTCCTCTACATGGACCTCCCGTACACGATCGAGGAGCTTCGCTCCGCCTGCTTCGAGCTGATTTCCGTGAACGGGCTGCCGGAGTGCTACCTGCGGCCGATCGCCTTCTACGGCTACGGCGAGCTCGGCGTCGCGGCGACCGGGAATCCCATCGACGTCGTGATCATGAGCTGGCCGTGGGGCGCCTACCTCGGCGAGGAGGGGCTGAAGGCGGGCATCCGCGCGAAAATCTCGAGCTGGCAGCGCGTCGGGCCGAACGTGATCCCGCACGCCGCGAAGGCGACGGGCGTCTACGTCAACTCGATGCTCGCCGTCACCGAGGCGAACCGCGCCGGCTACGACGAGGCGATCCTGCTCACCGCGGACGGGTACCTCGCGGACGGCTCGGGCGAGAACGTCTTCGTCGTGCAGGGCGGCCGGATCTTCACGCCCGATCTCTCGGCCTCGATCCTGCCCGGGATCACCCGCGACACGGTGATCCAGATCGCGCAGGACCTCGGCTACACGGTGATCGAGAAGAACCTCATCCGGTCCGACCTCTTCGTCGCCGACGAGGTCTTCATGACGGGGACGGCGGCGGAGGTGACGCCGCTCCGCTCGATCGACGACGTCGAGATCGGCGTCGGCCCGATCACGCTCGAGATCCAGGAGGCCTACCTCGACACGGCGCGCGGACGCAGCGAGCGCTGGGCGCAGTGGCTCGAGTACGCGCCGGACCCCGTGCAGACGCCCGCCGAAGCGTGAAGCCCGTCCCCACGCGGGAGATCCCGCTTTCGTTCCCGTACCTCGACGAGCGCGAGGAGGAGCTCGTGCTCGAGGTGCTCCGCTCCGGGCGGCTCTCGCTCGGCCCGACGATCGACAGCTTCGAGGAGCTCCTCGCCGAGCGCGTGGGAGCGCCGTACGCCGCCGCCGTGTCGAGCGGGACGGCGGGCCTCCATCTCCTCTGCCACCTCGCGGGCTTCGGCCCCGGCGACGAGGTCGTCACGTCGCCGTTCTCGTTCGCCTCGAGCGCGAACTGCTTCATGTTCGAGGGGGCGACGCCCGTCTTCGCCGACGTCGACCCGCGCACGTTCAACCTCGACCCGGCGGCGGTCGAGGCGGCGATCACCGAGCGGACGCGGGGCATCGTCGCGGTCGACATCTTCGGCTATCCGTGCGAGCTCGAGGAGCTGCGCGCCATCGCCGACCGGCACGGCCTCGCGCTGATCGACGATGCGTGCGAGGCGCTCGGGGCCGAGTACCGCGGTGCCTCCGTCGGCTCGCACGGGCCGTCCGCGGTGTTCGCCTTCTACCCGAACAAGCAGATCGCGACCGGCGAGGGCGGCGTCGTCACGACCCACTCGGAGGAGGAGTGGCGGCAGCTCCGGAGCCTCCGGAACCAGGGCCGCGCCTACGAAGGTGGCGGCTGGTTCCACCACGTGCAGCTCGGCTTCAACTACCGCTGGACCGACATCCAGGCGGCGATCGGGATCGCGCAGCTCGAGAAGCTCGACGAGATCCTGCGCCGCCGAGGCGAGGTCGCCGCCCGCTACTCCGAGGCGCTCGCGTCCGTCGAGGGCGTGGAGGTGCCGCTCGCCGACGACGCCGACCACCGGCGGTCGTGGTTCGTCTACGTCGTAAAGCTCGCGCCCGAGCTCGACCGCGACCGGGTGATGGCCGAGCTCCGCGACCAGGGCGTCGCGACGGCCGAGTACGTCCCGTGCATCCATCTCCAGCCGTACATGCGGGAGCGCTACGGCTTCGGCGAGGGCCCGTGCCCGATCGCGGAGGAGACGAGCCGGCACACGCTGGCCCTGCCGTTCGCGACCGGGCTCGACACCGAAGACCAGGAGCGCGTGATCGAGGCGCTCCGCACGGCAATCGGCTCCTAGGCCGCGACCTCGCGCAACCGCCCGCTCGTCACGTCGTACACGTAGCCGGTCGCCGCGAACGAGTCCGGGAGGAGCGGAGACTCGGCGATCTTGCGCAGGCTCGCCCGCACGCTCTCGTCGAGATCGGAGAAGGGATGGAAGTCGATGCCCGAGGCGTCGGCGTCCGCTTCGTCGGAGAGCTTCCGGCGCAGGTCGTCGTTCGTGAAGGTCAGCATCCCGCAGTCGCCATGCGCGATCACGAACGCTTCCTGCGTGCCGAGGAGCCAGTGCGAGATGACGAGCGAGCGCAGCGCGTCGTCGGTCACGAGGCCGCCCGCATTCCGGATCACGTGCGCGTCGCCTTCCTGGAGCCCGAGGAACTTCGCGGGGTCGAGCCGCGCGTCCATGCACGTGACGACGGCGAACCGCCGGCCCGGCGGCATCGGCAGGTCGCCCTTCGCGAACCCGGACGCATAGGTCTCGTTGGCGGCGAGAAGCTGGTCGCGAGCGGACATCGGCGCCTCCTTTGCTCGGGGAGAGGCGTGTAACGCTATCTCTTTTGAAGTAAGCCGCGCGGGCGAGGCGCGGCGCGCCCTGGACGCGCCGCGCCTCCGCGTTCTCGCCGCTACGTCCCGGTCAGGACGCAGCGCGAGGTCGCGTTCGAGTACTCGCGCTGGAGGTAGTAGGTGTGACCGTTGATGACCTGGTTGTACTGCCCGTAGGCCGTCGAGCCGAGCGGCGTGCCGAAGTCCCACGCGCACTTGTCGCCGTTCTCGTAGCCCACGCGGTCGTACCAGGCGTTGCCCTGCTCGTCGGTGATCGCCTCGTTGTGCTCGTGGCTCACGACGTTGATCGTCGGGTCCGCGTCGTCACCGTTCGGATGCTGGCCCGAGTCGCAGGCGGACGGCACCGTCATCGTGTACGGCTGGTTCGCGTACAGCGTCACCGTCGATCCCGAGCCGTACCAGCTGTGGTACGCGCAGAAGTAGCTGAACGCGCACTGCGAGCCGGCGCAGCTGCCGACGTTCTTCGGCGTGAAGAGGAAGAACGCGGTGGAGGGATTCGAGACCCACCCCAGCCGGGACTTCACCTTCGCCACCTCGGCCTGCAGCTGGGCATCCGTCAGGCAAACGGTGGTCTGCGAGACGCCGTCGCTGCACCCGCTCCCCGGGAACGGGTCCGTGTCCGTGTACGAGCCGCCGAAGGTCGAGCTGTAGCTGATGTGCGTGCCCGACCCCTGGTAGTACTGCGTGTCGCTCCAGTAGACGTTGCTCGTCTGGCCGCTCGCCGCCGCAACGTCGGCCAGGAACTGGTTGTTGAGCGAGATGTAACGCGAGCTGACCGAGAAGCCCGACGGCTTCCAGTAGATCGCGTACGTCTTGTTCGTCAGCATGACCGGGCCCCCGTGGTAGCTGAGGTTCCCTAGGCCGCTGACGGCCGCGGCCGCGTGCGGATTGGGCAGGACGGTGCCGAGGATCTTCTCGAGACCCGGAGGGTTCGGCCCCTTCGCCTGGGCGGCGCCGCCGGACGCCACGAAAGCGCACCCGAGGACGAGGAGCACGACGAGCTTGCGCATGTACCGACCCCCTTCAGGGAGAACGACTGGACCAGCCGTTATCCCCGCAGTGCAACAAGAGTCAAACCTCTGGCTGCAAAAACGACGACGCGCGGGCCGGGCCCGCGCGTCCGTCTCGAGGTTTCTTCTCTCGCCCTAGGTAGGGAGCAGGCCGATGACGCGGTTGAGCGCGCCGCTGATGCCGCCGGAGAGCGCGGTGAAGACCGCCACGGCACCGATCGTGATCACTGCCAGGACGACGCCGTACTCGGCCATCGTCTGGCCCTCCTCGCGCTTCCAGTGTGTCCGCACGAGTTCGAGCCACTGATCGAAGGTCATTGACGTACCTCCTCGTCGGTTTCCCGCCGTGTCGGCCTGCGAGCCCCCCGTCGCCGACTCCCCCGAGGAAGGGAGTGCCGCAACGGCGTGACCGACCCGTCGAGCGATTCGCGTAGGGAGGCATCGGCGTAGGTACTTCGGACCCCGATCCCTCGCCCTAGGGATCGCCGCCGGTAGGCGATAATCCGTCTGTGACGGACGCTCAGCGCATGGTCTTCCTGGGGTTCGGCAAGTATGCGCGCGCCGACCGGATCTACGCGCTCGAGCCGATCCGGGGCGACGACCGAGGCGGCGGCAGCCGGACGCGCGTCTGGATCGAGGGCGTCCCCGATCCCATCGTCGCCTCGCGCACGGAGCGAACGATCCTCGCCGACATGGGCCAGTCCGCGGCCGCGAACGTCGCGGTCGTCGAGGACGCGGTCGCGCTCGCGCGCCGGATCGTCGAAGGCTCCGAGCAGGGCCGACTCGACCTCGGCGACCTGAACCGCCGGGCGCGGCGCCTGCTCGAGTCGACTACAGGCGGGGACAAGGGGGAGCGGCTTTTCTGAGCCGCTCGCTGAGTCCCCTCCCGTCAGTCGGTCGTCTCTGACGGACGCCGCTCGAGCCGCCCGGTCTTCCGACGCCTACGACGCGCGGGGACCGCTCCAGGGCCGCGTCCGCTTTATCCCCTTCGGCACCATCCGGTTCCGACGCTCCTGAGTCCTCGTCGGCCGGTGCAGGCGCCGTTAGCGTCCCCCCGTGCCCGCGGACCCGATCGTCCCCGAGGAGATGGCGCCGGAGCGCAAACCCGGCCTCGGCGGCCTGCTCCGCCGCGCCGCGCTCGACCTCTCGCCGCTTCGCGAGTCGCCGCCGTTCCGGCGCCTCTGGGCAGGGCAGTCGATCTCGTACGTCGGCAGCGAGATCGCGTTCGTCGCCGTCGCGATCCAGCTCTACGAACTGACGCACTCGACGCTCGACGTCGGACTGCTGAGCCTCTGTGCGCTCGTGCCGCTCCTCGTCGTGCCTATTGTCGGGGGAGCGATCGCCGACGCGGTCGACCGCCGCCGGCTCCTGCTCCGAACCGAGACGGGCCTCGCGGTCGTGTCGCTCCTCCTCGCCGGCAACGCGCTTCTGCCGCATCCGCAGGTGTGGGCGCTCTTCGCCGGCGAGACGGTGGCGACCTCGATCTTCAGCCTCGGCACGCCGTCGATGCGCTCGCTCCTTCCGCGGCTCGTCGCCGAGGAGCAGATCGCGGCGGCCAACGCGCTCGAAGGCGTCTACGGGAATCTCGGCGCGGTCGCCGGCCCGGCGCTCTCCGGCGTCCTCGTCGCCGCGATCGGGTTCCCGCTCACCTACGTCCTCGACGTGGCCACGTTCGGCATGTCCCTGTGGAGCGTGTGGCGGCTTCCCGTGCTCCCGCCGGCCGAGGACGCCGATCGCGCGAGCCTGCGCTCGATCGTCGAGGGCTTCCGCTACGTGCGGACGAAGCAGGCGCTGCTCGGGATCTTCGTCGTGGACGCGAACGCGATGGTCTTCGGGATGCCGATGGCGCTCTTCCCCGCCTACGGCGCCCACTTCGGCGGCGGCGCGCGGACGGTCGGCTTCCTCTACGCCGCTCCCTACGCGGGCGCGCTCGTCGCGTCGCTGGTCTCCGGCTGGGCGACGCACGTCCGGCGGCAGGGGCTCGGCGTGTGCGTCGCCGCGGCCCTGTGGGGGCTCGCGCTCGTCGGGTTCGGCTATGCCGACCCGCTGTGGCTCGCCCTCGGGATGCTCGCGCTCGCCGGAGCCGCCGACTTCGTCAGCGCCGTCCTGCGAAGCACGATCCTGCTCACCGCGACGCCCGACCCCCTGCGCGGCCGCCTGTCGGGGATCGAGTTCGCGCAGGTCGCGAGCACGCCGTCGCTCGGCAACCTCGAGGCCGGCGTCGTCGCCTCGCTCACGAGCCTTCGCTTCTCGGTCGTCTCCGGCGGGATTGCCTGCATCGCTGGCACCGTCCTTTGCGCGCTCGCGCTCCCGCGCTTCGTCCGCTACGACTCGCGGGTTCCCGACGCGTGATCGGCCGGGACTTCTTCGCCCGCTCCGTCCACGAGCTCGCGCGCGACCTGCTCGGCGTGACGCTCCTCGTCGGCGGGGTTGGGGGTCCGATCGTCGAGGTCGAGGCCTACCATCACGAGGATCCGGCGAGCCACGGGTTCGGCGGCCGCACGGAGCGAAACGCCGCCATGTTCGGCCCGCCGGGGCACGCGTACGTCTACCGCTCGTACGGGATCCACTGGTGCCTCAACTTCGTCTGCGAGGAGGAGGGTTCCGCCTCGGCGGTGCTCCTGCGCGCACTCGAGCCGGTTTCCGGTGTCGACGTCATGCGGGCCCGGCGCGGTCTCGACGACCCGCGGCTGCTCGCCGCCGGGCCGGGGCGGCTCTGCCAGGCGCTCGCGGTGACCCGCGACCACGACGGTCGCCCCCTCGACGAGCCGCCGTTCGAGCTCCGCGAGCGTGAGGTCGAGCCGGAGATCGCCCGTGGCCCTCGCATCGGGATCTCGCGCGCGACCGAGCTCCCGTGGCGCTTCGGGATCGCGGGCTCGCGCTTTCTGAGTCGGCCTATGCCTTCGCGGCCGTGACGGGTGTCCCGGTCGGTGCTTCCACACCGCCGTGCCGCTCGAGGGTCACTGCCACGACCGCTCCCTCCGGGACGGGGCGCGTGAGCCGGAACGGCTTCGCCGCGGCGAACGTGCCGGCGCGTTGCGGCGAGCGGTTCTGGATCACCCACGCCTCGTAGGTCTTCCCGGCCGGCGCCGGCCGGAGGTTGGAGACGAGGAGCGCGGCCGCGCCGGTGCGCGAGACGACGAGGGTTCCGTGCGCGCCGCTCAGGGCGAAGCGGCGAGCGGCGGGATCGCTCACGATCGAGAGCACGCGGGCCTGCTGCTCTCGCGCGGACCTCGTGCGGTCGAGCGAGCGAGAGAGCGTGACGGCCCAGATCCCGAGCCCGATCGCCGCGCAGGCCGCGACGGCCGCCGCGGCCGCGGTCCACGAGCGCCACGCGGGCCGCAACGGGACGACGTTCGGCCGCTCCGCGCGCGCCCGCTCGAGGATCCGGTCGCGGAGACCCGGCGGCGGCGCAGGGGACTCGA
>Ga0209577_10004895_pt1 | contig 12540 bp, 11 predicted proteins | sample GraSoiAngelo_109_FD_185874 | JGI IMG/M metagenome (GOLD analysis project Ga0209577, IMG submission 185874) | Grasslands soil microbial communities from the Angelo Coastal Reserve, California, USA - 14_0903_12_20cm (SPAdes) (version 2) | ecosystem: Environmental > Terrestrial > Soil > Grasslands... | reverse complement strand
ATGCCTTTGTAGGGGCAGGATACGAGTGGGACAATAAGATCTTCTATACCTATGAGCGTGGTCTGATCTGATATCGAGAGTTTCTTGGCTCCTCACTGCTGCAGATAGTGAGGAGTCAGAAGAGTTACAAAGGACTTAAGATAGCCTCCGGGTGCTTCATCTCATGGAAAGGTAACAGCCAGCAGCCGTAATTCATACCGCCGCCAACAGCTGGTAGCGCCATCCATTGGCCCTCGTGAAGTTGATCCTGTCGCAGTAGTTCGACCATGGATGTGGCGATACTGGCATTGGAGAGATTGCCGTAGTAGCGGAAATTATCAGCCAGCTTACCCATGGTAGACTCGGGCCAACCGTAGTCGTTGATCAACAATTCGCCCATACGACGTGTAATGCGTGAATTGGCCTGGTGTGGCACAATGTGGGCCAGTTCATCGGGACTCAACCTGGCGTGACGACACAAGACATCGACCGACTCCGCCATAGCGCGTGGAGCCTCGCGGAAGACCTCTTTGCCGTTCATTTTGGTGTAGCCAACCATGTATTGCATGAGCACCTTGTTGAGTTCTTTCCCCTTGCCTTCCTTGAAAAGCGTTTGCATCTTCATATCAACTTCTGCCATTTCGATGACATCTTTCCGCAAGGGTGTCTGGTAGTAGAGGGAGGGACCCTGGTGCGCATCGGAACCGTTGATGACGAAGGTATCTTCATCACCAGGTTCCAGCAGAAAAGCTGATGCTCCTTCACCAAAGAGAGAGCTCGTTTTCCAGTCAAGGACGTTCATAATGTTCGGGAGGAGCCCTTCGGCTGTGACCATCAGCACCAGTTTTGCCGAACTGGCGGCTAACACTTCGGCACACATCTGAAATGCCTCTGTCTGGCAGGCGCAGGCCCCTTTGAGCATCGTTGAGCGGATAGGTCCCAACCCAAGACGCATTTGAACAAGCCCGGCAACAGTAGGGAAGGCATCGTTGTCGGAGGAAGATGCCCCAATCACTGTATCGATTTCGGAGGCCTCACGGCCTGCGCTGGCAAGGGCACGTTGGGCAGCAATAACGGCCATATCGACAAGTGACTCATCCTGTGGCGCATCTGGCCCGTCAATCAGCCCCGGCGCATCTGCACCAGCCATCTTGCGACACAGTTCCAGGGTGCTGGCACGAACGTGACGTGTACTCAGGCCTGTTACACGTTCCAGGTCATCTGCACTGCGAGGATCTCCCAGACGAGTGGAGATATAGGCAAAATATTCGTTGGTGATAGTTCCTGTTGGTGCGTAGTTCCCCAAACCAATAAGGCGTACCTTTGCCTTTGTATAGATGTGTGGAACGATGTACGTGTAATGGGGCCACTGACCTGCTTGAAGCCGCGTCATAAAATAAAAACCTCCATGGCGAGGGTATCTACTCGATTAAAAACTAGTATACCATACTGCAAGGCCATTTCCCATCATCTCTTTCAAAACCGCTCCAAACCTTATTTTATACCTCTACCGTTTATCACCTATGTCAGCTTACGATTTTCCAACGGGCTCAACGACCAGATAAGAACATTGCACAACACGCAGTCAGCAATGCGAATAGTCCTGCAACCCAATAACGGACCTGACGCTTTTTGGGTGTCAGGTCCGTTTGTCAGGTTATTTGGAATATACTCTGTTAACTGCTACCAATCTGAGTGACGGTGGTCGCGCCGGTCGCGCCGATCACGGTTACCCTGTCCCCCACTATAGCTGCTACCGCCATAGCTGCTTCGTGATCCACGGGAGGCTCGTTGAGCCTGGAAACAATCGTTGCAATACACGGGACGGTCTTCACGAGGAATAAATGGTACAGAGGTTGGACGTCCACAGGTCGCGCAGGTGGTCTCATAATGTTCGCCACTGTTGCGAGGAGTGTAAGATGAGGCGTGGGATGTCGATGACTGCCTGCCTCGACGCGCAGCACGACAGCTAGGGCAACGGCCAGGAGTGTTTGTTAGTCCGCGGCTGGCATAGAATTCTTGTTCTCCAGAGCTAAAAATGAAGTCTTGACCACAGTCTCGACACGTGAGGATACGATCCTGGTATCCCTCATTGGACATCATGGGTAATATTTCCCCTTCTTTGCTTGTGTTCGTTCCGCCTACAACTAACTTGCTATGAATGGAGAAGGTTTGATCGAGCAGTATATTTACTTGTTAAAGCCGCTAACAGAGGAATATAGCTGACGGTGGCTGCCAGGTAGTTACACTTCCAAGATACCGATGGCGGAACGAGACCGGGGCCTAGACGTTCATTACCTTAATGGGATTCTGCACCCAAACCACGAACTCATTGTATCATATAGATATGAACATTGCAGTCTTGCATGATACCAGAGGGAGGACAGGTTTTGCTACCTTTCAGTTACGAACTTCTGTGTGGAGATACGGTCATTACGATAGAGGGCGCTGCACCGCTGTTACGGGGGGTAGCGAATCGCCGCCAGCTTGAAGAGACATTGGGGACGCTGCGCAGCCTCGATGTCAACTATCTCTTCCCTGGTCATGGCAGACCGATTTTAGCAAAACGTCCACTGGAAAATGCTTCTGTAGAATGGTAAGATTTACTCGTTTTTTGGCCTGCTTGGTAGGCGCAACGGAGCAGGGCTGTTATTGTTAGAGCGCACCAGCAGGGGAGGTATTGTCGGCGAGGATAACGGGATACCGGCGTCTTCTTGTAAAGAGAGAATATACTCAAGACGCACACTGCCAAGGCAAACGATGTCACCATGTTGGAGGAGTTTGGGGGCGAGCAATGGATCATTGTTGACCTTGCTGCCATTACGACTGGCAAGGTCTTGTACATAATGTCCATTGGCCTGGCGCGAGACCTGGGCGTGTCGGCGCGAAATCGAAGCATCATTGATGGCGACATCGCATTCGGAGCCACGCCCAATGGTTAGAACCGGGCGATCCAGCATAAAGCTCTGTCCTCCCATCTCACCGTCACAAATGACAAGCAATCCGTTCATCTCGGCGGACTGGGACAATGACGAGACCGGGTGGATCTCCGCTGTGTCTTGCAACTCGACCGGATTATCCACCGTCACAGCAGCGGTAGGAGATTGTTCACTGTGATCGCTCGTTTCAAGTGATGCGCTATCTTGCAGGGGCTGCGTCATCGGTAAATGATCGCTTTCCGAATACAATTCCGCAGTGGAATGCCAGACATGGCGCACGAGAGGATCATCTTGTTCCCTAGGTGTGCCGGGCTGTGTAGCTTTTTCAAAGAGAAAGCGCTGCGAACCAATCTCTAGCAATTCACCCGCTTCGATTTGTGAAGAACCGCGTATTCGCCTGCCATTGAGCAAGACACCATTCAGGCTATCACAATCAGTAATATACACATCTCCATTATCCCAGGCCAGTTCCGCATGATACCGTGAAGCCAGGTCGTCATCCAGCCAGATATCGTTATCCTCACCTCGTCCGATGGTGATGATGATGCGCTCCAATGCTAACCGCTGCCCCTGGAAACGCCCGCCGCGAAATTCGAGCCAGCCCCAGGGAATATTCTCTCGAAAGACGTAGGGCGGGACTACGCCGGGTTGGTGCCTTGGAGGATGAAAGCCGCTAGTAGTATTGGCGCGAGTAGTGCGATTTTGCCGGGGGATGCGTACCGCTGTCGTCGAGATACGCGGCTGAGTAAAGAGACAGTAAGTGGCGGTCACACCAAGCGGCAGCAGCCAGCCACACAGAGCCACGTAGGCGAGAGCGACCTCTACTTCTGCGGTTGAAAGCGCAGCCTGTACCCCAGTAAAGCGTATGTTGAACCAGACGAGAGCAGGTAGCAGCAACAATGCTGAGATAACACAGGTGACGATGGCACCAGCAAGCTGGCGGGTCGACCCGCGTCTGCCCAGAGAGGTGTATAGTGCGTTGACGGCGATAGCGAACATGCAGCATGCTAATCCACTATAACATCCAACGCTAAACCAGGTTGGGAAATCTACGCTGCTCGTCGTCGTATACCTCTCTTCTCATCAAAGCATAGCGTCAATGTTCGCATTGCGCGCATCACTAATTAAAATGGTATCTACTATAGAGTGCTGCCGCGCATTCAAGGCGTAGACCTCATCCGTCGCTACGTTGGCAGAGTCGCCTACCACATTGTTATTGACCTGTACGGCATCCCAGTACTCAAAGTGCTTATCATCTGGCGTCACAGCGACGCCGAGAAACGCGTGCCCTGGAATAATAACAATCTCGGCATGTAATCCAATATGCTCTACCGCTGATGCCAGTAAAAGGGCCAGTTCGATACACATCCCCCTGCGCTGTTGTAATACCTCGGCAGGCAACTTGATATTCTGGGTTGCTACGCCGTCATTTCCAGGACCGCTATAAGGCACACTTTCCTGGAGATAACGTATTTTGTAATCAACGCGCAGTGCATCGTAAATGGCATCAACCTGTGCAATGACCTGCTTCGCACTGGCTTTGCTATAGCCCACCATGGCAGTTGGGACGGATGGTGGCTCCAATGGCAGGTGCTCCGCGGCTTTGAGTATCAATGCTCCAATGGCCGGGTCATTCGGAGTCACCCATGCGGCAATTTTCAAACGATTCGCGCTGGTCCACTGCATCAACCAGCGCGAATGCAACACCAGCGGAATCTCATTGAGATAGTAAAGATGTTTACTATTATCTGTTACCTGCACTCGCAACGAAGTATGATCCTCGAATGTCAGTTTACGAAAATTCTGGGGGATCAATGGAGGTAAAATGTTGGCTGACTGGAGCGTGGTGATCGCGTTGATAGTCTGTACCTGCACCTGGCTCAATCCTACGATGCTCATGCTTACCACCAACGTTATAGGGCTGCTGCTGCTATACTCGATAGTGAAAAGGGAGGACTGGCTGGCGACATAAGCAGGATAATAGGCACTGAATATCGCTGATGGTGCGCGGACGCAGACATGTACCGGTGGCTGATCACCGCAGTGTTCCTGGTTAGCAAAACTACTATGCTGGTAGCGTGAGTAAGATTGTGTCCCTCCCACAACGTAACCTCCGGAGAGTCCAACGAGCACCAGGATTGTGAGGAGGAGAATTGTGAGTCGTATGCGCATCTGTTCGTTCATTCGTCCCTTGTCGCGACAAACAGGCATTCAATCTTCTGACCATAGAGCTACTTTATGTCAGGAAATACTATAGCATAGTGCTGGTAATAATGATTTGTGACCTTACTTTTTGGCTAGAAGGACTCTAATTGTGTCAGCAGCAAAGGCAATATTTTGAACCGTTGAAAGTTTTGGCTCAAAAGCCTTTCAGACCGAGTAAGATGCCTTGTAGCAAGTCGTGACCCGATGTTGCGCCCATGGCTAATACCGCCTGGGTGGCTGTTGTGAGCTTTGTCTCATTATTGCTGGTGATGGCTTCCAGCAAAACCTGGATGGGTTGTGCCACATGCCCTTCAGCCACGTAGCTTAACCAACACTGGCTAAGCAGGTGCGTTTGTTGCCTGGCAACGTCGATGATATCCTGGTATGCTGCGAGAAGGCGCGGCAAAGGCCCATAGAGTAGCCAGTTGGCAGCCATCCATCCTGCCAGAATATCATCACCTGCTGGAGTTAAACCGGCTCCACGGCCACAGAGGGAGTGTGCCATAGGGAGTACCTCTATCTCGTTCTCAAGGGAAGTGTGCCGTGTACTTTCCTGCAGTGCATCTGCGAAGAGAGAGTATAGTTGCATTGACCACGCTTGATGGTGTCTTACAGATGAGGAATTGCTCGAAAGAAAGCTTGTCATCCATTCCCTGTTCTTCCGCACAATATCCCTATCCAATCGCTCTGGCCTGGCAATATAAGGATCCCACGGTGTGCAGTGGGAAAGATCCAGCGAACAAGGGGCCGCCTCGATGACGACGCGCTGCGCTCCAAAGAGCACTGGTAGTCCCGGACGCAACACGGTGAAAGGGAATGTTCCAGGAGCAGTGGAGAGTTCTATGCCATTAGGCATGCGCGGAGAACCGCAGGCATTGAGTGAGAGGATCAGCCCACCTGGAAAGACAATGTTAGCGGCAGCTTTGAAAACACTGTGTACCAGTCCACGTTGTGCCTCACCCGCTGCCGCTGTCGTGAGCAGGGTACTGTAGGAGGTGGCTCTAGTTAAAGCAAAACTCCTTTCGGTCGGCATCTATTCCTCTGGCTTAGGAGGAGTAATGGAGATACGAACCAGCCTCCTTATGAGCCAGAAGATAAGCGCGTAGATACCCATGGCTATCAACGTTGTCCATTCAAAAGCCTGGTCTGCATGAAGAGACGGATTGGTTACAAGATTGCTGAAAGGAAGGAGTATGACAGTAGTCAAAGCGTAGAGAAAACTCGCGAAAATGTTTTCCGGGGATGCACCAATAAGCTTGAAGAGGAAGCGCAGGAACAACGCAATCTCAAGGACAATAACAAACCACTGCAGAAAATCGTTGACTTTGCCAAAAACATACGCCAGCGTTGTACCAGGAAGCTCTGGCTGTAACAGTATATTTTCTCCCTCGTCTGCTTTTTCAGTATAGGAAGTATTTTCGGCGACAGGTTGTGGCGCCTGCTGAACCGGCTTTGGTGGTAAGTCCGGCAGCGGAGGAATGATATCAGTCGATTGAATATTAATAGGATCGTTTGGAAACGGATTATTGCGCATCCTGGTCACCTCCAAGTCCTGATAGATTAAAACACCGTCCTGGTGTTTTTAGTATCTCACATCGATTATAACATGATTTACTTCTGTTGCGCTACGTCGAGTTTCGGGCCAGTAGCACGACCCCTTCAGTGCGGGCAAGTTCTTTATATTGACCGGAGAGCAGTAAATGGTTGATCTCGTTGTCCGTCGACACTCTATCCTCGGGGAAAACCGCGTTGAGATCGACAATAATATACTGGACGATGTCAGGAGTATCAGCATTGGAATCGCTGAGGGAGGGAAATACTGCCAGGTGCTGTCGTTCACTTACGTGCGGGTTGAGGTTGCTGCCGGCTGAGATGGAGGCATCGGCTGGTATCATTGATAGGAGCCTTTGAATATTCTGTTCGCGAGTACCAGGAATATGGTCGGCCCAGAAATTGCCGAGGATAGGTGAAATGACCGCGAGATTCAGTGCCGCCATTGCTATCACCCAGACAAGTGTGATCCATTGGAGGCGCAGGAGCGGGATTGTCCGGGCCAAGGGTTCCATTCTCTCACTAAATTGTTGCCACTTGCGAGAAAATACTCGTGCTAGTGAGGTCCAACGAGCCTGTGTGATTGCGGATACACGCATAGAGGCCGGTGACTTCTGTACCCGGTCGAGTATCCGCTTCACAAAGCTTATAGATGCAGTAATCCAGGTATTGAGGGTGGTAGTGGAGTGTTGGTATATGCTCGTAAGGGGAAGCGCGATGGATTGCCTCCATGCGAGAGGCGTTGCCCCATCCTTCGCATACGTAGCCACAGTTGAAAGAGCGGGGCGTTTCATGCTGGCGCTCTTCTGGAGATCCCACGCCCCACTTTCGCTGTGTTCTCCACGCCAATCTTGCCAGCAGGTGATAAGGCGTCTTGTGCCATGAATTGCCGCGATCATCACGAAAGGGATAATGGCGGCATTGTATTGATACACCCCGCTGAAGGTTAAAGAATCGGTACTGAGAAGGTTTTCGGCCAGGGTGGGTAATGCGAGGAGAAGCCACTCAGGGGCCAGCAGACAGAGAAAACCCGTGCTGCGGAAGAGGCTGGCCAGATAGTAAAGGCGGTCAAACGTGATGAACGTGGTAAAGAGTAGCCAGGGATGGAGGATAAGATTGCCAATTGCCTCGCCGGGCGAACTGCCCAGGACTTCATAGCGATACCAGAAATTGTTGTGCTGGGTGCCTGGGTAGAAATGCGGGATAATGATACCAAAGGCGATAGAGCTCCATACGAGGCTACCAATCGTCAGTGCGATACCCAGCCTCGGAAGCTTGTACTTCCAGATCAGGAAAAGGCCCAGGATCGCAAGGGAAAAAGGAATATCTTCTTTGCACGAGGCTGCCAGGATGCAGGCCAGAATAAACCAGCCATAGCGCTTGTAGGTCAACGCCAGGATGGCATACAGCAAAAGAGGCGTGGCAAAGCTGATGGGATGAAAGTCAAAGATATTGAGACCAAGCAGGGCCGGCGAAATGAGATAAACAGCGGCCATCAGCGGAGCAAGCAGGGGCCACTCTGGAATGTATTTGCGCGTCAGCAAAAACACTGGCAGGGCACCCGAAGCAAGTGCCAGCGTCTGAGAGATTAGCAGTAAGTGTGGGTTTGCACCGAAGGCGTAGAGTAATGAGAGTAGCAGGAGAATAGGTTCAAAATGCAGAGCAAGGCGTGTTGGCGGCCCATACCAATCCACGGCCTGGTTCGTGAATTGAAACCAGCGACCATGAATAGTATTCCAGAGCACCTGGTCCATATTGCCAAGATCGAAGGCGGTTGCCTTAAATGTGTCGTAGCGCAGCATTGACTCCGCGCTCATTACAATAGCATATATCAGTATGGCAATGAACAAAAGCCACCAGGCCGCCTGTTGCTGTCTACGCGCATCAAATGACTTTATCATCTAAAACTAATTCAATATCTCTTAAACTGGTTCTCCATCCTCCAGACTAAGCAGCCCGCGCCCGATCCCCCAAGGTTGACCGCAAGGGTCAACCCTACTATATACGCCCCCCCCATCACCCATGCGTCCGATGCGCAGCATCACGCCGTGTATAGTAGGGTTGACCCTTGCGGTCAACCTTGGACCGGGCCACTCTGCCACTGCTGCAGGATGGAGATCATTCACACTACAATAATTGACATATAGATACCTACGCCGACGAGGATCATGAACGACCACACAATCACGAACTCTGGCCAGGTACCTGTGCGAAAGCGCCAGTACGGATTCGGCGGGAACCCAAAGCGTTTACGATTTGGCCAGAGGAGCGGTACCCCGCCTTCTGTCATCGCATCGGCCGCGATATGCATGATACAACCAAATAAGACCGCGAAAAAGACTAAATGCGAGGCGCTTATAAATTGTGCCGGCAGCGTATATCCTCGTTGAGCCAGTAAATAGGTTATTAATTGTTCCAGGCCTAGCGCCATGAGCGATCCAATTGCCAGGCCCAGGAGGCTGTGAAACAGTGTGCGATGACCGGCAAGATGCTGTATCTCTTTGCTCACCCAGCCCAGTTTATGCCCAAGCGTGCTGCGCGCATTGTCTATATCCGGCAGCAACGCGCCGAAACCGACCATTGTGTAATAGATAGCTTTATTGACGATCAGCCCGAGGGTAATACCTGTCGCGCCCAGCAATGGGCTACCCGTTAAGTGTACCACACTGTCAAGAATAACTCCCGCGGTCAACCCAATCAGTAGATGGGATCTACCTTCCATCTGTTTTTGCTCTCCTCTAACATGGACATTTCTTCTTGTGCCATTTTAGGGAAATATGTTCCAAATAGCAAGTAGTTAACCCAATGGGTATGTTTTTCTGATTCCTGACTTTAAGCAGCAAAGGGAGCTGTTGTTTAATCTGGCAGGCTTACCAGGATGACATCGTCCTCCACTTTGACGGGATACGTCAGGATATCCTGGCGGGCCGGGCCGCGAACTACTTTGCCAGTGCGCACATTAAACTGGGCACCGTGCCAGGGGCAGGTCAGAATATCGCCGTCCAATTCACCCTCGTTCAGCGGGCCGCTGATATGGGTGCAGTTATCGGTAAAGGCACACACATCACCATTCACCCGTGCCAGGCAAATGGGTTCGCCATCAACCTCTACAGCCAACAGCGCTCCTTCTTCTAATTCATCAACCTTCGCTACTTTAATAAAATCAGTCATCATTGTCATCGTCGTTGTCGTGTGGTTTCTCAATGCCCGCAAGGGCGAGACTGCGGTGCAGCACGCGCAGGCAGAGAAAAGCGCACTTTGTGCGTGCCGGACTGATGGGGATGCCCAGCGCATCCAGGATATCGTCTTTGCCAAGCTGGACTACCTCCTCTACTGGTTTGCCCTCGATCATCTCTGAAAGCATAGAGGCTGAAGCCTGGCTGATGGCACAGCCACGTCCCTTGAAGCGCACCTCGGCGACACGGTCTCCCTCGATCACGAGGTCGATGCCAAGCTGGTCTCCACACAAAGGGTTGGAATCTTCCGCGTGCGCGTTGGCATTTGCTAGTTTCCCGTAGTTGCGCGGGTTGCGATAGTGATCCAGAATGTAATCACGATAATCCATTGACATGGGCTAATCCCTTTTTGGCTCGGTTTCTCCTACAGGCTAAAGATCTGGATGGCTTGCTGTAGGCCCTGTACCAGTATATCGATTTCTTCTTTTATAGTATAGACGTAAAAGCTGGCTCGTGCGGTTGCAGATAGGCCAAAACGCTCCATTAGCGGCTGCGCGCAGTGGTGACCGGCACGCACTGCTACCCCCACTTGCTGGTCGAGAATGGAAGCGAGATCATGTGGGTGAATATCTCCCAATGTAAAGGAGATTACGCCGCCGCGCCTGGCAGCTTCTGGTCCATAGATGGTCAGCCCTGGTACGGACTGTAACTGCTCCATGGCATAGTGAGTAAGTTCTTGCTCATGCTGGAGAACGTTCTCCATGCCCAACGCCTTGAGATAGTCGACCGCTGCCCCAAGCCCAATTGCTTCTGCGATGGCGGGTGTACCTGCTTCAAATTTCCAGGGTAGATCATTCCAGGTGGATTGTCGCAAGCCAACGGTGCGAATCATATCGCCTCCGCCCATAAAGGGGGGCATTGCTTCCAACAGGTCGCGCTTCCCATAGAGGACACCGATGCCTGTTGGACCGAGCATCTTGTGGGAGCTGAAACAGAGAAAATCGATATCGAGCGCCTGGACATCCACCGGCAGGTGGGGAACGCTCTGTGCCGCGTCAAGCAGGACGGTCGCTCCCACTGCATGGGCCTGCGCGATCATTTCCTGGGCTGGATTGATGGTGCCCAGCACGTTGGACACGTGGGCGAAGGCTACCAGCTTCGGGTGTTGCCGCAGTAGCTCTTCATAAATATCGAGCCGTAGGAGGCCATCGTCGGTGACCGGTACAAACTCTAGTCGCGCGCCGGTGCGTTGGGCGAGCAGTTGCCAGGGAACGAGATTGCTGTGGTGCTCCATCTCTGTTAGCACGATCAGATCACCTTTGGCAATGTTTGCACCGCCCCAACTGATGGCCACCAGGTTGATGCTCTCAGTTGTATTCCGCGTGAAGATGACCTGTTTGCCGTGACGAGCATTGATAAAGTGCGCTACTTTCACGCGCGCCTTCTCCACGGCTGCCGTGGCTTCTTCGCTGATTTCGTAGACTCCCCGGTGGACGTTCGCGTGGTAGGTCTCGTAGTATACGTTCATGGTATCGATGACTGCGCGAGGTTTTTGCGAGCTCGCGGTGCTGTCAAGGTAGACCAGCGGCTTTCCGTGTACCTTGCGAGTGAGGATTGGGAAGTCTTTGCGTATTTCTTCGGTAGTGCGATAGTTTGTGCTCTGGTTTGTTGCCTTGTCCGACGTTATCATAATGGCTACCTGGTTTCTTTTATCTTTTATTTGACTCCCATGACGACAGCCAAAAGCTGTCGTCATGGGAGTCAAATACTAATACTCGGTTAGCTTGATTTCTTCTTCGGGTTTGGTACCATCGAGGTTGATGGCGTGTTCATCAACGCCTTCGATCTCCCAGCGCTCCTGGGCGTCGACCCAGGTGTCGGCTTCGAGGTCGTCTGTGCCACTCATGCGACGTACGATACTGCGCCGTAGACGCGAGCGCAGGTTCTCCAGGGGCACGCGTTGCAGCACGGGCTCGAAGAAACCCTGTACGATGATGCGCTCGGCCTCTTCTCGACGAATGCCGCGTACCATCAGGTAGAAGAGCTGTTCCTCGTCGATCTGACCGGTAGTTGCGCCATGGCTGGCGCTCACCTCGTTGGCCCCGATCTCCAGGCTGGGAATTGATTCGGCGCGGCACTCTTTGCTCAGCAGCAGCGTGTGGTCCGAAAGGAAGGATGCTGTCTGCTGGGCCTTGGGCTGGACACGAATCATGCCTTCAAACTCGACGCGCGATTGGCCCGCCAGTACACCTTTCACCAGCGTCTCGGCATTTGTCGCGAGAGCTGCGTGGTCCGAAAGAGTATTCATGGTGAGGCGCTGATCGTGGTCCGTGAAGAATACACCGACCAGTTCGGCGACGCTGCCATTACCGCCCATGGTCGCGCCAATGTTCGAAAGCGTCACCTTACTGCCAAGATCAGCCATCACCCAGGTAACGCTGGCGTCCTTCTCGTGAACTGCATTCTTGTTGGTGACGTTCCAGACGTTCAAGCCCAGGTCCTGCATGTTGCTGAACTCAACACGAGCCTCGTTCTTCGCGAAGATCTCGACGACATCGTTCAAGATCGAGGGTTGCTCATCCTCAAAGGCCGAGTTGTATTCGGCGACAAAACGCACGCTGCTCTGCTCATCGGCAACGATCAGTGTATGCACAAAGTTGGCCGAAGCAGGCGAATCAATCCAGATCTGC
>Ga0209577_10004893_pt1 | contig 12543 bp, 9 predicted proteins | sample GraSoiAngelo_109_FD_185874 | JGI IMG/M metagenome (GOLD analysis project Ga0209577, IMG submission 185874) | Grasslands soil microbial communities from the Angelo Coastal Reserve, California, USA - 14_0903_12_20cm (SPAdes) (version 2) | ecosystem: Environmental > Terrestrial > Soil > Grasslands ... | reverse complement strand
TGCGGGGGCTGGACCACAGTCACAATCACCATCTCAAATATGTATTTAAAAGCGCGGCGGTCCAGGCCTCCACGCGCCAGGGTCCCTTCCGCGATTTCTACGAGGCTCTGGTAGCGAAAGGCATGAAGCCAGAGATGGCCCTGGTCTTGCATCGTGGAGACCAGAATGTCGCAGCGCTCTTGGATTTGCTTAGATTTTCCTTGCCTTTACCGCCCGAAAACCAGCACCCGAAAATTTCCCGGCTTGGCCCTCGGCAGCGGATTGGGCTGTTTCTCAGTGGGCGGCAAAGGTGGATCAAAATCCGATGTGCTCACGTAAAGGTTGTGCGTCTTTGGATCCAAGCCCATGGTCTTGGCGCCATACTCGGTTTTGACGGTTTCAACTTCGCTCAGCTTGTCCGGCGAGTCCTCATGGAAGATGTGGATCATGCCTTCGCGTGTTGAAACGAAGATCAGACTAGTTTCAGGCTCAAAAATGGTAGCATCCACACCCGCAGTGATCGGGAAGGACTGAAGAACTTTTCCGTTATCCGCATCCATCATCACCAGCATCTGGGGGCCGCGGCCCGCAGAGAAGAGCCGCCGGTGCTGCCGGTCCATGGCCATGGCCACCGGCGTTCCGGCAGGCGCAACCGGCCATCGAGCTTTGATCGTGAGCGCGCGCGTGTCGATCGCGACCACGTCGTTTTTTTCCTCGTTATTGTCGTAAATCATTCCCTTGCCATCGGCGACAGGGAACTCTACACCGCCGCCCAAATCGATGGTCTTCACTACCGTCTCTTTTACTGGATCAATGACCGTTGTATTTTTACTATTCCCGTTGAAGGTAAAAATGCTCTTCGAAGCTGGATCGTAGACAAGCGAGTCTGTGTCCGGCTGGTTCGTCTTGACCTCGCCAGTGACCTTCAGGGTCTTGATATCGAAAACGACGACTTTTTCTAGATCACCGTCAGTGATAAAGCCCTTGTCGAACTCGTTGACCAACACCACTCCATGGCAGCGTTTCAGACCACCGATGGTGCCCACCACGGATAACTTGTCCGCATCGAGGACCACCACCTCCGTGCCATGCGAGACGTAGACCCTCCGTCCAGGGCCATCCACCGTAATGTAGTCAAAATATTCGCCGCCTCCGGGCGCTGTCGCCAGTGGCACTTTTTTCAGCAGGTGGTAACCCGCTGCCGCCGGTGTTGCGAGAGCGTATGCGCCGAGCAGCATGAAGGAGAACCCGAGTGCGACATCTGCAATACGTATAACGCTGGAACGCTTCATCAGAACCTCCCTATAGTTCTGTCGTTCTTCTCTCACCACGTGATCTTGAGTGCGAACTGGATTTGCCTGGAGGACGTGACCGTCGAGGTCAAGAGTCCAGCATTCGAATCAGCGCCGCCGTTCGCCGTAAAAATATTATCGGATGTTAGTGCGGGAATGGCGAAGTTGGCGCGGTTCAATAGATTGAAAATTTCTAATCGGAACTGTGCATTGAAGTTCTCAGAAATTCTCCGGATGTAGTTGTTTTTGAATAATGAGGTATCCAGGTTTACCAGCCCCGGCCCAATGATGATGTTCCGGCCGGCATTGCCTGCGAGATTCGAGCAATAGACCGTTCCTGCTGGCGCTGGCACACCGGCGTTTGGAAAACCGTTACACTGGGCGGCAATCGAAGCCGGCGCAGTAGGCAGCGTAAAGCACCCCGTCTTGATATAACCCCCGACGTTTCGAGGATTGATCGGCGATGCGCAGCCCGATCCCGTCAGCCGATTCGGAAAGTCAAATGGGTCGCTGCTTTTCTCACCCAGGGGATCACCCCCGCTCCCAAGTGTCGGCGTCAACGGCAAGCCGTCGTTCACCTTCAGAATACCCCCAAGCTGCCAGCCGTTCGCCACCCACCCTAATACTCCACCTGCCTTACTCGACGGAATCTGCCAACTTCCATTGATCACCAGCACACGGCCAATGTTGTAATCGGAGACTCCGCGCGTCGTGCTCAAATCGAACCAATAGAGGCTGGTGATGGAATTCGCCAGCGTGTCGCCCGCAATTGCTCCGGAATTACTGTCGATACTCTTACCCCAGGTAAAGGATCCCTGGACTTGCAAACCATGGCTCATCCTCTTCTGCACACCAATCTGCATCCCGTCGTAAAAGGAGTCTCCTCCCCAATCCACAAATCGAATCGCCCCGGTGTTTGCGCTGTTCACCTGCGTGCCGGGACTGACGGGCCAGAGGTAGCCCGCGGAGCTCAATGTCGGAAGCACGATATTCGCGTCATCAATCCGGAACAGCTGGTGCACGCCGCGCGAGCCGACGTAGCCAAGCACAACCGTTAAATTCGGGATCACTTCGCGCTGCACGTTAAGGTTCCACTGCATCACGTAATCGCGGTGAGGGCTGGATTCCACATAAGCGTTTTCAAAAGTCGTGGGGTTAACAGAATTAATTCCTCCGGCAGGGAAGGAACTCTGAGGCAGGCTGCTTGTGCTGGCGATGCTAAAGAAGGGAGCTCCGCGGCCGTTCAACGTAATTGTCGTATAGAGCAACGGGAGCACGTCAAACATTCCAAAGCCGCCCCGCACCGCCGTCTTCCCGCTGCGGAACGGATCCCAGGAAAACCCTACGCGCGGCTCAAAGTTGCGTAGCGTGGGATTTCTGAAGTACGGAGCGCCCAGCCGGGGTGAGGCGGCGTTGATCGTCGGAAGATTCGTGAGTTTTCCCTGAGTCTCTGTTATTCCGGTGGTCATCTCGTAGCGCACGCCCAAGTTTAACGTCAGGTTTGGGCGCGCACGCCAATCATCCTGAAGATAGACCCCGAAAATCGAGGTGCGCATGTAGCGCGGGGTGACTCCCGTAGGAATAACGCCGCGAACGCGCGAAGGCTTGTTTTGGAGAAAGTTACTGATCGAGGCAAAGGAATAAGTTCCGACGAAATCGGCCGTCCTCGTCGTGGCATTCATTTGATCGTTTTCGAAGCCCCCGCCGAATTTCAGCGAATGCGGCCCCTTGCTGACAAAGGCGTCGTCATAGACCTGATAGGCGTTCCAATAATATTGAAACGAGGGGAGGAACGACGGCACCATGATCGGCGATAATCCCCCAAAAGCGAGCGTTCGTGCCGGCGACCCCACTGTAGGTGACCACATCAAGGCCGGATTCGTCACGGCCGGATTCAGGACTTGGACCGCCGCAGCGGCAGTCGTAGAAGCCCGGTTGTAACCGAGTCGCAATGAGTTGACGAAACTCGGACTGAAAATATGGCTCTCTTCGAGAGCAGCGATTTGTCGCCGCGCATTTTGAGATGTGATCACGTTGTTTAGCCCGTCGGGCTGCGTGAGAGGGGAGTTGTCAAAGCTATAGGTTCCGAAGAGCTTGTCCTTGTCCGAGATGTTCTGGTCCACCCGCCCCGTGACGAAATTTTCGTTTACCACCTGCTGCCCCGCAAAATTGAAAAAGCCCGTATCGCCGTTTCGACGTAGCCCTGCGTTGGGCAAAGGTTCCAGAGCAAGAAACGCGGTCACCGTAGAGTCCACCTTCACCGCAGTCGGGGCGCAGGCGGGGCTGACGCCGGCAGGGATAGTGCAGAGGTTACCGGCTCGTGCCGCCGGTGAGAGCACTGTGTTCACCTTCGTTACGCCCAGCGACTGCCGGATGCTTTCATAGTCCGCGAAAAAAAATGTGCGGTCCTTGCGGATCGGCCCGCCAATCGCGCCTCCGAACTGATTCCGTCTGAACGGTGGAACTGTCGCTCCGTCAAAGAAATTCCGCGCATCCAGACCGCTGTTCCGCAGGAACTCATAAGCGGAGCCGTGAAACTGGTTCGTGCCCGAACGGGTGATGGCGTTCACCACTCCCCCGGCAGTTTTTCCATACTCCGCCGAATAGTTGCTGGTCAAAACCGAAAATTCCTGAATTGCGTCTACGCCCAGATTTCCGCCTAACACACTACCCGGTCCACCGTTTGCGTAGTCATTGATGCTCACGCCGTCGAGGCGATAATTATTCAACTGCGGCCGCCCGCCGGAGATACTCACCTGTGCACCGAATCCGCGGTTCTGGTCGAAAGAACCATGGCTTTCGGCCGTAACGACACCCGGCTGTAGGTTTGTAAGGTCCGTCCATGAACGGCCATTCAAAGGCAGCTCGCGTACCGTGGTCGCATTTACTTGCGCGCTGATGGTCGAGGAGGTGAGCTCAACCGCCGGCACTTCTGCCGTCACTTGGACCGTTTGGGTCACCTGCCCAACTTGCATGTTGATGTCGAGCCTTTGCTGCGCTCCGACCGTCAGAGTGATCCCCGAACGCACTTCCCTACTGAAACCAGCGGACGTCACGCTGACTTCATAGTTACCAGGCAGCAGGTTGGGGGCCGTATAAAATCCGGCGCTATCGGTGGATACGTTTCGCGTGACTCCTGTAGCCACGTCGGTGATCGCCACAGCGGCGGAGGGAATTACGGCTCCAGAGGAATCGCGGACTGTGCCGCTGAGAGTTGCCCCGGAAACCTGAGCACACGCTTGGACCACGAAAAAGATAAGCATAGAAATGATGAGGAAAGCGCGTATCCGACCTTTTGCCAAAGTCACGGACATAGAAACCTCCCTCAGCCCGCGAAGAGCTCTTTAGACAGCCCATTTGCCGTCAGAAAGAGGTAAGTCTGGCGCCGGCTATACATTCGTTTCTGCTGAAATGTCAAGAACAATCACAAACAATCACAATCATTCCTATTGGCGTCATGAGTTGGTGGGTGGCCTATCGCAGTGACTGGTTCTAGCTATTCTATTTTGGAGAATTTTGGAGCAGTGTCTTGCTTCTCGACCAACGCTCGCCTCCCGAATCCTACATGTTAGCGGCCGGGATTAAAATCCGACGTGCTTAGAAAAACGTGGTGCGTTTTTGGATCCACTTGGCTCGTTTTTTCGCCGTATTCTGTCTTCACGCTTTCGACTTCGCTGAGCTTATCGGGCGAATCTTCGTGGTAAATGTGCAGCATACCTTCACGCGTGGAGACCAATAGCAGGCCTGTTCCGGGATCAAACGTATTTGTATCCACTCCGCCGGAAATCGGATAAGACTGCAGCACCTCATGTCCTTCCATCCACGGCCTGAAATTCCACCTTGCTAATTAAATCAATATTCGTGATCAGGACTTGTTTTGCCGGATCGATCGATGACGCTCGAATTGTGGCTCTCGCCGCTAAACGTGCAGACGTGCTTGGTCACGGTCTCATAGATGATGGCGTCCGTATCGATTTGGCGCGTAGACACCTTACCGGTCAACTTCCAAGAAATGAAAATAAAAAGCCTGCAGGACAACGTCAAAGTTTCCCTAACTTCATTTTCAGCGCTCCTTTCATGATCTCTGCAAAGATTGTTTACAGGATTTCAAAAATCTGCAGGGCCAACCTCGCATCTGGTTTCCCCTTGCCAGAGTCGGCGACGTAAAGCCGATTCAGCTCTGGGACAAAAATGGATGACTTGGCGCGATATGCGGTTGGTACTTCCGTCATGTGTTCGTAGTGATCTGCATCGTGCTGTTCAAATACGGAGGCTGTCTCACTTCCTGTCACATAGATTCTTTTGCGCGCAATATCGAACCACATATCGCTGTTCACACCCACGCAAGGAAGCGTGGCTACGACTTTGCCGGTATCGAGATTGAATACGATGAACTTCGGGGGATTGCGGGTAGCGGTAAACAGCCGATGACTCTTTTCGTCGAGCGCAATCGCGTGTGCCATGTGCGCGTCCGGCAAAGGCCATCGCATAACCAACCGACGGCTCTTGAGGTCTACGACTCCGACCTCATCCGTGCCGGTTAGGTTCACATAAAGGCTGTTCCCGGCGCGATCAATGATCATCCCTTCATTCGAATTTCCCGGCAGATCGGGAATGTCACCTACGCGCTGAAACGATTTTGTGTCGATGATGCTGAGCACATGCGTCTTTGCGCTGTCCGCATTATCGGTCTCCACATAGTAATATTTGCTGCGTGCATCAAAGGCGCTGTGGTCCACGGCATGCCCCAGCGTAAGCGTGCTAACAATTCTGTAGTTCTTGCAATCGACTAATCGAACCGCACCTACATCTCCGTCCGTCACCATTAGCTGGTCTGACTCAGGTAAATAAACCATGGTCAGTGGGTGATCGATACCGGTGATGCTATGAATCCGCCGGCCCGTACGAAGATCGAACACCTCGACAGTTTTGTGCTCCTCGGCCGCCAGGAACAAGCGATGGCCCTTCAGGTCCACTCCGAAGTGATCGAGGTCTCCTGAGAATCCCTCTAAGGGCATGGTTCCCGCCAATTTGAGTGCTGGCTGCTGTTGCGCTCCAGCTCTCAAACCAGCCAATGCTAGTAGGATCAAGCATATCGTCGATAATGTGCGCACTGTTCCTCCTGAAGTTTGGCTAAAATGAGCCGCTCGACTACCGGCTGGCTAAAATACTCGCGGTAATTCTTCAGCCGATCCGTCTCCGATCTGCTCCGGGTCACGGTTGCATCGAGCGAGAAGATACAGCCCGGCGTGCATCACCATCACTCTTTCTGCGTGGACTTACCCGAATTTTTAGCTTGACTTTCCATATATTTACTAGAAGAATCCCCGCACTTTCATTACCAACACTGGCATCTTTATTCAGTCAGCTTGCCGGTTTTACCCGGCACAAGGGGGCAAGCATGATTTTTCCGAACCTTTGGAAAAAGATTGGGTTGAGCCTTCTAACATGGAGTGTGCTGGGCGTGGCTCTGCTGTTTTCGGCTCCAATGTGGGCCCAGGTGACTGGGGCGACACTCTCCCGTACGGTAACCGATCAATCCGGTGCGGCGGTTCCCAACGCACAACTCAATGTCACGAACGTCGGCAAAAAAGAAACTCACAGCGTACCGATAGATGCAGATGGCTTTTACACAGTCCCAAACCTTGTGCCGGGGACTTATGACGTAAAGGTTTCGGCTGCGGGGTTTTCGACCAAAGTTCAATCGGGCATCGAGCTCACGGTCGGATCCAAGCAGGTATTGGATGTCACCATGGCGGTGGGGCAAATCACGGAGACAATTGAGGTCACCGGGGAAGCCCCTACGGTCGAATTGCAATCTTCGGCCGTCGGCAACGTCGTCAATTCAGCCACAGTGGTGGAGTTGCCGCTTAACGGACGCGACTGGTCGCAATTGGCAACCCTGGAGACGGGTGTAAATACGCTTCAGACTCAGACTACGACCGGTTTCACCGCACCTCGAGGGAACCGTGGATGGGGAAAGCAGCTAACGATTTCAGGCACGCGCCCGCAAATGAACAACTATCGCCTGGACGGAATCAGCATCGTTGATTACGCGGGCGGGTCTCCCGGAAGCGTCCTGGCAATTTCTTTGGGCGTGGATGCGATTGCGGAGTTTTCCGTCATAACCAGTAACTATTCCGCCGAGTACGGAAGGACTTCCGGCGGAATACTAAACGCTGTCACTAAGTCAGGCAATAACCAGTTCCATGGCGATGCTTACTGGTTCATTCGCGACGAGGGATTCGATTCACGCGGATTCTTTGATACCACCAGCCTCCCCCCATTTCACCGCAACCAATTTGGAGTTTCTGAGGGAGGTCCCGTTCTCAAAGACAAGACCTTCTTCTTTGCCAACTATGAAGGGTTCCGGCAGGCCCTCGGTGTGACGAACGCCGATAAAGTTCCGTCCCTTAACGCGCGCAATGGGATCTTGGCCGGCGCTGGCCCTCCGCTGGCGTCATGCCCTGCTGGGCAAAGTCTGATCCAGCCTGGGGTGTCCAACACGTGCATCTATAACGTGATCTTACCCTATGTAAAAATCTGGCCCCTGCCGAACGGTGGGCCAATAGGAAACGGTGACACGGCACATTTCGATATTGTCGCCACGCAAACTGGGGTGGAGAACTTCGAGACCGCCAGGATAGACCATAGGTTCTTCGACAAAGACAGCCTCTTTGGGACTTGGTTTTTGGACAAGGCTACCGTCAGCCAACCGGACAACCTCGTCACTCTGCTTTTAGGCAATGTCTCGACTCGATTAATGTTCACGGCGGAAGAAACTCACGCCTTTACCGGGCGTACATCAGATTTGGGAGATGAAGTCATGCGGTGGCCTTCCTTTGATCTGAACGGCGTTCCCAGAAATCTTCAAAGCGTCCGCTGAGCTTGCTGCAGCGGTTATGCCGATATCGGTATAACCGCTGACATGCCGAGTCCCGGATTATGCCGAATTCTTTTCAATACCTCGGCTGGAGGAGATCGAGCCATGTTCTCATTCGGCATAATCAGAGGCCTTCCAGGAAGGCCAACAGCTTGTCATCTGGACGGTATCGTGTTGGCTTGACGCCGAGGGGCTCAGTGCACGAGAGCGCTTTCTCCTTCAAACGCATGTCCGCGTGGAGATACACGTTGGTTGTTTCCGGAGATTCGTGCCCCAGCCAGAGTGCGATCACCGAGCGATCCACACCGTGGTGGAGAAGGTCCATGGCGGCGGCGTGCCGACAGACATGTGGGGTGACCTTCTTCCGTTTGAGCGACGGGCAACTCCGCGCGGCCAGATGGGCGTATTTGGTGAGGAGGTACTCGATCGCATCGCGACTGAGTCTGCCGCCACGGATGCTCGGAAAGACTGGATCCTCTGGCTGACCGTGGCGCTCCCTTAGCCATGCACCTACCATCTTTGTCGTTTCTGGACGGAGTGGCGTGCAACGCAGTTTTCTGCCTTTCCCGAGACAGCGCACGTGGGCACCGGTTCCCAGCGCGACATCCTGGCAATTCAGCCCAATCAACTCGGAAACCCGCAGACCGGTTTGGACCGCGACCAGGATAAAGGTTCGATCCCGACGCCCTATCCAGGTGGAACGATTCGGAGCCGCGAGCAGTGCATCGATCTCCTCTCGGTTGAGAAATTCGATCGGTTTTCGTACGTGGCGCTTATTGGGCACCGCCAGGATCCGCTGGCAATGCAAGGCATGCGCGGGTTCTTCCAAAGCCACGTACCGGAAGAAAGAGTGGATGGCTCCCAACCGAACGTTCCGCGTACGAGCGCTGTTTTTGCGAGTGCTTTCCAGGTGCTCGAGGAAGAGACCAAGGAAGGGAGCATCAAGGTCTTCGATGCGGAGTTGGGATGGGCTTTTGCGGAGTCGTTCTTTGGCGAATTTCAGCAGCAGGCGAAACGAATCGCGATATCCCGCTACGGTATGTGGGCTCGCTTGCCGCTGGCGAAGCAAACGATCGGTGAAGAAAGCTTGGAGGAAAGAAGGAAAGCTGGCGATCATCACGGTTGCACCTCCCGCGGAGTCAACCGGTCGGTAGCCAGCTGAAGGAGTTCAGGCACGGCTTGAAGGTACCAATAGGTGTCGTTCACGTGGACGTGCCCCAGGTAGGTGGACAGCTTGGGGAGTTCCCGTTCGACGTCGAGCCCGGAGCGATACCAGTGGATCAAGGTGCGGGTGGCGAATCGATGACGCATGTCCTGCAGCCGGGGACCACAGCCGGAACCTTTGGCTGGGGCGCGGAGGCCGAGTTGTTGGGACACTTTGGCAAAGGTGTATCGTGCCATGTAGCCTGTCATCCGGCGGCCGTGTTCGGAGATAAAGAACGTCAGAGTGAGAGGTGCAGGAAAAAGGCGATCTCGGGTTTCGGCGTACTTTTTCAAAGCCTCTACAGTGGAAGCGTGAACCGGAACATAACGCGATTTTCCGAACTTCGCCCATCGGATATGAAGGATGCCGAGTTGGAGGTCGACATCGGACCGGTTCAGACCCAAGGCTTCGTTCACCCGCATTCCTGTTGCTACCAGCAAGCCGAAAAGGGTCGTATAGGTGAGGGCGCGGAGTCCCTTGGGAGAGGGGAGTTGTTGAGCTCGGCGAAGGAGTTTTTCAATCTCTTCGTCGCTATAGATGTGAGGGGACTTGCGTCGGTACCGATGCGGGAGAATCCCTGCGGGGGGAATCTCGGTGCGCGGTTCGCTGGCGCTATGCCAAATGGCGAAGCGCCGGATCATCCTTAAGTGCCCAGCCCAGGTAGCGGGTTGGGCCGTGGCGGGCTGTGTGGCCCAGCGAAGAGCCAGTTCCCTGGTGATGTAAGGCGCACGCGCGGCGTGGAGAAAAGCCACAAAATTCCGCAACGAACCTTCCTCGTTCCGGAGCCGGAACCCGAGGCTGCGGCGGATGCGGAGGTAGTCCTTCAATGCCTGTTTCAGGGACTTCACTGTCCACCTCCCATCGGCCAGGGGTGAGCCAGTGACCGCAGGCCCTGGAAGTCGACCTTGGCGTAGATCTCCGTTGAGTTGATTGCTCGGTGCCGAAGGATCTCTGCGATTTCCCTCATGGTGGCCCCGGAGCGCAACATGGAAGTCGCTAGGCTGTGACGAAGCAAGTGGGCTCCCCGGCGAGGAGGATGTAAGTCTGCGCGAGCGAGTGCTCGGCGAACGATCCCCGACAGAGTGGCAGGGTTCGCAAAGCCCCGGCGTGGCGCCCTCATGCGAACGAATACTCGGCGTGTTTGACAAGCGGGACGACCGCGACGCAGGTAGGATGTCAGGGCCTGGCCCACATCTGAAGGCACAGGCATCCGTTCGTGAAGCAGTCCCTTGCCTCGAACGAGGATTTCGCCGGCTCTCCAGTTGATGTCCTCGAGCTGGAGACCGAATACTTCCCCTGCGCGAAGACCCAGACGGGCTAGTAGAAGAAGGATGGCGTAGTCGCGGCGACCGACCGCGGTGCGGCGGTCACAGGCCTTGAGCACACGTTCGACTTCCTGCGGAGTCAGGTACTTGGGCACGGTGGACAGCCGCCAATTCGCCACCGTGGGCACCGAACCGGCCAAGTCAGTTTGCAGTTCTCCTTTATGAAACAGGAACCGGAAGAAAGAGCGGAAAGCCGTCGTCATCAGTTGCGCGCTTTTGACACTCATGCCGCCGGTGTGCCGCAAAACAAAGTCTGAAATATCGGAAGCTTTCACGGCTTTCAGAAGAAGCGGTTGGCCGCGAAAGCGCTTCAGGAGAAACTTACGAACGAAAGATTGGTATTCCAGGATCGTGTGGGCGACCAGCCCGCGCTCTGTACGCAAATGTGTTTCGTAGCGGTTGAGAATGTGAGCCAGCGGTGACCTGTCACAAGGCAGATTCCGAGCTGGAACAACGTTCTGCCTCCGCAGATGATCGAGAAACTCCTGGAGGGTTCTTAAACCGCCCTCGCGCTCTCGGTGCTTGCGCTTGAGAAATGCCTCCACCAGCCGCTCATCAAGATCTGCAACAGCGACTCTGTTTCGTTTCAGCCACTGCACAAAATTCGTAATCAGCTTTACTTTCAATCGCACCGTCTTATCTGCGTAACCTTGCTCTATCAGCGAGGAGGTGAATCTCCGAAGCTGGACAATGAGTGGGTCGGGAAGACGGTTGACTGCTACCAGGTTTTGGAAAGAACTTCCAATCATGTATCTCCTCCTTACTGGCTGTACGCCAGCAAGGGGAAGATAGACGGATTATGCCGAGTTTAATCAGTCTGAAAAGTGCGGAAAGTAGCGCCAAACGCAGAGGACAGAAGAGCCACCTCGCCAGATTCGGCATAATCCGGGACTCGGCATGTCAGCGGAGAGCGATGATGGTGTTTGCGCCCTTTACGGTCCAATGCATGCCCGCGCGCTTGAGCCGGGTGCCGATCACCACTTTACAGCCGTTACGCATTTAAAAGCGTAATGCAGAGCATTTTTAGCTTGGCGGCACGGCGACAGCAGGTATAAGCCGGGAGGGAAGGTGATCGGAGCCGTGCCGGTGAGCTAAAAATGGATTGGACTAAACCGCTGCAAGGTGCGTGTGCTATGGGTTTTGTTTGATGAATCGGAGGAGCCAAACAGAGAGCCAGCTGCCGGTGATTGTTCGATTGAGCTTGGTGGGCCGCGCTGGGAGAGCTCTGCGATGCTGCACAGAGGCAGAATGTGGGATTGGCGGGTGACCGCAAAGGGTTCAGAACTCCGTGCGACAAGACGATTCCGTTGACTCGAAGGCTTCGAGCTCCGGGCGAGGTCGATGGGGAGTCGCGTGGGCTGGATCATGACGTGTCTTCGATGACCGGCGAAGAGCTAACCCCGGGCAGATTGGCAACCGGGATCATGTGGCCGCGATGGCAAACGGGGCATTCCCGCAGAGAACGGCCCGTGAGTCTCTGGTATCGATCACGGTAGTCCTCCAGCGTTGCGAGGTCAGAGGAACTTTCTCGTGTCGGGGTCATGCCGAGAAGTTGGCGGCACTGCTCCAAGTTCTCTTGGCGATGAGGATTGGCCAGGAATCCGTAGTAGCGAATGCGGTGGAACCCGCTAGGCAGAACGTGCAGGAGGAAGCGTCCGATGAATTGGTCTGCTGAGAGGGTCATGGTCTTCTGTGGATGGTTGTGGCGATAGTCCCTCCAGGTGAATTTCACTTCACCGCCTTCGATAGCGACGATCCGATGGTTGGAGATGGCCACCCGGTGCGTGTAGCGGCCGACGTAGTTCACCACTTGCTGTGGTCCAGCGAAGGGTGGTTTAGCGTAGACGACCCATTTCAAGT
>Ga0209577_10004890_pt1 | contig 12548 bp, 11 predicted proteins | sample GraSoiAngelo_109_FD_185874 | JGI IMG/M metagenome (GOLD analysis project Ga0209577, IMG submission 185874) | Grasslands soil microbial communities from the Angelo Coastal Reserve, California, USA - 14_0903_12_20cm (SPAdes) (version 2) | ecosystem: Environmental > Terrestrial > Soil > Grasslands... | reverse complement strand
CACGCTACACGCGCTGACATTCTGGGGCTTCTTGATCGTGCAGGTCATGCTGATCGAGTCGGTCGGGGAGCTCTTCTCCCCCACGTTCGCGATCCCCGGTCCGTTCCGGTGGGGTTGGTGGGGCGCGCTCGGCGACACGTTCCTCTGCGCGGTCGCGCTCGCCTTGCTCGGCTTCACGATCATCCGCATCAAGAACACACCGCGGCGCGAGGGGCGCAAGTCGCGCTTCTTCGGCTCCCACCTATCGCAGGCGTACCTGATCCTCTTCATGATCTTCGGCGTCGTCTCGACCGTCGCCGTGGTGCGCGGCGCGCGCTGGGCGTTGCATACGTTGCCCTATCCCAACGCGTACCTCTCCCACGGCATCGGCAAGCTGCTTACGAACGCCGGCTACAGCCACTCGACGCTGCGCTACATCGAGGACGGTGCGCTGCTCCTGCACCTCGCCGTGGTGTTCACGTTCTTGCTGATCGTCGTCAACTCGAAGCACATGCACATCTTCACGTCGCCGTTCAACGTTGCGTTCGGCCGGCAGCCGCTCGCGCTGGGTCCGCTCCGCCCTATCGAGATCGACATGGAGAACGTGACCGAGGACACCGTCTTCGGGGTCGGCAAGGTCGAGGACTTCACGTGGAAGCAGCTGCTCGACGGCTTTACGTGCACGGAATGCGGCCGCTGCCAGTCGGTCTGTCCGGCGTGGAACACGGGCAAGACGCTGAACCCGAAATTCATCATCACGCAGACGCGCGACCACCTCTTCGAGAAAGCGCCGTATCTCCTCGGCGAGAAGGTTTGGGACATGAGCGCCCCGGGCGCCGACGACCCCGACAACCCGATGAACAAGAAGCTGGTCGGGGACGTGCACCTCGAAGAGTCGATCTGGGCGTGCGTCACGTGCGGCGCGTGCGTTTACGAGTGCCCGGTCGACATCGAACACGTCGATGCGATCGTCGATATGCGGCGCGCGCAAGTGATGATGGAGTCGAGCTTCCCGCAAGAGGCCGGCTTGATGCTCCGCAACCTCGAGAACTCCGGGAACCCCTGGGGCGAGGCGGCGCAGAAGCGCCTCGACTGGACGAAGGGCTTGGAGGAGCACATCGTCGTCGTGAACGGCCGTATCCCGGCCGACGCCGAATATCTGTACTGGGTGGGCTGCGCCGGCGCGTTTGACGACCGCGCGAAGAAAGCGGTGCGCGCGTTCGCCGAGTTGATGGTCGAAGCCGGCGTTGCGTTCGCGATTCTCGGCCCGCAGGAGTCGTGCACCGGCGATCCCGCGCGCCGCATCGGCAACGAGTACCTCTTCCAGGAGATGACGAAGCAGAACATCGCGCTCCTGAAGTCCAAGGGCGTCCGCAAGATCGTCGCGAGCTGCCCGCACTGCTTCAACTCCATCGCGCGCGAGTACCCACAGTTCGGCGGGACGTTCGAGGTGATCCACCACACCGACTTGCTCGCGCGCCTCGTCAAGGACGGCAAGCTGAAGCCGACGGAGAACGTCGACAAGAAGGTCTCGTACCACGACCCGTGCTACCTCGCGCGGCACAACGATGTGATCGAGCAGCCTCGCAACGTCCTTCAGTCTGTGCCGGGTCTGCAGTCGCACGACCCGCACAACTGTAAGAAGCGGACGTTCTGCTGTGGCGCCGGCGGTTCCCGCCTTTGGATGGAAGAGACGGTCGGGACCCGCATCAACTCCGAGCGCTTCGACCAGATGATCGAGAACGATCCCGACATCGTCTCGGTCGCGTGCCCGTACTGCATGATCATGTTGGACGACGCAGCGAAAGACGCGGTCCAGAAAGGCAAAGTGTCCGAGGACCTGCGCGTGCTCGACGTCGCGCAGCTGCTAAGGCAGAGCGTGAACGGGGCGCCGAAGGTCGCGATCTCCGCCGCCCCGCCGGCCGCCGTCTCGGCCCCCGGCGATCAGCACCAGCCGGGAGAGCCGGGCGCGTAGCCTCTCGGGACCTTCCGTATGATGGTGCCGTGACCGCACCCGAAACCACGCTCCAAACCACGGACGAGCCCGAGGCCCCCGAAGAGCCGGAAGGTCTCCGCTTCGAAGACCCTTACTGGGACGACGCGTTCTGCGCGTGGTGGGATCCGGCCCTTCGGACCTGCTGCTCGTAGGAGGAGGACGATGGCCGGGATCGCGCGCTGGGGCGTCTCTGTTCCGGTTTGGCGTCTCGATCGAGGGATGCTGGCGCGCGCGTGGGATACCCCCGCGTTGCCGGGCGAGCGGGCCGCCGCGTCGGGCGACCAGGATGCGCTGACGCTGGGCGTCGAGGCCGCGCTGGAGTGCATGCGCGGCGGTGACACGTCGCAGATCGACGCGATCTACTTCGCCACAACGACCGCTCCGTACGCAGAGAAGCACGCGGCCGCCACCATCGCCGCCGTGCTCGACCTGCACGACGTCATGACGGTCGACGTCACCGGGACGATCCGCGCCGCGACGACGGCGATACGAACTGCGCTCGACGCGGTGCGCTCCGGCGGCGCGCGCGCTGCGCTCGTCGTGGCCGCCGACATGCGCCCTGCCGAGCCGTCCACGTCGATGGAGCAGCTGTTCGGCGACGCGGCCGCTGCCGTCCTGATAACCGCCGACGGCCCCGTCTCCGTGATCGGGGAAGCCAGCGTCGCGGAAGAGTTCACCGGCCCGTGGCGCCGGGCGGGCGATCACTACGTCCACTCGTTCGACGGCAAGATCGAAACCGAGAGCTACGCGCGCGCGGTCGAGCGCGCGGTAACGGCGGCGCTGGCCGATGCCGGCGTCTCGCCGGACGCGGTCTCCCGCTTCGCCGCCTATGCCCCCGACCCCCGCACGTTCGCCACCACTGCGAAGCGCATCGGGTTCGCCCAAGCGAAGGATCGGCTCTTCTCCACGATCGGGAACACGGGCGCCGCGCACGCGCTGGTCGCGCTCGCAGGCGCGCTCGACGAGACGAGCCCCGGTGAGCACGTCGTCGTCGCGGCGCAGGGCGAAGGCGCCGATGCGCTGGTCCTTGCCGCCGGTGCCGGCGTCGAGAGCGCGCGCCAGGTGTGGACGTTGCAGCGCGCGCTCGACGACAAGCGGATCCTCCCGAGCTACGAGCGCTATCTCCGGTTCCGCAGGCTGCTCCCCGTGGACGAAGAAAACGAGCCGCCGTCGTCGACGATCCGCACCTGGCGCGATCGCGCGCAGGCGTTCGCGCTCTACGGCGTGCGGTGCAACGAGTGCGGGACGGTCCAGTTCCCCGCGAACCGCGCGTGCATCAGCTGCTCCGCGCTCGACAACATGACGCGCGTGCGTCTGCAGCGGACCGGAACGGTCTTCACGTTTACGCTCGATCACCTGATCGCCGGCGAGTACCTCGAGACGCCGGTTCCGCGCGCGGTCGTCGACCTGGACGGCGGCGGCAGGATCTTCGTCGAGGTGACCGACTGCGAGGCGTCGGACGTGAAAGTCGGCATGCCGGTCGAGCTGACCTTCCGCTTGATGCACGAAGGCGCAGGCTTCAAGAACTACTACTGGAAAGCCCGGCCGCGGAGGGACGTCTAGATGCCCGGGATCAAGGATCGCGTCGCGGTTGCCGGTGTCGGCGCAACGCGCTTCACCGAGCACTACGAGAAAGACCAAGAGGACCTGCTCGTCGAAGCCGTCGAGGAGGCGTGCACCGACGCCGGGATCGAACGGAAGGACATCCAAGCGATCTGGTGCGGCGTGTACTACCGCTTCACCGGGTTGAGCGGAACGACGGCCGCCGACGCCTTGCGCCTGTACGGCATCCCCTCCACGCGCGTCGAGAATTACTGCGCCAGCGGCATGGATGCGTTCCGCAACGCGTGCTTCGCCGTCGCGGCGGGCGTGTACGACATCGTGCTCGCGTGCGGCGTCGAGAAGATCACCGACCAGGGCTCGCGCGGGTTGCCGAACGTGCTCCGCGACTCGATCCCGCCCTTCATGCCGCCGGCGAGCGCCCCCGCGCTGTTCGCGATGGCCGCGACGCGCACGTTCGCCGAACGCGGCTGGACGCGCGAAGATCTTGCGCGCGTCGCGGTGAAGAACCACGCCAACGGCGCCAAGCACCCCAAGGCGCACTTCCGTCGCGAGATCACAATGGAGACGGCGCTCGAGGCGCCGATGATCGCGTGGCCGCTCGGACGGTTCGACTCCTGCGCGGTGTCCGACGGTGCGGCGGCCGTCATCATCACGACGCCCGAGATCGCGAAGAAGATGAACCACAAGGACGACTACGTCCTCGTGAAGGCCAACGGCCTCGCGGTGACGACGGCATCACCGATGCACAACCCGGGCTTCGACTACCTCGGGTTCCCGGCAACCAGAATGGCGGCGAAGCAAGCGTACGACGAAGCCGGCATATCGGACCCAGCCCGGCAGATCTCGCTGGCCGAAGTACACGACTGCTTCACCATCACCGAGATCCTGAACTACGAGGACCTGGGGTTCTGCGGGCCCGGCGAAGGCGCAGCGTTTATCCGGGACGGCCGCTCGGCCGCCGACGGCGACCTCCCCGTCAACCCGTCCGGAGGCCTTAAGTCGTTCGGTCACCCGATCGGAGCGACGGGGTGCCGCATGATCGGAGAGATCACGCGCCAGCTTCAGGGAAGGGCCGAGGGCGTCCAGGTTAAAGACCCAGAGCTCGGTCTCGCGCATAATCTTGGAGGGCCGGGGGCGGTGTGCTCGGTCACGATCCTCGGACGGAACTGAGAGGGCGAGATGAAGGGCTTCAGCAACCTGCTGATGATCGTTTCGGCGTTCGTCGTTGCGCCGTTCTTGGTCTACTTCATCCACCGGTTCATCCCGAGCGCATACCCGTGGGTCCCGTTCGCGATCGTGATCTTGTTCGCCGGCGTGCTCGGGATCGGTTTCTTGCGCGGCGCAGGATTCGGGCTGATCGCAGGAGTGATCCTCTTCGGCGCACTCCTTCAGTGGTGGGACCGCGGCGTCGGTTTCCTGCCGCCGTACATCCGCGCCCTGCAGAAGCCGTTCTAGCCCTCCCGGCCGGCGCGGGCGGTAAGGCATAATAGGCCGCCTTCCCGGAGAGGAGCCTTCACCGTGATCCTGTCCGACCGCGAGATCAAGCGCGCCATCGCCGATCGCACGCTCATCATCGAGCCCTTCGACGCGTCGATGATCCAACCGTCGAGCATCGACCTCCACGTCGACAACCAGTTCCGCGTCTTCGACAACACGCGCTACCCCTTCATCGACGTCAGGAAGCCCATGGAAGACCTCACATCGCTCCGAGAGGTCGCGCCCGACGAGCCGTTCATCCTTCACCCGGGCGAGTTCGTCCTCGGCAGCACGCTTGAGAAAGTCACGCTCGGCGACTCGATCGTCGCGCGGCTGGAAGGCAAGAGCTCGCTCGGGCGGCTCGGCTTGCTCATCCACTCCACTGCGGGCTTCGTCGACGCGGGGTGGTCGGGGCATCTCACGCTCGAATTGTCGAACGTTGCGAACCTGCCGATCACCATCTATCCGGGGATGAAGATCGGACAGCTGTGCGTCTTCCAGATGACATCGCCGGCCGAGCGGCCCTACGGGAAGACCGGCAAGTACCAAGGGCAGCGGGGCCCTACGGCCTCGCGGTTCTTCATGGACTTCAAGGCGACGCGCGCAGCACGCTCACGGGCCGAAGCGCGCGCGAACGGTCCGAAGATGAAGGGCGGGAAACGCGTCCGCTAGTATCTCCGGGCCTCATCGCGGATGTAGTTCAATGGCAGAATGAGAGCTTCCCAAGCTCTAGACGGGGGTTCGATTCCCCTCATCCGCTCCGTATAGCTCAGTGGTGCGCGCGCGTGATGAACGACGCGAGGCCCCACACGAACACGACGAGCCCGATCGCCATGTTGATGAGCACCTTGCTTCGCGCCGGCGCGCGCCCAGGCCCCGGCGAGCTCGGCCGCACCACCGGACGCAACAAGGCCCACGCGTTCGCGGCCAAGAGCGCGCCGCCGAGCGCCATCACCAGCTCGGCCAAGATCTCTGGAAGCGGGATCACCGTGGAACCTCCTGCATCACCGGCTCGGGGAGCGCACCCGGCCCACCGACCGCCCGATCGGCCACGATGATACCGATTCCCGCGAGGACGATCAGCGCGCCTCCGGCGAGGGTGAGGGCCGTCGGCTTCTCAGATAGCCACCACCACGCGTACAGCACGGCCGACGCCGGCTCCAGATAGAACAGCACACCGAGCTCCTGGGTCGGCAGCGCGCGCACCGCATGGAAGAAGACGATGCCGAGCACCCCTGAATGCACCATCCCCAGCACGAGCAGCAGCGGGAGCCCGCGGCCGATCTGATGCACGGAGGCGCCGGCGAGCGCGGGGGACAAGAGCGCCGCAGCCACCCCGAGCTGCCACACGACGATGGCGGCCGGCTCGTAGTGCTCGGTCAGGAGCTTGCCCATCAAGATGAGGACAGCGAAGACGACGGCGCTCCCGAATGCGGCGGCCAGTCCGAGCCCGTCGACGGTACCGATCTTCGGGATCGAGATCAGCGCGATGCCGCCGAACGCGATGGCGAGCGCTCCGAGCGAGGTCGCGCGCAGCCGCTCGCGGAGGAAGAAGGGTGCGGCGACGGCCCACAGCACCGGGCCGATGAACACGATCAGGATCGTCGTGTCGACGCCGATCCGCTTGTACGCGGCGAACAGCAGCGCCCAGTGGACGCCGAGCACCAGCCCGGATGAGATCAGCAGGACCGGGCGCGCGTTCAGCCGGAGGTCGCCGAGCCGCTTGCGCGCGGCAAGCCACCCCAGCACGACGACGAAACCGAACGCGAGGCGGAAGAAAACGATGACCGATGACGCGAGCGAGATCCGGTTGACGATCGAACCGATCGTCCCCCACGCGAGCGTGCAGCAGATGATCTCGAGAGTGCCTGCGCGCGGTCTCATAGTGAAGAAGCCCCTCGGGCGGGGCTTCCTCACTGTAACCGTTGCGCGCTAGACCTGGGTCGCGGGGCCGCGCCCACGGCGCCATACGGCAAGGCCGATCAACCCGAGTACCGCGAACGGCAGCGCCCAGAGCGCGGTGATCATCGCCGCGCCGGCGAGGCGCACGAGACCCGTCTTCGCCGTTTCCCACGCGCCGCCGAGCGACGGCCCCTCGTGGACGGTCCCGATCACCGTCACGCCGGGCTCCTGGAGGTGAACCGTCACGGTGCTGAACAGCGTGTGCGCGTCCAGGTACTTGATTCGGCCGGTGATCTGCTCGATCTGGCCTTCGACGTTCGAGAGTTGACCCTGCACCGCAAGCGTGTCCTTGATCGTCTTCGCGTGACCGAACAGCGCGAGCAACACGTTCTGCTCGGCACGCAGGTTACGCAACCTGCTCTGGAGATCGACGTACTCCTGGCTTACGTCCTCGGTCGTCGTCGTGTCGCCGCGGACGACGCCGAGCGCGCGCAACGCGTTCGTCGCGTTCACGAAGTTCTGCGCGGGGATCCTGATCGTGATGTCTCCGATGGCCGGCTGGCGGGCGCTTCCGGTTGCTTGGTTCTGCTCGAGCGGCACCGGTTGCGGGGAGGGGACGCCGCGCGTGGAGCTCATGATCTCCCCGTTGAACCGCTGTGCGATCCTGAACGCGGTCGTCCACTGCGCGTCGAATGACCCCTTCTTCACCTCGACGGTGATATCGGCCGTGCGCTCGATGCGATCGGGAGTTGCGGGAAGGGCGTTCGAATCGACGCTCTGGCCATGGGCCGTCGCGCCTGCACCCGCGGTGACCGGCCCCGCAACGGCGGGAGCCATCGTCACGTCGCTCGACGTCGACCCACCCCCTGCCGAGGGAGCCGCATTCGGCGTCCGCCCGAGCGCCTCGTTCTTCGCCGCTTTCGTGCCGACCGAGCCGACCGCCAGCGCGGCAACGGCCAGCAACAGCATCGACACGATCCCCCACCGGATCCGCTTGATGGTCCTGGGCGTCATGGCGCCTCCTCGTCGAAAGGTCGCCGGTTGGACGCCGGGAAGCGGCCGGTGGTTCCGCTATGCGCGCGCCAGGTTCTCGAACTTCGTGTACTGGCCGAGGAAGGCCAGGTTGATCGTTGCGGTCGGCCCGTTCCGGTGCTTCTCCACGATGATCTCGGCCTCGCCCTTCTTGTCCGACTCGTGGTCGTAGTAATCCTCGCGGTACACGAACATCACCACGTCGGCGTCTTGTTCGAGCGCGCCGGACTCACGCAGGTCGGCAAGGCGCGGCCGCCGCGGCTTGCCTCCGCCGCCTTGCTCGGGCTGACGGGACAGCTGCGATACGGCAACGACCGGAACCTCAAGCTCCTTCGCCAAGATCTTCAGCGCGCGCGAGATGTCCGAGACTTCCTGCACGCGGTTCTCCGTGCGGCGTGTGGACTGCATCAGCTGGATGTAGTCCACGACGACCAGACCGAGCGAGCCCTCTTTCGCCTTCAGCCGGCGGCACTTCGCGCGGATCTCGCCCATCGTGATGGACGGCGTGTCGTCCACGTAGAGCGGCGCCTCTGCGAGCCGCCCGACGGCCTGACTTACGCGCCGCCACTCGGCTTCTTGCATCTGGCCGCTCCGGATCTTCCGCGTGTCGATGCGCGCCTCGGCGCAGATCATGCGCTGCACGATCTCCATCCAGCTCATCTCCAACGAGAAGAGGACGGATGGAAGCTGCTCGTGCTGAGAAACGTGCTGCGCGATGTTGACGGCCAGTGTGGACTTCCCCATCGAGGGGCGCGCGGCGATGAGGATCAAGTTCCCCTTCTGCATGCCGGACAGTAGGTGATCGAGATCGGTGAAGCCCGTCGGAACGCCGGTAACGTCTTCCTGGCGCCGCGCGAGCATCTCGATGTGGTCCATCGTCTCGGACAGCAGGTTGCGCACCGGCATGAAGTCCTGATGGATCCGTCGCGACGCGACGCCGAACATGATCTCTTCCGCGTGGTTCACCGCGTTCTCGACGTCTTCGGGGATGTCGTACGCCTCTTGCGCGATGACCGTCGCCGCGTCGATCAGGCGGCGAAGCGTCGCGTGGTCGGTGACGATGCGCGCGTAATAGGTGGCGTTGGCTGCGATCGGAACGGACGCGACCAGCGTGTAGAGGTACGGCTTTCCTCCGACGGCTTCGAGCTGTCCTCGACGGGCCAGCTCATCGGCAACGGTGATCGCGTCGGACGGTTCCCCCTGTGAGAACAGAGCGGAGATCGCCTCGCAGATCTTCTGGTGCGCGTCGCGATAGAAATCCTCCGGCCGAAGGATCTCCAGCGCCTCGCCGACGGCGGTCTTGGAGATCAGCATCGAGCCGAGGACGGACTCTTCGGCTTCGAGGTTGTGCGGCGGCACCCGCCCCGTCGAAGGCGCGTCGCGGACGGAACCGATCTGAGCCATCAGCGAGAGACCCTATGCGTCGGGACCGACAGGAACGCCGTCCACACGTTCTCCACCGGGCCACGTGCAGTTTCCCCAGCCGCGCGGGCACCGTCCCCACGTCGTCCCCCGCGTTGTGCACAGGCCCTACCAAACACTTCGAGCCACCCGGTCGGGCGGCTCGATGCGGAAGGAACGGCTGCTCGGAACAACAGGCGCGATTATAGAGAGCGCGCCAACTCGGTCAAGAAAGAGAAACAGCTTTTCTTCGTTCCATCTTGCCGCGTGCGGATGATGACCGGCGCGAGACCAGCGCCAACGGCGTGCATTGGTGCGATCGACCCATTTTCAAAATGCCGGGTTCCCGCGGCCGTCCCTGCAGTGCGAGAAGTGAATCTGCTAATCAAGCTCTTGCACGCGACCAGGAGGGGATCGATGGCTCGCATCTTTCACGACGAAGACGCGCCGCTCGACGCGGTGACGGGGAAGACGATCGCGGTGATCGGCTACGGCAACCAAGGGAGGTCGTGGGCGCAGAACATCCGAGATGCAGGCCTCGACGTTCGTGTCGGCACCCTCGCCGATACGTCGCGCGCGCAAGCGGAGTCGGACGGGTTCGCCGCTCACGCGATCTCCGACGCCGTGGCCGAGGCGGACGTCGTCTGCCTCCTCATCCCCGACGAGGTCATGGGAGACGCCGTTTCGACGTCCGTCGCGCCCACGCTCAAGGCAGACGCAGCGGTGTGCTTCGCGAGCGGCTACGCCGTCGCGTTCGACGAGGTCACGCTGCCCGACACGAACGACGTCGTCCTGGTCGCGCCACGGATGATCGGCGTCGGCGTCCGTGATTCGTACGTGGACGGATCAGGTTTCATCGCATTTATAGGAGTCGAGCGAGATGCAACCGGCAGCGCGTGGCCCGTCGCCCTCGGCGTCGCGCGCGCGCTCGGCGCCCTGCACCGCGGAAGCGTGGAAATGACCTGTCGTCAGGAAGCGCTCATCGATCTTTTCGTCGAGCAGGCCATCGCCCCGGGCCTGCGCAAGCTGTGGAGCGATGCGGCGATGGTGCTCCTCGAAGCGGAGATCCCCCTCGAGGCCGTCCTGGCCGAGTTCTATCTGTCGGGAGAGATCGAGCGCACCTATCGCGCGATGCGAGAGATCGGGCCCACGAAGCAGTGGAAACTTCACTCTCAGACGAGCCAGTACGGGACGATGTCGCGCGCCCAGCGATACGCAAGCATCGACCTGGCGACACCGATGCGCACGGCCGTCGACGAGATCAACTCGGGCGCGTTCGCTCGCGAGTGGGCCGAAGTGCGCGCCGGAGGCTACGAGAAGATGAAGGAGCTCTACGAGGCCGAAGGCCGAGACGCGCTGATGGATTTCGAGGACGACGTGCGGCTGAAGTTCGCGCCGGAAGAGGGTTAAGCGGCGCGCACCAGCTTCAATATCCTCCGCATGATCTCAGGGTCACCGCGCCAGTGGTCGGAAACGACCTCCGGTCCCGCGCGTCGCACCAGCCGCCGCAGGATCAAAGCGACGACGACGACATCATCGAGCGGCCCGAACACCGGGATGAATTCAGGGATGAGGTCGATCGGTGATGCGACCCACGCGACCGCAATGACCAACAGGAACTTGTCGAAACGTCCGACACGCGGATCACGGATCATTCCGCGGAGCAACGAGAGGAGGTTCGGCAGCAGCATCGCAAGCTCTTTGGCGTGCGTGCGGCGTCCTGCGATAACGAGTGCCGCGATCGCGAGGAGCCATACCGCGGCAGCGATCGCGAGTGTGATGATCAGCGCGCGCATAACTCCCCGGCTTCAGCCGGCGATGGCGTAGAGGTGCCAGTCGTCGGGGACGCCCTTCAGCTCGTGCCGGCCTCGGTCGTCGAAAGCCACGCGAGAGCCGACGACGAGATCCTTCACGGTGCTGGAAACCAGGACTTCGCGCGCGCCGGCCAGCGAGCAGACGCGCGCCGCGATGTGGACGGCGATCCCGCCGACGTCCTCGCCTCGGAGCTCTACCTCGCCGGCGTGCAAGCCGGTCCGGATCTGGATGCCGAGCTTCTCGATCGCGGCGTTCAATGCGCGCGCACACTGGATCGCGCGCCCGGGGCCGTCGAACGTCGCGAGGGCTCCGTCGCCCGTGTGCTTGATGTAATGGCCGCGGAACTGCTCGACATAGCGCGCCACTATCTTGTCGTGCTCATCGAGGATCTCGCGCCAGCGTTTGTCGCCCATCGCAGCCGCCTGCTCCGTGGATCCGACGATATCGGTGAACATCACCGTAGCCAGCACGCGATCGACGTCCGGCTCTCCGCGGACGCCGGTAAGGAATTCCTGAACCTCGTCGACCAACGTGTCGGTGTCGCCCGCCCATCCCGCGTGGTCCGTGCCTGGCAACTCGACAAGTCGTGCACCCGGGATTTGCTCCGCGAGATAGCGGCCCGCCCGGATGTTCACGATCCGGTCTCCCGTGCGGTGAAGGATCAGCGTCGGCACGTTTACCAACGGTAGGAACGCGCGCACATCGGTGTCATAGAACATCTCGAACATCTTCTGGACCATCGCCGGGCTCGCGGCGTACCGCTCAAGCTTCGCCGACCACTTCTTGATCTCAGGATCGTCGGCGTAGTTCGGCGCAAACATCTCCGGCATGATCCCTTGTCCCCAGTACGGAAGCAGCATCTCACCCGCCTCGAGCAACGCTTCCTTTTCAGGCGCCCAGGGATGGTCTTCCGAATACGTGGTCCGCGCCATGCCTCCGTACAGGACCAACGAATTCACACGCTCCGGATGGGTCGCCGCGAACAAGATGGACAGCGGAACGCCTTCTGAGAAGCCGACAAGAGAGCCTCGCTCGACACCCGATGCGTCCATCACGGCTCGGATGTCGTCCATCCGCTCCTCGAGCGTCGGCACATCGGTCACGGGATCGGAGAGACCAGTCCCGCGTTTGTCGAAGAGCGTCAGGCGAGCGAATGAGACGAGGCGTTGGCCGATGTGCCTGACCAGAGGCTGCTCGCCGCCGATCTCGAGGTGACTGACGAAACCGGGAACCTGGACGATGTCGAGCTCGGCGTCTCCGATCACCATGTAGGCGATGTTGACGTCGCCGCTCTTCGCGTAGCGGATCTGGCCGTCGCCCGGCGCGCGCTCCATGGGCGGCATCCTAGCCCGCGCCGCTGTCCAGCTCGCCGGGCAGACTCCGG
>Ga0209577_10004887_pt1 | contig 12550 bp, 13 predicted proteins | sample GraSoiAngelo_109_FD_185874 | JGI IMG/M metagenome (GOLD analysis project Ga0209577, IMG submission 185874) | Grasslands soil microbial communities from the Angelo Coastal Reserve, California, USA - 14_0903_12_20cm (SPAdes) (version 2) | ecosystem: Environmental > Terrestrial > Soil > Grasslands... | reverse complement strand
ATGCTGTGCCGCTTTGTTCATCACCTGTGTCCAGACTGGCAGCGCCAGGGCCGCGCCGTAACCATGTGGAATGATCGTGGCCGGCTGGTCGAATCCGACCCAGACACCGCAGGTGAGCGTGCTGGTGTAACCTGCGAACCAGGCATCTTTGTAATCGTTGGTGGTGCCGGTCTTGCCTGCCGCCGGCAACTTGAAGCCGAGTGACCGCGCACTGGCCGCAGTGCCCTTAGTCAAAACTTCTTCCATTACCTGGGAAGTCATCCATGCCGCGCTCGGATCCAGCGCCGGCTTAGAGATGTGCGCGGCGAGATAAATCGGTTTGTGCTGCTGATCATCAATGCGCTCGATAATGTAAGCCTGTTTGCGCACCCCGGCATTCGGGAAAATAGAGTACGCGGCGGTGAGATCTTTCAGGTTCGTCTCAAATGAGCCGATGTAGATCGCAGGTCCATGCGGAACATTTTGAGAAACGCCGAGATCGTTAGCGACCTTTTGCACTGCATCGAGCCCGGCGAATTGGCCAACACGCACACTCATAGTGTTGCGCGAGTGAATCAGGCCGTAGGAGCAGGGCATGGTGCCGCCGTAAGTGCCGTCGGAATTCCCGGGCGACCAATTTCCTGCGCCATCAATTTCGCCAGGTTGAATCGGGCCATCGCTGATCGCAGCGCCCGGCAACAAGCCGTGGCTGAAAGCGACAGTGTAAACAAACGGTTTAAACGCTGAACCTACCTGCCGGTTTGTTGGAGCCATCGCTCGGTTGAATTTACTCTGCGCGTAATCGCGGCCGCCAACCAGTGCGCGAATGCCGCCGCTGGCATTGTCGATCACCACCACCGCGCCCTCGAGGTAAGGCATGGACGAATCGCCTTCTCCGTTCTCGGGCGGTTGGTAATTGGCTTTGAGTGGATGATGAAAATTGGATTGATGTTCGATTTTGGTGAGTTGCTTCTCCAGTCCGTCCTGTGCGCCGTTTTGCACGGCCGGATCGAGTGTCGTGTAGATCGATAGACCGCCATTATCGACCTGGTCCTGCGTCAGTAACTGGTTCAGATCGCGTTGCACAGCGTCCATCGCGTAATTCTCCTGGATGAATGGCAGACGCTTGGGATGCGGAGTAATTTTCGCGATCCTCGCCTCCCCTGCTTGCGCCGGCGTAATTTTTTTCAATTCCAACATGCGGTCCAGCACGGCGTTGCCCTGCGCCGCCGCGCCTTCTGGGTTTTTCAACGGGGAAAACCGATTCGGGCTCCGGATCAATCCCGCGAGGATCGCGGCTTCGGAAAGATTCAACTTGGACGCGTTCTTGCTAAAGTACGCTTGCGATGCTGTTTCAACTCCGTAACAGCCCGTACCGAAATATATTCGGTTCACGTAGAGCTCGAGGATTTGCTGCTTGGTAAACTGATGCTCGATCCGAAATGCCACCATCGCTTCGAGTAATTTTCGGCTGAGGGTGCGGCCACCGAGCGGAAGACTGTTGCGCGCCAGCTGCTGGGTGATGCTGCTGGCGCCTTCCTTGGCCGATCTGCTCAGAATATCGCGAACGAGAGCGCGCAAAATTCCCTTCCAATCGACGCCCTTGTGTTCGTAGAAACGCGTGTCCTCACGCGCCAGCACCGCATCGACGAAAAACGGCGAGACTTCGCTCAGCGAAACCTTGAGACGGTTCGCGCCAGCGAGACGACTATAGATTTTCCCATCGACATCGTAAACTGTGTTTCGCTCTGGCATTTCGCCGACCTTTTTCATGTCGAATGTCTGCGCCCATGTCCCATAAAAAAGGAAGACGGCAAAGCCCGCCCCCGCCAGCAAGCCAAGCAAAGTAATTTTCCAGCCGTAACGAAAAAGGCGGCTACCGCTTCTCTTCCTGGAGCGAAGACGAGCGAAGAATTTCATCGGCTAGAGAAGGAGACAACCTAGCCGCGCATTGCGTTGTGCGAAAGTGAACGCTGGTTTGAGACGACAGAAGGTGTATGGCGACTGTCTCAGCTCCGAAAGCGTTCGGAGTTCACAGAACGCCCTACAGATTTAGCTTCACCACGCCCTCGTGTTGTTCGTTTGCGCAAGCTGCGTTGGTCGGAACATCGGTTGCAGCGTCGCTCGGCTCGACGAGCTTATTATCGATCAAATACTGTTCGACTTCCTCGCCGCTGATGTCGGCAAGCATGTGCCTGTTGATTTCGACACAGGGCGAGAGCGGTTGTCCACTCTTGGTCTCCATTTCCCAGCGGAAAGCAGGGTTCTGGATAATGTCCTTTTCTGTGTATGGAAGATTGTATTTGGCCAGCACGGCGCGCACACCGGCGCTCCAGCCACAATAGGTTTTCAGATATGCTGTAATTTCTGGCGTTTGCATCAGTGGAATATATCACAACTTCGGAAGTTGTAATCCCAACAAGTGACCTCGCTTTAGCGAGGCGCATCCAGCACCAATCATGGATAAAACCGCTGCAGCGGTTACGAGTGCTTCATCGGCTACCACCCAGCTAAAGCAGGGTGGTAACGCAAAATAAGTGATCGGCCTCTTCGATCTAGAGGTCCTCGATTTCCTTTCGCAAGTCTTCCTTCGATTTGCCTAGTTTTTGTTGGAGCCGTCCCAGCAGTTCATCGTCTTTGCCTTCAGCGAACGCGAGGTCATTATCGCTCAGCTGCCCGTATTTCTGTTTCAGTTTGCCCTTTGCTTCGTTCCAGCTGCCTTTGAATTGTAATTTTGTCATAGCGATAAATGTATCGCATGTGGGACCCAGATCAGTTTGCCCCTTGCAATGAAAATGCGTGCGCGCCGCGCAATCCGCGGTTGTCTTGGTTTTGCTTGACGAATTCGGCGCGCCTTGTGAACCTTCAACGGCCCAAATGAAAGTGGAGTACACGGACGCACCGCCTTCTCGGCCCGAACCGACCGCCGGAGATAAAATGCCGTGTCCATATTGCGGACATCTCCTGCCAAAGGACGCGCAAGACTGCGACCGTTGCGATTGGACGCGGGCGGCGACGACTCAAACCGCCGAGGGCAAAGCGAGCGACGCAGTGGCGGTTCTGTTCAGTATCATCCCGGGATTGGGACATATCTACAAGGGACATATTTTGGCAGGTTTTCTCTGGATGGCTGGCGCGGTGCCGGTGGGGATCTTCGTGTTGCTGGCTGCATTCGCGTCCGCGGGTTGGGGGCTTGGTCTGTTTTTCTTTTACCTCGGCGCGGTAATGCTGCATGCCTACGGCGTGCACGATCGCGTCGCGCCGCCGAGAGAAGATGAAGGCGAGGAGTATTAACCCGGTCACATGGTTGAACCGTTAATTACGAATTGCGCACCATGTGATGAATTTCTCCGATGATCTCGGGCATGCCGTAGCGAAATTTCCAGTTTGGATAATGGGACTGAAACTTTCGCACATCGCTGATCCACCAGATGTGATCGCCGATGCGGTTCGTTTCCTCATAGGTCCAGGTTAATTTTTTGCCGCTGACTTGTTCGCACATCTCGATGGCCTCGAGCATGGAACAGTTGCTGTGCCGGCTCCCACCGATGTTATAGACTTCGCCGGCGCGCGGCGCGCGAACAAATTCCACGAATGCTTCGACAAGATCGAAGCTATGGATGTTGTCGCGCACCTGTTTGCCCTTGTACCCAAAGACACGATACGGCCTGCCGCTCACAGTACAAATCATTAGATACGAGAGAAAACCGTGCAGCTCGGTCCCAGCATGCGCAGGTCCGGTAAGACATCCGCCACGAAAAGATACCGTCGGCATTCCAAAGTAGCGCCCGTATTCCTGGACGAGAATGTCCGCGGCGACCTTCGACGCGCCAAAGAGGGAATGCCTCGTGTAATCGATGCTCATGGTCTCGGAAATGCCCGGCTCATATTCGTGGCCCGGCTCGATTTCCCAGCGCTTTTCCAGTTCGCGCAGCGGAAGGCGATTCGGCGTGTCGCCATAAACTTTGTTCGTGGATGTAAAAATGAATGGCGCCTCCGGAGAAAAATTTCGTGCGGCCTCCAGCAGGTTTAGCGTGCCATTCGCGTTGACAGTAAAATCGGTCTGCGGATCGCGCGCTGCCCAATCGTGCGACGGTTGCGACGCGGTATGCACAATCGCGTGGATGTCGCCACGATGCTGTTTGAAAAGCGCCGTCACCGTGGAAGCATCGCGAATGTCCAGATCGTGATGTTCGTAGCCGCGAACATTCGCAATTAAATTTTCGCGCGTTTTTTTAGTGGAAGCTTCGGCACCGAAAAATTCTGCGCGCATGTCGTTGTCGATCCCGATCACGCGCACCCCATTGCTCGCGAAACGCCGGACGGTTTCGGACCCGATTAATCCCGCCGAGCCTGTAACGATAATTGTGCGTGGCGTACTCATGGGTTTACTCCGCAATCATCCATGTCACGTTTCCTGCCAAAGGATCGACTCGCGCGGCCGGCAACTGCGGGTCGCCTTTCCACACGCGCTCGATCAGCGCGGGATTTTTCGCTGCGCCCACCAGGAACAATATGTGCCGCGCGTGATTGATGAGCGGAAAAGTAAACGTCAGCCGCCAAGCGTTGAGTTTCGGGACAAAGTTCGCGTCGACGCGCCGGAGTCGTTCGTCCAGCGCTGCTGTTTCAGGAAACAACGAGGCGGTGTGCCCATCGTCTCCGAGTCCGAGCAAAATCAGGTCGTGCCGATAAATCGGTTCACCGCGCTGGGCGGCCATCAGATCGAGATCATCTTGGTACTCCTGCGCCGCGATTTGCGGATCAATTTCGCCGCGCATGCGCATAACAGATTTTTCAGGAACCGCGGCTGGAGCCAGGAGAGTTTCGCGGACCATTCTAAAGTTGCTCGCTTGGTTGTCTGGTGGGACGCAACGCTCGTCTCCGAAGGCGATGTGAAGCGACTCCCACGGCAGACCATTCGCGATCACAGCAAGCCGCGCGTAAACCGGCCGTGGCGTGTTCCCGCCCGAGAGCGCAATCCGGAATTCGTTACGTTTGTCAATAGCCTTGTGCGCGTGTTCAAGAATGAAGTCGGCGGCGTCGGCAGCGAGCTTCGCGGTACGGATGACTTGTCGGTCAGCGCTCATTCCGCAGCGTTATAAATGTGATCAGTGAACTGTGATCGGGGATCTGTTTACAAACCGCGTAGCTCTGATCTCTGATCACTATTCACCGATCACTGGTCACATTTCTGTTCAGACCGCGCAATGTGACTGGCCGCGCTTCTGCAAATAACGCTGATGATATTCTTCGGCGCGCCAAAACTTCGGCGCTGGTTCGATTTGCGTCACCACCGGCCGATTGAAACGTCCGCTTTTTTCCAGTCTGTCTTTTGAAGCTATGGCTGTTACCTCTTGTTCGGGCGAATGATAAAAAATCGCCGAGCGATATTGCGTTCCGACATCCGGTCCCTGCCGGTTCAACGTGGTCGGGTTATGGTTCGACCAGAAAACATCCAGAAGTTCGTCGTAACTGATCTGCGACGAATCGAATTCCACTTCCACCACCTCGGCATGCCCGGTTTTGTCCGTACAAACATCTCCATATGTTGGAGTCTCTTTCGTGCCGCCTGCGTACCCGACCGCTGTGGACATAACGCCTTTCAAATTGCGAAAAGTTTCTTCAACCCCCCAGAAACAGCCTGCGCCGAATGTGGCTTTCTCCGTTTGCATACAGAGATGATGATGCGATTACACGCGGCGCGCAACCACACGCTTGAATTGGGTTGATGCTCAGTTGCGGCTAAAAAGATTTAACGAAATTGGCAAAGATTTAGGGCGCGTTCACCTCTCCGTTTGGAGAAGGCCGCTTCTCACACTGCCATTCCCTTCTTGACTTGCCGCGCCCGGTCATTTCCATAGCTCTAAAGTCCAATAGCATTCGAATACGACCGCTGGCACTATTGGATGCTTAATCGAATGAATAGCTCCGTCACCACTCTCCGGCAGATCCGTTGCCCGTTGCCTATTCGCCTCTTCAATGGATGCGGCGCATTGCTTGAAAAAGCGCTAAGTCCATCCGCCCCGGTGAATGCTGTTGATTTGATCAACACCGCAAAGCGACGCTGCGGTCTCGATGATTTCGGCGAAGGCGATTTTTTTGAAGCGCTTTCGCGTTTGCTTGATTCCTGCTACAGCGAGGCACGGCTCAACCTGCTCGGAAAGATTGCTCTCAAAACGAATATTGTGCAGATGTTATGTTCGCGCTTGCAGATGGAACGGGACCGGCAGCTCTATCCTGACATTGCACGCCAGGAGATCAGCGAACCGCTCTTTATCGTGGGGTTGCCTCGTAGTGGTACTACCCTGTTACACCACCTGGTCGCTGCAGACCCTGAGCATCGCTCGCCGCTTATGTGGGAAGTGATGTCGCCATCTCCCCCGACTCCCGCCATTGAGAAACGCCGAATTCAGCGCGCGACTCAGAGTTGTAACTTCTTCAACTGGCTCGCACCCACTTTCCGCTACGTGCATGCCGTGGGGGCCGAGCTTCCGCAGGAGTGCATCGGCTTAATGGCTCCCACTTTCATGAGTGATCAGTTCGACGCTATGTATTATGTGCCATCATATCGCGCCTGGTTTTTTCGGCAGGATTTGCGGCCCGCATATGAATACCACCGCCGATTTCTTCAGCATCTGCAGTTTCGACGGCCCGCCCGCCGGTGGATATTGAAAGCGCCTACTCACATGTCCGCCATGCCGGCTTTGCTGTCCGTCTATCCGGATGCGCTGTTTGTGCAGACGCACCGGACGCCGGTCGATTCGATGGCTTCGGTGTCGAGTCTGGTAACCATCCTTCGCAGCGCTTTTAGCGATGCCGTTGATCCGTTTACGATCTGCCGCGAGGCAATTCAGTACTGGTCCGAAAGCACGGAGAAATTTTTGCACGAACGCGATCGACTGGCCAAGAACCGCATTTGCGACGTGGAATATGAGGAAATTTCGCGCGACCCCATCGCCGCGGTTAGGCGAATCTACGACCATTTTGACTGGACGCTGTCTACAGAAGCCGAGCAGCGCATGCGTATCTTGGTTAAAAGCCACGCAGAGAGGCAACCTGGGAACCATCGATATCATCTGTCGGAATTTGGTTTTTCTGAGGAGGAAGTGCTCAGTGCGTTCGCGTCCTATTGTCGGCAATTTGGCTTATGCCCGTCGGATCGTGAGAAACTGTGGACGTCGCGTCGAGAGGCCTTGTTCGCAGAAGCACAAAGACGCTCTGGCTTTGTCTCGATTACTGGAAAGAATAATCTGATGGATGAACGGAAATTTCGCGAATGACCTTTGAAGCGCGCCGGGCGATTAGCGCTAATCATCCAAGCTTACCCGGGCATTTTCCAGATAGACCGCTTGTACCCGGAGTAGTGATTCTCGACGAAGTGCTCACAGCGTTGGTTGAGTGGCGCAAAGATTGTCAGCTTGCCGGCATACGGGCGGTTAAGTTTCTTGTGCCGCTTAAACCTGAGCAGACTTTCACGATCTGTCTTTCCGCGAGCGATGATGGCGGGCGCGAAGTGAACTTTTCCTGCCGCATCGAAGACCGGATAATAGTCGAAGGTCGACTTGAAGTTTGTTGGGAGACAAAATGAGGGTCGTGAACGCGCTAGCATCCCACGCGCATCAGTTTGAAGCCCAGCGGAGCGATCCGCGCCTGGCGCAGTGGCTCCAGCACTTCCCGCCGGCGGTGTTCAGTGAACGCCTGTATCAAAGCATCGAGCTGATGGAACGTTACAGCATCGAGCTGGCTGTTGATCTATCGCGCCAACTGAACCTCGTAGAACGGCTCCGCAAATGGCGATCGACCGATGAACTTTGTCGCCTGCTCTCGTTTCAGCCGCGTTTCAAATTCGCCCTGCGCTGGATACTGGAACGTCTGGTGGAAAGTGGGTGCGCCGACGCGCAGACCAATAGGAACATCCGATTTTATCGGCTTCGGTACTTGCCGTGGGAGGCGGATCTCAAGCGGTTGCATTCCCTGGGTCTAAGGATTGATCCTGCCAACGCAGCGACACTCGACTTGTTGGATCACGCGGCAAGCCTTTACCCGGCTGCTGCAAATGGGCTGCAAAGTGGCGATGACAACCTGCTCGGACCACAAGGCGTACCGCTATGGTTAAATTATTTCCATAACGATAATTCAACCTACGCGGTGAACAATTGGGTGGGTGCAGTATCAGCTGCTGATCATCTTTCCACCGGGCACGGGATCCGAATTTTGGAAGTCGGCGCCGGCTCCGGCAGTGCCAGTGAAATTTTGCTCCAGTTGTTTGCTGAACGTGGTCTTTTGCCACAGATAGAGCGTTACCTTATTACAGAACCAAACGCCTACTTCCGGCGTTGCAGTCAACGTAAACTGGCAGCTCAATACCCAAATCTGACGCTCGAATGGGCCCCGCTAGACCTTGACTTGCCATGGAACACTCAAGGAATCACCGCGGGAGAGTTCGATCTCGTATATGCCGTCAACGTGATGCATATCTCCGAGAATCTTTTGTTCAGCTTAAATGAGGCCCGCTGTGCTCTGGCCGAGGACGGCTGGCTGGTGATCGGCGAATGCGTGCGTCCTTACGATAATCAGCCAATCTATCCGGAGTTGATGTTTCAGATTCTGGACAGTTTCACAAACGTCCAGATAGATCCGGAAATTCGCCCAAATCCGGGCTTTTTGACTGCAGAACAGTGGCGCCGCGCTTTTTCGCGCGCAGGTTTCAATCGCGTCACAGTGGCGCCGGATATCGATCGTATTCGCAAGATCTATCGGCATTTTTTTACCGGCGCCATTTGTGGGCAGAATAGCGCAACGCCAAATGATTCCTCAGGTTCTCGGGAATAGAGCTTCGGAGGCAGATCGTTGGGCGAGCTTGCCGGAACGCGGCACGCCGCTCTCACTGAGAGCAATTGCCTGGATTGCAATACATATAGGACGTTGGGGGGCACGGCTGCTGCTGTACCCGATCACACTTTATTTTGTGATCACTGCGCATGCCGCACGGCGGACATCTTACGAATACTTGAAACGTTTGCGCGGCGAGCCAGTTCATTGGTGGCACGTCTTCCACCATTTTCATTGTTTCGCCGCGACCATCCTGGATCGCGTTTATCTGCTGCGCGGTGAATTCGAGCGCTTTCGTGTAACGGTTCATGGGAAGGAAATTTTGCATCGCCAAATTGAAAGCGGCAAAGGCAGCGTCCTACTGGGCTCGCACCTTGGCAGCTTCGAGATGTTACGCGCGTTGGGAGTAATGCAGCGAAGTGTTCCACTGAAGGTGTTGATGGACGCCGAGCATAACCAAAACATCACGCGTTTTTTTGACGCGCTCAATCCTACGGTTGCTGGAACCGTAATCGCACCCGATCGACCGGATACATTGATAAGGGTCAAAGAGAATCTGGATGCCGGCTGTTTCATCGGGATGTTAGGCGACCGCGTCTCGGGCGGCGACAAGACAACGCAATGTGAGTTCCTCAGCGCGCACGCTACGTTCCCTGCCGGTCCGGTGCTGGTGGCCGCCACCATGCGGTGCCCTGTGATTTTGTTTTTTGGTCTGTACCGCGGCGGAAACAGCTACGAAATTCACTTCGAACATTTTGCTGACGAGATCATTTTGGATCGCGATCATCGCGCCAGAGACATTCAGCTTTGGATGCAGCGCTACGCCCAGCGCCTGGAGCATTATGCGCGTCTTGCGCCTTACAATTGGTTTAACTTCTATCCCTTTTGGGATTAGGCTTGCCCCAAGTTAGTGCTGCTTGATGGCTGGTAATCTGCTGATCAACAAAGCGGAGATTCAGGCGCTCATACCTCACTCGGGTCTGATGTGCCTCTTGGACAGCGTCACTCAATGGGATGATCGATCGATTATGTGCATGACTGATACGCATCGTGATCCAGCTAACCCATTGCGTCGCGCCGGACGGTTATCAGCCTTGCATGCCTTCGAATACGGCGCGCAAGCGGCGGCAGTGCACGGTGGATTGCGAGCCCGTTCGGTGGGCGCGACCGCGCCACCCGGTTATCTGGCTGCGCTGCGAAATGCGCGTTTGCACGCGACCCACCTGGATGATATCGACGGGCCGCTTGAGATTTTCGCGAGCCACTTGTTCGGCGACGGCGCTAACACAGTCTATGAGTGCCGTGTCTCATCCGGGAACACTGTGATAGCGGAAGGCCGAGTCACGATCATCCTGCGCACAATGACGAAATCCGAATGACGAATCATCTGTCTGTCATTCCGAGCGACATCGAGGAATCCGGTCGCGAAATTGGAAGGCATTCCACGGGGTCCTTCGACTCCGCTTCGCTCCGCTCAGGATGACAATCGACATTCGCCATTTCTCTCACATCACGATTCCGCCATCGACACAAAGGACCTGCCCCGTGACGTAGCCTGCATCCGCCGACGCAAGGAATGTCACCGCGTTGGCAATTTCTTCGGGGATTGCAGTTCTTCCGAGCGGGATTTTGGCATGAATTGTTTTCTTGATGTCCTCCGAAAGTTCGGCGGTCATGTCCGTGGTCACAAATCCCGGCGCCACTGCATTAACAGTAATGTTGCGGCTGGCCAATTCGCGCGCGAGCGACTTGGTGAACCCGATCAAGCCTGCTTTGCTGGCGGCGTAATTTGTTTGCCCCGCGTTACCCATCAGACCGATTACGGAGCTGATGTTGATAATGCGCCCGCTACGCTGCTTCGTCATCGCGCGAACAATCGCCTGGGTAAAACTAAACGCGCCGCGCAAGTTTGTGCCGATAACAGTGTCCCAATCCTCCACGGACATCCGCATGGTAAGCGCGTCGCGCCTTACTCCAGCATTGTTCACCAAGATGTCGACCCTGCCAAAGTCTTCGAGAATTTTGCCACCGACTTTTTGGACGGCAGCGTGGTCTGCCACATCGACCGCGTATGCTTTGGCGGCATCCGGGCGAAGGGCGTTGATTTCATCCGCGACATTCTTGGCGTTTTGCTCCGTTCGGCTCACGCAAGCCACCCGTGCGCCTTCACTGGCAAACCGTAAAGCAATAGCGCGCCCGATCCCCCGCCCCGCTCCGGTGACAATTGCCACTTGACCTTCAAATCTCATGTCATTTCCAATGTCTAATGACTATGCACAAAAGACTACGGCGTTGTAGCGGTGCTTGTGTCAAGCACCGAAGCTAAGTGGGACAGGCGTTCGCCGCGGCGAACGCCTCTACAACTACTGCACCGCTCCGTAGCGGCGCTGGCGGCGGCCAAATTCTTCTACGGCGGCAAAGAGGTCTTTCCTTTTAAAATCGGGCCATAGCTGTGGCGTGATGTACAGCTCGGTGTAAGAAGTTTGCCAAAGAAGAAAGTTGGACAGGCGCATTTCGCCGGACGTGCGAATAAGGAGGTCCGGATCGGGATAGTAGCGCGTGTAAAGATGTTTGCTGAACATCTCCACGTCGATCATTGCCTTGTCGATGTGACCCAGCTCAATCGCGCGAAGCAAACTTTTGATCCCGTCAATGATTTCGAGCCGGCCGCCGTAGCTCAACGCAAAGATGAGCGTGAGACCTGTGTTGCCGGCGGTTTGCTCGATCGTTTTGTGGAGTTGTTCCTGTGCGCCTCGCGGTAGATCAGTCAAACGCCCAATCGCCTGAAGTCGCACATTTTTCTCGAGTAACTCCGGTGTTTTCTCTCTCAGAAATTTTTCAAGCAAACGCATGAGTGCGAGGACTTCGGTTTTCGGGCGCTGCCAGTTCTCCGCCGAGAACGCGTAAAGTGTGAGGTATTCCACCTTTAACTCGCCACAGCCTTCCACGCACTCGCGAACCGCCTGCGCGCCAGCCTCGTGACCCTTAATGCGCGGCAGCCCGCGCGCCTTCGCCCACCGGCCATTGCCATCCATGATGATTGCGATGTGACGGGGAACAGTCTTGAGATTCGGAGACATCGTCGCAGCCTTTATCTTCTGGAATTTGTCCCGAGAGGCAAATGCTGGAAAATGACGAAGCTCGAATGACGAATGACGAATTAATGACGAAGCACAAATGACGAAAAGCGTTCTGCGATCGAGGGACCCCTTCGAACTTCGTCATTAGGCATTCCTTCGTCATTCGTCATTTTACGAGTCTTCGTAGTTGTTTTGCGACCCGAGGTTCGCTTGTTGCTTAGCGCACGGCCGTTGCCTACAGAATGATCGTCTCTCCGCGTGCGGGACCGACGCTAACCATCGACAACTTTCCTCCGGTTAATTCGGAGATGTATCTGATGTATTTCCTCGCTGCCGAAGGAAGCTGCGAAAATTTTCGGGCTGCATGAGTGGATGCATTCCAGCCGCGCACTTCTTCATAGACTGGTTCGCAATTAGCCAACTGGCTCGCGTCGCATGGCGGAACATCCAGATGTTTCTCGTTTAGCCGATACGCAACACAAACTCGAATCGGATCGACGTGATCGAGTCCGTCCAGATTGGTAATGGCGATCTCGTCGATCCCGTTGATCATCCTTGCATAACGAGTAGCTACGGCGTCGAACCAGCCGCAGCGCCGTTTGCGCCCCGTTGTCGCGCCGAATTCGCGTCCGAGGTCATGAAGCCTTTGCGCCAATTGA
>Ga0209577_10004885_pt1 | contig 12550 bp, 12 predicted proteins | sample GraSoiAngelo_109_FD_185874 | JGI IMG/M metagenome (GOLD analysis project Ga0209577, IMG submission 185874) | Grasslands soil microbial communities from the Angelo Coastal Reserve, California, USA - 14_0903_12_20cm (SPAdes) (version 2) | ecosystem: Environmental > Terrestrial > Soil > Grasslands... | reverse complement strand
CGACGCACAGCGTACGATCGATCCGCACCCGCAGCTCGCCCACGCTGCGTTCCTCGCAGTCGCCCCCCGTCACATCCCTTCCAGGCCCAGCTCGGCGCGGGCGGTGTCCATGAGGGCTGGCGTGATTTCGGTGATGCCGCGCTCCTTGGCGTAATCGGCATAAATCTTCTTCACCATGCCGCGCACGAAGCTGGGAACGCGTGACAGGCGTTCCTGGGCGTCGCTCGACCAGGCAAGGCCGCCGGTGACGACGTTCGTCCGGATCATCTCGAAGGGCTCGGCCGGGACCGTTCGACCACCGATCTCGACTCCCAGCGAGGAGACGAGCTGAGTCTCCATTGGATTCGTGAGCATCGCGACGACACGGCCGCATTTCGGGCATTTGAAGGTCGCCGCCAGGGTTCCGTCCCCGGGCAGCTCGCGCTCCGCGAACGCCATCTGCTGATCGCACTCGACGCAAAGAAACTTCATCGCGCCTCGTCCGTCGTGCGTCGTGCGCCGGAAATCCGGGCGCCCAACTGGTCCCAGGTGTCTGCTGTCGGGTGCCAGGGAATCCTGGCCACCACCGGTATCGCAAACTCGGCCGCGAGATCATCGCCGGCGGTACCCTTCAGCTCCCCTCCGACCATGTTCTCGACGATGCCGAGCAGGTCCGAGCCGTGGTCGACGGCTGCGCGCATGGCGCGCCGGACCGCGTCACGGGACTCGGGCGTCGGGATGGTTACGGTGAGTACGGCCGGCGGGTTGCCGAGGATGTCGCATAGCTCGATGTAGCGTTGCACGCCGGGCGGCAGGTCGAGCAGCAAGACTTCGAGATCGCCCCACTCCACATCGCCCAGAAACTCCCGGAGCGCCGACGCCTCCATCGCGCCGCGCCACACGAAGCTCTCGGCCGCCGGGCCTGCGAACGCCAGGGGAGCGCCCTCATCGAGAAACTGGCCCATGGAGATGTATTTGACCCCGTCCGTGCCAGTGGTAGGCCCAGGGTTCTCGTGCGTCGTGCGTCGTACGTCGCGGTTGCCCAGCAGCGCCGGTATCGTCGGACCATTCAAGTCGGCATCGAGTACACCCACGCTGCGACCCGCACGGGCGAGGCCTCGCGCCAGGTGCGCCGTCACGTAGCTCTTTCCCACGCCGCCCTTTCCGCTCATCACCGCCACAATCCGCTGTACAGCAGCCAGGCGCTCGGCCACCCGCTTGCGCTGGGCGCCGATCTGGTCGGCCAGACCGGAGCGGTCGGGATCGGTCAGCTGGTGATAGGTGCGCATCGGCTCCTAAAAGCTAGCCGGTTGGGCGGTTGGTCGGTTAGTATCCGGTATGATCGAAGCGCTCAAACAAAAGCTCCAATCCGAAGTCGAACGCCTGAATCACGAAATCTCTTTCGTTCTGCCGAAAGAGATCGAAAAGGCGCGCGCACACGGCGACCTGCGCGAGAACTCCGAATACAAGGCCGCGCTCGAGCGCCAGCAGTTCGCGCAAGCGCGCGTGCATCACTTGCGGCTCAGGCTATCGAAACTCTCCGATGTGCGCGAGCAGGATATCCCGCGCGATCGAGTGGGCTTCGGCTCGCGGGTCACCGTCGAGGATCTCGATACTAAGAAGAAGGAGGTTTATGCCCTGACGCTGGGGGAGTTCATCGAGGGCGAGGACGGCGCGGCGGAGATGCCCGTCTCGATGGCGTCGCCGCTCGGGAAAGCGTTGGTCGGCGGAAAAGTCGGGCAGAAAGTCGACATCACACTTCCGATGGGCAAACGCAAACTCAAGATCGTGAGCTTGGATACGGTGCATGATTTGGCGGAGCGGCACACGTAAGCGAGACGCGCCTCTTGACTAAAACCTTTTCCTGTTGTCAGTTAGAACGCCGGAACAGATGGCCAACCCTTTGGGAGAGCCCACGATGTCGATGCGCTTGCTGACCGCTGCGGCGGTCTTTCTGCTTTCCGCCCCAGGGGCGACCCTCACGGCGCAAGCTGATCCCGACCGCACCGTCGCGGGTGGCGGCAACTTCCCTGCGGGGTGGCACGTCCGCACCGAGACGAACCGCCAGACGGGGCAACCCGCGCCGCTCGAGAACGTGAAGTTCACCGGCATGGGTGATGGCCTGCATACCACGGTGGGACCCGCGGCGATCTATTGGCGTGATCGCGACACCATCTCCGGCAACTACCACGTCGTCGCGAAGCTGAGTCAGATGAAGAACCCCGCCCATCCCGAAGCATTCGGCATCTTCATCGGCGGCAAGAACCTCGCCGATTCCGGCCAGACCTACACCTACTTCCTGGTACGCCCCATCGACGGCATGTACTCGATCCGTCGTCGCGCGGGCTACACGAGCCGTCCCACCGCCGTCGTCGAATGGACGGCGAGCGACGCGGTGACCAAAGCCGACACGAGCGGCCGGGCGACGAACGAGCTGAGCATTCAGGTGCAGGGCGGGAAAGCGAAGTTCATGGTGAACGGCAAAGAGGTCTACACGGGCGACGCCGCGAGCCTGGACCTGAACGGGGTCGTGGGCTACCGCGTCAACCACAATCTCGACGTCCATCTCGGGCCGCTGGGGATTCACAAACTGTGACCGCCTTGAACCCGTTGGCAGACGAAGATCGTTTTTCGTTCACACCTTTCACCCGGCATCCGTTTTTCACCCACGTCAACCGCTGGATTCTGGATCGAGTGATTGGTCCGGGCCGGCAGGTGATCGTGGACCTCGGCTGTGGCCCGGGCGCCGTCACGGAGCTCATCCTCGAGCGCGTGCGCGACCAGCAGCCGCCGCCCCACGTGATCGGTGTCGATCCGTCGCCTTCAGCGCTTGAGAAAGCGCGCGCCGCAATTTCGTCCAAATTCGCCGAATTCGTGCAAGGCAGCGCCGAGTGGCTCTCGAAGCTGGTCAAATCGGCGGACACGGTCGTGTTCCTGAATGCAATCCATTTGATGCCAGACAAGGGCCAGGTGCTGAGGGAGATCCGGCGGGTCTTGAAGCCCGGCGGGCAGCTCGCGTTCAATAGCACGTTCTTCAATGGCGCATATGTCGAGGGCACGAGCGGCTTTTGGCGGCGCTGGGTCGTGCGCTCCGTGCAGGCCCTGCGCGAGAAAGGCATCGAGGTCAAGCACACCGGACACGCCGCTGCGATGGAGTGGTTCTCCGCCGATCAGTACCGCGACGCGCTTCAAGCAGCCGGTTTTCGTCCCACCACCGTCGAGCTGCTACGTGTCGATATGACGGCCGCAGCCCTCGCCGACATTGGCCGGTTCTCGCTCTTTATCGAGGGGGCGCTGCCAGGCGCGCCGCTCGAAGAGGGATCTGAAGCGCTGCAGATAGGCCTGGCACGCACCATGGACGAGCTGAAGGTGGATTCGGTGCCGCGTCACTGGCTGGAGGTCGTGGCGGAAGCAGTGTAGTCGAGTTCGTAATTGATCGTTACGGAATCAATTCGAAGGTGAGTTTGCGGTGAGCCGCGCGCAGCGCGACTTCGACCGCTGACGGCGTCTCCCCCCGCGCAAAAATGAATCCCGGGTACCGCGACCCCTCGGGGAACGGCACCAACCGCTCCCCCCGGTGCGCCGTAATCTGCACATCCTCGATCAGCGGCACCCCCTTCGCTTCCGCCAAACCGCGCACTTCCTGCAGGGTCCCCGCTCCGGGAATTGGAATCATCATCACGCCGGCGGCGAGTCGCTCGCGTTGGAGCGACGGAAGGGCCATGCCGAGCGCGTGCCGCAGGATGATCTGCTCCAACGTCACACCCTTCCCGCTTTCTCCTTCTCCGAATCTCAGTACCGCCGAACACCGGCCGCCGATCGGCCGGGCCGCCAGCTCGATCAGCCAGGGACCATTTTCGTTGTAGCGCAGCTCGGCATGCACCGGGCCTTCGGTGATGCCCAGCGCACGCACGGCCCGTTCCGCGCATTGGGTAATCGCGGCCTGAAGACCGGCGGGCACAGTCGACGGCGTCAGGTAGATCGTCTCCTCGAAGAACGGCCCATCGAGCGGATCGGGCTTGTCGAACAGCGCCAATACGTGCAGCCGCCGATTGACGACCAGGCCTTCGAGCGCGACCTCGTAACCCGGAATAAACTCCTCGATGAGATAGTGCCACGCCGGCTCGCCGCACGCGGCAGCCTTCGGTTGGGCGAGAATGGTTTTCAGCCGGCCATGCGCCCTGATGAAGGCTTGCGGATTGTCGGCCCGGATTACGCCACGCGACGCCGACAACCGCAGCGGCTTCACCACACAGGGATACCGGATCGTCTTGGCGATCTCCGCAGAATCCTCAGACAGCATGTGGAGCTCGAACCGCGGGATCGGAACGCGGGCATCGGCGAGCATCTGGCGCTGCCGGTGCTTGTCGCGCGCCGCTTCAGCGGCGTGGGTGGGGTTGCCTTTGAGTTTCAGTCGTTCCGCGATGAACGCGGCCACGATGGCCGTGTCATCATCGACGCCCACGACTCCCTGAATCGGCTGCTTGCGCGCGAAAACGTGCACGTCATCCGCGGCGCGCTCCGGGCTTTGGAAATCGAGAGTCAGAAGACCTGCGGGATTGGCGGCCTCGAGCGTGCTGGGCTGCTCGGAAGCGACAGTCAACTCGACGCCGATCTGCCGCGCAGCCTCCACGAACGCCGCGGTGCGGTAGCTCGTGGTGGGCAGCAACAGCAGCAGTCGGGGAGGGGCAGCTATTTCTTCGCGGCCTGGAAGTAGGGATTCGCGCCCGAGGTGTGATCGGTGATGTCGACGATACCGCGAACCGCGGGCACCAGCTGCGACAGCATGCCCTCGATCCCCTGGCGCAGCGTGACGTCGGCCATCCCGCAGCCCTGGCATCCGCCGCCCATGCGCAGCATCACGACGGCGTCCTGCACGTCGATCAGCTCGACCCGGCCGCCATGGCGCGCCACCATTGGGTTCACCTGTTCGTCGAAGACTTTCGCAACCTGCTCGTAGAGCGCGTCATCGTTGACGGCACCGGACGGTTTCGGACTGACCGCCACTGGAGGCACATCGCTCGCCAACGCCGTGCGAATTGCCACGCCGACCGGTTTGCCGACCGCCTGCCACGGCGCGGAGGACTGCTTCACGACAGTGATGATGTTTCCCGATACGATGAGCTCGCTGACAGCCAGACCCGGGATGGCGAAAATCGCTTCGGCCAGCGGTGAACCCTTCGCCTCGTCGGGCGCCGTGAAGCGGCGTACGCCGCCGGCCAGCACCGGAACGTTCAGGACGAACTTGCAGCGCTGATTGTCGATGGGTTCGGCAGTGATCCGAATCTCAGTGGCCATATTCGCCGTTTCTCAACAGCTTCGCGGCCTCAACCATGTTGCGGAGTGATGCCAGGGTTTCGTCCCATCCCCGAGTCTTCAGGCCGCAGTCGGGGTTCACCCAGATCTGGGCGCCGTCCAGCACGCGCGTCATGTTCTTCAAGGCGCTGGTGATCTCCGCCGTCGACGGCACGCGCGGCGAGTGGATGTCGTACACGCCGGGGCCGATTTCATTCGGATACTTGTACTGCTCGAAGCCCCGCAACAGTTCCGAGCCGGAGCGCGCGTTCTCGATCGAGATCACGTCGGCGTCCATGCGCTCGATCACCTGCAACACATCGTTGAACTCACTATAGCACATGTGCGTGTGGATCTGGGTTCCCCCACGCACCCCCGCCGTCGCCAGCCGGAAGGCGTCGACGGCCCACTGCAGGTAGTCCGCCCAATCCGCACGCCGCAGCGGCAACCCTTCGCGCAGTGCCGGTTCGTCGATCTGAATCACCCGGATGCCCGCCGCCTCAAGATCGATCACCTCGTCACGGATCGCCAGCGCGATCTGCTTGGCGGTTTCCGCACGCGGCTGATCGTCGCGCACGAACGACCACTGCAAGATCGTGACCGGTCCCGTCAGCATCCCCTTCATCGGCCGCTTGGTCAGCGATTGGGCGTACGTGCTCCAGCGCACCGTCATCGCGCTCGGGCGTGAGATGTCGCCAAAGATGATCGGCGGCTTCACGTAGCGAGTACCGTAGGACTGGACCCAGCCGTGCTCGGTGAACGCGAATCCGGCGAGCTGTTCGCCGAAGTACTCGACCATGTCGTTGCGCTCGAACTCCCCGTGCACCAGTACGTCGAGACCGATCTCTTCCTGCAGCGCAACCGTTTTCCCGATTTGAGCCTCGATGAAGCGATCGTATTCTTCGGCGCTGAGCTGATTGTCGTTCAGCTTGCGCCGGGCCGCCCGCACTTCCGTCGTTTGGGGAAACGATCCAATAGTCGTGGTCGGATACTGCGGCAGATCGATCTGTGATTTCCGGCGCACTGCGAACGGCTCACGCCGCACGCGGTCTTTTTCCGTCACCGAGCCGGCGCGGCGCTGTACCGCGGCATTGTTGATCCGCGTGGAGGCGCGGCGCGACTTCGCGGCCCGGCTGCTGCTCTCGATAGCCGTCCGGTCAGCCTTCGCGAGCGCGACGACCTCCTGAAGTTTCTGCTTGGAGAACGCGAGCCAGCTCTTTAGCTCCGGATCGAGCTTGGTTTCGAGATCGAGGTCGAACGGCGTATGCAGGAGCGAGCAGGAGGGCGCCACCCACAGCCGGTCCTTCCCGACCTTCGCCGCCGCGCGCTCGACCAGCGCGGCCTGCTTCTCGAGATCCGCCCGCCACACGTTGCGACCGTCGATCACACCCGCCGACAGGACGCGCCCCGCCCGTTTCGGCCACGCGGCGAGCAGCGGATCGAGCTGTGCAGGCGCGCGAACGAGGTCGACATGCAGGCCCTGGACCGGCAGGGCCAGAGCCGTCGCGAGATTGTCGCCGAGGCCGGCGAAATACGTAGCGACCAACAGCTGCGACTTCCCGGACCGTTGCGCGAGCTGTTTGTACGCTTTCAAGAACGCGGCTCGCTCCCCGTCGCTGCGATCGAGCGCCAGCATCGGTTCGTCGAGCTGGACCCACGACGCTCCTGCTGACGCAAGGGTCTCCAGCGTCTCGGCATATACCGGCAGCAACGCGTCGAGTAGCGAGAGACGGTCGAACGATTCTCCCTTGGTCTTGGCGAGAAGCAGAAACGTCACCGGCCCGATGAGGACGGGCGTCGCCTCGATTCCCAACGCTTTCGCCTCGCGGAACTCCGCGACCGGTTTCTGAGAAGACAGCTTGAACGACTGGCCGCGCTCGAGCTCCGGGACGATGTAGTGGTAGTTGGTGTCGAACCACTTCGTCATCTCCATGGCGGTGACGTCGCGGCCTCTTCCCTGGCTGCCCCGCGCCATGGCGAAGTAGGTGTCGAGATCGACCTCGCCCCCCTTCCATCCGTAACGCGGCGGCACCGCACCGACCAGCGCGCAGGTGTCGAGCATCCGGTCGTAAAACGAGAAATCGTTGACGGGGATGCGGTCCAGGCCAATGTCGCGCTGCAGCTCCCAATGGCGGCGGCGTAGCTCCGCGCCGGTGCCCAGGAGCTGAGCGCGAGTCACCTTGCCGCTCCAATAGCCCTCAGTCGCCCGCTTCAATTCGCGCGCGGCGCCGAGGGGGGGGAAGCCCAAATTCGAGGCGATAGTCATAGAAGGAAGGGAATCTTACGGGGTTAAGGGTCGGGGCGGTACTTGGCCCGCTTATTGCGCTTCCAGACAACCAGGAACGCCTCGATGCAAGAACCGCGCACCCCTCACACCGTGTCGGGGCCCATCGTCATCTCAGTGGCGGCGGGCATCATCGTGTTGCTCGGTGGCCTATTCGTAAATGGTTGTCAGATCAGCAGATTACTGAGTCGTTCGAGCGCCGGCGCACGGGGGGGGAGCATCGTCGTCACTCCTCCTGAGGTCGCCGACTCCGCCTTGGCGGGTGAGACGGTCCCACGCGTCACCAATCTCGCCGTTAGCAACGGCGGCACCTGGTTCGCGACGCCAGGCAACCCGTGGATCAGTGTCACCCCTCCGCGGGGCGGAGCGCGCGCGACCGTGCGCCTCTCGCTCGATCCCAAGGCCTTGGCGCCCGGTCTCCATCTCGGCACCGTGACACTTCAGGAGCACGACAGCACTGGGCCGGTCGCGACGGTCACCGTGCGGTTCCGAATCCAACAGCCCGTACTCCAGGTCCAACCCGGCAGTCTCAGTTACACAGCGGGCAGCAGTAATTCGGTTTTCAGCGACACGCTGCAGGTCACGAACGACGGGGACGGCCCCCTCATGTGGAGCGCCACGACCGAGCATAACGCCGGTTGGCTGACGCTCACCAATACCACCGGCACCGGCGCCGGAAAGATCGCCGTCCGCGTGACCAACGAGGGCCTGTCCTACTTCGGAACGTTCAAGGAAACGATCATTGTGACCGCTCTGGGCGCGAAAGACAGCCCACAACGGATCGATGTGACGCTGCGGCGCAGGAAACACGACGATGGCACCATTCCGTAGTCCCCGCCGCCTCTTCCTCGTCGGCGCCATCGCGCTGCTCTCGCTCTCGGTCGCGTGTCGTCTGGATATGCTTCTCAAGGCGAAGAACAGCCCGCGACCGGTGCTGAGCGTTACGCCGAGCGAGGTGCGGGATTCCGCACGGGCGGGATCGCACGACATCCGGCAGGCGAACGTCGCAATCACCAACACCGGCGCAGGCACGTTTACCTGGTCTGCCAGCGATCACGCCGATTGGATTCGTCTCGATCCCACCGAAGGCAACGTTCCCGGAACCCTCAAGATCTCTCTTGATCCTGATGGCTTGGACCCCGGTGTGTATCAGGGCGAGGTGACGGTGACGGCGACGGAAGCCGCCGACACGCAGCTCACGACGATCCCGGTCACGTTTCTCGTGCAACGCCCGGGATTGTCCGTTACGCCAACGTCGATCGAGCGCTCCGCCAACGTGAACAGCAACGCGGTTTTCACGGAGACGTTGCAGGTCACGAACAGCGGGACGGGGCAGCTCAGCTGGACTGCGACCAAAGACCGGTCGTGGCTGTCACTTGGCGCGACTTCCGGCACCGGCAACGGGACGATTCCCGTGACGATCAACACCACGGGACTCACGGGTGCGACCTATCACGGCGATATCGTCGTCACGTCGGCAGGCGCGATTGGCAGTCCCGCCCACATCTCCGTGACGCTGACGATGCTCGCCCCCGGCCTCGGGGTCAGTCCCGGTGTGATTCGTGAGACGGCGCCGCCCAACTCCCCCACGCCCAAGACCGACACGCTGCGCATCAGGAACACGGGGAACGGTACGATCACGTGGACCGCGACCAAACTGCAGCCGTGGCTCTCGCTGTCGAAGGCCAGCGGTGGGGCACCCGACACCCTGACGGTAACCCTCAATCCGACAGGTCTGCCGCCGGGGATCCAGAAGGATACGATCGCCTTCACATCGCCCGAGGCCGTTAATGGCACCGTTAAGGTGCCCGTGGAGTTCGTGATCGTACAGTCCGGACTCGTCGTGTCGCCGCCGTCGATTACAGCGACGGCGCAGCAAAACGACAACAAGAAACAGCATTTCGCCCTCACCATCTCCGACTCGACTGCAGGCACGCTGTTTTGGACGGTGGGTGCGGATCAGCCCTGGATCGCCGTGAGCCCGCCGGGAGGTATCACGCCCTCGACTCTCTCGGTGGACCTCGATCCGGTGGGCCTCGCCCCCGGTCCCCATACCGGCACCGTCACCGTGTCGTCGCCTGGAGCGGCCGGGAGTCCGTTCAGCGTGCCAGTGCAGCTCACGATTGTGGGCAAGCCTTGCGTCGAGATCGCTGTCACGCCGGACGTCATTAACAGAGCCGGGACGCTCGATGCCAACGATTGCAATGCGCCGCACCGGCCCGCGAGCCTGGCGAACATCTACGGCTTCAACGCGAACGCTGGTGATACGTTTTCGATTCGTCTCGTCAGCAGCCAATTCGACGCGTATCTGATTTTGACCGACGGTGCGGGCAACCTGCTCGCACAGAACGACGAATGTCCCGGCGAAACGGGGACTGCGTGCATCATGGATTTCCCGATCGCGACGAGCGGCCGCTACCTCGTCGAGGCGACGAGCACGCAACCCGGAGCGATGGGACAGCTCAGCTTCTCCCTGGTGCGCGAACGGCCGCCTACGCCGCCACAGGGATTGGGACAGTTCCACGCCAACGGCATTACGACAATTGACGTGGGCGGTACCACACCCGAAACCGAGGTCGTGTTCAAGGGGAAGGTCGATGATCCGAATGACGCCCAGCTCGTTCGCCTGGAGATCGAGCTGGAGCCCTTGGGAAGTCCCTTCACCGGCGCAGCGACGAACGTGAGCGACTTCGTGTCGGCTAACGGCGCAGGCAGCCAGACATCGGTGCGGGCTCCCGGCCTGACGAACAATACCGGCTATCGCTGGCAAGCTCGCGCCTGCGACAACACGGGCCGGTGCAGCATCTGGCTGCAGTTTGGCAATAACGCTGACACCGCGGCGGACTTTACCGTCGCGACACCGTAGGGAAGGAGCATAGCCGTGAACCGATTGCTCGCCGCCGGCTTGACCATCAGCGCACTGCTCATGCCCGCCGTGGCGCGTGCCCAAAGCGCCAATGCTCTCCTCGAGCAGGGCGTGCGCGCCTATTCGGTCCGCGAATACGACGGGGGCGCCTGGCTCCTGCGGCGCGCGCTCGCCGTCGAGGGTGCGGGCGCGCTGGGGACTGTCGATGCGGCCAAGGCGCTCATGTACCTCACGGCCACCGAGGCCGCCCGCAGCCAGCGCGACTCCGCGCTCGCCGCCGCGCGCCGGCTGATTGTCCTCGACGCCCGCTATCGTCCAGACCCACAGAAGTTCCCTCCCGACGTGATCGCCGTGCTTCAGGACGCGCGCCGAGCGGCGCCAACCGTGTCGATCCACGCACCGGGGGACACGGCGATCCGGCCGGGAGCCGATGTCTTTGTCGTGCGACTCGGCGCGGCGACGTCGCCCGAAGTGAACGCCACGATCACCGGTGCGGACGGGCGTGTTGTCCGCACCCTGTATACCGGCGCGTTTCGCGACAGCATCGACCTGCGGTGGAACGGACTCGATGCCTCAGGGAACCCGCCGCCCGACGGACGTTACGCGATCGTCGTCTCGCCGACCGCGCGCGAGCAGCGACGCAGCGGCGGTGGCGCAACGTGGTCACTGCGGCTGCCGCTCGAGCTGACGCGACCCGCCGTCGACACGACACCGCTGCCGGCGGCGCCGCCCGATTCGCTGCTCAGGCCCGAGCGCGGCGACACGAAAGGCGCCATACGGGCGCTGGCTCCGGGAATCGCGGCGGGCGCCGCGATCATCGTGCTGCCGAAAGTCGTCGCGAGTGGCGAGCGTGCCAGTAGCGCGCGGCTCATCGTGGGCGGCTCGGTGGCGATCGCGGGAATCGCGGCGTTCCTCTCGCGCCATCCCGGCCGAGAACTGCCCGGAAACACGCTCTACAACCGCAATCTGCGCGACAACTGGCGGCGCAACGTGGCGGAGATCTCGCGCCGCAACGCCGATCGCGTGCGCCAAGCCAAGATGATCATCCGTCCGGGCGCCCCTTCACTCGTAACCGGCGGGGAGACGCCATGAAGCACTACCTCGCCGCGATCGCCTGCGGTGCTATCGCTCTGCCGGCCACGCTTCAGGCGCAGGGCACGCAGTTCACGGTGTCCGGGCTGGCATCGCAAGAGATCGTGCAGAGCCACATCGACGCCACGAGCACGCGCTTCACCGGACCGATGCTGGGCGGTGAAGGCGTGCTCATCAGCAATCGCCTGCTCGTACGGGTACGCTACGCTCAAGGCCGGATAAATCCACAGGGCGGAAATGGGGGGGGCTTGCTGGGTCCAGGTACGTCCGACCCACGCAATGTCGTCGAAGGTGAGGCACTCGTCGGCTACCGCGCGACTCCCTGGCTCACGCTCTGGGGAGGACCCAGCGCGCGGGCGTACACGGTGGGCAACAGCGACGAGCGCTGGCTGATCTGGACCGGGCGCGCAGCGGCCCGCGGCACGCTCTTGCCCGGACGCATGCAAACATTCGTCGAGCTGTATGGCGCGCTCTCAGGAAACGTCGGGGATCCGCCACAACGCGTGGGCGGGCGTGGGGCAACTGGTGGTCTGGAAGTGCGCTTGGCCGAGACGGGGTCGTTCTGGGGGCGGCTGGGCTACCGGATGGAGTCGACCCACGCGTCAGGCCTGCGCGAAACAGTAGAGTCCGTCACCCTCTCGATTATTTACGGCCTGCCACAGTAACCCTGGCTAGGGATGCGGGGGGTGCGGTGGATGGGGATTCCCTCCCCCGCGGCCCGGCGGCGGGCCATGCCTGGCCTGTGCCGCTGCCGCTCGAGCGAGGCCGGCGGCAGCTTGTGCCGGGGTAGCGCCTCTCCCTATTTCCGATTGCACAGTAGCCGGCAGCAAGAGCAGACTCGACGCCGGCTCGCCTGAGCGCAGTGCCACACTCACGAGTCCGATATCCTCGGCGGGCGGCACGCCCAAAGCCGCGAGAGTTCCAGCGACCCGGAGTCCGACGGTGAGCGCCGCTGCGTCCGCACCGGTCCGCGCGAGCGCCGTGATATCGCTCCCGCTCAATCCCGCCGTAATCGCAAACTCGCCGGCCGCGAT
>Ga0209577_10004884_pt1 | contig 12555 bp, 7 predicted proteins | sample GraSoiAngelo_109_FD_185874 | JGI IMG/M metagenome (GOLD analysis project Ga0209577, IMG submission 185874) | Grasslands soil microbial communities from the Angelo Coastal Reserve, California, USA - 14_0903_12_20cm (SPAdes) (version 2) | ecosystem: Environmental > Terrestrial > Soil > Grasslands ... | reverse complement strand
GCCAGGATGCTCCTCCGCCGTCATCCACGGGAGCGGCGTGTGCCCCCATTCGCCGCCGATCGCGTTGTGGCCGCGGATCACGCGCCCGTCGACAACGATGCCGCCGCCGGCGCCAGTGCCGAGGATCGCGCCGAATACCACCGTTGCGCCGCGCGCCGCCCCGTCGAGCGCTTCGGAGAGCGCGAAGCAGTTGGCGTCGTTCTCGAAGCGCACTTCGCGCCCGAGCTTCTCCTCCAGGTCATGCTTGAGCCTGCGCCCATTGAACGGCGTGTTGTAGGCGTTGAACACGCGGCCGCTGCGCGGCGAGATCGCACCCGGCATGCCGACGCCGACGCTGCAGCGCGCGCCAGCCTCGCGCTCGGCATCGACGATCAGGCGCGCGAGCTCGTCGAGCGCGGCGTCGTAGCCCGTGTGCGGCGTCGGCGCGCGCTGGCGCAGGCGCTCCTTGCCCTGCTCGTCGAACACGGCGAGCTCGATCTTCGTCCCGCCCAAGTCAACGCCCATGCGCACGTGCTTGAAGATAGCAATTTGAAGGCCGGCTGCACGCGTCTGAAGGCCGGCTGCAAGCGTCGCCCCCGCGAAAGCGGGAGCCTAGTTTGTGATTTCGATAATCGCGGCGAGGCCGCTCACGGTCGTGCCGAACCCATAGCGCTCGCGCGTGAAACCGGCGCGCAGGGCGACCTGCTTGCTGAGCTCGTGGTCCAGGCGCAGAGTGAACGCCGTGCGACCGACGAGCTCGTCGTAGGGCAGCATGTAACTCACGCGCCCGAGGTCGCCGTTTTCCGCAATCGTCAGCGGCAATTGCAGGCGCGCCGCCTCCCCGCCTGTCCATTCGCGCTTGAGAGAAGCGGCGAGCGTCGTCTTGGCGCCAAGCGCGGTGCGCGCGCCGAGGTTTGCCGAGCGCATCGCAAACGAGGGAGCGCTCAGGGCGAGATCAGCCTCCGTGCGATGGTGCACGAGTTCGAATGACGCTTCCACAAGGCTGCTGGCGCCCACGGTGTGCTGCACGAATGCGCCGCTCGAAAGCGCGCTGCTTTGCCCGACGTCGAAGGCGCCGCTCGTGGCCATGCCGATCGGCCGCTCGAAACGCTCGGCAATCGCGAGCGTTACGCCGTAGGTGGTCTTGCCATCGCCGAGCTGCGCAATGGCGCCCATAGCGGTGCGGCTGCCGAGGCTCGAGGAGTCGAGGGTGCGCGCCTCGGTCGCGGCCGCGGTGGGCAACGTTCCGACGAAGCCAAAGCGGATTGCGCCGGCGTCGGCGGCATAGCCGAGCGCGACGGACTCCACGCCGGGTGCAGCGAGGCGTGGCAGCGAGGCGAAGCCGAGCTGCGAGCCGAGGAGCGCTTCGCCGCCCGCGCCCTGCGCGAAGCCCAGGCGATACGCGCCGAGATCGGCGGAGAGCACGTCGTTCAAGCCGCTCGCGTGACTCAAGCGCAGTCCCGCTCCAATCCGCTGCACTCTGGCGGCAAGCGGGTCCGACCGCAGTGACGCCCATTGCCGCTCGACGAGGCGCGGTGTCGCCTCGCGGAAAAAGGTGGCCGCCGGCACCCAGAAAGGCGCGCGCTGATAGTTGTCGACGACGAGCACCCAAGGCTGCAGGCGAAGCGCCTGCACCGCCCCGGCCGGGAGCTCGATCGCGCTCGCCGCAGCAGCGACGGTTACGCCGGTGGCCGACGCGCCGGTCGGCAGCGCGATGCCGCCCACCGGCGAGGACGCCGCCTCGAGATCCATCAGCCCTTGCCCATACGTGCTCGCATCGGCGTACGTGCCGCCGCGGTTTGCCGTAAAGAGCAGCCGCTCGCGGACCTGCAGATAGCTCAGGTTCACGAACATGCTCTTCAGCGCGCCGATCGCGGCCGCGGCCTGCAGGGCGGCCATCGAGGTGCCGTACATGTAGGCGTAGCCGCCGTTGTTGTACATGGACAAAAGACCGGTCTGCGATGAACCGCCCGGCGCGGCGAGGCACCAGGCGGCCGCGACGCCGCAGCGGTTGCTGTAGCTCGCCAGGCGGCCGGTGTCGTCGATCGCCACGACCGCGAGCCAGCCCGGCTCGATGCCGCTCACGCGGTAGGGCAGGCCGGATTGCATGCCGGGCTGCGCGCTCGCCTGGTTGCCCGCCGCGAACACCACCACGCCGCCCTTTGCGACGTACGCGCGCGAAGCGTCGATCCAGCGCGGCAGGGAGGACTGCAGGTCCTGGGTGGTGAACGTGGTGATGGCGCTTGCCGCCGACCAGGAGTTGTTGATGATCATGGCGCCGGCGTTGGCGGCGCGACTCATCATGTCGGCGAGCTGCGCGTCGCTCGCCGTGATGGCGCCGGTCGAATCGCCGACCTTGAAATTGACGAGCGTCGCGTTGTAGGCGAGCCCGTGCACGCCCGCGCCGTTCTTGGGCGCGGCGATGAGGCCCGCCACGTGCGTGCCATGCCCGTAATCGTCCGCGCCGGCGCCGGGACGATTGGCAATGTAGTCGTAGCTCGAGGCGACATCGATGGCGATGCTGCTGCCCGTCGCGGCCTCGCGCGCATTGATCCCAGTGTCGGCGACCGCGATCTTTATGCCGGCGCCGGTGCCGGCGGCCGGATCGGGGGCATTGCCCGTGTACCAGGCATAGTGGCCGTTGTAGTACATGCTCGCCGCTTTGACCCAGGCGAGGCCTTGCTGCGCGTTGTATTCGGGGGTCTCGAAGTCGGCGGGGCTGGTATAGCTAAGTGTGCGCGACGAAGACCCGGACGCATTGCCGGCGCCGCTCGGCGTGCCGGCGGTGCTGCCGCTCCCGCCACTGCCATGGCGGCTGGCGAAGGCCGCGACCGCGGCGAGGCCTGCTGCGGCGAGCGCCGCCCCGGCGATATAGCGGCTCGGCTTGGCGGGTCGCTCGTCCTTGGCTTCCTCCTCCTGCGCGAGCGTCCTGCTCGCATATCCAGTGGCGATGGCCACCACCAGCACCGAAGCGACCTTCTTGCGCATGTCGGCTCCCTGAGGTGCAGGGAGTCATCTAGCCACGGTGCGCCTTGGGAAGATCGCCTTGCGCCGTAGGCCGATCGTCCTATTGTCAAATCAGGCCGGCGTTGCGCAGCTCCGCCTTGCCATAGGCATAGAAGATCGGCGCCGCGACGAGCCCGGGCAGGCCGAACGCCGCCTCGAAGGCGAGGATCGCGCACAGGAGCTCCCACGAGGCCGCCTTGATCTCGGCGCCGACGATGCGAGCATTCAAGAAATATTCGAGCTTGTGGATGACGATGAGAAAAACGAGCGAGCCGAGCGCGACGCCGAAGCCCTGCGACAGGCTCACGATCACGATCACCGTGTTCGAGATCAGGTTGCCGAACACCGGCAGCAGTCCCGTGGTGAAGCACAGCGCGATCAGCGCCTTGGCGAACGGCAGGTGCACGCCGAACATGGGCAGGATGAGGGCGATATAGATCGCCGTGAACACGGTGTTGATGGCGGAGATCTTCACCTGCGCGAAGACCACGCCGCGGAACGCGTGGGCGAGCGTCCGCATGCGCTCGGACGCCTCGCGCAGGAAGAGCGACTTCTTCGCCGTGCCGAGCGCTTCGCGGAAGCAGATGATGGCGCCGATCACCATGCCGATGAGGATGTGGAGCAGCGTGACGCCGAACGTGTGCCCCGCGTGCTGCAGCTCCGCGGCGTGCTCGCGCAGCCACTCGACGATGGTCTGGCGCACCGTCTCGGCGTCCTCCGGCATGTACTGACTGAGCCACTCCGGCAGCGAGCCGCGCGAGCTGGCGAGGATGTCGGCGAGCCGGCCCAGCAGCGCGGCGGGGCTCGCGCCTTCGCTGCGCAGCAACGCCGAGGCGCCAAAGCCGGCGCCGACCAGCACGCCGATCACGAGCGTGGCGATGAGGCCGACCGCCATGAGGCGCGCGCGCGGCGCACCGCGGGCGCCGAAGGTGATGCGCGGCGAAATGGCATGCACGAGCTCGTGCACGAGCAGCCCGCCGAGCAGCGCGCCGATCAGCCCGAGCTCGAGGCAGAACACCAGCCCGAGCACCATCGCGGCGATGGCGGCGTAGCGCGCCTGCTTTTCGGTGATGCCGCCGATCGAGCGATGATCGTCTAGTCGCACTGCGCGAGCCACTCCTCGAGCCAGGCGCGCGCGGCGGCCGGGTTCGCGAGCCGGAAGCGCGCGGCCGTCGCGCCGCTGCCCACCTTGACGGCGTGGCCGCCGAGCTCCTGCACCACGCGAAAGCCGTGCTCGTCGGTGAGGTCGTCGCCGAGGAACACCGGCACGCGGCCGGCGAAGGGCTTCTCGCGCATGAAGGCGGCAATCGCCCGGCCCTTGTCGTGGCCCGCGGGCTTGAGTTCCGCCACCATCTTGCCGCGCTGCACCTCGACGCCCTCGCCAAGCGCGCGCGCCGCCTCGCGCACCACCGCGTGCGCGGCGCTCGCGAGGTGCGGCGCGAGCCGGTAGTGCAGCGCCATGCTGTAGCCCTTGTTCTCGAACACGAGCCCGCTGTGGCTCTCGGCAAAGGCGCGGATCGTCTCGGCGGCCCGCCCGAGCACATCGTCAGAGAAGCGCGGGTGGTGCACGCGCGCCCGCGCATCGCGCCGCTCGACGCCGTGCTGCCCGGCCGCGGGGAGCCTGAGCGGCGCGAAGAGCTCGTCGATCATGGCGAGCGAGCGCCCGGAGACGAGCGCGAGCGCGCCGGCCGCCTTGTCGTAGAGCGCGGCCACCAGCCTGCAGTCGGCCTTCACGGTGTGCACCGACTTCGGCGTCGGCGCGATGTCGAGGAGCGTGCCGTCGATATCGAGGAAGAACGCCCAGTCCGGCCGTAAGGGTGGCAAGGCGCTCGCCTCCTCTTACGCGGCGGCGTCCGCTTTGCGGCGCGCCGCGCGCGTGCGCGCCAACATGCGCGTGCGGTGGCGCATGCGCGCCGCGTCGAGCAGCATGCGCCCCGCCCAGCGGAACACATTGAACTCCTGCACCAGGTTCCTCATGCTCCTCATGCGCGCGCGCTGCTCTTCCGGCGACATGGTGAGCGCGAGGTGCAAGGCGGCCGCGCTTTGCTCGAAGTCGTAGGGATTGACGATCAGCGATTCGGCGAGCTCGCGCGCGGCGCCGGTGAACTGCGAGAGGATCAGCACGCCCTGCTCGTCGTCGCGCGCGGCGACGAACTCCTTCGCCACCAGGTTCATGCCGTCGTGCAGGCTCGAGACGATGCACACCTCGGAGGCGCGGTAGAGCTCATAGACCTGCGCGGCGTCGTGATGCTCGATCCTGAGGATGATCGGCTGGTAGTCGCCCTTGCCGAAGCGCTCGTTGATGCGCGCGGCGAGCGCGCGCACGTCGGCGTCAAGGTTCTGGTACTCGTCGATGGAGCTCCTCGAGGGCGCCGCCACCTGGATGAAGGCGAACTTCCCGATCCAGCGCGGCTCGAGCTCGAAGAGCCGCTCGATGGCGCTGAAGCGCTCGAGGATCCCTTTCGTATAGTCCAGGCGATCGACCCCGACACCGAGCTTCACCTCGGGCGCAAGCCCGAAGCGCTCGCGCACGCGCTTCCTGCACTCCGCGACCGGCGGCTGCACCTGCAGCGCCGCCGGCGGCCATTCGATCGAGATCGGGTAGCGGCGCACCTCGGTCGTGTCGCCGCCGTAGGAGATGGAAAACGTCTCCCGGTCGACGCGGGCTTCCAGGAAGCGGTCAACCGTGTCGAAGAAGTTGTTGCAGTGGAATTGCGTGTGGAAGCCAAGGATCGAGGAGCCGAGCAGCCCGTCGAGGATCTCCTCGCGCCAGGGCAGGATGCCGAAGGCCTCCGGGTTGGGCCACGGGATGTGCCAGAACGTGATGATGGTCGCGCGCGGCAGGCGCTCGCGCACCATGCGCGGCAGCAGCGCGAAGTGGTAGTCCTGCACCAGGATGATCGGGTCCTCGGTGTGCGCCTCGTCGGCGACGATCTCGGCGAAGCGCCGGTTCACCGCCTGGTAGTACTCCCAGTCGGGCGCGCGGAACACGGGGCGCGTATGCGCGATATGGCAAAGCGGCCATAGCCCTTCGTTGGCGAAGCCGTAGTAATAGCCCTGCTCTTCCTCGGGCGAGAGCCACACGCGGCGGATGCGGTAGGCCGGCCGCTCGGGCGGCACCATCACGTGGTCGTTCTTGTCCACCGTCTCGCGGTCGGCGGAGCCCGCGCCATGCGCGATCCAGGTGCCCGAGCAGGCGCGCACGATCGGCTCGAGCGCGGTGACGAGCCCGCTCGCCGGGCGCTGGATCTCGATCACGTTGTCCTTGCGCTTCACGTGCACGTAGGGCTCGCGATTGGAGACGATCAGCACCTCGTCGCCCTTCAGGTCCTGGCGGAGGATGCGCCGCAGCGCCTCCGGGCCCCAGGTCGTCTGGCTCTCGTCGCGTCCCGCGCGCTCCGCCTCCAGGTCTCGCACCAGCGCCTGCAGGTCGCGAGCAATGGGCCGCAGCTCCGGCGCGGTGCCCGCGAGCCCGAGCGGCGAGCGCAGCAGCGTCTCGCCCGACATCAGCGCCTTCAGTCCCGCCACCCAGCCCCGCCAGCTGATCTCGGCGATCACCATGGTGATGAGGGCGACCACCGCGGCGATGCCGGCGAAGAGCCACAGCACGTATTTCTTCGTGTCGGCGCTGCGCCGCTCGACGAAGCTCATGTCGTGCACGATCATCAGGCTGCCGAGCGGGCCTGAGTCGCCCGCGACGGGGTTCGCCGAGACGTGCAGCGGGCCGTCCTTCAACTGCAGCACCCAGCTACGCGCCTCCTTGTCGCCCGGCGGCGGACAGCGCACCGTCTGCGGCCAGGTGGGGCTCGCGAACGCGAGATGGCCGGTGCGGTCGCAAAGCCCGATGGCGAAGATGCGCTCGCCCTGCATGATGCGCTCGAAGTAGCGCTGCACCCGCTGCTTCGCGCCGCGCGGATCGCGCACCAGCTCCGAGAGCGGCTCCTGCGCCGTCTGCGCGATCAGCGCGCCGCGCGCATCGAGGTCACGCACGAACCACTGGAACGTGAGCCGGTCGACGAGCGGCACGACCGCGTACGCGATCGCGGCGAGCGCGAGCGCGAGTGGAACAACGAAGCGCAGCGATAGCGGCATGTCGGCGTGAGGCGCTGGCAGCAAAAAGGGGAGCCGCCAGCACCCCCCTTTCGACCGCGATGGTAGCGGAAAGCTCTCGCGGCCAAAAGATGTTCCGAATCAGCGGGATGTTGTCGCCGATCTACTACAGGCCGAACGGACCTAAATCGGGGTCAGAGCCCTATTTCGACGAATCGCAGCTCCGCCATTTCGGCTGCCGCATGGCCTTGGACGTGTTCACGCAAATAGGGCTCTGACCCCGATTCAGTCTTTGGCGGCAGTGCTGATGTCGAGCACTTTGAGCGAGCGCGGACCCTTCTCCACCGGCTCTACCGCGGCGATGTCGACCGCGCCCGAGGCGGCGCCGAGCTCGCGGAAGCGCCGCGCGCTCACCAGCACGCGCGATTCGAGCGAGCCGACCGCGCTGTTGAAGGCATCGACGGTGCGCGTGAGATTGCGGCCGAGGTCGAGCCAGTGGCCGCCGAGGTCCGCGATGCGCTTGTAGAGCTCGGCGCCGAGCTCGCTGATCTCTTTGGCGTTGCCGGCGATCGCTTCCTGGCGCCAGCCGTACGCGATGGCGCGCAGGAGCCCGATCAGGTTGACCGGCGTCGCGATCAGCACCTTCTGCTCGACCCCGTACTCAAGCAGCGCCGGATCTTCCTGCAGCGCCGCGCTGTAGAAGTGATCGCCCGGCAGGAACATGACCACCAGTTCAGGCGTGTGCTCGAACTGGTCCCAGTACGACTTGCGGCCGAGCTCGCCGACGCGATCGCGCACCAGCCGCGCGAACGCCTGGAGCTTCGCTTTGCGCTCGGCCTCGTCGGCGACGGCCATCGCATCCAGGAACTGCGCCACCGGCGCCTTGGCGTCCACCACGATGGTCTTCCCCGCCGGTAGCTTGACGATCAGGTCGGGCCGCAGGGTCCCCGTCTCCGTGCGCACCGTTTCCTGCTCGAGGAAGTCGCAGTAGTTCAGCATCCCCGCCATCTCGACCACGCGGCGCAGCTGGATCTCGCCCCATTGCCCGCGGATCACCGGGGAGCGCAGCGCCTGCACGAGGTTGGAGGTCTCCGAGCGCAGTTGACGTCCGGTATCCAGCAGCTGGCTCACCTGCTGCACGAGACCCTGGTAGGCGCCTTCGCGCGCCACCTCCAGCGCCTGCACCTTGCCCTCGAACTTTTCGAGCGCCTCGCGGATTGGGGCGACAGAGGTCTGCGCGAGCTTGAGGAACTCCTGGGAATTGCTCTTCAGCGCGTTCGCCGAGAGGGCGTTAAACGCATCGGAGAGTGCGGCCTTCGCCTGCTCCAGCAGCTTCAGCTTGTCTTCGTAACCCCGGCGCTCGGCCTCGATGGTGGCCGCAAGCGACTCCTTCTCGCGCGTGATTTCCAGCACCGTGCGCTGCAGCTGTGCGAGGCCGAGGCTGCGGGCCTCGATCTCGCGTTGCAGATCCGGGATGCCTGTTGCCAGCGCCTCGAAGGAGGCGCGGCGCGCCGACTCTTCGCGCAGCTCGGCGAGCGCCTCGTCACGCTGCCTGCCGGCGTGGATGGCTTGCTCGCGCTCCGCGCGCGCCGGTACCGATCTGAAGAACCAGCCTGCCGCAGTCCCAATCGCGAGGCCAAAAAGGAGGACGACGAGCAGGATTACCGCTATTTCCATCTTATGCGCTCATTCTAGCGTGACCGCGCGCAGCACATTCATGGGACCTGCGCGCCGCACGAGCTCGAGCTCGGCCGCATCGCGCACGAAAAGCGAGCCGGCGAAGCCGAGCGCGTTCACCGAGATCGACTCGTAGCGCTCCTGCCGGCGCGGTACGACGAGCATCCAGTCGCGCGTCACGAGCAGGTTGTACGGCGCCAAGCGACAGCGCGCGATGAGCTCGCGGTAGACCTCGGCCATCGCTTCCAGGCCGGACAGCGCAGCGAACGCGTGCCGGAACGGCAGCGCGCCGCGCGCGTAAAGCGGCTCGAGCGGCACCGGCGCCGGCACCTCGGGCGCGAGCGGCAGCGGCACGAGCTGCAGGTGCTTGCGCGCCTGGCTCGCGCCGGCCGCGCGGCCGGCGTTGTAGAACGCCAGCCAGTCGAGCTCGGCCATCAGCGCGGCGAGCGCGGCAAAATCGGCGGTGTCGAGCGCTTCCTCCTGCGGCGCGAAGCGACGCGTGACGAGCAGCAGGTGGTTTGCGGTCACCGGATATTTGTTGAGCAGCACGTAATGCGCACTGCCAACGTCGGCGACGTAGAGCTCCGGCTCGTAGTCGCCGAGAGGATCGGCACGGTGCGACGCAGCCGCCTTGGCGGCGATGGTGGACGCAGCGCGCACCACGAAGCGCGCGCCGGCGTCCTCGATCACTTCGCTCTGCGTGGCGATCGGCTGCAGCGCGCCGCTCGCAGCCGCGCGTGCTGTCGCGGTTTGGACGGCGTCGCGCAAGAGCTAGACCGATTCCCGGAGCGTAAGCGCCGGCGCCGCTCGCACCACCTTGCGCGCCGAGAGCCAGGCATTGAGCGAGAGCAGCGCGAGCCCGGCGAGCGGCCCGGCGACGAGCAGCGCCGTGCTCGGCGTGAGATCCAGCTCGAAGATGCGCCGCGCGATGAGCTGGCCAATGAGCGCGGCGCCGAGCGTGGCGAGCACGCCGGCCAGTACCCCCATGGCCAGGAATTCGACGCGTTGCGCGCCCGCGACCTGCGCGCGCGAGGCGCCATAGACGCGCATCACCGCCGCCTCGCGCCGGCGCTCGTCCTCGGTCGCGAGCAGCGCCGCGTAGAGCACGAGGAGGCCCGCGCCGAGCGCGAAGAGGAAGATGAACTGCACGGCGGCGATGAGCTGGTCGACCACGGCCTGCGCCTGGCGCAGCAGCGCGCCGACATCCACCGGCGTCACGTTCGGGAACTGGGCGACGAGCTCATTGATCGAGCGCTGCTTGCCCGGCGGGACGCGGAAGGCGCTGATGTAGCTCGCCGGGAGTTTCGCGAGCAGCCGCGGCGGCGCGATGACGAAGAAGTTCACCTTCATCGAGTCCCAGCGCAGGCGCCGCAGCGACGTGATGCGGCCGCGCATCAGCTCGCCGCCGATGCTGAAGCTGAGCTCGTCGCCGAGCGTCCAGCCAAGCCGCTCGGCGATGCCCTGCTCTACCGAGAGCTCGTCCGCCGCCGGATCGAGCCAGCGGCCCGCGGCGATCGCGTTGTGCGCCGGCAAGTCATCCATGTACGAGAGATTGAACTCGCGCTCCATCAGCCGCCGCGCGCGTTCATCGGCATAGTCACCTTCGCTCGTTGAGCGACCATTTACGGCAACCACGCGCCCGCGCACCATCGGATAGAGCTCCGGGTCGCCGAGGCCGTGCGTATGGAGGAACGCCTTCATCGCCGCCACCTGGTCGGGCTGCACGCCGAGGAGGAACCGGTTCGGCGCATCCGGCGGCGCGGTGCGCCGCCAGGCGGCGATGAGATCGTTGCGCGTGAAGGTGAGGAGCAGCACCGCCGTCAGCCCGAGCGCGAGGCTTGCCACCTGCAGCGCGTTGCCGCGCGCATGGCGGCGCAGATTGGCAAGCCCGTAGCGGAGCGACCGATTGCGCACGCGCAAGCGACTGAGCATCGCCAGCGCCAGCCAGGCGACTGCATAGAACACGAGCACCGCGCCGGCGAAGCCGCCGACGACGTAGACACCGAGCTTGAGGTCGCCGGCTTGCCAGATGAGCAGCGCCGCCAGCGCCGCCAAGCCGAGCGCGTACGCGGCGAGCGCGCTGCGCTTGGGCGCGCCCGCCTCGCGGCGCATGACGCGCAGCGCCGGCACGTTCTTGAGCTGCAGCAGCGGCGGCAGCGCGAAGCTCAAGAGCAGCACCAGCCCGACGAGGAAGCCCTGCAGCGCGGGCCACGGCGTGGCGAGCGGCAGCTCGGCGCGAATCACCCGCGCGAGCGCCACGCCAACGCCCGCCTGCGCGACATAGCCGAGCGCCGCGCCGATCGCGCAGGCGATGACGCCGAGGAGGGCGAACTCGCCGGCGTAGAGCCGCACCAGCGCGCCTTGCGTTGCGCCGAGGCAACGCATCACCGCGCAGCCGTCCAGATGGCGCTCGACGTAGCGCCGCGTGCCGAGCGCGATGGCGACGCCGGCGAGCACCGCGGCGAGCAGCGCCGTCAGCGCGAGGAAGCGCTGCGCGCGCTCGATCGGCGCGCGCAGCTCGGGGCGACCGGACTCCAGCGTCTCGATGCGCTCGCCGCGTCCCAACTCGCCTTTCAGCGAACGCTCGAGCGCGCCCATCCGGTCCGGCTCGCCCGCGGCGTAGAGGTAGTACGAGATGCGGCTTCCCGGCTGCACCAGGCCGGTCGCCGGCACATCGGCGACGTTCATCATCAGGCGCGGCGCGAGGTTGAAGAAATTCGCACCGCGCTCGGGCTCGAGCGTCAGCACTGCGGCGACGCGCAGCTGCACGCTGCCCAATCGTATAGTGGCGCCCACCGGCGCATTGAGCGCGGTGATGAGGCGCTCTTCCAGCCACACCGTGCCGCGCGCCGGGCCGTGCGGCGTTTCCGCATCCGGCGCGCCGGGCGCGCTCGCAACGCGCAACCGGCCGCGCAGCGGATAGTTCTCGCTCACCGCCTTGACGCCGGCGAGCTGCGCGTCGCCGCCGGCAAGCGCCATGCTGACGAAGTTCATCGCTTCTGCTTCGCTGCCGGCGCGGCGCACGCGCTCGACGATCGCCGGGCTCCACGGATGGTCGGCGATCAGCACCACGTCGGCGCCGAGGAGTTGGTGCGCGTCGCGCGCCAGGCCCTGGCTGACGCGGTCGGCGAAGAAGCCGACGCTGGTAACGGCGGCGACCGCGATGACGAGCGCCGCAGCGAGGATGCCGAGCTCGCCGGCGCGCCAGTCCCGACGCAGCATGCGCCAGGCGCGCGTCACGCGAGGCGGCCGCCGATGAGGCGCACGATGCGCGTGCAGCGCGAGGCGAGCGCCTCGTCGTGCGTCACGAGGACGAGCGTCGTGCCTTGCTCGCGGTTCAGCCCGAACAAGAGCTCGATGATCTGCGCACCGGACTGCGCGTCGAGGCTGCCGGTAGGCTCGTCGGCGAGCAGCAGCTTCGGCCGCACGACGAACGCGCGCGCAAGCGCCACGCGCTGCTGCTCGCCGCCGGAAAGATGCTTCGGATAGTGCTGCAGCCGCTCGCCGAGACCGACGCGCACGAGCATCTCGCGCGCACGCGCCTCGGCGTCGTCCACGCGGGCGAGCTCGAGCGGCAGCATGACGTTCTCGAGCGCCGTGAGCGCGGGGAGGAGCTGGAACGACTGGAAGACGAAGCCGAGAAGTCGCCCGCGGAGCTGGGCGCGCTGATCTTCATCGAGCGAGAAGAGATCGACGCCGTCGAGCATCACCGTGCCTACGCTCGGCGTATCGAGACCCGCGAGCAGCGCAAGCAGCGTCGACTTGCCGGAGCCCGAGGCGCCGACCACGGCGAGCGCCTCGCCGGACGTGACCGCGAGATCGATGTCGCGCAGAATGACGAGG
>Ga0209577_10004883_pt1 | contig 12556 bp, 14 predicted proteins | sample GraSoiAngelo_109_FD_185874 | JGI IMG/M metagenome (GOLD analysis project Ga0209577, IMG submission 185874) | Grasslands soil microbial communities from the Angelo Coastal Reserve, California, USA - 14_0903_12_20cm (SPAdes) (version 2) | ecosystem: Environmental > Terrestrial > Soil > Grasslands... | reverse complement strand
CACGATCAGCGCCGTGTTGTCGAGCGCGATCCCGGTGGCCGCCGCCGAGATGCCGGTGAACGCGTTCAGCAGTGAGATCACGACCGGCATGTCGGCGCCGCCGATCGGGAGCACCACCATGTTGCCGAGGATCGCCGCCGCCACGAGGATGCCGAGCACGAACAGCGCCTGGGAGTGCACCCCCGACGCGAGGACCACGGCGCTGACCACGGCGGTCAGCGCGAGCGCGCCGTTCAGGATCCGCTGACCGGGGAGCTGGATCGGCCGGCCGGGGAGGATCTCCTGGAGCTTGCCGAAGGCGATGTTCGACCCCCAGAAGGAGATCGACCCGACGATCGCCGCGAAGAGGGAGGGGATCTCCGCCTTCAGGTTCCAGAGCTGGCCGCCCTCGGGGAAGCGCCGCCGGAACTCCACCCACGCGATCAGCGCCACCGCCCCGCCGCCGACGCCGTTGAACAGCGCCACCATCTGCGGCATCGCGGTCATCTTCACGCTGCGCGCCGCCGGGATCCCGACCGCCGTCCCGATGCCGATCCCCAGCGCCATCAGCGCGACGTCGCCTCCACCCTTGATCACGTGCGCGATGAGCAGGGTGGCGACGAACGCGATCAGCATGCCCACGGCCGCCAGGCGGTTGCCCATTGCGGCTGTCCGCGGGCCGGCCAGGCCGCGCAGGCCGACGATGAACAGGACGAAGGCCACGATGTAGAGGCCCTCGATGAAGTGGTGGTCCTGGAAGAAGGACGTCGCGGCGATCACTTCGGCTTGGCCTCGTCCTGCTCGGGCTTCGGCTTCGCCTTGGGACCGCCCTTGAACATCTCGAGCATCCGGTCGGTGACCAGGAAACCGCCGACGATGTTGATCGTCCCGAAGGTGATCGCGATCACCAGCAGCACCTTGTTGAGCGCGCCCACCGCCGAGGAGAGGACGAGCAGCCCACCCAGCAGAACGATTCCGTGGATCGCGTTGGTACCCGACATCAGCGGCGTGTGAAGCGTGTTCGGCACCTTCGAGATCACCTCGAAGCCCACGAACGCCGCGAGCACGAGGATGGCGATGTCGGTCATGATGTCCATGCGGCTCCTGACTACTGGGTCGCGGGCTCGCCGGCGGCCTGCCGGGCGCCCTCGTGGACGATCTCGCCGTCGCGGGTGACGCACGCGCCGGCAAGCACCTCGTCGTCCCAGTTGAGCTCCAGCTCGCCCTCCTTGGAGACCATGAGCTCGAGGAGCGACTGCACGTTGCGCGCATAGAGCTGCGAGGCGTGGTCCGGCATCTCGGCCGCGAGGTCGAGCGGGCCGAGGATCTTGACGCCGTGGCGCTCGACGGCCTCGCCCGGCTCGGTGAGCTCGCAGTTGCCGCCGGCCGGGGCCGCCAGGTCCACGACCACGGAGCCGGGCTTCATTCGCTCGACCGCGGCCGCGGTGACCAGTACGGGCGCGCGCCGGCCGGGCACGAGCGCCGTCGTGATGACCACGTCGAACCTCGCGATCGCGTTCGCCATCGCCTCCTGCTGGCGGCGCTGCTGCTCCTCGGCCAGCTCCTTCGCGTAGCCGCCCGCGCCCTCGGCGTCGGCCTCCACCTCGAGCTGCAGGAAGCGCGCACCCAGCGATTCGACCTGCTCGCGCACCGCCTCGCGGACGTCGTAGCCGGTCACCGCGGCGCCCAGCCGGCGCGCCGTGGCGATTGCCTGCAGCCCGGCCACCCCGGCGCCCAGCACGAGCACGCTCGCCGGCTTGATGGTGCCCGCCGCGGTGGTGAGCATCGGGAAGAAGCGGTCGAGATGGTCGGCCGCGAGCAGCACGGCGCGATACCCGGCGACGGTGCTCTGCGACGACAGCGCGTCCATCGACTGGGCGCGGGTGATGCGGGGGATGGCCTCCATGGCGAAGGCCGTGACGCCCGCGGACGCGAGCGCCCGCGCCGTCTCGGAGTCGGTGAGCGGGTTGAGGAAGCCGATCAGGACCGTTCCGCGCGAGAGGCGCTCGATTTCCGCCTTCTCGGGCGCGCGGACAACGGCCACGATCTCGCAGCCCCAGGCGTCGCCGATCGAGGCTCCGGCCTCCTCGAACGCCGCATCCGGGAGGTGCGAGCCATCTCCCGCGCCGGCCTCGACCACAAAGTCGAGCCCGCGGGCGCCGAGGCGCCCCACGACGTCCGGCACGAGCGCCACGCGCGTCTCGCCGGCGGCGGACTGGTTCGGCACTCCAACCTTCATTGGGCCGCGAGTCCCCTCGTTCGAGTCCCCGTCATCAGCGACGGGAGGTTAATGAACGGTTGTCGGGCGGTACGATCGGTCGAGTGTCGCCTGAGGCGGGCATAGAGGTCCGCGACAAGCCGGAGGGGCGGTCCCTGGCGAGGACGATGGCCGAGAAGCCGGCCGCGATCTTCCTGATCGCGCTGATGGCGGTCGGCAGCGTCTTCCTGTGGCTGGCGATCCCGATCGGCTGGATCTATGCGGCCTCGAAGACGGTTAAGACGACGCAGCCGACGCTGGGCCCATACCTGATGGTGCTGTTCGGGGTGCCGATCTCGATGTTCCTCTTCGGGAAGCTGCTGTACCGCCTGAACAACGTCTACGAGCGGCTCACCGGGCAGGCGTCCGAGGTGCGCGTCCAGCTCCCCTGGCACCGCAGCATGCGCGGCGAGCGCACATCCGCCAGGCGCACAACCGTCCTCGAGCTGGTGATGATCTGCTCGGTCTCGGTCGCGCTCGTGGCGTTCGGGATCTGGTTCTTCTTCTTCGCCGGGTCGAGCCTGCCGAACCCGTAGGGCCGGAACGGGGAAGCGTCCTGCCCTAGGGTCGTATAGCGACCTCAGGGCAGGACGCTTGAGAGAAACCTTCGCCTGAGTCGCCCCCTTTATTGCTGCTGTAGACGCCCCGCAGCAGCGTCGCGCTCGTAGTCGAGCTCGGTCCGCAAACCGAGCCCTTGGAGGATCTCGTTCGCCTCCTCGAGGCTCGCCGCGCCGTCGACCGCGCGCGCCAACCGCGCCGCCGAGCGGACGGCGGCCGCGACGTCGAAGTAAACGGTGAGCGCGGCCGCCGCGGAGAGCTCGACGGTTCGTCGCCCGCCGCGGATCGTGCTCCGGCCGTGCTCGCCGCGGAACGCCCGCAGCGGCTGCGCGCTCGCCTCGGTGGGGACCGACCGGACCGCCTCCTCCAGCCTCGCGACCACGGGCGGTGTGAGCCCGCGAGCTCCCGCCAGGCCGCCGGCCGCGCCCACCTCGGACAGCCGCTCGCCGAGCTCCGCCAGGGTCAGCTCACCGTCGCAGCCCGGCCCGAACACCGCGCCGAGGACGGACCGCCCCGACGCCTGCAGCCGCGCCCCGGCGGCGAGCATCACGGCGTCGCAGAGCGGGCTCGCCAGCCCGGGCTCGCCGCCGTGCGCGAGTGCGTCGCCGCCGACGTCGATGAAGACGAGGAGGTCGCACCCGAGCGACTCGGCCGCCCGCCCGATGCCGGCGGCGACGCCCGCCGGGCCACCGTGCGGATCGACCAGCAGGACCTCCTCGCCGAGTAGCTCCGCCATGCGCGATTCGGCGAAGCGCACGCCGCTCCCGCGCACGCGCGTCTCCGCGCGGGCGGCCACCACGCCCGGAGCGAGCTCGCGCGCGTCCTCGATCTCGTCGGCGCGCCGAGGTCCCGGTTCGGGATCGATCGGACGGCGCTCCCACGTCACACCGCCCAAGACCGGCCGCGCACCGTGGAGGATGTGGGCCGACTCGGCTGTCGCGAGCGCTCCCACCACGTCGCCGCCGCCCCCGATTCCCAGCGCGAGCGGGCGGCGCGAGCGCGACAGCAGGAGGTCGGCGTCGAGCGCGCTGTCAGCTGCCGAGTGCACCGGCGATCGACTCCTCGAATGGTGGTTCAAGCACGCCCGCCTCGGTGACGATCGCGCTGACGAGCTCCCGGGGAGTCACGTCGAACGCGAAGTTCGCGGCGGCCGCGCCGACCGGCGCGACATCGTGGCCGGCCACGCTCGTGACCTCCGCCGGGTCACGCTCCTCGATGGCGATCGCGTCGCCGGTCGGCGTGGCGGTGTCGATCGTCGACAGCGGGGCGACCACAAAGAACGGAACGCCGTGGCGGGCGGCGAGGACCGCGATGGTGTAGGTACCGATCTTGTTGGCCACGTCGCCGTTGCGGGCGATCCGGTCGGCGCCGACCACCACGCGATCCACCAGCGCGCGGGTCATGAGCGCGCCGACGCTCGCGTCCGTCACGAGCCTGAACGGGATCCCGGCCCGGCCGAGCTCCCACGCGGTGAGCCGGGCTCCCTGGAGCAGCGGGCGGGTCTCGCCGACCCAGACCTGTGACAGGTGGCCCGCATCCCACGCGGCGGCGAGGACGCCGCCCGCGGTGCCGAGCCCGCCGGTCGCGAGCGGCCCGGTGTTGCAGTGCGTGAGCACGCGGTCGCCCGGCTCGAGCAGCGCCGCGCCCAGCTCGGCCATGCGCCGGTCGGCCTCGCGCTGCCCCGCCGCCAACTCGTCCGCCAGCTCGACGAGGGCGGCCGCGACGGCGTCCGAGCCGTCTCCCGCGCGTTCCACGACGACCTCCCGCGCCCGATCGAGCGCCCAGCGCAGGTTCGCGGCCGTCGGCCGGGTCGATGCGAGCTCCGTGGCGACCCGCTCGAAGCGGACCCGTGGATCGGCGTCACCGTCGCCTCCGGACCGCATCCCCAGGGCCGCGCCGTAGGCAGCGGCGAGCCCGATCGCCGGCGCGCCGCGCACCGCGAGCCGGCGGATCGCAGCCGCGACGTCCTCGTCCGACTCGCAGCGCAGCCACACCTCCTCGGCCGGAAGCCGCGTCTGGTCGAGCAGCTCCAGCGCGCCGTCGCTCCAGCGGATTGGCGAGACCATTCGGTCAGGGCAATCTAGATGCGCCTGAAGCTCGCCGACGAGCCGGCGTCCTCGCGAGCGGCGAGGCGGTCGAGCTCGCGCACCAGCTCGCCGCGAAGCTCGTCGAGCTCGGCGTCGTCGGCGAGCGACTCGGGCGGCGGTCCGTCGGGCAGCGAGCGAAGCTCGATCGGTGCGGATCGTCGAACCGCCGCCGGATGCCAGTCACCCCGGCGAGCGGGCTGGCGGCCGGCCGCGGCCGCGAGCCGTCGGCGAATCGACCGTGCCGTGTACGCGGCGATGCTGGTGACCTGCCGGGCCGACACGCCTCAAATGTTGCACCCCGCAGTGGACGGCATCGCCGCGGGAATACCCTCACCCGTATGCGCGCCATGGTGCTCGACGCCCAGCGCTCGCCGCTGCGGGCAGACGACATTCCCGTGCCGGAGCCGGACGCCGGCCAGGTGCTCATCCGGGTCGACGTCTGCGGGGTCTGCCGGACCGACCTCCACGTGGTGGACGGCGAGCTGACGCAGCCGAAGCTCCCGCTCGTGCCTGGACACCAGATCGTGGGGCGGGTGGTCTCGGTGGGCGACGGCGCGACCCGTTACGCAGAAGGCGACCGGGTCGGCGTCCCGTGGCTGGGCTGGACCTGCGGCGAGTGCCGCTACTGCCTGACCGGTCGCGAGAACCTCTGCGATCGGGCGCGCTTCACCGGTTACGACCTCGACGGCGGGTACGCCGAGTTCGCGGCGGCCGACGAGCGCTTCGCGTTCGCGATCCCGGAGGACTACCCGGATGTCCAGGCGGCCCCACTCCTGTGCGCCGGGCTGATCGGTCACCGCGCGCTCGCCATGGCGGGCGACGCCGAGCGCCTGGGGCTCTACGGCTTCGGCGCATCCGCGCACATCGTCTCCCAGGTGGCGCGGCACGAGGGGCGGCGGGTGTTCGCGTTCGTGCGCGCGGGCGACGAGGCGGCGCGCGAGTTCGCGCTCGAGCTCGGCGCCGAGTGGGCCGGGGACGCCCTTGGGCCATCGCCCGAGGAGCTCGACGCCGCGATCATCTTCGCGCCGGTGGGCGAGCTCGTTCCGGCTGCCCTCCGGGCGGTCGCCAAGGGCGGCACCGTCGTCTGCGCCGGGATCCACATGTCTGACATCCCGAGCTTTCCCTACGAGCTCCTATGGGGCGAGCGGGTGCTCAGGTCGGTGGCGAACCTCACGCGAGCGGACGGCGAGCAGTTCATGGAGCTCGCGCCGCGCATCCCGGTTCGGACCGAGATCGAGCCCCACCCGCTCGCGGACGCGAACGAGGCGCTGGCCCGGCTCCGGGAGGGGGACGTGCGCGGGGCGGCGGTGCTGGTCCTGGACCGGTAGAACTCCAGCCATGAAGCTCTACGTCTGCTGGGGTACCTTCACCGTCACGCCGCGCCCAGGCGGCCACCCGTGCGGGAACGCCTACCGGGCGCTGCGGGAGGCGGGCCACGACCCCGAGGTGATCAGGTCCTACGGCCTGTCGATCCTGCCCGATGCGCTCTTCAACCGCACCACCGGGCGGCAGGAGGTCAAGAAGCTCACCGGGAGCACGATGGTCCCGGTACTCGTCACCGACGATGGAGAGGTCATAAAGGACTCGAGGCGGATCGCGGACTGGGCGCGCGCGCACCCCGCGGGCGCGGAGGCCGCTGTCTAGCCTGCGGTCGGCGGTCTCATCAGTCGCCTCGCCACGAGCAGCTGGAGAAACCGCGGGGCGAATCGGTTGGGCCCGTAGGCCAGCCGGACCAGCGGACCGCCGGGGATGATCGAGCGCTTGCCGCGCTCCGCCGCGCGCAGGCCGTCCTCGGCCACTCGCTCGGCGGACTTGAACGTGAATCCCGGAAGGCGGTCCGCGAAGTAGTCGGCCCCCGAGGCCTCTTGGAATCCGGTCTTTACGGGACCCGGGATGACGGCCGTGGTCGTCACGCCCGTCCCGCGGAGCTCCGAGCTCACGGCGTCGTTCCAGAAGCTCAGGTAGACCTTCGCGGCGGCGTAGCCGGCGTTGTAGGGGAGCGGCTGCAGGCCGGACGTCGAGGACACGTTGATCACCGCGCCCCGCCCGCGCTCGACCATCCCAGGCAGGTAGCGGGCCGCGAGGTCGACCACGGCTTCGACGAGCAGCCGGATCTGCTGCAGCTCCTGTGCTCGATCGCTCTCCACTATCGGCGAGTAGATGCCGAATCCGGCCGCGTTTACGAGCACCTCGACCGTGCGCCCGCGGCGCTCGACCTCGGCCGCGAGCTCGTCGCGCTGGTCGGGGTCCGCCAGGTCGGCGGCGACGAAGTCCGCGCGCACCCCGTGCTCTCGCTCGAGCTCCGCCGCGACCGCGGCGAGCCCCTCCGCGCCGCGAGCCACGAGCGTCACGCCGTGTCCGCGGCGGGCCAGCCCGTGAGCGAACGCCTGGCCGATCCCGGACGAGGCGCCGGTGACGAGCGCGGTCGATGAATCGGACGCGGGCGGCAGCGCCACGCCGGTCAGGATATGCGGCCGGCGCCCGGGACGGCGGCGTCAGGCGGCGCGCCGGAGAGGCTGCTTCGGCTCGGCGGACCTGCGCGCGGGGCGCCTCCTGGCACCGCGGAACTCGGCGAGCGCGCCCGCGATCACGCGGTACGCGTCCGGGTGAACCGCCATGCCGCAGTGGCTCGAGTCGATCTCGACCAGGCGCGCGCCCTCGTCGAGACACGCCCGCCACTGGACGATTCCGTCGCTTCGCGAATAGATCGAGACGTAGCCCACGCCGGGCGGGACTCTGCGCGACAGGTCCTCCCAGAAGGTCCTGCAGCACTCGCCCGACCGGCAGCTGTGCCGGAACAGGCCGCGCACTCGGAGCGTCCCCAGCGTCCCGACCGCGAGCACCTGAGCCCGGACGAGCGGATGGATCGCGAAGGGGTCGAGCTGCGCCGAGCCGAGCGCAACGATGCCGGAGACGAGATCGGGCCGGCGCACGGCCAGCACCTTGGCGAGGTTGCCGCCGCGGCTCTGGCCGATGATCGCGACCTTCTCGCCGCGCCGACCGGCCATGATCTCGAGGCGCTCCTCGAGTCGCTCGAGCACCGCCGCGGAGCAGTCGACGTTCGAGCGCATCCCCGCCTTGCGGGTGCGGTGACCCGTGCGGCGGAGCCAGCGGGTCATGATGCCCAGCGAGTCGTCGCCCGCCAGGAAGCCCGGGATGAGGAGGACGGGTTGTCCGCCCGCGTCGACGACCCCGTGACCCCTGTGGATCGGGTCCCGGAAGAGCGAGGCGGCCTCGATGCCGAGCCTCCCCTCCCGCCAGATGGGCGGGAGCGCGAACAGTGAGCGCGACGTCATCGAACTGGTCCGGACCCTACTTACCCCGCCGGTCCGATCCACACGCGTGCCAGACGGCCGGAGGCACGCATTCCGGGGGCATGGGTTCGTGGCCGATTTGGGGTACGACCGCGTTCCAATCGCCCAAACTTGGCGCGGGGAATACGATCCGCCGCCATGCGGGCGGCGACGATCGTCGACGGCGAGCTGCAGGTCGAAGAGCACCCGAACCCCGCGCCCGGTACGGGTGAGCTGCTCGTGCGGGTCCGGGCGGCAGGCGTGAACGGTGGTGACGTGCATCAAGTGCGGGGCCGCTACCCGGCGCCGCCCGGCTGGCCCCAGGACATCCCCGGCATGGAGCTCGCCGGCGAGGTGGCCGCGCTGGGGCCGGGCGCGCTGCGCTTCTCCGAGGGTGACCGGGTCATGACGATCGTCGGGGGCGGCGGCCAGGCCGAGCTGGCGACCGTCCACGAGCGGTACGCGATGCCGGTGCCCGAGGAGCTCGATTGGCCAGCGGCCGGAGGTTTCGCCGAAGTCTTCATGACCGCCTACGACGCGCTCTTCACGCAGGCGGGGCTCGCGTCGGGGGAGCATCTGCTGGTCCACGGCGGGGCCGGCGGCGTGGGCACGGCAGCCGTCCAGCTGGGGCGCGCGGTCGGCGCGCGGGTGACCGCCACCGTCCGCAGCGAGGATCTGCGCCCCGCGGTCGAGGAGCTCGGCGCGACGGCGATCGCGCCCGAGGGCTTCGAGACGCACGGGCCCTTCGACTTGGTTCTCGAGCTCGTCGGTGCACCAAACCTCGAGGCCAACCTCGGGGCGCTCGCGACCGGCGGCCGGATCGTGGTGATCGGGATCGGAGCGGGGGCGAAGGGTGCGCTGAACCTGGGAGTGCTGATGGGCCTGCGGGGCCGGATACAGGGGTCGACGCTGCGCGCGCGTCCGCTCGAGGAGAAGGCAATGGTGGCGCGCGCGGTCGAGCGCCACGTCCTGCCGCTGGTGGAGAGCGGAGCCGTGAAGGTGCCGGTCTGCGACACCTTTCCGCTCGACGAGGTCGCCGCCGCGTACGAGCGCTTCCAGGCCGGCGGGAAGCTCGGCAAGGTCGTGCTCCTCCTGGGCGGGTAATCGGGTAAAACCCTCTTGTGGGGAGGCTGATGGCGGACTCCTCGGTCCTGACCGGGCGCCGCGAGGAACGCAAGGCTCACAACCGGGCGAAGCTGCTTGCGGCCGCGCGCCGGGTCTTCTCCGAGAAGGGGCTGGGGGAGGCGACGGCGCGCGACATCGTGCGCGGCACCGACCTCGCCACCGGCACCTTCTACAACTACTTCGACGACAAGGAGGACGCGTTTCGCGCGCTCCTCGGCGAGCTGTCGGATCGGGCCCGCAGGGCGGTTCGTGCCCAGCGGCGCCGGGAGGGCACTTCGCTCGAGGAGCGGGTGTACGGCGCCTACCGCGCGTACTTCGACTTCGCCGTGGAGGACCGCGAGCTGTTCGCCGTCTTCCGCCGCAACGCGGGCGTGATCGCGATGATGCCCGAGGAGGGCCTGTTCGAGACGGGGATCGAGGAGCTGTTCGACGACCTCGCCCAGTGGGCGCGGGCGGGCGATCTGCCCGACGTCGACCTCGATTATCTCGCGACCGCGATGGTCGGCACCGGGTTCCAGCTGGCCACGCACCTCGTCGATCGCGACCCACCCGACCCAGAGGCGGCGGCGCAGTTCTGCACGCGCCTGATCCTCGGCGGGATCGGCGCGCTCGCCGCCGAGCGATAGCGGGCGCGGAGCACGTCGTGAGCCGCACGACGGCCGCCGAGATCGTCTTTCGCGAGGCGACCAAGACCTACCCGGGCCAGTCGTCGCCGGCGGTGGACCGGCTCTCGTTGCGGGTCGCCGCGGGCGAGATCTGCATGCTCGTGGGGCCGTCGGGCGGCGGCAAGACCACCGCGCTCAAGATGATCAACCGCCTGATCGACTTCGAGGGCGGCGACATCGAGATCGACGGGCGAAGCGTCCGCTCGCTCGACGTGACCGAGCTGCGCCGCGGGATCGGCTACGTGATCCAGCAGATCGGGCTCTTTCCGCACATGACGGTGGCCGGCAACATCGCCACGGTCCCCCGGCTGCTGGGCTGGGAGAAGCAGCGGATCCGGGAACGGGGGCGGGAGCTGATCGCGCTTGTGGGACTCGATCCGGACCGCGACGCCGGCCGCTACCCCGCGGAGCTCTCCGGCGGCCAGCGACAGCGCATCGGGCTCGCGCGCGCGCTGGCGGCGGACCCCCCGCTGATGCTGATGGACGAGCCCTTCGGCGCGCTCGACCCCATCACGCGTGACCGCCTGCAGCAGGAGTTCCTCGCGCTGCAGGCGCGGATCCAGAAGACGGTCGTCTTCGTGACCCACGACATCGACGAGGCCATCAAGATGGGCGACCGCATCGCGATCCTGCGGGGGGGCGGGGTGCTCGCGCAGTACGACACCCCGGATCGCATCCTCGCCCAGCCGGTCGACGACTTCGTGGCGCAGTTCGTGGGGGCGGACCGCGGACTCAAGCGACTCGCGCTTCGCCGGCTTCGCGACATCCGCCCGATCCCCGCACCCGCCGCCCGGCTCGGGGACAACGCGCAGGCGGCGAAGGCGAAGGTCCGCCGGGCCGGCTTCGAGCGCCTCGTGCTGATCGACGAGGAGGGGCGCCCGACCGCGCTCCTCCCGGTCGAGCGGCTGGCGTCCGAGCGCGTATCCGAGGAGGGCGCCGAGCCCCTGGGCGCCGTGGGCACCCCCGACATGCCCCTTCGCGACGCGCTGTCGGTGATGCTGTCCCAGACCGGAAGCCACCTCGTCGTCGTGGACGGCGCGGGCCGCCTCGCCGGCCTCGTGTCCGCGGACCTGATCAGCCAGGAGCTCGCCTCCGAGGCTTTGGACATGGGGGACGAGCCGACGTCGGCCGCACCGGAGCGCGTCGCTTGACGGCCGCGCTCGGCACGAAGGTCGCCGCCGCGGCGCCCGTGATCCCGAACTTCGGAGGCGGCGGAACCTGCGTACGCCAGAACAAGCTGTTCTGCTGGGATTGGTTCAGCGCCCACTGGGGCGACACCTTCCAGCCTGCGCTGCTCGACCACATCAAGCTCACGCTGATCGCCGTGGGGATCGGCTTCGCGATCTCGTTCGTGGCCGCGCTCGTGGCCTACCGCTTCGCCCGCTTCGAGACGCCGTTCTCGGTCTTCTCGGGGATCCTCTACACGATTCCGAGCGCCGCGCTCTTCCAGCTGCTGGTCCCGGTGACCGGGCTGACAACCACGACCGTCGAGATCGCGCTGGTGTCGTACACGCTGCTGATCCTGTTCCGCAACATCGTGGTCGGGCTGCGCGGAGTCCCCGAGGACGTGCGCGAGGCCGCGCGCGGGATGGGGCTCACGCGGCGGCAGACCCTTCTCCGGGTCGAGCTGCCGCTGGCCGTGCCGGCGATCCTCGCCGGGGTTCAGGTGGCGACGGTCACTGTGATCAGCCTCGCCACGATCGCCGCCTTCATCGTCGACCAGGGCCTGGGTAGCCCGATCTTCAAGGCGATCCCGACGACGTTCAACACCGAGTTCATCGCCGCCGGCGCCCTCACAACCGGCCTCGCGCTGGCGGCGTACCTGCTCATCGCGGTGGCGCAGCGGCTCCTGACTCCCTGGGCCAGGAGGGCGAGGCCGGCGTGAACGACTTCACCGACGCCTTCAAGTTCATGGGCGACAACACCGACCTGCTCTTCAGCAAGACCGGCGAGCAGCTCCAGCTCTGCGGTGCGGCGATCGGGATCTCCCTCCTGATCGCCATCCCGCTCGGCCTCTGGCTCGGGCACATCCACCGCGGCGCGTGGCTGGCGATCAACGTGTCCAACGTCGGCCGGGCTCTGCCGAGCCTCGCCGTGATCGCGATCGGCCTGGGCATCCTGGGCCTCGGCTTCGTGAACGTGATGGTCGCGCTGATCGTGCTCGCCGTGCCGCCCATCCTCACGAACGCGTACGTGGCGATCGACGGCGTGGAGGGCGACGCCGTGGAGGCCGCCCGCGGGATGGGCATGAACCCGCTCCAGGTGCTGCTGCGAGTGGAGCTGCCGCTCGCGCTGCCGCTGCTCTTCGCTGGCATCCGCACCGCCGCGGTCTACGTGGTCGCGACGGGGACGCTGGCGGCTGAGGCCGGCGGCGGCGGCCTCGGGGAGATCATCTTCAACCAGGCGAGCTACCGGCTCGCGGGCGTGCTGGCCGCGGCCATGTGGGTAACGGCCCTCGCCCTGTTGGTGGAGGGGGCGCTGGCGCTCGTCCAGCGGCTGGTCACGCCGGCCGGCCTGCGGCGTCGGGCGCCGGCGGTCGGACCAGTCGTCGAAACTGCAGGAACCACGACATGAAGGGGAGGAACACCATGC
>Ga0209577_10004881_pt1 | contig 12557 bp, 12 predicted proteins | sample GraSoiAngelo_109_FD_185874 | JGI IMG/M metagenome (GOLD analysis project Ga0209577, IMG submission 185874) | Grasslands soil microbial communities from the Angelo Coastal Reserve, California, USA - 14_0903_12_20cm (SPAdes) (version 2) | ecosystem: Environmental > Terrestrial > Soil > Grasslands... | reverse complement strand
TGTCTTCCCGGATGGCTTGGCGGAATTATCAAGTCCTTGGGCGCGTAGGGAAAGCGGCCGTTGCGATTGCGAACACGTCAAAACAGATAAAGCTGAGGAGGGAGAGCGAAGATTAGAGCCTAGAGCCAACTCTTCATCTTCCAACCGTCGCGGCCATTTTCTTCACCATGGCCAGCACCAACTTGCGGTCGCTGTCGTTGAGGCTGCCGGCGTAGCGGCGGATTTGAGTGAGGAAGCGAACTTCGTCGTCGGAGAGTTGCGGCAGGCCTTTCTGGCCATTGGTGTGGCCTGACTCGGAAAAGAACTGGGAAAGCGGCAGTTCCATGGCCCCGGCAATCTTGGCCAGAGTATCGAGTGAGGGAATGGTATGGCCATTTTCAACACGCGAGAGATAGCAGCGGAGCAGGCCGGTGCGCTTTTCAATGTCGCCCTGGGACATTCCCTTCTGCAGGCGGTAATTTCTAATGGTTTCGCCGATATTCATACTGGAGCGCTGCTCATGGGTAAAAGTGTTCACTTGGGGTTTCGCAGGATGGGTGCATAGTAACCAGAGTAGTACCTTCTGGCAAGCAGAATTTGCTTGGCATGAAAACCGTTCCGCAGGGAGTGCTTGCAGAAAGGGAGAGGACAATTTCCACAGCAGCCGTTGACGCTTATTTCTTCAAGCTTGCGGCCAGGAAATCCACGGTGCGCTTCCAGGCGTCAGCCGCGTCCTGGGGGCGATATCCTTCCTTGTTGTTGGGATTCTCAAAGGCGTGGCCGGCGTCGGGGTAGATGACGATTTCCACCTTCTTGCCCAGTTGTTTCAGCGTCTGCTCGAACTTTTTTGCGTCTTCTACGGGAATGCCACGATCCTTCCCGCCGAAAATTCCGAGAATCGCAGCATTAATCTTCTTCAACTGCTCGGGATCCGTGGCGACATGGCCGTAATGGATGACCGCAGCAGCCAATGTGGGTTCCTGGAGCGTGACATTGAGGGCGTAGCCTCCGCCCATGCACCAGCCGATTGAAGCAATACGGTCTTTCTTCACGTTGGGCTGGGATTGAAGGAATTCAAAAGCGGCGTGCAGGTCGCGGGCGGCGCGGTCTTCGGGAACGCCGCGCATCAGTTCGTGCGCGAGGTCGGGTGTAGTCGCTACCTTGCCACGATACAGATCAACCGCCAGCGCCATGTAACCCTGATCGGCAAGCTTGGACGCCTGCTCTTTGACCCAGTCGTTAAGGCCCCAATATTCGTGGATCACGATAATCGCCGGGAACGGAGCTTTGCCGGAAGGCGTGTAGAGAATGCCTTGGACGGTCTCATCGCCACTCTTATAGGACACAGTTTTGCTCTCGGCGGCGACAGCTGACGTGGCGAACAGAAGACAGAGCGTTAGCAGCAGAATAGTTTTCATGGGATCTGGCAAGTAGTGAGCCAGCGCCTTTCCAGCCGCGGAGCGGCTCGCTTGTTTCGAAGATTTGGCTTACAAATCGAGTTCCATGTACAGGGCTCCCTCAATGGGATTCAGGCGGTAGGGAGCAATCTCGCGAAATCCCAATCGGCGGTACATCGCGACGGCGTCTCTCATGATCGGCTCAACCGTGTCGAGCCGCATATGTTTGTAGCCCATCGCGCGGGCTTCGCTGATCACAGCCTCCGCCAATTTGCGGCCTAGCCCTTGGCCGCGATATGTCGGTCGTAGATAGAGGCGCTTCATTTCGCAAACTGCTGGTTCCAGACAGTGCAACGCTACACAGCCGGCTGGCTGGCCGTTGTCTTCGGCGAGCAGCAAACGCCCTTGGGGTGGAGCATAGTCACCGGGCAGTTCAGCCAGTTCCGTATCAAAGCTTTGGAAACACAGACTGAAACCGAGCGACTTGGCGTATTCCAGAAACAGCTCGCGGGCTTGCGCGATCTGCTCCGCCGACTTCGCTTCCACAATCGTCATGGCGGGCACTGCTTCGGTCACCCCATCAGCATGCCTCCATTTACATTCAAGACATGGCCAGTGATATAGGAGGACTCCTCGGAGGCAAGAAAAGCCACCGCATGCGCAACATCTTGTGGAGTACCTACTCGACCCAGCGGGATCAACTTCACCGCATTCTGTTTGAGATCATCGGCGAGCCCGGAGGTCATAGCCGTATCGATGAAACCGGGAGCCACCGCGTTGCAGGTAATATTTCGGGAAGCCAGCTCGCGGGCGACCGCCATCGTCAGACCTATAAGACCCGCCTTGGAGGAAGCATAGTTGGCCTGGCCCGCTTGTCCCATCTGACCAAAAATACTGGTTACGTTTACGATGCGTCCCCAGCGCTGTTTGAGCATGGGTCCAATTACCTGCTGAATGCAGAGGTACGCGGAAGTCAGGTTGGTGTTGAGCACAGCATCCCAATCGGCGCGCTTCATGCGCATGAGCAGTTGATCGCGCGTGATACCCGCGTTGTTAACCAGGATATCGATTTTGCTAAAGTGAGCGATCGCGGCCTTGAATGCGGACTTGATCTGCGCCTCGTCAGTGACATCCAAAGAAAAAGCGGCAGCCTTGCCGCCCGATGCGGTGATCTGCTGCACTAACTGGTCTAGTTTTTCTTGATTGCGCGCTGCCAGGGCGACCGCGGCGCCGTGATTCGCGAGTTCCAGGGCGCACGCCTGGCCGATGCCCTGCGACGCTCCGGTTACGAACGCAACACGTCCGGAAAGGCTCATCAAAATGCTCCCTGGGACGGAAGCGGAATTATAACTGCCGGAGTCTAATGCGCGGCCGCCGAGTCGGCTGCCTGAACTTCTGCCCGGAAAAGATAATGCAGCAACGGAGGCGCAAGAAGAGTAGTAATGCCGGTCATCACAACAATAATGGCATAGGTCGGTTGAGACACAATTTTCGAGTTGAGGCCTACCAGGGCCACAATCAGCGCGACCTCGCCGCGCGGCATCATGCCTACGCCGACGCTGAAGACGGTGTGCCATCCCTGGTTAATAAGCGGCAGACCGCAGCCAATCACTTTGGAGATGATGGCCAGCACGGAAATGATCGCCGCAGCAGCGAGAACGTTTCCAGTCAGGAGGCTGATGTCGAGGCGCGCTCCTACAGAGAAAAAGAAATAGGGAGCGAGAAATTGGGTAATCCCTTCCACCCGGGGCAGCAGATCCCATTCGGGCGAATAGTCGGCAAACATCAGGCCGGCGAAGAATGCTCCGATGATCGCAGCCATACCGATCTTCACTGACAGCCAGGACAGAAACAGGCAGAGCAGGAGAGCGATAATCAGAGGTGCATCGCGGGTCGAAAGGTGCTCCACCCCGGGGTGGAGACGGCGCACAATATGGGGCGCGATGAAAATCATGAAGAGGGCGAAAGTGAAGGCTTCCGCGATAACTACGCCCAGGTGTAGCCACTGAATACCGCCCTGAGAGCTGAACTCGGCTACCACTGCCAGCAAAAGCATTCCAAGAATGTCATCGAAAACCGCAGCTCCCATTATGATTCTGGCGTTGCGTGACTGCAGCACGCCCAGATCTGCCAGCACACGGGCGGTGATGCCGACGCTGGTGGCCACCATGGCTGCCCCCACGAAAACGGATTCCGTGGCGCCATTCCCGCGCAGTTCCATATAAGCGAAGCCGAGCACGAAGGGCACAATCACGCCGGCCACCGCGACCATTAAGGATTTTCGTCCCACTCCGATCAAGTCTTTGGGGCTGGTCTCCAAGCCGGCGCTGAATAATACGAAGATGGCACCGATCTCGGCGATGGATTCGATCGATTCACTTGGCTGAATGACTTTTAGAGCATACGGTCCCAGCAATATACCGGCGCCAATTTCCCCCAGTACCGCAGGTAAGCGGAGGCGCTCGAACAACTCTCCGATGATCTTGGCAGCAACGAAGATCGCGAAAAGTTCCAGCAGCAACTGCTCTGGACCTGTAGACATGACCGTTAAAGAGAATAGTAACGATCCTGTTCAGGTGCAAGTTGATGGATGAGGAAAAACCTTATGTCCTTGGACTTCAGCGCCGCATTAACCCCAACCCGGCACTCACACCAGCCGCGCTGTTCAAGTGGCGCCCGGCACCAGCCGCAAAGCGGCGGAAGAGGATAGCCCCGGACGTAAGCCCGGGGTAGGCTACCTTCCCGACCGAGTCCCGAAGGGACACCGCAAGCAGCCCGGCACGTAAGTGCCGGCCGCGTTCCACTGCATTTTCTACAGAGCAGGAAGCGCACCAGAAGAGCCGTTTATTCAACTCGGCGAAGTGGCCAGATCAACACCTCCAGATACCGTGCGAAGTGCAGAATGGGAGCTGTTTGGGGCAAGGTGATTCCCGCGGATTCGGCCATTGTATTCGTTGTGATTTCCGCTTCCGCATCCTGCAAAGGCCAGGGGATGTGATGGATCTCGGCACGGTAAACGTGGTTGCGCGACACGCTGTAGAGGCAATAACGTTCGGTAAGCCAATGCGCAAGACTCCCAGGCTGCCTGAGTTCGACCTCACGCACGGGATGATAGCGCCCTCGGAATTCGGAGTTTCCTTTGCGCCGTCGCGAACTGTACGCAACTTCATCCTCACGCATCTCTACACGCATTTCGGCTTTGAAATATGGCAAGGCGTACAGCCAGCGAGCGGCCAGGACGGCGAGCGAATTCGCAGCATCGAGGCTGAAGAAATAAACTCCAGGCTTATCGGCGAAAGAGACATATGTGCGCACGTTCAGTTCAGGAAAGCGGGAGAGCCCGGGCAGCGGCGGCAGGCCACGGGCGTGAATGTCGCTCATGTGGAATGGGGTTACCGCAAGCCAGCACTCGCCCTCGTAGGTGTGAAGTTCCAGGTTGCTCGGAACCAGCGGACGAAGCACACTCACCGGAACAGGCCAGTGCGCGAACAGCAAATCATGCCAGGTCTGTGCCATAACCCAAGGTCCGGCAGGCAGAGGCCACGGCCGATGAGAGGTGAACGCGAGTGCGGGGTGCACGGCAGAGGATTGTAATGGAATCCCATCCGGAGACAGCCCCAATTCGCAGACATCCGCTTATCGCGAACCGTCTCCATGGCGAAGCTGGACTAGGGTGCTGCGGGAACTTCGTGTGCCGACTGGACATTGACCAGCGTGGGTTGATAATCGCGTTGGTCTATGTCCACAATCGTCCGCCCTACCAGCCGGGCCGTGGCTTCGGAGTGAATGTGTACCGGGAAAGTGAAAGAACCGAAATCGGCATACTGCTGCACAAATTCGATCTTCTTGATGAAGAAGGACGGCGATTTAACAATGCTGCCGGTTGCGTAGAGCAGGCTGCCGGTGTAGGCGTCCAGATAAATTCGGCCTCTGAAAAGTCCTACACGCTTCTTGCGCGGTTTCACCTGGTAGACGTGCATCATGCGGCCTTCGATCATCGGCGTCGCTTTGTAGGAAAATTTATAGTTGGCGCTGCTGATGGCGGTGAGCGCAGGATCGTCTTTCTGCACGTGATCAACCTCCGACTGCAATAGCCGAATGATCACGTTGCTCTTTACAAAACCGTCGCCGGTATACTGCACGGGTTTGAACTCAAGTGTGCGCGGAGCAGCGTAGCGGCGCTGGAGTTCGAATTCTCCCCGCTGTGCGCTTTCCGGGAGCTCGGCTCGTACCACCGTCCTTGCCGAGTAAGAAGCCAACTCCGCGGCCTGACGCACCGCCCGCTGTTCATACGTATGAAGCGCCAGTTCCGGAGACATGCGTGGCAGAATCAAGGGTGGCGCCAGCGCCGGCGCTGTGCGGCGCGCAGGAACTAGGATATCCGGCACCATGCCGTAGCCGTTCCCGGCCGCCTCGAACAGCGGGCCATCCCCCGCGCCTGATAGGGATGTAGCCGGCCACATTTGCGCAGCCCCTACTTCTGTCAGGCACAGCAGGAAAGCTAGAAGTGCTGTGACAAAAATACTTCGCATGAAATTAAGAGTTCCTCACCTTATAAATGATTCGCCAGACGGAGAAAAGGTCCAAAAGTAACGAGGTGCCTGGCAAGTGATGGTTGACTCTTGCGGCAATCTGTGGAATTCGTTGCCGCAACCGGAGTTCCTGCAAGGATTTGGGATTAATCACCTTGGTATTGCGAGACGCGGCCCCTCGGTGTTTGCGCCGTGTCCATTCCGCAGTTAAGATTCAGAACTCCCATGCCTGACGTCACGAGCACGCCCCAGTCCGCTGGTGCCAACGGTGCCCCTTCGGAAGCGCCATCGGTTGAAGTGTATGCCGTGTATGGCGCTGAGCCGGAGATACAGGCCTACGCGATGGCCAAGTATTCGCGCTCCGCACTCTCCATGAAGGAGTCGCTGAAGGAAATCAATCAGCAGAAGGCGGAGAAGTTTCTCAACACATTCTATTTTCAGTACGGTCATCGCTCGATCGCCGATCTGGCGCATATTGCTCTCGCGATCGAAAAATTATCTATCCTCGCGGCCATTGCGGTTGCCGACGAGCAGCGCTGGGATGGGCAGGAACGCTCCACCCGCTACCAGGACTTCAAGAAGAGCGGCTACTACACGCCGGATTTCGGAAACGATCAGCAGGCGAAGCTTTATCGCGAAACGATCGAGAGCCTTTTCGCCGATTACGAATCGCTCTCCGAGAGCACCTTCCGTTACCTCGCAGACCTGACGCCGAAGCCCGGAGATATGAAACAGGAGGCCTACGAGCGAACCCTCCGCGCGCGGGCGTTCGACATTTCTCGCTACCTTCTGCCGCTGGGTACGAATACTTCGCTCGGCGAAATTGTCAACGCACGCACGCTCGAGTCACAGGTCTCCCACCTCCTTTCGCATACTCACAAGGAAGTCCGCATGCTTAGCGATTTGCTGAAGCGGGCCGCTACATCACCCGCCTACAACGTCAATCAGGATTCGCTGCGCGAGTTGGTGGAGCAAATTCGGGCGGTGTCCCCGGAGCTGGCACTACGAGCAGAGCAGGAACTTTTGCACGAAGTCCGGGTGGCGCCCACCCTGGTGAAATACGCGGATCCGAATTCATATGAGATCCAGACGCGCCGCGAACTTCGTCAGGCAGCCGCGGAGTTGATGGGCCGCTCGCCCATCGCACCGGCGAAACTGGTTGACCTGCTTGATGACGAACCGCTGGAAGTGGAGTTAGCAGCCACGCTGCTTTACGAGAATTGTCACTATGCCTACCGGCAAGTGCGGCAGGCCGTGCAGGCGGCAGGCGAAAAAGTGCGGCGCGAGATCATCGACATAGGCCAGCGGCATCGCGGCAAGCACGACGAAATGCTGCGTCCATTCTGCGCCGGACAGCAGTTCCGGTTCGACATCCTCATGGATATTGGTGGCTTCCGCGATATGCACCGCCACCGCCGCTGCATACAGATTGGCCAGGGCTTTACCACCAGGCAAGGCTTTGACACGCCCGAGGAGCTAGTCTTCGCTGGTGAAGGAGCCCGCTACGAGGCGGCCATGAAGCGCGCCTCTGATACAGCGGCAAACCTGAGTAAGCTGCTGCTCGAGCGCAACAGCAATTTGCTCGAGAAGGACGAACGGGACTGGCTTTCGCGCGCGGAGAAGGGTTCCGGCGCGCTGGCAAGTCCTGCGCAATATGTGATTCCGCTGGCATTCCGCAAGCGCACCCTGTTCAAGATGGATTTTGCCGAGGTAGTCTACATTTCCGAACTGCGAACCACTCCGGCGGGCCATATCTCGTATCGTAAAGTCGCCTATGCCATGTATGAGGCTGTGATCCGAAGGCATCCCGCCCTGGCGAAGTATTTCCGGGTGCAGGACATTCGCGAGCCGGTGGATTTGCTGAAACGATGAGCAGTCGAGAGCACCGGCGTGCCAACCTAAACAGCGTCAGTCAGGAGTGATTATACGGCGATAGAACTTGCGAACGGGCTGCGCCACTTTTGCCGCCGCCTCAGTCGGTGGCGCTTAACCAAAGCAGCCCGGAGGGCACAATTCATTAGCCCAGCGCGTAAGCGCTGGGTAAGGGTGTGAGAGTCGTTGAGCCCCGGAGGGGCTGCACTCATCCAAAAACTCTATTTCGGTCAAAAGAAATTCCCGCATTCCTCAGGAGATCCAGAAACTCTTCCTCGAAGTCACGCTTTCTGTGATGTTCACGTTGATGGCGAATGTAGCTCTGCACTGCCGTGACGCGAGAAGGACTCACGCTGAACGCGCCGTACCCTTCCTGCCATGCGAACCGCTCCCCAGTTTCGTTGAGCCACCGTGAGGAGTTTGCCTTCAGATCGCACATAATCTTTGAGAGGTTGCGAGTTGGGGGAACCGAAATCAGAACGTGAACGTGGTCTGCGATGCCACCGATGGCCAGAATCGGGATGCCCTGGTTGTGTGCGGTGCCGTACAAGTAAGCCCAGAGGTTCTCTTGCCGGGCAGCGGGTATTGTTTTCTCGCGATTCTTCGTGCTGAAAACGCAATGGACGAGGTTGGTTGAAAATGTATGGGCCATAAGTGTCGCCCCTTAGGGGGCTGGAATGCCGCCCCTTCGGGGCTCCGTCTTGAGTCCCAACGCCTCCCAGCGCTTACGCGCTGGGCTAATGAATTGTGCCCTTCGGGCTTGCACGGATGCGCTCCTTAGTGCTTGTTCGCTGCCTAATTTCGTTTGTTGCCAAATATCCGTTTGTTGTCCAGTGCTTATCCTAGAGGTCGGCTTTGGATTGCGTGGTGATTGCTGTCATTCGCGGAATGTTAATTATGGCGATTCGGCCAGTGGAAAGTATTTCGCTTTTTATTCGCCGCGATTGCTATACTTTCCACAGCTTTGTGATGACCGACACTACGACCTTCCAGCCGATGGGTGTACGCTACGAGGGTTCTCATAAATCAACACAGCGAGGAACAGCCATTATGGCCGACGAACGTACTAAAGCGCTTGATCTGGCGCTTTCGCAGATCGAAAAGCAGTTTGGCAAGGGTTCCATCATGCGGCTGGGGTCGAAGGAAGCCATCGTCCCCATTGCGGTAATTTCCACCGGCGCTATTTCCTTTGACGCGGCGCTGGGCGTGGGTGGGGTACCACGAGGGCGCGTGGTCGAAATTTTCGGGCCGGAATCTTCGGGCAAGACTACGATTGCGCTGCAGGTGATTGCGCAGGCGCAAGCGCAAGGTGGGATGGCAGCGTTTGTGGATGCCGAGCACGCCCTCGATCCGGCCTACGCCAAGAAGCTTGGCGTGGACGTGGATAATCTGCTGGTCTCGCAACCGGATTATGGCGAGCAGGCCTTGGAAATCGCCGAGGCGCTGGTGCGCTCAGGCGCGATCGACGTGCTAGTCGTGGACTCAGTGGCGGCTCTCGTCCCCAAGGCTGAACTTGACGGCGAAATGGGTGACAGTCATATGGGCTTGCAGGCCCGGCTCATGTCGCAAGCACTGCGCAAGCTGACTGGCATCGTTTCCAAGTCACGCACCTGCCTGATTTTTATCAACCAGATTCGCGAGAAGATTGGCGTGATGTTCGGCAATCCTGAGACCACCACTGGCGGCCGGGCGCTGAAGTTTTACTCTTCTATGCGTATTGATATTCGCCGCATCGCGGCCATCAAGGAAGGCGAGCAGGTCACCGGATCTCGCACCCGCGTAAAAGTAGTCAAGAACAAGGTTGCGGCGCCTTTCCGCGAGGCGGAATTTGACATTCTCTATGGCGAAGGCATTTCGCGCGAAGGCGATCTCCTTGACCTGGCGGTGAACCACGAGATCCTCGAGAAATCCGGTTCCTGGTTCAGCTACAAGGGCGAGCGGATTGGGCAAGGGCGGGAGAACGCGCGCCAGTTCCTGAAAGATAACAAAGACACGATGGCCAAACTGGAAGCCGAGGTTCGTAAGGAATTAGGCCTCATTCCTGCCACACCGGCCGCGACAACGGCGCCGGCGCCGACCCAAGGCGGCCGGGTCACTACCATGCCCAGCGCGGTTGAGACCGCCGCGAAGGCTACGGCGGCACGCAAATAGTCATTTCGGTGGCCCGGTTCCTTCGCCACTGGTGAGTTCGAACCGGGCCGCCCACCTCCGCAGCCCCAAGGTTTGTTCGGCCGAGAAGGTGACAGCTGCAAACAACAATTGCCATCACATTTCCTGCCGACTAGAATCGTCTGTATTCCAGCCTGCCGGGGTTACCGGTGAGCACAATTGAAAAAGGTCATTGCGATCTATCCCGGTTCGTTTGATCCTCTCACTAACGGGCATTTGGATTTGATTGAGCGGGGCAGCAAGATCTTTGACGAACTGGTGGTGGCCATCCTGCGCAATCCGGAAAAGGACCCGCTGTTCAGCCTGAGCGAGCGCCGGGAAATGATGGAGGCGATGACTGAGCCCTGGAACAATGTGCGGGTGGACACCTTCGAAGGGCTGATGGTGGATTACGCCGTCAAAGCTAAGGCCAGCGCCGTGTTACGGGGCATTCGAGCGATTAGCGATTACGAATACGAGCTGCAGATGGCGCTGATGAACCGCAAACTGGAGCCGGGCCTGGAAACGGTTTTCATGATGCCGGCCGAGCAATTTTCCTATCTCAGTTCGCGCCTGGTGCGCGAGATTGCGCAACTGGGCGGCTCGATCAAGGGATTAGTACCACAAGCAGTGGAGCAGCGACTGCGTGAGAAGCTCGACCCGTCCGTAAAATTTCAGCAGAAAAGCAAATCGAAGGCGAGGAAGAAGCCATGACCACAGCGACGACCGAAGTAGCCCAGGCGATCAGACTCACCGAACGCATCAACCGCATCGCGCCCTCCGCCACCATGGCGGTAGTGGCGGAAGCCGACAAGCTGCGCAGTCAAGGCATAGATGTCGTGGATTTCGGCGCGGGCGAGCCTCATTTCGCGACGCCGCAGCACATCAAAGAGGCAGCCATTGCCGCGATTCAGGGCAACTTTACCAAGTACACGGCTGTGCCCGGCACGGCCGAATTGCGCGATGCCATAGTGCATCGGCATGCGGTCGACTTTGACTCCGACTACCGCCGCGAAGAGGCGATCGCCTCCACAGGTGGCAAGCACGCGCTGTTTAACGCGATTCAGGTTTTGGTCGACCACGGAGACGAGGTTATCCTCCCCGTTCCCTACTGGGTATCTTTCAAAGACATCGTGGCCTATGCGGGCGGAACCTGCGTTCTGCTGCATGCCGACGAAGATAAAGGCTTCGCCGTAACCGCTGAGATGGTGGCGCGGCTGATTACACCCCGGACGAAGCTGATCATTTTGAATTCGCCATCCAACCCGTCGGGCGCAGTCATGAGTTCCGCGGATATGACCGAGGTAGTGCGCCTGGCTGCTCAACGCGGAATTTGGGTGATTTCCGATGAGTGCTACGTCTACCTCAACTACGCAGGCAAGCGCTTTTCGGTAGGTTCCTTGCGCGAGTTTCGCGAGCGCATGGTCATCGTAGGCTCCCTATCAAAAACGTATGCCATGACGGGATGGCGGCTGGGATATGCGCTAGCACCGGCGACGGTGACCAGCGCCATGTCTAAACTGCAGAGCCAATCCACCTCGAACCCGACTTCCATTGTCCAGAAAGCGGCGGTGGCGGCGCTGAAGGGGCCGCAGCAGTGCGTGGAAGAGATGCGGCAGGAGTACATCAAGCTTCGCGATCACGTGGTTCATGGCCTGCGCGCCATCCCGGGGATCAAATGCACCATGCCGGAAGGCGCCTTCTATGCCTATCCCAATGTGTCTGGGTTCTTTGGGCGAAGCGTGAAATCGGCTGCCGAGGTTGCGGGCAGGCTGCTGCGGGAGGCTCACGTGGCCACCGTCCCCGGCGAAGGCTTCGGCACAGCCGAGCATATTCGGGTTTCTTATGCGACCTCTATCGCGGAGCTCGATCGAGGCTTGGAGCGCATGCGGAAGTTTTTTGCCGGCTTGTGATCGGCAGAAACTCTGATGTGTGGACAAGCAGCCATCTGCATGGGTTACGCTTCTAACCCTTTTGCTGCCCGGTGTTGCTTCACAACCTTGACCGGGTAGCCTTTTAGTCCCTGACGGAATGACTGAACTCTATCCACTGCTAATGACGCCCGTGTTCGACCCGCGGCCATGGGGTACCTTCGACCTTGCCCCGGTTTACCCAAACCAGAAGTTTTCGGAAAAGATCGGGGAAGCATGGCTCACGGGTGATCATTGCAAAGTTGCTAATGGTCCTCTTGCCGGCAAATCGCTGTCTGAATTGAGCCAACACTACGGCCGCGAGTTGGTGGGCGAGGCGGCGCAAGACTCGAGCCGGTTTCCCCTGCTGCTGAAATTCCTTTTCCCGCACGAGAAACTTTCCGTGCAGGTCCATCCTGATGATGAGCAGGCGAGGCGCGTCGGGCAGCCTTGGGGAAAGACCGAGTGCTGGTACGTCGCGGACGCCAAGCCGGGCGCGCAAGTCGCCCTTGGACTGAAACCAGGAGTTACGCGTGTCCAGTTCGAGCAGGCGGTTGCCGAAAATCGGGCTGAGGAACTGCTGAACTGGGTGGATATTCATGCCGGCGACATGATCTATGTTGCTGGCGGCACAGTTCACACGCTGGGACCGGGATCCATTCTGGTCGAAACGCAGCAGCAGTCCGACACTACCTATCGGCTCTACGATTATGGCAGGC
>Ga0209577_10004878_pt1 | contig 12562 bp, 10 predicted proteins | sample GraSoiAngelo_109_FD_185874 | JGI IMG/M metagenome (GOLD analysis project Ga0209577, IMG submission 185874) | Grasslands soil microbial communities from the Angelo Coastal Reserve, California, USA - 14_0903_12_20cm (SPAdes) (version 2) | ecosystem: Environmental > Terrestrial > Soil > Grasslands... | reverse complement strand
ACACAAGTTAAATTGGTACACCTGATGCAACATCTGGCAAACCATTCCACTTATCATCGAGGTCAAGTCGCACTGATGATGCGGCAGCTCGGGGCCAAGCCTGTGGCCACGGAGTTCCATGTGTTTCTGGTGGAAGGGCGGCGCGAGACTGCAGCTGCACATTAAACCTCATGGAGCGATTCCACGATTCGTAGCGAAGTTTGTTATCAGCACGCCCCGGTCGGATTGTCGGCAATCCCGAATCAATCTGATCTCAGCTAGGGGTTTGTATTGAAGGTCGGCTTGGCTCGTGGAATTCGAGCAAGGCGGACATGGGATTTGTCCGACACTTGGGCGTTCAAGCGAAACTTCCTATTAGGTTCTTCTAGTTTCCTGGTGTGTACGCGTTTGGACAAATGCAGCTTTCCGTGCTCTAGCATCGCGACGGGTTTAATGCGCTGCGGCGCCGAGTATGTCGTCGCTACCCTTCGCGCTAACAGCGTCTCTGGCACGTTCTCGGTGATCAATAATCTGCAAGTTCGTGAAACCGTAGGGTGTCGACAGATGCCGACTGCCTCACAACCTGTAGCGTTAGATGGAAGCGGATCCTCGCGATTCTCTGTGGGCAGCTCTTGCAAATCACTCCAACTTTATAAGCGATCGCCTTCTTCAGGTAATCCTTCTTGCATTTAGTGAGGTCCTGATCCAACTGACGCTGCGGGCAGACCGGCAGCCTTAAGAACGGATTCTCGAGCCTGGGATGCTTGGACACTCGCCGCAGGGTTAACGCTCTGCACTTCGGAAAGAGATTCCGCCACCGATTTCACAAGTGTGAAGTCCTTATTGGCGGCAGCTGCTTTTCCCAGCTCTTCAAGTCCTGCAATGCTGGCATCGGGATGTTCCCGTGCAGCTTGGGCCAGCGTTTTCGCCGTCGCCTGAGAAGCGTCCTGAATGTTCTTCTTCACCTCGGCGTCGTGAATGTCAGGCAATTTCTGAATTGCTTGTGACGTCGTTTGCACAATTGTGGATATTGCCTGCCTCACACCCGCCGTGTTGTTGCTCTTGAGTGTCTGCTGGAGCGTATCTACTTGCTTCTCCGCACTCCGAGCGTCGCTGGCGCCAATTGCGGCATTGACAGTTTGCTTGCCCGCCTCGATTACCGGATTCCAACAAACACCGCAAATCAACGCGAAGGCGAGAGTATGTCGCAATTCTTTGTCTGATGTGTCGGAGTTCGCAATCAGATACACGCCCAAGAACCCAGCAACTGCCCCGAACAGGAGCGAAGCTGGCACGGCCGCATACCAACGCAAATTGAAGGGGTGAATACCGACAACTCTCTGGCTTGTCCAATAGACCAATCCGCCAACTGCCCCGCAAAGAACAACGAACAAAACCGGATGGGCTCGCGATGTTACACGTGCTCGTTCGGCTGCTGCTTCCGCCATAAGAGGACTCCAGGTCGATGTTTTTGGTGCAAAAGCATAACGGGAAATCCACTGCCGTCAACGTGTCTTCTGTCCCGTTGTCCCGTCCCTCCCGTTACGAAAGCAGTATGACTTCCCCCGAATTCGTACCGGATGAGGCCACTCGCAGATTCCCAATACCAAATGCATAAGTTATGCGCCGGGCCGGTCAATACCCAGTACTTCCTGGAATACTGGTCCTTGCAGAAAATGCTGTTAATTAAAGTCGTGGTCCAACGTCCTCCGAGCGAAGCCGTGTACCTCTTATTTCTCTCCCGGGAAGCAGTGCGAATTATCGTCAAGTTGATGGAAGACAAGGAGTTGTTTGGGGTGACAGTTCAGATGCGCCCCAGACCGCCTTCTGGAACTACCGATGCTATCTTAAACTTTGCTTTTCCCCTGATTCCCAATGTCGGGGATTCAGAGACGGCATTTACTGGTGTGCTCATGGACAGCGAAACAGTCCGCATGGGACGGGACCGTCTGCTTCGGGTATTCCGCTACCTGGAGGCACTGAACGAGCACCGAAACCCAGTCAAGCGGCATATTGGCGAACAGCCGTGGACTCTCTGGCTGAAGGATTTGCCTGACTATCCCTCGGTCCGCCGGGGGACCCCTGCCGTGGTTGAACCACCCGGTCTTGACGCCCCCGATGATGGGTTGTCGGCCCAGGGACAAGATTCGGATTTCGTCCTCAAAATCGCGCGGCCAAGGCTTACCAGCCCGCCGGCCGTTCCCGCGGCGATCAAGGGGTGGCTGGAGGCCGGTTGGGAAGACCCGTTCAAAGAAGTGGTCCGTCTTGAATCCAAGAAGGAAGCATCGCCGGACGCAGCGGATGTGCGGTTCGCGTCCGACCCCAAACGCGTGGCCGCTTTCGAGCAATGGAAGGAACACCGGGACCAGTGGGCCAAAGACGAGCGGCCGGCCCGAGCCGCCATGGAGATTTTTGAAGACTTCTACGAGCTTTATGGCCGTGTCGAGCGCGAGGCGGAACGGGTTGAGATTGTACTAGGCGACGGCATACTCAGCTGGCGTCGGCCGGAAGGCACCGTGCACCACCCTATCCTTCTGCAACGCCTCCAGCTCAGCTTCAGCCCTTCGGTGCCGGAGTTCACGTTAACGGAAACGGAACATCCGGTGGAACTCTATTCTGCCCTATTCCAGTCGATGTTAGACGTCGACGGACGGGCCATCGGACGCTGCCGTGACGAATTGGAGCAGGAAGGCTACTCGCCACTCGGTGACAGTCTCACCTCCGACTTCCTGAAGCGCCTGGTCGTTCAGCTGTCTCCGCGAGGTGAATTTATTGAGTCGGGCGCCCCGGAGGGAGAAACGGAAAATCCTCGTGTCGGAATACAACCGGTGCTATTTCTTCGCGCTCGGACCCTCGGTTTTGCGGCCGCGATCGAGGCCGTACTGGAAGATCTCCGAAGTCGGGACGACCTGCCTTGGTCACTTCTGAATATCGTGGGCCTCGAACCGCCTTCCACCGAAGAGGAAACCCTTGATCGCTCACCCGACCGGGATAAGGCGGATGCTGATATCCTTCTTTCCAAGCCCGCCAATCCTGAGCAGGTCCGGATCGCGCGACGGACCGAGCACGCGGGCGGAGTGCTGGTCCAGGGACCTCCGGGCACGGGAAAAACGTACACCATAGGAAATCTTATCGGTCACCTGCTTGCTGAAGGCAAGAGCGTGCTGGTCACCAGCCACACTACGAAGGCACTGCGAATGGTACGGAGCCAGATCGTCCCCGAACTGCGCTCGCTGAGTGTGAGTCTGCTGGAGAGCGACCTTGACAGTCACCTGCAACTGGAAAGCGCGGTCAGTAGCATTGCTGACCGTCTCTCCAGAACTGACGCCAAGTCGCTGGAGCTTGAAACAGACAGACTCACACAAGAAAGAAGGGAACTGCTCGCCCAGTCGGCCGAACTCCGGCAACGACTCGCGGATGCGCGGGCCGATGAGTATCGGGACATCGTGATAGGGGGAAAAGCTTGGGCCCCCTCGGAGGCCGCCCGGAAAATCGCACGCGAGTCGGACGTGAATGGCTGGATTCCAGGCCCGGTTCAAGCCGGCGTCGACCTTCCGCTTTCCGGCGGTGACCTGGTGGAACTCTATGCCAGCAATCGTTCCATATCTCCGGATCTCGAAAACGAGTTATCCGGCAATTTGCCATCCGCTAACGAACTGCCGGCTCCGGCCGATTTCGAGGACCTCCTGACTGAAAAAACACGCTTGGAAGAATCAGACCACGAGTTCCGAGCCGACCTTTGGCAGAGCGGCCAGCCGGCATCCGCAAGCGCTCTGGATGCACTCGCACGCACCCTCAAGCAGTCCGTCGGTGTCCTCGCGAGCAGCGAGAGGTGGAAACTCGCCGCACTCTATGCCGGGAAAAATGGTGGCCCCCACCGGGAAACCTGGGAAAAACTGCTGGCGCTCGTCGAGCAGCTGCATTTTGAGGCCGGAAGCAGTCAAGAGCTCTTCATACAGCATGAGATCACGCTCGCCGACGACTCGCGCCTTGAGCAGCACGAGCAGACGGCAACCGAGATCCACGGCCACCTAAGAAGCGGCGGTAACCTCGGTTTCTTCAGCCTCTTGACGCATAAACGCTGGAAGCGGTTCATCCAGACGACGCTGGCCGATGGCGGCCAGCCTAAGCTCCCCGACCATTTTCTGGCGGCGAGTAAGTTCTCGCGGCTCAGACTTCTTCGCCGGAACCTGGCGACGCGTTGGGACCGCCAAATGGTCCCATTGGGAGCAAGCAGGTCGGCTGAAATGGGGCCTGAAATCGAAAAGGGCGCAATCCAGTTTTGCGTCCCGATCCGAGATTGTCTGGCATGGCACGCACAGGTTTGGAGTCCGCTCGAGAGGGAGCTGAAGGGCTTCGGCTTCCTCTGGGATAAATTTCTCTCCGAGCAGCCGGTGGTGGTTGGAGACCATGCCGAGTTGGTGAGATTACACCGAGCTGTACGAGATGCGTTGCCACCTATCCTCGCGGCCCGCTGCGACCATTTAAGATGGGCGGAAATTAATCAGACACTGGCGGATTTGCGCGAACGTCTTGCGATCGCGAGGAAGTCGTTCTTGGATTCGCGTACGATCGCAGGTCTGCGCGAGGCAGTGGACGCGGAGGATTCCAGGGCCTACCGGCGGGCTCACACACGCCTGCTGGAAATGTTCGAACTTCGACGCAAGCAGCAACGTCGGAATCTTTTGCTGGCACAGCTTGAGACCGCTGCGCCCGCTTGGGCCGCGGCAATTCGTGTGCGCAGCGGCCAACACGGGAGCGCTACCGTACCGGGAGATCCTGCACAGGCTTGGATCTGGTGGCAAATCCAAGACGAACTTGACCGCCGGGCCAGCGTGCCCATCGATGAACTGCAGACGTCAATTGAACGATTGACCGCCCAGCTTCAAGCCACGACCATTGACCTCATTGACAATCGGGCTTGGATGTTTCAGGCACGGAGGACGTTTCTTCCTCAAAGGCAAGCACTCATCGGTTGGCTCGACACCATTCGCAAGATCGGCAAGGGCACGGGCATACGCGCTCCGCGTTTGCGGGCGGAGGCGGCCCGTAAGATGACCGAGTGTTGGGGCGCGGTTCCGGTCTGGGTCATGCCCCTCTCCAGGGTGGTCGAGAACTTTGATCCGAGGAAGGCACGCTTTGACGCAGTCATTATTGATGAAGCCAGTCAGAGCGATGTCATGGCTCTGGTAGCGCTTTACCTGGGTCGCAACGTCGTTGTAGTGGGTGACCACGAGCAGGTCAGCCCCTCCGCGGTTGGACAGGAAGCGGCCGTGATTCAGAATCTGATCGACCAGTTCTTGCAAGGAATTCCGAACGCCCATTTGTACGACGGACAAACCTCGGTCTACGATTTGGCCCGTCAGTCCTTCGGCGAAACCATTCGGCTGGTTGAGCACTTCCGCTGTGTCACCGAAATCATTCAGTTCAGCAACCAACTTTCTTACAACGGTGACATTAAGCCCCTGCGCGACGCCAGCGCGGTTCGTCTCCGACCGCATGTCCTTGCCTATCAGGTCGCAGGCTCGACACGGGAAGGAAGGGTCAACCACGAGGAAGCCAAGGCCATTGCTTCTCTCATAATTGCGGCCCTGGAACAAACCGAATACCAGACCAACGAGTTCGGGCGGCCCTCGAGCTTTGGTGTGGTGTCTCTTGTGGGTGAGGAACAAGCCCTGGAAATCGATCGCCTTCTGAGGACTTACCTTGCCCCTGCCTTGTACGAACGGCATCGCCTGCTCTGTGGCACATCCGCACAATTTCAAGGAGACGAGCGAGACGTGGTCTTCCTCTCCGTGGTGGACACCTCAACTGGCGGTGTCCTTCCTTTCCGGGACCAGCAGATGTTCAAGCAGCGGTTCAACGTGGCGGCCAGCCGTGCGCGAGACCAAGTGTGGGTCGTCCACTCCTTAGATCCACAGTCAGACTTGCAACCGGGCGACCTGCGGCGCCGGCTCATCGAGCACGCCCAGGCACCCGAACTGCTGACCGGGATTCTCGAGGATAAAGAAAGACGCGTCCAGTCTACCCTCGAGCGCGAAGTGATGAAGCATCTTGTCCAGGCCGGCTACCGCGTGATTCCGCGGTGGAAGCTAGGGTCAAGGAGCATCGACCTTGTCGTGGAAGGTGATGGCAAACGTTTGGCCATCGAGTGCGATGGCGATCGTGATTTGCCGCTCGAACGACTCCATCAGGATATGGACCGGCAGGCGATGCTTGAACGACTGGGATGGACCTTCGCGCGCGTGAGAGGCAGTCTCTTCTTCCGCGGACCTGACCGTGCAATGAGGCCCATCCTCGAAAAGTTGCAGTCGCTCGATATCCCGACCAAGGGCACCGGCTCACAGGGGTCTCCCAACTTGGACGAGTTGACCGCACGGATCATTCGTCGTGCCGGTGAATTGCGCGACGGATGGGCGGTTCCTGGCAAGAAGCGGCCCAAAAGCTTCACAGTTCCCACTGACACCGTCGGGGCTTGGGAACCGCAGGGTCGTTGACCTGCACGAGGCACGGCGTATGTGGAAGGCCGGCCTATTTGCCGGTTCCTGCCAAACAGCTTCCCACCGGCACCATCATCGTAAAGGGAATCACCACTTCAGCTCATGCCGTCGGACTATACGCTAGAGTTTCTTCGTCGAAACAAGGAAAGGATTTGGGAACCACAATTAGGCGACGTCGTGAGCTACTTCCGACCCACCCCTCTGGGGTCGATGAGCGACATCGCCTGATTACGTCAAACATCTTCTCGGTCTCGACGTAGGCTCTTTGATTTGTGTGGATTACCTCCGGATTGCCCGATTGCCCCTGACTCGGGAACGTTCCAGACCGCCTACTTCTTCTGCAGCCTGCTCTCCGCCAGTTTCTCCGCTGTTTCCAGCGCATCCTAATGCAGCCTAACACGCCGCCGACGATGAGGCTGGGGCGGCAGCGGGCTGCTCTTTGGCGCCCATGATCACGAGCCACAGCATTATGGCCAGCTCTCCGAGCATCGCCGGGAAGGCGCGGTTAAAGAGCATCTCCTCGTATTGCGGCCACAATAAGCCGGTAAAGCTGACTGCCAGGTAGGCGAAGCAGTTGATGATCAGCCAGACGCCCAGGATGCGGGGAAGGAAACGCGACCGGTACACCAGGAGGCCGAAGGGGAAGAGCCACAGACCCCAAAAGATCTCATTGGCAACGACGCCCTGGTGATGCAGGCGCAGGAAGAACATGGCGAAGGCGTCGCGCTGCGGCTTGTCGAATACGGACAGGAAACCGGCGCCGCGCACCATTATCAGGGCAGCAGCGTCGTTCAGCGTGTTGAGGAAATAGATGGGGGTCACCATCAGACACCCGAGTATCACCACCAGCCGAGCGAGGTCCTGGTCCACTGCCTTGAACAGCCGGTACAGAGCCAGCGTGAGGAAGATGGCCATGGTCCCGGTGAACAGATCGCTGAGAATGCCGAGGCGGAAGAGCGTCTCATGTGCGGCGATGTTGTTGGCCGTCGCGGTCGCGTCCCCAGTCACGAACAGCTTGTTGGGAATGTAGATGAGGCGCAATGGGGCGGGCAGGAGTGTTAGATAGAGGAGCCCTGCGACTCTAGCTTTCCTGCTGAGCGTGGTCATGCGGCCTCCCGGCTGAGGAGTATAGCCGGAGGTACGGCAAAGGCCGCAAAAAAGTTCCGCCGCAGGAGCAAGGGGCGTGTAGTCGCTAGCCGGAAACTATCATCGTGTTGTGGTTAGGACGTACTCCCTTCTGCGCAAACCGATGCCAATGCGTTCATTTTTTCGACCCAACAACCTGAGAAAATTCAGGCCCTACTACGTGGCTCCCAAAACTTACTTCATCGTCCGGCCACGCTGAAGGCGAAACCGCAGAACGCCGTCTTAGGCATCTTCACACTTACCGTTGGTGTCGCCAGTTGATGTAACATCGCGTCAATAGTGCTCATTGACCGTTTATGGACATTCTGTGGGATTGAATGTTTGGGCGGTTTTCCCTTGTAACGCCCACCAGCTTACCCAGTTTTGGTAGTCCACAGCAGAGTCGCCGCCGTTGCTCCGTCGGTGCGTAAGGGTGTAGAGCGCATCCTCCGCGGATCTGCGGACATCGCTGTTGGTATTACTAAGCAACTCAATCAAAATTGGCACAGCGCTTCGACTACCGGTATTTCCAAGCGCGTAAGCGATTTCGTATGCTGGAAACGTATTCGGCTTTAGCAATAAAGAGACCAGCTCAGGAATGGCCTTGTCGCCACACAGCCAGCCCCTTTAAGGGCAATTTCGGACGTGTAGCCCTGACGCAGACCTACGAGTTGCAACATGAGTCCGCAATAGCTTTTGTCACCCAGTTCGGCTAAGGCTGTCGTGGCGGGTTGCCGGATGTATTCTTCGTGTTCAGAACCAGTAAGCTCTGCCAATCTCCGTTTGGCCCGATTAGTTCCGAGCTTTTTCAGTCCTGTATTACTAGCGGCCATCGTTTCGGGGTCTCGCGAGAGCTTGAGGATGACGGGCTCCAAGAACTCCTGCGGATGCTGCGCGATTGCGCTTAGTGCTAACCAATGCTGCGTGAGGTCGTGCGAGTGCAATTGAGCGATCAATGGAGCGTAATCGGATTCCAGCCGCGCGTGGTCAACCTGAACTGTGTGGACCGTGAAAGTCTCAGTTACCTCCTGCTCGTCTACCGGTTCGTACGAGCTGTCCCCGGCGTAGAATATAATCTGCCTTTCTAAAGTGTAATCAAAATCTCCAGGCGCATCGGGCTCCAATCCGTCCGGCAGCAGGTAGCGACGCAAGAACTTCTGGCCCGACTTTAGCTCGACAAAGCTGCCCAGGCAGGAGCCTAAGACCCCGTCTCCCGCGCAGCCGAATAGAGAGTCAGGAGCTCGACGCTTAACTGGGACAACAAGTTTGAAGGTACTGCGCGCAAGGGGCATCGTCAACGAACTGCACAGTGCGAAAGCTAGCATTGGTCAATTCGACCAGCACAAAAATTGGTTCGCCAAGAGGATTCGTCGGTTTTTCGGGATAGACACGCACTGCGAGTTTCTGGCCTGCAGCGAACGTGCAGCTGATCATTAACCACAGGACTACAATGGTCCGGCGTAGCTCCATCCGTATTATTTAGACACCACTGGAAAGGCAAATGGTACTTCAGGGGCAATAATTGAAATATCGCCATGTCACCAACTACGCCCCCGGCCTACCCCTCTGGGCTCGATGAGCGACATGGCCTGATAGCGACAGTTACCGGGGTGCGGTGAATTCGACCTGCTCGGCGGATAAAATGTCGAGATGCAAGTCTCGATGACTGAAGTGATTGCCTTCAGACGGTTCTGGTGGGTAGACGAGCCAGAGCGTCAACTGCTGGTGACCATAGGAAAACCCCAAGAGGCTCCGGGAGGCTCGGGGGAGTTCTATTGCCCCATCCAGATGACTGGCTTTGGTGATGACCAATTCGTCCAACCAATCTTCGGGGTTGATGGTTTTCAGGCTATCGACCTTGCTCTACGATTCATCGGCTACCGATTGACGGACATCAATGCAAAAAACGGCGGGCGACTCCGTTGGCAGTTCGGAGACAATGGGGAGTTGCCCAAAGGTTGGGAGCAGAAGAACCTGAAATGATAGACAATCCAAGCGTGGCGAAGCAGATCAGCGAGTTGATGATGGAGATGTTCACTCGCCTTTCTGACTCCTGCGAAACTGTCAGAGAGCACTGTTCGCAGCAAGAATATGCGGCGTACATAAAGAGCACGTCGGGAATCGCTGGTGCCATCGTACTGGACGTTATGGAGCCTTTGTATAAGAAGCACCCACATCTAAAGCCACAGAATTGGGACGACAGTCATACCGTGTGGAAATGAGGGGACTCGATAATTGACATAATATCGCCATTTCAGAAAGCGCCGGGATAAAACTGGCATGAAGCAGAGAATGAAAAATTCTTACGAGAAAGGACTAGCGATCCGCTCGGCCCCGAGTCTTGCGCTGATTCCCGCGAGGGCGTCAGCGAAGCGTAGACAGGGGTATAGGTGGGGTGGGCCATTGAGCTTCGAAAAGATACAATCCGGACGCCGACGTCTTTGTAATGCGCGGAAGGCCACATGAACAGGAGCGCTTACGCGAGTTCCTGTTCAGTCCGGCGTAGTCGAAGACCCCAGACACGCCTAGAAACTTCATGCACGAGAACCGGGAGACCTCGGGAATGCCTGCGGCGAAAATCAGCCGCAGGACGGCGGGAGAAGGCTGAGGCCGTACGGCCTGCATGCACGTCCCCGAGGAGTCGGACAGCGGCGTAGTACCTATGAGCCATTCGAACAAAGACGGGCAACTGTCGGCGGAGAGTCGGGAGAGAAGGCTGCTGATCAAGGAGAACGCTCGCCCACCTGACACGCTCTCGACAGAGCGAGATCCGCGTGTCACACGGGTGGGTGGGCGTGCGGAAGGCAGCACGGGAAATTCTCCCGCACCGCTATGCCGCCATTCATCCGCGATAAGAGCCGTATGCGCTAATGAGCGCATGTACAGATCTGTGCGGGGGGCGATCAGCAATGATCGTCGACCTCATTGAGTTCGGGCTGGGCGGTTCTCAGGCATGAGGGGATTTTTAGTTAAACTCAGCATCGCACGGAGGGCTACGATGCAACGACGCCGCGTGTTCGTTCTCCTTGCATCCGCTGCCATCGGGGGCGCCACGGCCTTAGAGGCAGGATCCACGGGAGATGTAGGGCAATGCTCCCAGTCTCACGTGGATTGGGTCGCCGAAGTGTTGAAGCGCATGCAGACAATCAAGCCCGGGATCACACGCAAAGCTCTGCTCACTGTATTCAGGACCGAGGGTGGGTTATCAACCGGATTGCGCCGCACGTTCGTCAGTCGAGACTGCCCGTATTTCAAGGTCGATGTCGAATTCCAAGCAGTCGGTAGGCCGGATCGAAATGAGGACGGACGGGTAACATTAGTCGAGGCCAATGAGGACATCATTCTTAAGGTCTCGACACCCTACTTGCAGTTCAGTGTTGCGGACTAAAACCGAAACAAGTTCAAGTGGCGCGGGCTACTCCGCTATGAGTCCTGTGGATAGTTGACGAAAAATCGCCTTCACACTCGCTGACCGGGGGTCAAAACGTGAAATGGCCTGATTACAACAGTTATCGCCGTGTGCGACTATCTGGTAGTTGTACGCCCAAGTTGTGCAAAACATGATCAAGAGGAAATGCAATGTCCATTACTACCGCAGAAGAACTTGCCAGCATGCAGGCAGCCGGGATCGTGGCGCGGCAAGTCCTAGAGGCAATGAAGCGGCAGGTTCGGCCAGGCATAACCACCGCGGAACTAGACGCGATCGGAAACCGGGTGATGGCGGAAAATGGCGCGCATTCTGCTCCCGCCATGGTTTACCGCTTTCCAGGAGGTTCCTGCATCAGTGTGAATGACGAAGTAGTCCACGGGATTCCAAGTGACCGTACTCTGGAAGCGGGAGACCTGGTCAAGCTCGACGTGACAATCGAGAAGAACGGTTTCATGGCGGATACTGCCGCCACTGTGGCAGTGGGGGCGATTTCCGAGGAACGGCGGAAGCTTGTGCAATGCGTCGAACGCGCGTTTGCAAGGGCTATGCTAGTCGCGCGAGCAGGCTTTCGCGTTTTCGAGATCGGACGAGTGGTCGAGCGTGAGGTCCGCCGCGACGGTTTTTCCGTGGTGCGGGACCTCTGTGGACACGGCATTGGGCGGACTATTCACGAGTTACCACAGGTGCCGAACTACCCTGATCTCGGAGCCAGGGCCGTGCTTAGCGAGGGCCTGGTGATCACTGTAGAGCCCATCATCGCCGCCGGAACTGGCCGACAATTTCTTGCTGAGGACGGGTGGACAGTGCGCACGGCCGATGCAAGCTCGGCTGCCCACTACGAACACACCATAGTGATCACAAAGGGTGTACCGATTTTGCTGACCGCTTGACCGAACATGGATCCGCACATTGGACGCGAGCGAGCTTGCCTGTTGTTGACGTATTATCGCCCATTGAGCGGGTCGTGAGCGTAATTGACGCCTGGTTTCAATAAGTGACTTTAGCTTTTGGCTTGCCCGTCAGGATCATTTACTTCCACTTGTGCCGGCGGATATGCCCCTGCTGTACGTCTGGGGCCGTGTTGAACCACTCAGCGACGAACCGCCGCATCTTTTCCTCGTGCTCATTTGCAAGCTTCTCCGCGATCGCATCGTAGTCGCTGAGATCGACGATGTGCAGCGCGTCGATTTCACCGTGAGCAACCTTGTTTCGGAGTCTGACAAAGGCGATTGGCTCGTCGGTGTCGAGATCATCCCCAGCTTCTAGAAGCAGACCCCACAGGCAGTCCCTGGGCTTTTGCGACTCGGAGATTAAAGTTGTTTAGATTGGCCCAGCCAGCGGTTCGTCTCAAATTCGGATTGTATCAACTACGCTGCCTACAAGGAAACCGACTCCTCCCTCCACGATTCCGATAAGAACCGCCTCTTTGGTTCCGAGCATTATAGGTCTGGGCGCGAGGTCGTCAGACCAAATCCATGGGCCGAGTCCGACTTCGAGGAGAAGATGACAATGCTGCTGCGTTGGGCGA
>Ga0209577_10004875_pt1 | contig 12568 bp, 13 predicted proteins | sample GraSoiAngelo_109_FD_185874 | JGI IMG/M metagenome (GOLD analysis project Ga0209577, IMG submission 185874) | Grasslands soil microbial communities from the Angelo Coastal Reserve, California, USA - 14_0903_12_20cm (SPAdes) (version 2) | ecosystem: Environmental > Terrestrial > Soil > Grasslands... | reverse complement strand
CGCCTTCTTCGGCGTCCCCGTCCACGTGCTGACGACCGAGGAGGTGCGGAATGTGGCCGCCCGCTTCGCCCAGGTGGCGGCGTGGGCCCGGGAGGCCGGCTATGACGGGGTGGAGCTGGGTCGGCCAACGCCAAGCTGCTCGACCAGTTCCTCTCGCCGTTCTACAACCACAGGACGGACGAGTTCGGGGGGTCGCTCGAGGCTCGAGCCCGCATCCTGGGCCTGATCCGCGAACAGGTCTCGGCCCGGGCCGGCGCCGACTACCCATGCACGGTCAAGGTCCCGGTGGAGACGGCACCTCCGCTCGGCGCCCGAACAACGCGGGAACAAGCCATGCGCCTGTGCACCCTGGTGGAGGAGTGGGGCTTCGACGCGGTGACCCCCGTGGAGGTCTCGGTCTTCCCCGACACCACGCTGAGCCGGGGCGGCGTCCCCTCCTCCCTGTGGCGGCAGCCCGCCATGCGCCGGCGCTTCCGGGCCGCGGCCCCGTCCCGGATCCGCCGGGGCGTGATAGCGGCGGGGTCATGGGTCGGGGGACGCCGGGCGCAGTTTCGCCCGGTGTGGAACCGGTCGCTCTTCTCGGCGGCCAAGCGCCGGGTGGCCATTCCCGTGCTGGCCGTGGGTGGCATCCGCACCGCGGCCGAGGTCAACGCCATCCTCGATCGGGGCGACGCCGACCTGGTCGGGTTGGGACGGCCCTTCTACGCCGAACCCGACCTGGCCGCCCGCATCCTGCGAGGCGATGGAGGCCCCCGCCTCTGCCGCAGCTCCAACCTGTGCATCCCCGCCCAGATGCTCGGCATGCGGGGCGTCTGCTACAACCCCGAGGTCAAGGCCCGCCGGCGCTGAGGCCCCCCGGGGGGTCCTCACGCGGGCTCCGGCCGGTCCAGCTCGTAGGCTCGGAGATGGGGCGCCTCTCGCCCCTCGTGCATGCGCACCAGCTCGCTCGTCGCGGTTTGGCCCATGAGGGCCTCCTTCTTCGTCGATGGGAACACCGACCCAGTCAGACGTTGCTGAGACAACAATGTTCTCCGATCTGATTGAGCGCGCAAGGAAAGGCGCTAGGGTGAGGGGTGGCATCGAAGCCGGACGGACGGCGCCTGGATGCATGGCAGGCCCTACTCCTGGCCCAGCGCGCCCTCCTGGACCGGCTGGAGGACGACCTGCGCCGGGAGCACGGTCTGCCCCTGAGCAGCTATGAGGTGCTGCTGTTCCTGAGCCGTGCCCCCGGGCGCCGTCTGCGCATGCACGAGCTGGCCGAGTCGGTCCTGCTCACGCCCAGCGGCATCACCCGCCTGGTGGACCGGCTGGAGGGGGAAGGCCTGGTCAGCCGCGAGAGCTGCCCCACCGACCGCAGGGGGTCCTTCGTCGTGCTCACCGAGGCGGGGCGGGCCCGCCTGCGCCAGGCGGGGCCCACCCACCTCCGTGGCATCCAGGAGCACTTCGGGCGGCACCTGACCGACGCCGAGGCCGAGACCCTCGCCTGCGCCCTCAGCCGCCTGGCCCAGGGAGCGGGCCGGCCGGGGCCGGGAGCTCGTTGAAGCTGACCAGCACCGGCCCCCTGGGCCCGGTGCGGATACGGCACACCGAGGCCAGGTCCAGATGCATGCGCCACGCCATCCCGTCGCCCGCCCCCAGGGCCCACGCGGCCGCGGCCTTGATGGGCGAGACGTGGCTGACGACGACCACGTCGGCCTCCGCCGCCTCCCGAGCCAGGGCCTGGCAGGCGCGGCGCACCCTCTCCCCCACGGCCGCCAGCGACTCGCCACCGGGCGGGGCCCAGCTCGCGTCGGCCCTCCACGCGTCCCAGGCCTCGGAGGGAACCTCGGCCACACGCCGGCCGTCCAGCTCCCCGTAGTCGAGCTCCACCCAGCGCTCGTCCACCTCGACGCTGAGGCTCAACCCCAACGCCGCCGCCGTCTCCCGCGCTCGGGTGAGGGGGCTGCTGAGCAGCCGAACCGGCGCCGACCCACCCCGGCAGACCATGCTCGCCAGGGCCCGGGCCTGGCCGCGCCCCACATGGGTCAGGGGCGGGTCGGTCCGTCCCTGGAGCCGGCCCTCGGCGTTGGCCGCGGTCTGTCCGTGTCGGACCAGCACGAGCACCTCGGCGTCTCTAGGGAACCAGGATGCGGCCGCACTGTTCGCAGTGCTGCACGGTGTCCGGCGGCGCTCGTCGGATACGGTCGAGCTCGATGGCAGAGAGCGTCAGATGGCAGCCGGTGCACGACCCGCTCACCAGGCGGGCCGCGCCGATGCCGCCCAGGCGGGCGCGTAGGCGGTCGTACTGGGTGGCGAGGTCGGTGGGTAGGGCGGCGGCCAGTTCCGACCGGGTCTCCCGTTCGACGGCCAGCTCGGCGTCGATGACGGCCTCGGCCCGGGCGATGGCGGCCTGCACCACCTCGGCCCGCTCGTCCAGCGCGAGGCGCTGAGCCTCCAGCTCGCTCACCTCCGCGTCCACCGGCTCCCGTTCCTCCATGACCGACAGGGCCTGGTCCTCGAGATCAGAGCGCCGGCGTTTGAGGGCCTCGATCTCGGCCGCCATGGCCTGCAGCTCACGGGAAGCAGACACCTCGCCCGAGTAGAGCCGGCGGTCGACCTCGGTGATCCGCCGCTCCACCGCCGCCACCTCCTCTTCCAACCTCGTCTGACGCCGCTCCAGCTCGTCGCCCCGGCCGGCGGCGTCGCCCAGCTTGGCGTCGACGGCCGCGGCCTCATCGTCGACCGCGGCCAGCTCGGCCCGCTCGGGCAGGGTCTCCCGGCGGTGGACGAGGCGGTCCACGGCGAGATCGTGTTCCTGTACGGCGAGCATGGTCTCGAGCGGTCCTGGCATCGGTCTAGGGCTGATTGTTGCCGTTGGTCGTGGAGGGCGGGGGCCTCCGGCGAGGACGTGTGGTCGACGTCGGGCCCAGCGAGGTCGGGGGCGACGACGTCGCTGTGGTCGGGACGCTCGGCGGCGCCGTGGGTGTGGGGGCGGGCAGGGTGGAGGCGGGCCGGGCGGGCGGGGGGGACGAGAGCGAGGTGGTGGGCCTCGACCGCACCGGCGGGGCCACCTTCAGCGGCTCGGGCGGGGGGATCTCGTCCGGGTTCGGGGCAGAGAAGGCGAGTGGAGGCAACCCCTGGAGGGCGCCGGCCATGAACTGGTGCCAGATCGCCGCCGGATAGGTGCCGCCGAAGACCCGTATGCCTCCCACGTCCCGCATGGGCACGTTGCCGGACGGCGAGCCCATCCATACCGCGGTGGCCAGCTGCGGGCTGAAGCCGACGAACCAGGCGTTCTCGTAGTTCTCCGAGGTTCCCGTCTTTCCCGCAACCTCGCGGTCGCTCAGCGCCGCTCGAGTTCCCGTGCCGTACTGCACCACGGCCCGCATGGCGAGCACGGCCTCCCGGACCAGCTGGGCGGACACGACCTGCTTGCCCTTGTCCCCGCCCTCGAAGACGACATGGCGGTTGCGGTCGACCACCTTCTCGACGAACCGGGGCTCGTGACGCACGCCGTCGTCGGCGATGGTGGCGTAGGCCGAGGCCATGTCGAGAGGGCTGACCTCCTCGGTTCCCAGGCTCATCGAGGGCAGGGGCGTGAGCTTGGACCGCGGGATCCCCAGGCGGCTGGCCATGTCCACGATGCGGTCCAGGCCCACGGACGCGCCCAGGCGGACGTAGGCGCAGTTGATCGAGTGCGCGGTGGCGTTGAGCAGGGTCACCGGGCCGTTGGCCTCGCCCTCGACGTTCTTGGGGCTGTAGGGCGGGTAGCCCTTGACCCGCACCGTGCACGGGGACGATCCATCCACCGGGTCGTACACGCCATGGCCCTCCTCCAGGGCCGCCAGCAGCACGAAGGGCTTGAACGAGGACCCGGGCTGGCGGCCGCTCCCGCCCCGGGACGTGGCCAGGTTGTACTTGGCCGAGGCGAAGTCGGCGCCCGCGACCATGGCCCGCACCGCGCCGCTCGACGGCTCCACCGCGATGAGGGCCGCGGTGAACTGCCCGTCGCTGTTGGGCAGCTGGTCGCGGACGGATTGCTGCGCCTTCTGCTGCATGTCGGGATCGAAGGTGGTGGTGATCTGCAGGCCGCCGCGGAACACCGCGTTGTAGCGGGCGGTGGCGGTGTCGCCCAGGCGGGGATCGTCCAGCAGCCTCTGCTTCACCTCCTCGACGAAGTAGTCGTCGGGAGGTGAGGGGTTGACGACCTTGATGGGCAGCGGCTCCAGCTTCAGCCGGTCGGCGTCGCCCTGGCTCAGGTGGCCGCCGGCGACCATCTCGTCCAGCACCACGTCCCGGCGCTGGCGGGCTGCCTCCGGGTGGCGAATCGGGTCGTAACCCTGCGGGTTGCGGATGAGTCCGGCCATCAGGGCCGCCTGCACGGTGGTGAGGTGGCCCACGTCGGTCCCGAAGTAGGTCTCGGCCCCGGCCTGCAGGCCGTAGGCACCGTTGCCGAAGTACACCGTGTTCAGGTAGCGCTCCAGGATCTGCTGCTTGCTCATGGTGTCCTCGAGCCGGAGGGCCAGGATCGCCTCCCGGAACTTCCGGTGCACGCTGCGCTGGGGCGTCAGGAGGGAGTTCTTGACCAGCTGCTGGGTGATGGTGGAGCCGCCCTGGCGGACCGTGCCCGTGTTGACGTCGGTCAGCCCGGCCCGCAGGAGCGAGCGAATGTCGATGCCGGGATGATGGAAGAAGCGGCGGTCCTCCACGTCGAGCACGGCGTCCACCACCTGGGGCGGCACCTGGGACAGGGAGACGGGCGACCGGTTCTCCTCCGCGTGCAGGGTGGCCATGACCTTGCCGTTGCGGTCATAGACGAGGGAGCGCAGCGAGAGCTGGTCGAGCTCCACCACGGCATGACCGGAGCGGAACCTGATGGCACCCGTCAGGGCGCGCGCGGCAGGGACCATGAGCAGCACCCCGGCAGCCAAACCGACGCCGGCCATGATGCTGATGAACAGGAAGCGGACTAGCAGGCGCACGTCTGAGACCTACGGTACAGGTGCACGGACGGGCCGATCCCGGGGTTGTGGGCCGCAAACCCACCCCTACGATGCGGTTCGTGGCACTTGCCCGGCCGCGCCGCTGGCTCGCCAACTCGCTGGCCCTGACCATGGCCGCGACCGTCGTCGCCGGCTGCGGCGCCAACGACCCCCGCCAGACCGACACCCCGGAGGCCCGTGAGCGCGTCCAGTCGCACGCCGTGTTCCGGGTCACGACGGGCAGGCCACTGGTCGCCCTCACCTTCGACGACGGCCCCGACCCGCGCTGGACGCCCGCCGTCCTCGGCCTCCTGGGCGGCCGCTCCGGGCGGGCCACCTTCTTCCTGGTCGGCCGCAGCGCCCTGGCCCACCCCGACCTGGTCCGGGCCGAGCTCGCCGGGGGCGACGAGATCGGCAACCACACCCTGACCCACGCCCACCTCGAGTTCCTGACGCCTGCAGGGGTACAGGCCGAGGTGGCCGGCGGGTCCCGCGCCATCGTGGCCGCCGGCGCTCCCCGCCCTCTCCTGTTTCGCCCACCCCGCGGCTTTACGACCAAGGTCGTGGCCCGGGCCGCGGCCCGGGCCCGGGAGCAGACGGTCTTCTGGGGCCTCACCGTCGAGCGCTTCATCGGCCGCCGGGGCGCGGTCGCCGACGGCGTGAGCCGGCTCCTGGCCCGCATGCGACCGGGGACGGTAGTGCTCGCCCACGACGGGGGCATGGACCGCTCGCGCACGCTGCAGGCCCTCCCTCTCCTGCTGGACGGCCTGGCGGCGCGGGGGTACCGGCTCGTGACCCTGTCCGAGCTCCTGGCGTCCGGCCCGGGCGCAAGTCTCTGAGCCGCGGCGCCCGTCGTCGGGCGACGGGCCCGGGTTACCCTGGTGCGGTCGGTGGAGGTCCCGGGGAGGCGCGTCGCCGGCGCGGCAGCGAGGCGAGAGGAGAGGCTCATGGAGAAGGAGTCCTACGAGCACGGTGTCCCGTCCTGGGTCGACCTGGGCACCGCCGACCCCGAGAAGGCGGCCCGCTTCTACTCGGACCTGTTCGGTTGGACCGTCGAGCAGGGCCCGCCCGAGGCCGGGGGTTACGCCATCGCCCAGCTCGAGGGCAGGGCCGTGGCCGGCCTCGGGCCCCAGCAGAATCCCGGGCCACCGGTCTGGACCACCTACGTCAACGTCGACGACGCCGACGACGTGGCCCAGAAGGTCAAGGCCGGCGGCGGGCAGCTGTTCATGGACCCCTTCGACGTGCTCGACGTGGGCCGCATGGCTGTCTTCGCCGATCCTGCCGGTGCTGCCCTGGGCCTGTGGCAGCCCCGGGTCCACAAGGGAGCCGGAGTAGTGGACGAGCCCGGTACCTACTGCTGGAGCGAGCTGGTCACGACCGACGTGGAGGGGTCGAAGACGTTCTACGGCGCCGTGTTCGGATGGGGCTCGGAGTCCTACGGTCCCCAGGGTCCCGGCGGCTACACGGAGTGGAAGCTGGGCGGCCACTCGATCGGCGGCATGATGGCCAGGCCCGAGAACATGCCCCCGCAGGTGCCCTCCCACTGGGTGGTGTATTTCGCCGTGGCCGACGCCGACGCGTCCGCCAAGCGCATCGGGGAGCTGGGCGGCTCGGTCATGTCGGAGCCCCGCGACATCGAGCCCGGTCGGTTCGCCCTGGCGACGGATCCCGCGGGCGCCCTGTTCAGCGTGATCGCCCTGAAGGAGGGCCTGGGGACCTGAGCCGGAGGAGCCAGGGAGCTCGGCGCCAGGGACGGACTACGCCGTGGTCCGGCCCCGCCGGGCCACGGCGTCGATGGTGACGGCGGCCAGCAGAACCAGGGCGGTGACCACGAACTTGGCCGCCGCGCTGTAGCCCTGCAGCCCCATGCCGTTGTCGATGGCGGCGATGACCAGGCCACCGAGCACGGCGTGCATGGCCTTGCCCCGGCCACCGAAGAGGCTCGTTCCCCCGATCACGGCGGCGGCGACCGCGTACAGGACCAGACTGCCTCCGTCGATGGCCGTCGACACCGACCGCAGGCGGGAGGCGCCGATGATGCCGGCGATCCCGGCAGTGAAGGAGGCCAGGGTGAAGGCAAGCGTGCGGATGGTGGCCAGGCTCACTCCGGCCCGGCGCGCCCCCTCCGCGTTGCCTCCGATGCCGTAGACGTAGCGGCCGAACTTGGTTCGGCCCAGGAGGAACGTCCACATGGCCAGCACCCCGAGCACGATGAGCACGACCCAGGGCATGCCCCTGATGGGCACGAGCGTGCCCCGGTTGGTGTTGCAGATCACCACCACCACGACGCCGGCGACGAGGACGGCGACGATCTTGAGGAGCACGAGGCTGCCGGGGGGGACGACCAGACCCTTGGACCGCCGACGCGAGTACTGCAACCACGTCCTGGCCGCGTAGGCGGCGACGATGGCGAGCATGACGATCCAGCTCGCCGTCGCCGTGAGGTTGCCGCTGGCGATGTCGTTGATGACGTTGACGTTGATCGGCAACGAGCCGCCCTTGCCCAGGATCAGGAGCAACACGCCCTGCCAGCCGAGCAGGCCCGCCAGGGTCACGACGAAGGACGGCAGGCCGATCCTGGTGATGATGGTGCCCTGAATGGCGCCGATGGCGGCGCAGGCCAGCAGTCCGACGATGACGGCCGCCCACCAAGGCCAGCCGGAGGACTGTTTGACGAGCTCGGCCACCACGGTGCCGCCGATGGCGCTGACGAAGCCGATGGACAGGTCGATCTCGCCCAGGAGCAGGGCGAAGACCTCGCCCATGGCCAGCGTCATGTAGACGGATCCCTGCACGAGCAGGTTGACGAGGTTCCCTGCGGTCAGGAAGTGGGAGTTGAGCTTCTGGAACAGGATGGAGATGAGCAGCAGCCCGCCGATGACGGGCAGGACGCCGCTCTCGCCCGCCCTGATCCGTGCCACCCAGGCCCGGAGGTACTCGCCCAGCGAGTCGGCGACCAGCTCGGGGGCCACGGCCAGGTTCGCCTGGCTGGCGGCCGCCTCGGTCAGCTCGGCCTCGGCGGCCACGCTGTCCGGGTGAGCGGGTTCGTCAACCTTGGCCATCGCCCGCCCCCGCCCGTCTCCCGGTCACCGCCGCCCCACCTCCCGGGTCGACGCTCCCGTGGTCATGAGGTCCACCACGATCTGGCGGTCGAGGTCCGCCGCGGGCCGGACGGCGACCATGCGCCCCAAGTGCAGCACGGCGATCCGGTCGGCGACCTGGAAGACGTCGTTCATGTTGTGCGAGACGATGACCACAGCCAGCCCCCGGTCAGCCAGGCGCCGAACCAGGTCGAGGACCATGGCCGTCTGAGCCACCCCGAGAGCCGCGGTGGGCTCGTCCATGATCACCAGCTTGGAGTTCCACAGCACGGCCTTGGCGATGGCCACGGATTGGCGCTGCCCTCCGGAAAGGGAGGCCACGGGCTGGCGGATCGAACGCACCGTGGTCACGGCCAGGCTGGTCAGCGTCTGCCGGGCCGCGTTCTCCATGTCCTCCTCGTCGAGCAGGAGGTGGCGCAGCCGTTCCCGGCCCAGGAACATGTTCTGGACGATGTCGAGGTTGTCGCACAGAGCCAGGTCCTGATACACGGTCTCGATGCCCAAGGCGGCGGCGTCCCTCGGAGTCCGGACGTGCACGGGCTCGCCTTCCCACAACATCTGGCCGCCATCGGGAGAGTGGATGCCGGCGATGCACTTGATGAGCACGGACTTGCCCGCGCCGTTGTCCCCGGCCAGAGCCGTCACCTGGCCCCCGGGCACCTCGAGGTTTATGTCCACCAGCGCCTGCACGGCGCCGAAGTTCTTGTCGATGCCCCGCAGCTCGAGCAACGCCTGCCCCGCCTTGGCCGGGCTCGACCCGGCGGGAGCTGACCGGACTGGGCTGGTCAACGCCGTGCTCCCGTCAACGCCGTGCTCCCGTCCTCGCCGTGCTCCGTGCCGGCCGTGCCGTCGTCATCGCCCGCCGCTCCCCCAGGCGGCCACAGCCGCCGTCGGCCCGGGGCCGCGCCCGACGTACGCCTGGCGCGGCCCCTTTCCACCCACGGGCTGCGCTCAGCTGATCCCGTTGGTCGAGCAGGCGCTGGCGACCGCAGAGACGCACAGGTCCGAAGCCTTCACGGCCCCGTCCTTCACGACCGTCGACGCCATGTTCTGGGCCGTCACCCAGACCGGGGTCAGCAGCACTGAGTTGACGTCGGCGTTGGCGGTGGTGTCCCTGGTCGTGCCGTTCAGGAGAGTGGACGGTGCGGTCTGGCCGGCCCGCAGGTACAGGGCGATGGCGGCCGCGGCCTGAGCCTCGGTGTAGACCGGCTTGTAGACCGTGCCGCACTGGTAGTCCTTGAGGATGTTCTGCAGACCCGACAGAGAGGCGTCCTGGCCCGTGGTCGGGAAGCTCTTCGCCTTGATCTGCTTGCTCTGCAGATAGGAGATCACGGCGTTGGCGTTGTCGTCGTTCGGCGTCACCACCGAGTTGATGTTCGGGTGGGCCGTGTATTGCTGGGAGAACGTCGTCTGCGCGACCGACGGCGTCCAGGTGCCGGCCGGCTCTCCCACCTTTACGTAAGACCCGTTGTCGAAGAACGGCTTCAACACGCCGTTGTACCCCTGCGAGAACTGGCTGGCGTTGTTGTCGGTGGGGTCGCCGTCCATCACCAGGACGTTCGGCTTGGCCACGTTCCAGGCCGAGATGCAGTCGACCTCGCCCTGACCGATCAGCTTCCCGACGCTCACGTTGTCGAAGCTCACGTACACCCGGCCCGCGGTGCCTCCCTTTACGAGGCGGTCGTAGTCGATCACCTTGACGCCCTTGGACGTGGCGTTGGCCTCGATGGCGGCGCCGCTGCCGGAGTCGAGGGCGTCGATCACGAGGACGCTGGCGCCCTCGGTGATGTCAGCCTCGGCCTGGGTCTGCATGGTGCTGGCCTTGCCCTGGGCGTTGTCGACCTTGAAGTCACTGGTCGTGAGGCCGGCCGCCTGGAAGGCCTTCGCCAGGTAAGGGGCGTCGAAGTTGACGTACCGGGCCGATGTCGTCGTGTCGGGCAGCAGCACGCCGATCTTTCCCTTCCCCTGCGCGGCCAGCGACTTGAGCTGGGCCATGGCCGAGAAGTCACTGGTGAACGACGTCGCCGAGATCGACGCCGCCGCAGCCGTGGTCGGAGTCGACGCTGCGGTCTTCGTCTTCGTCTTCGAAGAGCTGCAGGCGGACAGACCGATGGCCAACAAAAGGACCGCGGTGATGGCGCTGGTGCGCCGGAGCGACAAGCCCACTGTTCCTCCCCTTCCGACTGTTTGAAGCGGGGTTTGTTCCAAGGCGAGGCAAACGCCCGAGTTGGCAGGCCGAAGCCTGGCTGACAACGAGGGTACACCGCACTTCAGCTTGTCGCGCTGCGCCTCCGGCAGGGAACGCTGAAGTGGGCGCTGAGGGATTTGAACCCTCGGCCTGGTGCTTGTAGCCAGGTCGGAATCATCGCTGTGCCGACCTGCTTCTTTGCAGCCCAGGGCTCATCGACTCGCTCAGTTATCCACTACGTCCGCGAGTTTGTCGGCGCCTAGCACGACGCGCAACGTGCTGGCCAAGGCGCCCAGGGCCAACTCCGAGATCGTGGCTCGCGCTACCTGCGATAGCGGGACCGACTGCGCGGAACTTGTAGCCTCACCAACCGGTGCCCGTTCCGCCACATGTTCGGAGTGGTCGAGGCCATGCTCCACACTCCCGTCGATCTCTCCTGTTAGCGTTGTTTCTGCTCGCCTTGTCCGTGTATGTAGTCACTGGCAATGGACGGGTACAGACGGCCGATTGGGTCGAGGAGGTCTCGGTCGCCTCGTCCCTGGCTCACGGGCAAGGGGTTATCGCTCCTGGTCAGGTTGTCGTCGGAGGTGGGGTCCAACCGGGGCGACATGGTCGTACTTACGCAGCCCATGACATCGGCTCGTCGCTCCTTGCATATCCCCTGGCGAGGTTCCTCCCAGCTCGGTGGCTGTGGGCAGGGTCCACCCTCATCGACCCGATTGCCACCGCCATCGCAGTCGTCGTTTTCACGGTGCTGGTCGCAGATCTCGGCGCGAGCTCTACCAGCGCGCTGGCCGCCGGTGTCCTGTTCGCGTTCGCCAGCATCGCGTGGCCCTTCGCACACATCAGCTTCGACGTCACCCCGACGTCACTCTTCCTGCTGCTGGCGTTTTGGTGTGTAACGCGCATACGACGAGCCCGTAACAACGTCGCCTGGGCCCTCGCTGGGGGGTTGAGCGCCGGTTGGGCGATCATGATGCGAATCGACTCGGCCTTCCCGGTCATACCGATCACCGCGGCCGCCTTGTATCTGGCCTGGACCGGGCGTCACCGTTGGCACCGTGCGGCAGGTGTCGTGGCTGCGTGGACACTGCCTCTCGTCTTCGCTGGCGGCGTTTACTGGTGGTACAACTGGCTTCGGTTCGGGTCGGCCTTCAACTCCGGTCACAATGGCGATCCGAATACCCAGCTGAACGGATCTTTACTGGGCGGGTTCGCCGGGCAACTGGTCAGCCCTGGGCGGGGTCTGATCGTCTTCTCTCCCCTGGTTCTTCTGGCCCTGTTGGGTTGGCGCCGGTTATGGCGGATCGATCCGCACGTCACACTCGCAGCCGCGACGGCGATCATCGGGGCGCTCCTGGTCCACGCCCGACTCGCCAACTGGTCCGGGGAGGATACGTGGGGTCCGCGGTACCTCGTGCCGGTTGCCGGACTGGCTCTCGTGCCGCTCGGACACGCCCTGGACCTCCTCCGGCAGGTGCCGCGGCAGGGTTTGCGTGCGAGCGCCGGACTCCTGGTCGCCGTGGCAATCGGGGTTCAGGTGGTCGGGGCGAGCACTGCCTACTACGAAGCAAAGGTCGATGATGTCGTGTCGTCCGGGAACGTCACTTTCCACTCTTTGTACTGGACGCCCGCGCATGCTCAGCTGTATGTCGACGCCCGGGACCTGTACCGCGGCCTATCGGGCGATCCCCCGTATCTGACCGTGGACCGGGGCGGCCGGGCGCCCGCAGTGGAGGCTCCGGTCGATTGGTGGTGGGCGAACAACCTCGCCGCGCACCGCTACGAACCCCTCGCCTTGATCACCGTACCGCTCTGTCTTCTCCTGGCTGTCGCTAGTTCCGTCGTGCTCAGACGTCGATGGTGGAATGACGGGTCTCTCTTCAGCTCTCCTGGACCGGTGCGCGGGCGGAGATCAGAGCCGTCAGCTTGAATACCGGCGTTTGGACGAGCCATGTCGGGCCAGACGGCACCAAGGCCCTCCTGGGACTTCCAGCGCGAGCATGCGGGTAGAAGTGAAGGTCCCAACATGGCCGACGCAGAGCGCGGCGCCAGGCGTGGCTCAACGCCGCCGAGAAGGCCACCGCCGGACGGCTTCCAACGTCGACTCTACCGGGGAGCCAAAGTGGGCGCTGAGGTGTGGGCGCTGAGGTGTGGGCGCTGAGGGATTTGAACCCCCGGCCTGCTGCTTGTAAGACAGCTGCTCTGGACCGAACTGAGCTAAGCGCCCGAAGGTGCCTCAGGGTAGCGCCGGCCCGTCTGTGGCCAGAGCGACGCGAAGAGCTCCGCGGTTAGGTCCTCTTCCGAACGAACGG
>Ga0209577_10004874_pt1 | contig 12571 bp, 11 predicted proteins | sample GraSoiAngelo_109_FD_185874 | JGI IMG/M metagenome (GOLD analysis project Ga0209577, IMG submission 185874) | Grasslands soil microbial communities from the Angelo Coastal Reserve, California, USA - 14_0903_12_20cm (SPAdes) (version 2) | ecosystem: Environmental > Terrestrial > Soil > Grasslands... | reverse complement strand
GTCTCCTCCGAGACGAGGATGTTCCCCTGCGCCGCGTAGCAGGGGCCGGTCTGCCCGCCCGCCCAGGGGTAGCAGTTGCGGCCGGTGAAGGTCGCGCTGCCGCCGCGGCCGTCGACGACGCCGAGCTGGCGGTGGTCGCGCCCCTCGTCGGCGGCGGTGAGACGCTCGACGACCTCCTCGGCGACGAGCCCCTCGCGGAGGAGCGCGAGGCCCTCGGAGCCGTAGCGCGGGTTCGCGTACGCCTGCGTCGCGATCGCGCCCACGTGCGGCTCGGCCCACGGGACGAGCGAGCCGACGGCGAGGAACTTCGACTGCGTCGCGACTCCCCACCGGCCCGTGTCGAGGTCGCAGGCGACGATCGAGTACGTGCCGTACGTCAGCTCGACGAGGTCGAGGTCGAGGAGCTCGCGGGCGCTCTCCGGGACGAGGACGCTCGCCACCTCTGGGCGGCGAAGGGCCGCGAGCACCTCCTCGGCCGAGCCGGCGCGGACGACGACGGGGCGGCCCTCGTCGTGAGCCGCGCGCAGCGCTTCGACGTCGGCGACGCCGTCGAGGACGAGCGTGTGCTCGTCCACCGGGACGGACGGGTCTCCCTCGACGGCGATCTCCGGGACGCGGAGCCCCGTGGCGCCGAACCAGCGCTCCCTCACACCGTCACGGTCTCGCCGGGCTCGAGCGCGAGCACCTCGACGTCCGGCGCGAGCCGCCGCAGCTCGTCCGGCGTGCCGGTGAGCAGCGGGAACGTCCCGTAGTGACAGGGCACGCAGCGCCGTGTCCCGAGCAGCTCGAGCGCGACCGCGGCCTCGCGTGGGCCCATCGTGAAGTGGTCGCCGATCGGGAGGATCGCGACGTCGGGCTCGTAGATCCGGCCGATGAGCTGCATGTCACTGAAGACGCACGTGTCGCCCGCGAAGTAGAGCTTCGTGCCGTTCTCGGCCTCGACGACGATCCCGCAGGCCTCTCCGAGGTAGTCGCCGTCGTTGCTCGAGCTCGAGTGGAAGGCATTGGTAAGCGTGAACCTGATACCCGCCGCCTCCACCGTGCCGCCCTTGTTCGGCCCGGGCATGCCTCCGACGGGCGCGCCCCGCTTGCCCAGCCAGCCCTTCAGCTCGACCTGGGCGACGATCTCGGGCGAGAAGCGCTGCGAGAGCTCGACGGTCTCGCCGACGTGGTCGGAATGGCCGTGGGTGAGGGCGATGACGTCCATCCGCTCGGGCTCCTTCTCGCCGTCCGGGCACTTGGGATTGGCGAGGAAGGGGTCGACGTAGACGCGCTTGCCGCCGGGGGTGTCGAAGCGAAACGAGGCGTGGCCGAGCCACGTGAGTGCGATGTCTGGCATGCGCCGGAGGTTAACGTGCAAGAGGCGCCGCTTGCGGTGCCGGCATCAGGACGCGCGGGCTGCCCGCGCGTCCGTCTGAAACGACCGGTCGATGCGCCTGAAGTTCTCCACCGGGCCGCAGGAACGTCCGATGAGGCAGCGAAAGTGGCGGTCGAATGGTTCGCCGCGTGCTCGCCGCCCTCGTTGTCCTCGGCGTCGTCCTCGCGGATGCGACGGGCGACCACCGAGCGGCGTTCTACCTCCTCGTCGCCGCGATCCCGCCCCTTGCCATCGCCGCGATGGATTCGTTCGGCGACTACCTCGAGGGCGCCAGCGGTTTTCGCGCGCTCGCCTGGGCCGTCGCACTCGCCCTTGCGGTCGCGAGCAGCGCCGTCCGCGGCCAGGTGCCCGGCGAGACGAGCGTGCCGGCGGTCGCGGTGTCGGCGCTCTTCGCCTGCCTCGCCCTCGTGTGGGCTCAGGCCATGGTCGACGTCGGCAAGCTCGCGCTCGAGCGCGTTCGCTAGAACGGTTTCGGATCGAATCCGGGCGTGTCGACCGGTCGGTGCAGACGGACGCACGGGCAGAGCCCGCGCGTCCTGATGGTCGGCGCCGCCGAGTCGGCGCCTCAGGCGGCGGCGTAGCGCTTCGCGGCGCGGGCCCGCGCGCGCTCGGCCTCGACGGCGCGATCCTTTGGAGCCGCCGTCGTGACGAGCGAGTCGAGGAGCCGCTTCGAGGCCGCGGCGACCTCGTCGACTGCCTGCTCGAAGGCTGCCTCGTTCGCCTGCGACGGCTTCGTGAAGCCGCTGATCTTGCGGATGTACTGAAGCGCGGCGCCGCGAACCTCGTCCTCGGTCACAGGCGGATCGAAGTTGTAGAGCGTGTGGATGTTTCGGCACATGTCTTGATCCTATGCGTCAGAGGGGCAAAGCCCGCCCCGCGTGCTTGGCGAGGTCGACGAGCGGCTGCACGGCGAAGAACGAGGCGACCGTGACGGCGAGGCAGCCGAGCACGGCCGTCTGGAGCAGCGCCTCGCGCGGCGGTGCTCCGCCGGCCGGCGCGAGCTGGAGCTCCGCGCCCGTGCGCATGTAGAGCGCGCGCACGACCCCGAGGTAGTAGTAGAGGCTCACCGCCGTCGCGGCGACGCCGACGATCACGAGCCACGTCCAACCGCGGTCGACCGCCGCGGAGAAGACCAGGAACTTGCCGAAGAAGCCGCCGGTGAGCGGGAAGCCGGCGAAGCCGAGCATGAACGTGAACATCGCGACGCCGAGCAGCGGCCGCTCCCAGCCCATCCCGGCGAGGTTGTCGAGCGTGACCGCCCGCCCGAGCTCCCTCTCTCGGGCCGCGACGACCGCGAACGCGCCCAGAGACATGGCCGAATAGGGCACGAGGTAGTAGAGGAGGGCGCGCGCCCCGCTCTGGTTGTGCGCCGCGACGGCGATGAGCATGAACCCGGCGTGCGACACGGAGGAGTAGGCGAGGATCCGCTTCACGTTGCGCTGCACGAGCGCCGCGAGGTTGCCGATCGCGAGCGAGGCGCACGCGATTGCGGCGACGGCGACCGTCCACAGGTGCGCCTCCTGCGGGAACGCGCTCACGAGCACCCGGAGAGCGACGACGAGCGCCACCGTCTTCGTCGCCGCCGACATGAACGCGGTCACGGGTGTCGGCGAGCCCTCGTAGACGTCCGGCGTCCACATGTGGAACGGCGCCGAGGAGGACTTGAAGCCGAGGCCGGTGATGATCATCGCCAGGCCCGCGAGCAGGAGGACGTCGCGGGACAGGCCCTGGGCCGACACCGTTGCGCCGATCCGGTCGAGCCCGAGCTTGCCGGTCGCGCCGTACACGAGCGCCGAGCCGAAGAGCAGCACCGCCGAGCCGAAGCTTCCGACGACGAGGTACTTGAGCCCGGCCTCGAGCGAGCCGACGAGGTCGACGTCGATCGCGCACAGCACGTAGAGGCAGATCGAGAACCACTCGAGCGAGAGGAAGATCGTCATCAGGTTGTTGGCCGTGACGAAGAAGGCCATGCCGGCGCCGGCCGCGGCGAGAAGGGCGTAGTACTCGGCGTCGTGGCCGTTGCGGACGGGCTCGCGGTAGGAGATGAACACCGCGAGGAGCCCGCATCCGGCGACGATGAGCATCCCGAGCGCGCCGAACCGGTCGCGCACGATCGCGTCGGCGACGACCGGGTGGCCGTGCGCCGAGCGGCCGTAGAGGATCCCCGCGGCGACGAAGGCGCCGAGGAACCCGCCCGCGCACAGGAAGGCGGCGAGCGCCTTGCGGAGCCAGCGCGGGACGAGGACGGCGACGAAGAGCGCGAGCGCGGCGACGCCGAGCAGCACGAGCTCGGGCGAGATCGCGAACCAGTCGACGTGCGGCTTCGAGATCACGGGACGTTTCTGATCGGCGCGTAGCTGGTCCAGCCGACACGGAAGGTTGCTCCATGCGCGAAAGAGCGCTCACTGATCGCGGCCGGCCACGCCGACAGCGCGAGCAGGCACGCGACGAGCGGGACGAGGAAGCCGAGCTCGGCAGGCCGCAGGTCGAGCGCCGAGTCCGAAACTGCCGGCCCCACCTCGCGGTGCAGCACGGCAGAGATCAGCCGCAGCATGTATATCGCGGCAAGCACTATCGCGCCAGCGCCGATCACGGCCCAGACCCAGCCCTGCTGGAAGACGCCGGCGAGGATCAGGAACTCGCCCGCGAAGGCCGTCGAGCCGGGGACGGCCAGGGCGATGATCCCGGTCGTCATGAGCAGCGTCGCGAGCACCGGCCGGCCGCGCGCCATGCCGCCGAGGCGCGACAGCTCCCCGGTCGCGGCCCGTCTCTCGATCCCGCCCGCGAGCAGGAAGAGCGTCGCCGAGAGCAGACCGTGGTTCACCGACTGGAGGATCGCGCCGTCGAAGCCGAGGCTGTTCCCGGCGAAGAGGCCGAGCACGATCAGGCCCATCTGCGCCAGGCTCGAATAGGCGATGACGCCACGCACGTCAGGTGCGCGGAACGCGACCAGCGATCCGTAGACGAGCCCGATCGCGGCGAAGACGAGGATCGGCACCCGGACGTCGTGCGTCGGCCCCGGAAACTTCGCGATCGCGATCCGGAGCAGGCCGTACACGGCCGCCTTGGACACGACCCCGGAGAGCACGGCCGAGACCTCGGGCGGCGCCTCGCGGTAGGCGTCCGGAAGCCAGCCGTGGAACGGGAAGAGCGGCGCCTTCACCGCGAAGGCGGCGACGAAGCCGAGGAAGATCCACGTGTTCCCGCTCGTCCCGGTGTCGACGAGGTCGAAGCTCCCCTGGTGGACGCCGAGGACGATGACCGCGGCCAGCATCAGCAGCGAGCCGGCCATGGTGTAGATGACGAACTTCAGCGTCGCGCCGAGCCGCCCGGCCCCGCCCCACACGCCGACGAGCACGTAGAGCGGGATCAGCATCGCCTCGAAGAAGGCGTAGAAGAGAAGCAGGTCCTGGGCGGCGAAGACGCCGACGACCGCGCCGGTCAGGAAGAGCTGGAGCCCGAAGTAGGCGCGCGCCCGCTCGCGGCCGGTCCAGAAGGCGTAGGCGATCGAGGCGGCCATGACCGTCACCGACATGCCGATCAGCCAGAGCGAGAAGCCGTAGAGGCCGACGTGGTAGGAGATGCCGAGGTCCCCGAACCAGCTGGCACGCGCGTCGAGCTGCAGGCCGGGCCGTGCGAAGTCGAAGCGGATGAGCGTCTCGATCCAGAGGCCGACCTCCGCGAGCGAGACGAGGAGCGCGAACGAGCCGGCCCAGAAGCGCGTCCAGGGGAGGAGCCAGACGACGAGGCCGCCGCCGAGGGGGAGGAGGATCAGCGCAGTCGTCATCGCACCGAGATGAAGACGACGACGAGGACGGCGAGCCCGCCTGCCATTGCGAGCGCGTAGTTGCGGAGCAGACCCGTCTGGGCCTCCGAGACGCCGCGCGCGACGTCGCGCGTGCCTCGAGCAAGCCCCGTGATCGAGCCTCCGACGGCGAACGGCTCGACGATCCGCCCGAAGAAGCGGGCCGCGCCCACCGCCGGCCGGTAGAAGACGAGGTCGTACGCCTCGTCGAAGTAGAGCTTCCTCTCGAGCATCCGCTGCGCGAACGGCAGCCGCGGCACCGCGAGCCGGCGGCGCGAGTAGACGAGCCAGGCCGTGACGAGGCCCGCGAGGCCGAGCGCGAACGCGAGCCCGCTCGAGATCCCCTCCTGCCAGCTCGTCGCCTCGGCATGGTGGAGCGTCGGCGCGACGACGTCGAGCCAGCGGGTGACGGGCGTCCAGAGCGGCGCGAACTGGATCCAGCCGCCGACGAGCGACAGGACGGCGAGGATCGCCACCGTGGAGGTCATCGAGAACGGCCCCTCGCCGTGGTGGACGTGCCCGTGCCGGCGCGGACGGATCAGGTGCTCGCGCACGAAGGCCGACGGCTCGCCGCCGAAGACGACGAAGAGCATCCGGAAGGTGTAGAGGCCGGTGAGGAACGTGCCCACGAGGCCCGCCGACCAGAGCAGGTAGCCGTACCAGCCGTCGTGCATGGCGGCCGCGAGGATCGAGTCCTTCGAGAAGAACCCGGCGAAGGGCGGGAGCCCGACGAGCGCCAGCGCGCCGACGAGGAACGCCCGATACGTCCGCGGCATGAGCCCGCGGAGGCCGCCCATCTTGCGGATGTCCTGCTCGCCGGCAAGTGCGTGGATGACGAGCCCGGCGGCCATGAAGAGCAACGCCTTGAAGAAGGCGTGCGTCATCAGGTGGAACATCCCGTTCGCGTAGGCGCCGAGGCCCGCGCCGAGGAACATGTAGCCGATCTGCGACATCGTCGAGTACGCGATGACGCGCTTGATGTCGGTCTGGACGAGCGCGATCAGGCCGGCGAGGAGGAGCGTCGCGGCGCCGAGGCCGGCCGCGAGGTCCTCCACCTTCGGCGCGAGCTCGAACAAGACGTGCGTGCGGACGATCAGGTAGACGCCGGCGGTCACCATCGTCGCCGCGTGGATGAGCGCGCTGACCGGGGTCGGACCCTCCATCGCGTCGGGAAGCCACGTTTGCAGCGGGAGCTGGGCCGACTTGGCCACGGCGCCGCCGAGCAGGCCGAGCGCGACGAGGTTCACGAGCCAGTGGTTCGACGCGAGGCCGGGCGCGCGCGCGAAGACCGTCTCGAAGCTCAGCGAGCGCGTGTGCTGGATGAGCAGGAAGAACGCGAGCGCCATCGTCGCGTCGCCGAAGGCGTTCATGACGAAGGCCTTCTTCGCGGCCGCGATCGCGCTCGGCCGCTCCTGCCAGAACCCGATCAGGAGGTACGAGGAGAGGCCGACGAGGCCCCAGCCCGCGAGCAGGAGCAGGAGGTTCCCGCTCTGGACGAGCAGCAGCATCGAGAACACGAAGAGCGCCATGTAGGCGAAGTAGCGCCGCTCCTCGTCCTCGCCGTCCATGTAGCCGACCGAGTACGCGACGATCAGCGACCCGACCCCGGAGACGACGAGCATCATCATCGTCGAGAGCGGGTCGACGAGGACGCGCAGGCCGGCGCTGAAGCTGCCGGACTGGAGCCACGTCCAGACGGTCGAGTAGTGCGAGCGGTCGTGCGGCGCGTCGCCCCAGAGCGCGAAGAACGCGACGCACGCGGCGACGAACGAGACGAGGACGGCGAGCGTGGCGAGGTAGCCGGCGCCGCGGCGCGAGATCCCGTTCCCGAGCAGCGTGATGAGGAGCGCCGCCGCGAGCGGCGAGAGGAGGCAGATCCAGGCGGCGACGATCACCCGCGCAGCGTGCGGAGCTTGTCGACGTCGAGGTCGAGGTTCCGCCGCGAGATCGCCACGATGAGGCCGAGCCCGACGACCACCTCCGAGGCGGCCACGGCCATGACGGCCAGGGCGAAGATCTGGCCGGCGCCGTTCCCCTGGTGGCGCGCGAACGCGATCAGCGCCAGGTTGGCGCCGTTCAGCATGATCTCGAGCGAGAGGAGCACGATCAGCGGGCTGCGGCGCAGGAGGACGCCGAGCGCGCCGGTCGCGAACAGGAAGGCGGCGACGGCGAGGTACCAGGAGACCTCGGGGCCGAGGATCCCGAGCGTCACAGCGCCTTCTCCCCCGCGAGCTTGCGCGAGTGCGAGCCGAGGATGACCCCGCCGATCGCGGCCACGAGCAGCACGATCGAGGTGATCTCGAAGGCGAGCAGATGGTCGGTCAGGAAGAGTCGCCCGATCGCGTGCGGGCTGCCGAAGGAGGAGAGGACGTGCTGCTGGTGCGCCAGCCGCCCGCCCGCCTTGAGGCCGATCGCGACGACGATCTCGACGAGGATCGCCCCCGCCGCGGCGACCGCGCCGACCTGCTGCCAGCTCGGCCCTCCCGCCCAGGGCGCGTCGGCCCGTCCGCCGAGGTAGGCGATGACGAAGAGGAACATGACCATCACGGCGCCCGCGTAGACGAGCACCTGCGCGGCCGCGACGAACTCGGCCGAGAGGAGCAGATAGAGCACCGCGAGCGCGCCGAGGTTGCCGATCAGGGCCAGCGCCGAGAAGAACGGGTTGGTGAAGCTGACGACCGCGATCCCCGAGCCGAGGCAGGCGAAGGCGGCGACGATCCAGACGATCCAGACCAGTGTGTTCCCGGCGTCGAACGCCAGGATCACGCGTGCTCCTTGTAGTAGGGGATCGGCGTGTCGTAGAGCTCGGCGTCCGCGACCGGTGTCCGCTTGATCGGCGGCGCGAGCAGCATGTCCTTGGTGTAGATCTGGTCGTCGCGCGCGTACTCGGAGATCTCGTACTCGTTCCCGAGCGTGATCGCGTCGAAGGGGCACGCGAGCTCGCAGTAGCCGCAGAAGATGCAGCGGCTCATGTTGATCTCGTAGATGCGCGCGTAGCGCTCGCCCGCCGAGATGCGGTTGTCCGGCGTGTTCTCCGCCGCCACGACCCGGATGCAGTCGGCCGGGCACGCGGCCGCGCAGAGCGAGCAGCCGACGCACTTCTCGAGCCCGTTCTCGAACCGCCACAGGCGGTGGCGCCCCCGGAAGCGCGGGTACACGGGCCGCTTGACCTCCGGATACTCCTGCGTGATCGGCTTCTTGAAGATCTGCTTGAAGGTGACCCCGAAGCCCTTGACGGTGTCGAGCGGCTGCGGCACCTAGAACGCCACCACCAACGCCGCCGTCACGACGGCGTTCAGCGTCGCCACCGGCAGGAGGACCTTCCAGCCGAAGCGCATGAGCTGGTCGTAGCGGAGCCGCGGCAGCGTCGCCTTCAGCCAGATGAAGATCGAGACGACGGCCAAGAGCTTGAGAAAGAACCAGAGCGGCCCGAGCGGCGCGTACGGCCCGTGCCAGCCGGCGAAGAAGAGGGTCACCATCAGCGCCGACAGCGTGATCATGTTGATGTACTCCGCCGTCTGGAAGAGGCCCCAGCGCATGCCGCTGTACTCGGTGTGGTAGCCGGCGACCAGCTCGGTGTCGGCCTCCGGGAGGTCGAAAGGCGCGCGGTTCGTCTCGGCGATGCCGGCGACGAAGAAGCAGAGCAGCCCGATCACCTGCGGCGCCGCGTACGGGATCGTCGTCCCCTGCTTGTGGACGATGTCGACGAGCGAGAGCGAGCCCGCCATGAGCACGACGCCGAGGACGGAGAGCGCGAGCGAGACCTCGTACGAGACGAGCTGCGCGCAGGTGCGCATCGAGCCGAGGAGCGAGTACTTCGACTCCGAGGCCCAGCCGCCGATGATGAACCCGTAGATCCCGAGCGAGCCGAGGGCGAAGACGACGATGAGCGCGATCGAGACGTTCGCGATCTCCCCGTCGACGTGCCAGTGCCAGAGGTGCCACCCCGCGCCGAAGGGGATGACGCTGAAGGCCGCGAGCGCGGTGAACATCGAGATCACGGGCGCGACGATGTACGGCAGGTCGATCGCGCTCGACGGGAAGAAGCTCTCCTTGCGGATGAGCTTGATCAGGTCGGCGATCGGCTGGAGGCTTCCGTACGGCCCCGCCCGGTTCGGCCCGTAGCGGAGCTGCATCCGGCCGAGCAGCTTGCGCTCGAGAAGGGTCGTGTACGCGAACGCGAGCATCACGAGGTTGATGATCAGGAAGGCCTTGATCAGGCTGATCCACCAGGGCTCGGTCATGCCCGCGCCACCTCGACGGTCGCCTGGAGCTCCTCGGCGTGCTCGTCGGCGATGCGGGCGACGCCGGCGACGAGGCCCTTGTCGATCCGGGCGCGGAGGCGCCGCGACGTGCCGTTCGAGCGGACGTCGACCTCGTCCCCGGCCTTGATCCGGAGCCGCCGCGCGTCCTGGGGCGAGAGCTGCACCTCGGCCGCGGGCCGCTGGAAAGCGAGCTCGGGGACGCGCTCGACGGCGGCGCCCGAGAAGAGCGGCCGGTAGCGGACGAGCCGCAGGCCGCGTCCCTTCGGGGTCGCGGCCGGTGCGGGCGCGCGGAGCTCACCGGTCGGCTCCCGGCCGCGCAGGGCGGCGCGCTCGCCCACCTCGCCGTACGGGAGGCCGCCGAAGATCCGCTCCGAGAGCTCGCCGAAGACGACCGAGGGATACGGCGAGACCTCCACGCCGAAGCGCCCGGCGAGCTGCGAGATCCACGCCAGCTCGTCGGGCGTGGGCGGCACGACCGCGCGCCGCAGCCGCTGGAGCCGGCCCTCGAGGTTCACGAACGTCCCGTCTCGCTCGAGGTAGCTCGTCCCGGGCAGCACGAGGTCGGCCCAGCCGACCGCGCTTCCCTGGAACATCGTCGTCGCGATCACCGCATCCGCCCGCTCCGCGAGCGAGCGCACGCTCGGGTCGCTCGCCGCCTCGTCTCCGGAGACGAAGAGCAGGCCGATCGGATCCGGATCCGGCCCTTCGTCGTCGGACGCGGCCGACCAGGCCTCGACCACCCCGCGCCCGTTCGGCGTCAGCGGAAGGTAGAAGACGCCGCTGTCGGGCTTCGAGCCGAAGCCGAGCCGCTCGGCGCACGCGGCGACGTGCGCGCCGCCGGCGCCGCCCGAGCCCGACCAGATCAGGACGGGGCGGTCGCTCTCGCGGAGCCGCCGCCCGAGCTCGTCGTCCTCGCCGGCGAGCTGCCGGCACGCCTTCGCGCCGCCGCCGACGCCGGTGGTGACGACCTCGGCGCCGTTTCGCCGCGCTGCACGGAGCCAGAGGTCGACGATCGGCGCGCGCTCCTCGACCGGATCGTCGCCGACGACGACGATCAGCTCCGCGCCCGCGATCGCCGAGAGCGGCAGCCGGAAGCCGTCCACCGCGTCCGAGATCTCCTCCGGCAGGACGGCCGTGTGCGCGCCGAGGCCGGTGCGCATCAGCTTCGCGAGCCCGTAGGCCTGCTCCACGGTCTCCGAGCCGGAGAGGGCCGTCACGATCCGGCCCTGCGCCGCGCGCAGCAGCCGCTCGGCCTCGTCGACGGCCTCGTCCCAGCCGGCGGGCTGGAGCCCGCGCCGGCGCCGGCGTCGCAGCGGGTCGACGATGCGGTCGCGCGCACCGAGGTGGCCGAAGGCGAACCGCCCCTTGTCGCAGATCCAGCCGCCGTCGACGTCCGGGTGGTTCCGCGAGAGGACGCGCTTGACCTTGCCCTCGCGCGTGGTGACGTTGACGTTGCAGCCGACGGGGCAGAGGCCGCACACCGTCGGGACGGTCTGGATCTCCCAGGGGCGCGCCTCGAAGCGGTACGTCGTCGGGAGGAGCGCGCCGACCGGGCAGAGCTCGGTGACGTTGCCCGAGAAGCGGCCGCGGTACGGCTCGTCCTCGAAGGTGGCGATCATCGACTGCGCGCCGCGGTTGACGGCCACGAGCTCGCCGTCCTCGGCGACCGACTCCGAGAAGCGCGTGCAGCGGTAACAGAGGATGCAGCGCTCGCGGTCGAGCGAGATCGTCGGCGAGATGGGGATCGGCTTGTCGAAGGTACGCTTCGGGAAGGTCATCCGCGTGCGGCCGGGGCCGAAGCGGAAGGTCAGGTCCTGGAGCGGGCACTCGCCGCCCTTGTCGCAGACCGGGCAGTCGAGCGGGTGGTTCACGAGGATGAACTCGAGCGTCGCGTTCTGCGCGTTCCGGGCCAGCTGCGAGGTGAGGGCCGTCTTCACGACCATCCCGTCCTGCGCCGTGAGCGTGCAGGCGGCCTGTGGCTTCGGAGGCATCCCTTCGACCTCGACGAGGCACATCCGGCAGGCGCCGATGGCCGGCCCGAGCCGCGGCTCGTAGCAGAAGACCGGAATCTCGATCCCGGCCGCGAGCGCCGTCTCGACGAGCCCCGTCCCCTTCGGCACCTGCACCTCGCGCCCGTCGACGGACACCGTCACGAGCTCCGGCACGCTCACGCCACACCTCCGTGACGGTGGCTGCCACCGAGACACGGCTCGCGGAGACACCGCAACTCGGACGGCAGAGAGCCGGTCGTATGGCTTTCGCGCGAAAGGTGTGCAGCTTCTGCGACGGTGGCTGCCACCGGGACATGGCTCGCGCAGCCGGTGGCGGAGACACGTTGCGCCGGGGCGTTCACGTCGCCACCTCGACGGTGGGATGGCCTCGATGCTGGTCGACCGGCGCGAAGACGCGCTCCAGCGAGGACTCGCCGCCGTACGGGCAGCGGCCGGCACGGACGTGCTCGCGGAACTCGTCGCGGAACTTGTCGACGTAGCTCGCGATCGGCATCGCGGCCGCGTCGCCGAGCGGGCACAGGCAGTGGCCGAGGATCCGGTCGCACACGTCGAGCAGGAGGTCGAGCTCGTCCTCCTCGGCGTCGCCGTCCTCGATCCTGTGCAGGAGCTGCACCATCCAGCGCGTGCCCTCGCGGCACGGCGTGCACTTCCCGCACGACTCGTGCATGTAGAACTGCGCCACCCGCAGGCCGAGCTGGACGATGCAGGCGCGGTCGTCGATGACGATGATCGCGCCCGAGCCGACCGACGAGCCGGCCTCGCGCATCGCGTCGTAGGAGAGCGGCGTATCGACCTGGTCGGCGGTGAGGATCTGCACCGACGAGCCGCCCGGGATGATGGCCTTCAGCTCACGCCCGTCCGGCACGCCGCCGCCGATGTCGTAGATCAGCTCGCGCAGCGTCGTCCCGTTCGGGAGCTCGTAGTTGCCGCCGCGCACGACGTTGCCGGAGAGCGAGAAGACGCGCGTCCCGGTCGAGTCGGGCGTGCCGAGCTTCGCGTACTCCTCGCCGCCGAGCTCCATGATCTTCGGCACCGTCGCCATCGTCTCGACGTTGTTGATGAGCGTCGGCGCGCCGTAGAGCCCCGTGATCGCCGGGTACGGCGGCTTCGC
>Ga0209577_10004873_pt1 | contig 12571 bp, 8 predicted proteins | sample GraSoiAngelo_109_FD_185874 | JGI IMG/M metagenome (GOLD analysis project Ga0209577, IMG submission 185874) | Grasslands soil microbial communities from the Angelo Coastal Reserve, California, USA - 14_0903_12_20cm (SPAdes) (version 2) | ecosystem: Environmental > Terrestrial > Soil > Grasslands ... | reverse complement strand
TGTGGCCGAAGCGGCTCGTCAGGAACCCGCCCAGAAAGAAAGTAAGCAGAAGAAATCAAAGCACGTTTACACAGAGCAGGATCTCAAGCGCGCTCATATTCTCACTTCCGAAGATCGTGCTCAGGTGGCGGCGAAGAAAAATCAGCTGGCTCCGCCCTCGGCGGGAAAATCTAGGGAAGCTGTCGACGCGCAATCGCTTCCTCCCGACGCACCCCTCGGTGACGTCGCTCGCCGTTTGCGCAGACAGAAAGAGTCGCAAAAACTTCAACAGTCCGCGTGGTTCCATCTTCCGTTCGCCGATGCGCCGGCGCTCGCTTCACCCAAGCCTCCGGTGATGCCGCTGCGTCCACCAGTTTCGAGTCCTGCTCCGCCAAAATTTGTTCCTTACCAGCCGCCGGTGAAGCGTTCGCCTTTCGAACGCCCAAAGGTTTTCATGTCCGCTCCTCCTCGCGTCTTGTCCGACCCGCCTGCCCTTCGGGTGACGCCGGCGGCGCCCATCGCTCCTGCCAGTGCGGCAAAATTGAATGTGGTGACAGTAAAACCCGGAGACTCACTCTGGAAACTCGCGCGGCAGAACCTTGGCAAAGGTCTCCGCTGGCGCGACCTCCTCGCCGTCAATCCAGGCATTGTCGACGCCAACCACATAGTTGCGGGTTCACAGATTTACCTGCCGACGGCGATTTCAGTGCTGCGTACAGCATCAAGAATCACCGTGCACAAAGGCGACATGCTTTCAAAGATCGCGCAAACTCGGCTCGGCCACGCGGCCTATTGGTCCTGTATTGTGCGCGCGAATCCGGCCGTCCGTAACGCAAATCTTATCTACGAAGGCCAGTCGCTGCTCCTTCCCGCCAGCTGCAAACGGTAGCGTTGTTCGCTACTCTCATTGCTTCGCAGTCTAAACGAAATGTAAACCATCTTCAGTAATCAGTAAGCCATTTCCGTTTTTTGGAGATCGCTCCCGCCTAGTCCTTCAGGACGGGCGATCGCGCATCCCTAAGTTGTTAAAATACTTGCGTTTCGCCAGATATGTACTTTATACAATTCTGGCATGGAGATTGCGAAAACAGTGGGGGGCCCCATAAGCTTCAAAATCGCTGCTGCCATCGAACGCAAACAATCGCCCGGGAAACCTGCCTGTTTCGCGGTGGTTAGGGTCCGGGGGCAATTCCCGGAAATCGCTTCACCGAGTTTCATTATCGCCTGGCAATGCTATCGGGAGGAACAGAATCATGGCCGTTGAATGGAAGAGTTCATCGCTAGCTCAGAAAGTTTTCTTGCACCTCTCCTTGCTAGTCGCGTTCTTGACGGCCTTCGGTGGCCGAGCGCTTGCGCAGTCTACCGCGGGGTTAAACGGCACGGTGACGGATGCCACGGGAGCGGTTGTTCCGAATGCCCAAGTGGTCGCAACAAACCAAGCCACCGGAGTCCAATCGGCGACCCAAACGGACACTGCCGGTGCTTATCTTTTCCCTGCGTTGCCGATCGGAATTTATCGCCTCGAAGTCAAAGCTTCTAGTTTTCAGGCTGCGGTGATTTCTAATCTCAAACTCGACGTGGCTACCGCTCTCACAGAAAATGTTCAGCTGACCGTTGGCCAAGCCACGGATAAAGTTGTGATCATCGCCGAGGCTCTGCTCGTCGATACCACCACGACCGGCGTAGGACAGGTTATCAACGACAAGACCGTGCAGGAGATCCCGTTGAATGGTCGCCACTTCACGGATCTCAGCTTGCTGACAACGGGCACGGTTACGCCACCCGCGAACGGATTCCTGTCCGCTCCGCTCCGCGGCCAGGGATCGTTCGGGATCAACACCGCGGGCCAGCGCGAGGACACCACCAACTGGCTCGTCAACGGCGTAAACCTTAACGACAATGTGCAGAACCAGATCACCTTCCAGCCACCGATTGATACCCTGGCGGAGTATAAGATCGACAACTCCACTTTTCCGGCGCAGTACGGACGCAATGCAGGCGCGATCGTTAACCTCGCGACGCGGTCTGGAACGAATGAATATCACGGCGAACTGTTCGAGTTCTTCAGAAATAGCGCTCTGGATGCGCGGAACTTTTTCAATCCTATTTTGACTTCCACCGGTGCCGCCAATCCTCAAGCTCCGTTCAAACGCAACGATTTCGGCACCAGTTTCGGCGGCCCCATCAAGAAGAATAAAGTCTTCTACTTTCTCGCATACGAAGGACTCCGTCAGCATCAGAGCCTAACGGTCACATCCACAAGGGTTCCCAGTCAGAACGAAAGAGCAGCGGTAACTTCGCCACCTATTCAGAAGCTGATCGCTCTTATTCCCGCTGCCAACCTCGTGGGTGCGGGAACTGCGGGAGATCCAAATACCTTCACCGCCTTCACTGGCGGTGCATTAGCCAACGTGGCTCTCAACCAGGGGTCGGCCGATCTTGACGTAGAACTATCTAACAAAGATCGCATCCACGTTTATTACGTCGTGCAGAAGGATCTCCGCCAGGAGCCGACAGCGGGTGGCGCAATCACTACGAACCTTCCCGGCTTCGGGGATACCCGCGACGGTTTCCGGCACCTGATGACGTTCAGCGAAGATCACGTTTTTGGCCCATCGCTCACCAACACGGTCCGCCTGGGCTTCAACCGCATTCACTTGACCTTCACCCCGAACGCCCTGCTGGACCCGGCAAATTTCAATATCACCATGCCGGCGGGTGCTCCAGCGGCATCGGGATTACCATTCATCAATATTGGAAATGCTTTAGGCTTTGCCGGCCCAACAGGCGAGCCGCAGGGTCGCGGCGACACAACCGTTGTTCTGAACGACGGCTTGAGCTGGCTTAGGGGTCGCCATACCTTCGCCTTCGGGGGAGAAATTCGCCGCGCTTACAACAACAATATCGCCTTCAACATTGGGAGCTTCACCTTCAACCAGACCGGGAGTGTGGCTAACAATAACCTCAAGACCGCGATGCAAAACTTTCTCAGCGACTCTGCTTCCGCCTTCACTGTTCAACTCGGCTCCGGGAACGACCGCATCCTCCAGCCGTCTTATGACCTCTTTGCCGAGGACAGCTTCAAGTGGAAATCCAACTTCACGATCAACCTCGGCTTGAGGTACGCGTGGAACTCTTCGCCTTCTGAAGCCGCCAATCACTTCACGCAATTTGATCCCACGGCCGGCACACTTGTTCCGGCGAGCCAGCCCTATCACACCAACAGCAAGAACTTCCAGCCCCGGATCGGCTTCGCTTGGGATCCCTTCAAAAATGGCAAGACCTCGGTGCGGGCCGCCTACGCTATTCTGACCCAGGACCCGACTACGAACATCGTGGTCGGTTTGAGCGGCAACCCGCCGTTCGCCATCCCGATTTCGATTAGTTCGGGGGTCATTAAGGTCGAGGATCCTTCAGCCTCGCTGGCAACAACGAGCCTGGGCCCGGCGGCGATCAATCGCAATTTCAATGACATGTATGCGCAGGACTGGAACCTTACAATCGAGCGCCAACTGACTCCAAGCATGGGCCTAAGCGTTGCCTACGTTGGGATGAAGGGCACGCACCTCCAACTGGCCCAAAACATCAATCAGCCCTTGGTTACGAATGGCATCTATGGTTCTACGCGGCCTTTCCCAACCCTTCCGGACACGAGTCCCATTTTACCGTCTCAATGCACTGCGCCCCATCCAGCTTGCACGTTCGCTAACATCAATCAGGTGAATAGCAATGGGAACTCGAACTACAACGCACTCTGGGTCACGCTCAACAAGCACTTCTCCCATGGGCTGCAATTCCTTAGCTCCTACACTTACTCCAAATCACTGGATTACAATTCACTATCAACGGGCGAGACCTACATCATTCAGAATGCCTACAATCTCCGCGGAGACTATGGTCCGTCGGAATTTGACGTCCGCCATCGCTTTGTTCTGAGCGGCTTTTACCAGCTGCCGTTCCGTCGAAACCGTCTTGTCGCTGGATGGGAAGTCGGCACCGTCATCCAGGCGCAGACCGGCAACCCGCTGAATCCTACCCTGGTAATCCAGCCGGGCGGAATCAGCCTCACGGTTCGGCCAGATGTCACGGGACCGATCCGAGTGACGGGTGATCCCCTTCAGTGGTTTGCGGACAAAACCGCGTTTCGATCCCCCTGTGTCGGGACGACCTGCCATCCAGGCGGTCTCAGCCGCGACGCGGTCACAGGACCGAACTTTGTCAACACGGACTTCTCTGTCATCAAGAATACGAAACTGACAGAGCGGTTCAATCTGCAATTCCGCGGCGAGATGTTCGACATCTTCAACCATCCCAATTTTGGAAACCCGGTCCTGACCACCACTTCCGGCACATTCGGCCAAATCCAAGGCACTCGTTTCCCCACCGGCGACTTCGGTTCCGCGCGGCAAATCCAGTTCGCGCTGAAACTGAAGTTCTAGCGACCTGTCAAACGTGTGCGCACCGTGGGGACGAACTCTCGCCCGCGCCCCGGTCTTTCCTACACTTGAAACTTCAGCGAGCATTTCCGCTTGGCCCACCTATCCCCGGTTTCAATGCTCGGCCAGTCCTGTCTCGAACTCAATCTCTGATTTTCGGATACAATAGAGTTCAGTGTCTTACTCATTTCGCGAGGGCTAGGTGATTCACCCGAACGTCTTTCATAACGACACCCTGCAGCCCATCGAAAAGGCGCGGCTTTCTCCCGGCCAGGCTGGTCTGATCTGCGGCTGGGGCATTTTCACCACGCTGCGCATCTCTCGCGGCGAAGCCTTCGCCTACGAGCGCCACTGGCGCCGCCTCGAAAAGGACGCCACCGTCACCCGCATCCCGATGCCGTACACCGCCGCCAAGGTCCGCGTCCATCTTCACGAAGTCATCCGGGCCAATAAAGTCACCGAAGGCTGCGCACGCATCTATTTCGTCTACAATTCCGTCGGCTACTGGCAGAGCGCCGAGCGCCATCCCCAGGCTGATCTCATCATTTACAGCGCCGGCCTCCCCGAACATCGCGAAGTCGTGCGCCTTACGCTTCGCGAACAAGGCCGTCACGCCGCCTCTCCCATGGCCGGCGTAAAAACCATTTCCTGGCTCAACAATGTCTGGGCTGTCGCGGAAGCCAACAAGGAAGGCTACGACGAAGTCGTCATGCTCAACGAACGCGGCGAAGTGGCCGAGTGCACTTCGGCAAATATTTTTGCCGTGAAGAACGCAAGAATTCTCACGCCCCCGCTCAACTCCGGCTGCCTCGAGGGCGTCACCCGCGGGATCCTCATGGAAATCGCGCCGGAAGCCGGCCTTCCCGTCGTCGAGCAGGCCCTGCGCCCCGAAGATCTCTATTCCGCCGAAGAAGTTTTCATCTCTTCGACGAATAGAAATCTCGTCGACGTCAGCGAAATCGCCGGCCACGCGATCCCCGCGCCCGGCCCCGTCTGCGATCGTCTCAACCAGCTCTTCGACGCCTACGTGGAAGAGTACGTCTCGCGCCGCCTAGCCTCGGCGGCAAGGTAAGAACAATGTGGCCCTTCACCGGCGGTTCAGGCTCTAGATGGCTAGCGACACAAATTTGACGGCAATTCGAGCAGCCGCTCCTGTAGACGCAAGCGAGAAGACCGTCTTCAAAATTCTTCTGGCCATCAGTTTTTGCCACCTATTGAATGACACTGTTCAATCCGTGATCCCCGCCATTTATCCGCTTCTCAAGAACTCCTTCCATCTCGATTTCGGCCAAGTGGGCCTGATCGCCCTTACTTTGCAGTTGACCGCTTCCATTCTCCAGCCCCTCGTCGGTCTCTATACCGACCGTCGGCCCCAACCGTATTCCCTGGCCATCGGAATGGGAATTACACTTGTTGGTCTGCTGGCCTTCGCGGTGGCTCCGAGCTTTGGCACAATTCTCGCCGCCGCGGCTCTCGTCGGCATCGGCTCGGCCGTGTTCCACCCGGAATCTTCGCGCGTCGCACGCATGGCTTCCGGCGGACAGCACGGCATGGCGCAATCGCTCTTCCAGGTCGGCGGCAACGCGGGCTCCGCGCTCGGCCCGCTCCTCGCCGCGTTCGTACTTACCAAGGGACAATCGAGTCTTGCGTGGTTTTCGTTTCTGGCTTTCTTCGGGATTGTCCTGCTCGCGAACATCGGCACCTGGACGAAACATCACAAATCCTATTCACCCAAATCCATGGCCCTCGATGCCACTCCTCTTGCCGCAATGCCCCCGGCACATGCGCACGCCGCCTTGCCCACCGGCAAAATCGTGGTGTCCCTTGCCATCCTGGTGGCTCTCATGTTTTCGAAGTTTTTCTACCTGGCCAGCCTGATGAGTTATTACACGTTTTATTTGATGGGCAAATTCCAGGTGTCTCTGCAGAGTGCTCAGCTCCACCTCTTCATTTTCCTCGGCGCCGTCGCCGCCGGCACCATTATCGGCGGCCCCGTGGGCGACAAGATCGGCCGCAAATACGTCATTTGGGTTTCCATTCTCGGGGTTCTGCCGTTCACTTTGCTGCTGCCCTATTCCAATCTTTTCTGGACCAGCGTCCTCAGCGTTATCATTGGGCTAATCCTGGCCTCCGCCTTTTCCGCCATCCTCGTCTACGCTCAGGAACTCCTGCCCGGACGAATCGGCGCCGTCTCAGGGCTATTCTTCGGTTTCGCCTTTGGCATGGGCGGCATCGGCGCGGCGCTCCTCGGCAAACTCGTCGATCTCACCAGCCTCAATTTTGTCTATCACCTCTGCTCATTCCTTCCCGCCATCGGCATGCTCACCGCCTTCCTTCCCGATCTGGCCCCTGCCAACACGACTGCAGCGAAGTCACCGACCGCCTAACTGACGTTGCGTTGCCGATAGGTGTTAGCAGGGCGCCGTAGGACAGGCGATGGCTTTTGGGGCGGGCGCCTTCGAGTGCGGCAGGCAGCCGTTCTGCCGCATTCGTAATTGCAGGAAGGCACACTAGGTGACACCGCCGGGGTTTTCCTGCCTATTGCGGCTGCCTTGCCCCGCGATCAGGCAAATCATGCATAGCATTTAGGGTATTTTCCGGATTGTCTGCTCCCGATGATCGGCTATGGTCTTAAAACAGCCTTGCGTCAAGGTCATTCGTTTTCTCAACCCTCTCAAATCCGCAGGGCCTCAGGTGATCCGTGGCAAGCGCACCGGCAAAGCTAAACTATTCCAGAAGGCTGGCTTCTCGCGTCGAGACCAGGGACCACGTGTGGGTCTATTGGCGCTGTGGTGGAATGGATGATGTTTCCCGCGTTTGCGACCTGAGCGTGGGGGGGCTATTCCTGCGCACGCGAGTTCCGCGGCCCGTGGGGGTGAGAGCCAAGCTTGATTTTCTTGTTCCGGAAGGACCGATCAGGGCCGAAGCCGTCGTGCAACATCTGATTCCCAGCGGCGGAGTGGGTTTGAAATTCACTGCAATCACCGACCGGGATTGCCCGACCCTGGTAGCACTAATGAACCGCATTCGCACTTCGGCGTCCACCAAGAGGGTGCCTTCCTTCGTAGTACCATAGCGCGGCCTCTTTCTTCTCCGCGTTCCCTCTAGCCAAATCCAAGACGCTCCTGCCTATCGCGCGAGGGGAGTTGGGTTGCTCGGGGAAGGCCAGGCGGCAATGGGGCCAGGGAACTTGTGAGCAGTGGCTCAGCCTGAATTATTTAGTCTTTGGTCTTTTTGGCTCTAGGTGTTCAACCTAAACATGGCTGTAAATTCTTTATCGCCCAGCCGAGGGAACCCGACTTATTTGAGTCAGTTGGCACGCGCTGCGAGCTGGCGATCCCAGTTCATTGAGAGACTCTGGTCAAGAGCGACTGCCGCATAGCGCGAACAGATCTGCATTTCGCCCTTCGCCCATGAGGAGATGGAGGGAAGCTTCACTCTGAAAAGTTGCTCGAGTTTGGTAACGGCACGGTAGTAGACCGATACTTCTTTAAGCCATGGACTCGATTTTCTCAATTCAGGGGACAACTCGTTGCAGAGGTGCAGGAGCGTGCCGAAATCGCCGGCGCCGATGGTCGCGCCGTCAATTCCAGCCGCTAGCTGCAACGAGTCAGACAGTGGCTGATTGGCGGCCGATATCCAAATCGAGCGCCATTGCGAGATTCCAAATCTCACCAGGGCGCATGCCGCGAACACGAGGATGAAGAGCGAGACCATTTTTGTTCAACGGAAGTTTGCCAGCCGGACCCCGCCTGGCCAATGGGACAGGAGTACTAAGCGAATAGAACTCCCGGCGGAAGGTGCTGAGCTTTCCTAAGTGGCTCATTGTCAGCATGTTAGTGAGTTCGGGAGCGGTATGTGAACGGTATCCATTTTCCGGCTACTTCCGTCAAAGCAGCCCACTACCAATTGCCCGCTGGATGGAGCCGTAACTAACTTTTAATATGGTTACGAAATCGTATTGACCCAGAAACCTCAACTAAATTAACTTAGAAGCATTGGGACTCCTGCCCCTCACCCCGCCCCATGAGTAATCCGCACAGCAATCCCCTTCCGCCTTCTCCAGAGGCGAGAGATCAAGAACTAGGGAACCAACTTCGGCAAATTGAAAAGCGCGATTGGTGGATCTGGGGTTACTCGATCTTTGTCATACTCCTCCTCAGTTTTGCAGTCGTCGCGCTCGCTCTCCCCGCAGTGCGTCAGGGAGCGGACACCGTTTTCAAGATCAAAATGATCGAAGCTGTTTTTGGTCTGGTTGCTCTGGTCGTAATTTTTAACATCTACGCGATCTCTCAAGAAATTCTCATCAAGCGGCTTCGGCGCCAGCTCGCGGAGAAACAGGGCCACTCAACCCTTCTCCGCAATCTGGCCATGGTCGACCCATTGACAGGTCTGTACAACCGGCGTTTTGCCGAGCAGCGCTTGGCCGCGGAGGTGGCTCGCTCGGAGCGCAAGGGTCATCCGCTGACCGTTCTCACCGTGGACTTGAACCATTTCAAGCAAATCAACGACACCTACGGCCATCCGGCCGGTGACCAGGTTTTGCTGGAATTTGCCGCGCGTTTGAACCACGTGATCCGGGGATCGGACTTGGCTGTCCGGTTAGGGGGCGATGAGTTTCTCGTTCTGCTTCCGGAATGCACCTTGGAGCAGTTGCAACTTGTCCTGGGACGTCTCGGTTCGCTGGAAGTGAACTGGCAGGGCCAGAAGATTCCAGTGTCGTTCTCGGCAGGCTGGAAGGAGTACGAAATGGGAGATCGGCCCGAGGATCTGCTCGCGCGCGCCGATCAAGCTCTGTACGCCAGAAAGCGGGCCAGCAGGGAAACTCAACAGTCGGCGGAGCTAACGGAGACAAAACCCGCGCCTCTCCGCGTAATGGTGGATCTCACTTGCCCTCATTGCCAGAGAATGAATTCGTTTGCAATCACTCAGAACTCCGGGGCCGGCAATACCAGTCGGCACGATGTGCGATGTGCCCACTGTAAAGAAGCCTGGGCGCCCCTGATGCCGGGACCGATCATGGCCGGCCCGTTTCCGAAATGACGTCACTTTTCCGAGCGCCGTTGTGAGCTAGGAAACCGCGTGACAACCCTTCATAGTCAAGTTGAGTGTCTTTCCTTTTCGCAGCGAAGGGCGGGAAATTCCTGGTCTTCAGTTCCGTTGCGTCTCCAAAGCTCAGCGTCGAGCCATACCCATCTCCCTACCTCCTCCTGGCCTCCTCTCGCATGCTACAATTCCTACATTAGGACTGGCCCATGCCCGACACCTTTCCCCTAGCCGGTGAAGCGGTTCTTGAAGTCGTCTCCCCGGACGGCGCGCGCCGCTATGCGCGCATCACCCAAACGCCTTTTATGATCGGCCGCGGCGCCGAAACCGGCAATCATTTGCAGCTCTCCGACCGGCGTATTTCCCGCAATTGCGCCGCCGTGGTGATCGAAGCCAATCGTTACTATGTTGAGGATCGCGGCCAGCGCCGCGGCCTCTTCGTCAACGGCGGAAAAGTTGAAAGTCGTGAACTCCAGGATGGTGACGCCATCACTTTCGGTCTCGACGACTCCTACGAGATCATCTTCCGCTCGGCCAAGGGCTCGGACGACGATTCCCTTCCCAATCTGCTCACCCGCATGGAACATATCACCAGCTCAGCGCCGACCGGCGGCGGCCTGCTCAAGCTCAAGCGTCTCCTGGAAGCGACCTCACTGCTCCATTCCCAGCTCCCACTCGACGTCGTGCTCGGCCACATGCTGGATCACGCCGTATCCGTCACCGACGCCGATCGCGGCCTGCTGCTCGAAACCGACAGCACCGGCGCCTTGAAAGTGAAACTCGCACGGCGCAGTGGCGGACTCCGTCTTCCTCCTGAAAGCCTCACGCCTAGCCAGACCGCCATCCAGCTCGCGCTGAAGCAGCGGTCTCCGGTCATCACCGAAGACCTCGCGCAAGCCGACGTGGATTTGCAAGCCGCACTGAGCATCGTCGCGCAGCGCCTGCGCGCCGTGGTGGTGATTCCTCTTTACGCCTTGTCCCGCGCCAGCGCTCAAGAATCCATGGCCGACATCAAGCCCGGTGATTTTCTCGGCGTCCTGTATCTGGATTCGCGGCGTCCCGCCGCTTTCTCGAAACTCGACCGCCAGATCCTCGACGCCCTGGCCGCCGATGCTGCCAGCATTCTTGATAATGCCCGCCTCGTCGAACGCGAGCGTGGACGCCAGCGGCTCGAGCAGGAGATCAACATCGCCCGCGACATTCAGCAGGCGCTTCTACCGCGCGATTTCCGCGAATACCCGCACCTCGCCGTTACCGGCTTCAATCTTCCCTGCTTATCGGTTGGAGGAGATTACTTCGATGTCTTCCCGCTGAGCGAGGGTCGCACCGCGTTTCTTATCGCTGACGTTTCCGGTAAGGGACTCGGCGCCGCGCTTCTTACCACCATGCTTCAGGGCGCGCTCTCCGGCATGACTCTCGGCACCGATCCCGCTCGCGTGTTCGATCATGTCAATCGCTTCCTCTGCGATCACTCGGAGGTCGGTCGCTACGCCACCATGTTCTTCGGCATACTCGATCAGGAAGGACATCTCGAGTTCATTAACGCCGGCCACCCTTCACCTTTCCTGATCCGCGGCGGTATCGCCGAAGAGGCTTTTACCGAAGGATCTTTCCCCGTCGGCCTCGTTCCCGAAGCTCAATACACAGCCGTTTGCCTGAAGCTGGAGCCTGGGGACACCGTGGTGCTCTTCAGCGACGGGGTCACTGAAGCAATGGATCCCGACGAGCAAATGTTCGGCATCCCGCGCCTCAAGGAACTTCTCACCGGCCAGCTCGAATGCCCGCTCGAGCAGCTCCAGAAATGCGTTCTCGAAGCCGTTGAAAACTTCGCCCGCGGCGCCCACCAGGCCGACGACCTCACGCTTCTGATCGTGCGCTACCGCGCCACGGCCGCCGCTGCCACGTCGGACACGGACCTCCCCTTGTCCGCTTCGTCCTCGTCCTCCGCCCCCGCCGCTGCTTCCTCCGCGTCCGGCTAATGGCGAAGCGCTCGTCGCAACTTTTTTCCGAACGGCTCTGGAATTCAAAAAATAAGGGCGAAAGCCATGGTCATCAGCCTTCGCCCCTTCTCGACTTCGTGAAAGTTTTTCTCGGCCTTCGCCCAGAGATCTCTTCAACCGCGTTGAGATTCCTCTCCGGCCTTCGGCCTTACGCGCCGAGATCCTTCAGATCGTCTTTGGCTTGTTGTTCGGCGTTTTTGGTTGCACCCTTTGCGTCCGCATTGGGATTCAGCTCATGGATGGCCTTGTTCAGGCTCTGCCCTTTGTCGCCAATCGAGCCTTTGCAACTGGACAGGTCAACGTTGGTGCGCACACCCGTCACATTCGCGCGTAGACAGTTGAACTCCAATCCAAGATTGTGGCTGGCGTGGAGCGCGGCAAGGCACTCGTTCAGCGCCGTGAAAGCCCCGCACGCATCGCTGGCGTTCGAATTGGCCGGCAAAATACCCTGGGCCTGTAGTTTTGGTGTCAGCTTCTTTTCGATGTCGCTCCGACTCCCGTTGGAATCGGGGGAATTCTTGGAACCCTTGTCTTTCTTTATCCACTTGATGGGATTGAGGGAATGGGAGCTATGCGAGCTCGAGGAGCTCGAATTTCCCTGTGCTGTGGTGGATGCTCCGGCGCCCGCAGGGCCTTGCGCCCCCGCGCGCTCCGCGCCTACAGTCAAGAAAAGAGAAACACTCAGAATCAGGACTGCTGGAACCAAAAATGATCTTTTCATAGTGACTCCTCAGTGGAAGTTTCTGAAGGCTGGGAAGCGGCCTCACCCTCAGTAGGCCACATCCGGTAATTGCGTGCGTGCTTTCGGAAGGGTGGTACTCCCTCAATCGGTCACACTGTCCGTTAGTACAGGTTTCCATGCTCGCCGAGTATTTCTCTTCCGGTATGTGGAAGCCATCTAGTTCGAACCGCAGCCGGGCGGCGTGTGGATCAGGATCTGAACTTGAGAAAGAGGCCGTAGAGAGTCAACCCCAAGCCGCCGAGAAAAAGCAGCGGCGTGAGGTATTGCGTTATGAGGGGAAGGACGGACGCTGGCAGAGGGACCTGAATGGGATTGCCGTAGCCGCCGGCGAAATAATGAATCACGGCTCCGAGAAGCATATAAAGAAG
>Ga0209577_10004871_pt1 | contig 12580 bp, 12 predicted proteins | sample GraSoiAngelo_109_FD_185874 | JGI IMG/M metagenome (GOLD analysis project Ga0209577, IMG submission 185874) | Grasslands soil microbial communities from the Angelo Coastal Reserve, California, USA - 14_0903_12_20cm (SPAdes) (version 2) | ecosystem: Environmental > Terrestrial > Soil > Grasslands... | reverse complement strand
GGCAATTACGTTTAAGAGGCATTAGGTTTTTTGGCAAGCAAACATTAATATCTTCCCACATCGCCGAAAAAATACGGCGACGAATTAAGAAATAGCCGCTTTACATTTAGCTCAATTGCAAATACTCACAATGCCGAGCACGACGAGCAGCGCGCGTTTGAGGCCCGCGTCGCGACCGCGCGGGTCGTACCACTCGTCGAGCGTGTGCGTGTTGCCGGACGATCCGCCCGCGCCGATGGTGACGGCGGGCAGGCCGCGCGAGATGGCGATGTTCGAGTCGGTTGAGGAGCAGTCGAGGAAGGGGCGCGCGCCGAGGCCGCGCGTCGCCTCGACGGCGAGGCGCACGAGCGCGTCTGTGGGCGGGGTAGCACCGCCCGGTCGGTCGCCGATTAGTTTCACTTCGAGTTCGAGCGGAGGCGTGCCCGCGCGCCGCGCGGAGTTTTCGTCCTCGGCTGACTCGCGCGCCGCGCGCCGGAAGAAGGCGTCGAGGCGGCCCAACTCGTCCGCCGACTCCGAGCGCAGGTCAACGTCCATCAGCGCCTCGCGCGGGATGACGTTGACGCCGCAGCCGCCCTCTATGCGCCCGACGTTGAAGGTCGTGCGCGGTCGCTGCGGCGCGGGGTACGCGGCGAGGCGCGCGACGCATCGTCCGAGCGCATGCACCGGGTTCGCCGTGCCGAAGTCGCCCCATGAGTGACCGCCCGCGCCGCGGCAGCGCACGCGATAGCGGCGCGAGGCGAGCGCGGCGTGCGTGATGCGCTCCAGGCCCGGCCCGTCAATGCTGATGAAGGCGTCAACGCGCCCCGCCCACTCGCCCGCCGTCAGGAGGTGGCGCACGCCGCGCAGGTCGCCCTCGCCTTCCTCGCCCACCGTGCCGACGAACAGAAGCGACCCCGCCGTCTCGACCCCGCACTCACGAAACGCGCGTGCGAGCGCCAAGAGCGCGGCCAGTCCGCACCCGTCGTCCGCTATTCCCGGCGCGCGCATACGCCCCGCGGCGTCGCGCCTCACCGCGCAGTCAGTCCCGGCTGGAAAGACCGTGTCGAGGTGCGCGCTCAAGACCAAGAGCGGCCTCTCCACGCGGCCCCGCCTGAGCGCCACGCAGTTGCCGACCTCGTCAACGTGCGCCCCTTCCAGCCCGCACTCGACGAGCCTCGCGCGCAAGGCTTCGGCGCGCTCACTTTCACCGAACGGCGGCGCGGGTATCGCGCAGACGCGCGCGTGCTCCTCGTCGAAGCTCTCCGCCTGCTCCTCGAAAAATCTGAAGGCACGCCGCACGCGCTCCGACGCCGCGAGGCCGCGAACGACCTCTTCGGGCACGACGGGCATGATCGTGGGGACGGACATAAGAAGTGATGAGTGATGAGTGATGAGTGATGAGTGGTAGGCAACCTGCTTTCAACTCATCACTCATCACTCATCACTTAAACCAACTGCATGACCTCTTCTTCGCTCAAGACGCCGCGGGCGCTCTTGGCGTGGTCGTAGATGCGTTGGACGCGTTCGTCCGTGGCGGCGATGTCGCGGGATTCGAGCCAGTAGATGACGTTCGACTTGCCGCTCATCGGGCCGACCTCGATCTGCTGGCGCATGCCGAAGAGTCCGGCGGGCACGCCTGAATAAACCAGGTCTGCGAGTTCCGTGTCGCCCTTCCTGAAGCTCTTGATGACCGCCGCAGCGTGAACGCCGGTCGCCGTGCGGAAGGCGTCGCGCCCGAAGACGGGGTAGTTGAGCGGTATCGTCCAGCCGCAACTCTCGGCAGCCTTCTCGCAATACTCGCGCAGGCACGACAGGTCGTTGTCAATCCAGCCCATGAGCTTCAGGTTGACGAGCAGTTGATCCATCGGCGTGTTGCCGACGCGCTCGCCGACGCCCAGGGCCGTGCCGTGAACCTGATCCGCGCCGCCCTCGATGGCCGCAATCGAGTTGATGACGCCGAGGCCGCGGTCTTGATGCCCGTGCCAGTCAAGTCTGACGCGCTCGCCCTGCTCCTCGATAATCTTCTTGACGAAGCGGACGACCGCGCGCGCCCCGTCGGGCGTGGCGTGGCCCACGGTGTCGCAGACGCAGACGGCGCGCGCGCCGCAGCGTATCGCGGTCGTGTAGAGGGCGCGGATGGTTTCGGGGTCGGCGCGCGTCGTGTCCTCGGTGACGAACATGACGGGCAGGCCCTCGCCTGTGGCGAAGGTGACGGCCTCCTCGGTGAGCTTCAAGAGCTTGTCGAGCGTCCAGCCCTCGGCGAAGAAGCGTATGAAGGAGGAGCCGAGGAAGGTGCAGGCCTCGATTGCGATTCCGGCGCGCTGCGAGATTTCGGCGATGGGGCGGATGTCGTTCTGGTGCGTGCGCGCGGCGCAGTTGGGCCGGATTTTTAATCTCTGCTCGACGATCTCGCGCGCCAGCCTTTCGACGCCCGCGGCGTGCGTGCCGCCCGCGCCGGGCAGTCCGATGTCGGCGGTGTCAATGCGGAGCGCGTCCATCAGGTGAAGCAGCTCTATTTTTTTCTCTACGGACGGCTCGCAGACCGACGGCGACTGTAATCCGTCGCGCAGCGTCTCGTCGTCGAAGCTGACGGGGCGCGCGGGCGCGGCGAATGCCGGCTCGACGCGGTTCCAGTCGTAGATGAGTTCGCTCGCGGGCACTTCGCTTCACCTCCTTTGTTCGCAGGAGAGATACTCTTCGACTTATCTTCGGCTTGCGTTCGATTACAGCAAGCGCCGAGGCGGCGTGTCAAGCAAGGCGCTTTGGAGACGGCGCGCCGCGCGTTCTACACTCCGGGGCGACGCCGTGAAGCGCTAACACTTTCGGACGCCCGCGCGTCTCTAATGACTCAGGAGGTCGGCCCGACGCCCGCAACTTTTTCAAGAAGGGTACAGGAAGGGCAGACAAGGACAAACGATGAAACTTAAAAGCTCGCGACGTGCTCTTCTCGCCCTCGCACTCGTCGCCCTCTGCGGCGCGGCGGCGCGGGCGCAGGTCACGGTCATCAAGGCCGGGCGACTCGTTGACCCGGAGACGGGCACGGCTTCCGTCAACCAGACAATCCTGGTCGAGGGCCGGAAGATAAAGGCCGTCGGCGCTGGAATCGCCGTCCCCGCGGGCGCGAACGTCTTAGACCTCTCGGCTTACACGGTTCTGCCCGGACTCTTCGACGCGCACACGCACCTGTGCGAGCGCACGCCGCCCGAAGACCGCGACCTCTTCTCCAACGACATACGCGAGACGGGCGCGTACCGCGCCATCCTCGGAACGGTCAACGCGCGCGAGATGCTCGAAGCCGGCTTTACGACCGTGCGCGACGTGGGCAACGCCGGCAACTACGTTGACGTTGACCTGCGCCGCGCAGTCGAGCAGGGCCTCGTCCCCGGCCCGACGATCATCAGCGCCGGGCGCATCATCGCGCCCTTCGGCGGGCAGTATCACCTGCAACCGGAGCGGCGCGAGTTGGGCCAACCCGAATACCTCTTCGCCGACACGCGCGACGAGATGCGCAAGGCCGTGCGCGAGAACGTCCACTTCGGCGCGAAGGTCATCAAGATCGTCGTGGACGACCAGACGTACATCTACTCGGTTGAAGACATCAGGTTCATCGTCGAGGAGGCGCGCTCGGCGGGCCTGAAGGTCGCCGCGCACTGCCTGACCGAGCAGGGCGCGCGCAACGCCGCCGAGGCCGGCGTCGCCTCAATCGAGCACGGCCTGCGCATGTCGGACGAGACGATGGAGGTCGCCCGGCGCAACGGCGTCGTCCTGGTCGGCACGGACTTCCCCGAACGAACGGCGCTCTACCTCGGCGCGGGGCCGGAGTTCGCCAAAATCTTCCACGCCCTCTTCCTCGACCGACTGAAGCGCGCCTACCGCGTCGGCATCGCGATGGCCTATGGAACTGATGCCTTCTTCGCCGTCCCCGGCGAGACGCGCGGCACGCTCGCGCTCTCCTACCTCGACAGCTACACGGAGGCGGGCATCCCCGCGCCTTACGTCCTGCGCATGATGACGACGAACGCGGCGCGCCTGCTCGGAGTCGAGAAAGAGCGTGGCGCGATCCGTCCGGGCCTCGCCGCCGACATCATCGCCACGCCCGACGACCCGCTCTCGGACATCACGGCTCTGCGCCGCGTCGCCTTCGTGATGAAGGACGGGAAGCTCTACAAGCGGCCCGAAGGACGATAGCCCGCTGTCGCGACCCGCGCACTTTCCTGTATCATCGAAAAAACGAACAGTGAGTGATGCGGGAAAAGATGAGGACGCTGAAGAGAATCTTCGATAATAACCGCGCGTGGGCGACGGGGATCAGAGAACGCGAGCCGGACTTCTTCCGCGAGTTGTCGCGGCAGCAGTCGCCCGAGTACCTGTGGATCGGCTGCGCCGACAGCCGCGTGCCCGCGACGCAGTTGACGGGCCTCGCGCCCGGCGAGATGTTCGTCCATCGCAACGTCGCCAACCTCGTCGTCCACACAGACCTCAACTGCCTCTCGGTCATGCAGTACGCCGTGGACGTTTTGCGGGTCAGGCACGTCATCGTGTGCGGGCACTACGGCTGCGGCGGCGTGCAGGCGGCGCTCGCCGGCTCGCGCCTGGGGTTGATAGATAACTGGCTGCGCCACGTGCAGGACGTGATGGAGAAGTACGCGCAGGCGCTCGCGCGCGCCGACGGCGAAGGGGCGCGGCTCGACTTGCTCTGCGAGCTGAACGTGCGCGAGCAGGTCGCGAACGTCTGCCGCACGACCGTGGTGCAGGGCGCATGGGAGCGCGGGCAGGAGTTAAGCGTGCACGGCTGGGTTTACGGCCTCGCCGACGGGCTGCTGCGCGACCTCGGCCTCTGCGTCAACTGTCCCGAAGACCTCGCCGCCCGACTCTGATCTTCGAGTCGTTTCGTCTTTGTCATCCTGCGGCGCTCACAGACCCGCCCGCTTCGGCGTTGGTTTCTCCCGCGTGAAAGTCGGCGCTTCGACGACCAACACGTTCAGGACGCGGAACCCTCCGCCCTCCGGCAACTCGAAGGACAGTTCCAACTCCCCGCTCCTGCTCTGCACCACGTCAGAGACGACCTCGCTGATCCGGCCCGGCTCGACCACGCCCGAAGACTCCGTGCCGCGCGGCGCGTCGCCCGCCGACCAGCGGACAGGCCCCCTCGCCGCGTTCACCTCCGCATAAAAGATATAACTGCCGCCGGGGCGCACGCAGACGCGCCGCCTGAGACGCCCGCCGGGCGCGGCGGCCATCCCCTGCCAGCCGTCCGACCTCAGCACCTCGACAGGCCCCGAGGCCGACCAGCCGTACCCGTCTGTGCCCTGCGCGCCGGCGGCATCCGTCGAATCGCTCCGGGCCAGGTTGGCCCCATTGAACAGGCCGAGGCTCTCGGCGTCTAGGCGCTCGTAATCGCAGACACGCACCACCGCGGTCGAAGAGCGCACGCGTATGCCCCGACCGCGCTCGCGCCGATCCCTGACGAAGAGTCTGTCGCCGAGCAGTTGGACGAAGATGCCGGGCGCGACCTCGCCCCGGCGCTCCACGACCGTGTTCCCGTCCGCGTCCAGGCGCTCGAAGACATTCCGGTCGTCGGTCTGCGTCCAGTTCCTGTCGCGCAGGTTGAGCGGCTCAAGGCGCGGGTCGGCGTAATAGACGAGGTTGCCGCCCGGCCTGTACTCGTATGTGATGTGGCGAAAGTAGAGGCGCGGGTCGAGGTAGTTCTTCGAGGCAGTCTCGTGCCTGAGAGCCTCCGGCGCGGGCGCGATCTCCCGACCGTCCATCAAGGCGTCGTGCAGGGCGAGCGCGCCCGCCGGCCTGCCGCCGACCAGCCAGTAGCAGTCGAAGGTCGGGTCTTCGTAAACCCAGCCGCCCAACTCCGGCAGCCAGACCTCCGCCGCGCCGTGCGCGTCGCGGCCCAACTGCCCGTCGCGCACGAGTATGGTCATGCCGACCACGCGCGCCTTCAGGCCCGCGGCCTCGCAGAGCGCGGCGTACACTTCGGCCAGGTTGCCGCACAGCACCGGCTCGCCCCGCCGCATCCGCTCGTAGGCGTCGCGCGGCACACGCGTCGCCAAGCCCGGCATGTCCTGACGCTTGCTCAGGGTCGCGAGCCACTCGCGTATCTTGTTGGCGCGCTGCCAAGCGGAGTCGGAAGGCGAGAACACGCCGCGCAACTCCCTGCGGAAGAACGCCGCGTCCTCCTGGCTCAAGGGCGCGCGCGGCGCGACGCGTCTTTCGACCGACGGGACGCCTTTAACTTCGTCGCCGCGCCGTTCGACCGTGAACCTCGCGAGTTGAGACGGTTCTCGGAGCGGGTCGGTGACGGTGATGACGGTTTCGCCCTCCGGGAGGGTCATGTAATAGTCGGTCGAAGGCGCGTTGGTTTGCTGGGCCGGCGCTTTCGAGACGAGGACGGCGGCGGCAAAGCCGCAGGTGAAGGCCGCCGCCACGGCCACGCAGAAGATCAGCCCGCTGCGGGAGACGGTCACGGAACGAGGGCTGGGGAGAATCTCTTCCACGTCTGCTGGCTCGTACCCTGAGAACTAAAAGCTGTACCCCTTACGACGCGCCGCGCCGCGCCGGGGTTACAAGTTTTTCCCGCGCCTCGGCCTCCGGCCTCCGCTTTTGCCTTTTGCCTTCCTCATGTTATAGCCTCGACGCGCCCCGCGCCCCGGCTCGCTCCCGGCCACGCGCGCACTCAGGTGACACGGATGATTATCGCCCTCGGCTCTTCACGCGCCGCCAAGATCATGGCCCTGCGCTCGGCCTGCGCGCGCGTCGCGGAGACAGACCCGCGCTGGCGGCACGCCGAACTCATCTCGCGCTCGGTCGAGACGGGCGCGCCGCGCATGCCGCTCAACGACACGCAACTGATGCGCGGCGCACGAGACCGCGCCGACGCCATGCGCGAACTGCTGCGCGACGAGGGCCGGCGCGCCGACTTCTTCGTCGGCCTCGAAGGCGGCTTCCACTCGATCACGTTCGACGACGTGCGCCACACGTTCCTCCACGGCTGGGCCTACGCCACGGACGGCGCGCGCGGCTACTTCGGCCACGCGCCCGCCGTCACCGTCCCCGCCTCAATCGTCGCGCGCGTCGAGCGCACGGGGCGCGAGTTGGGCGAAGTGATTGACGAGGTCGCGGGCGAGCACGACGTTCGCAGCCGGCAGGGGGCCTGGGGCGTCCTCTCGCGCGGCCTCCTGACGCGCTCGATGAGCTTCGAGACGGCGCTCGTCGCCGCCTTCGCGCCGTTCTACAACGCGCGGGTTTACGGATGAATCACAGAAGTCATGTTTTGAAAGGTTAGCCGGAAGAATGGAAAGACTCACAGCCGAAGGGAACGACGAGCACCTCGCGCGGGTCGGGCACGGCGCGCCGGGGTGGATCGAGGTGATCGCCGGCTCGATGTTCTCAGGCAAGTCGGAGGAACTCATACGCCGCCTGCGCCGCGCCAGGATCGCGCGCCTGAAGGTGCAGGTCTTCAAGCCCGAAATTGATGTGCGCTACTCGCGCGACCACATCGTCTCGCACTCCGAGATGCGCCACGAATCGCGCGTCGCGCGCTCGGCGGCTGAGATACTCGCGCAGGTCGAGCCGGACACGCAGGTCGTCGGCATTGACGAGGGGCAGTTCTTCGACAACGAACTCGTCCCGGTCGCCAACACGCTCGCGCAGCGTGGCCTTCGTGTCATCGTCGCCGGACTCGACCAGGACTACACGGGCAAGCCCTTCGAGCCGATGCCGCAACTCCTCGCCGTCGCCGAGTACATCACCAAGACGCACGCCATCTGCGTCCGCTGCGGCCAGCCCGCCAACTACTCGCAGCGCATCGTGGAGGTCGAGGGCCAGGTCGTCGTCGGCGCTTCGGACGCCTACGAGGCGCGCTGCCGCCGCTGCTTCGTCCCGCACGCCGACGCGCCCACGCGCTACGTCACAGAAGGCTAAACGTCCGCGAGCGCGAAGAGAGTTCAGAGTTCAAGCTTTAGCTTGTACTTCCTTGAAAGACACAAGCTAAAGCTCGAACTCTGAACTCTCGAACTCTTGTGCTTGAATTGTCAGCCCTCGGCAGGAGGCTCAAGCTCCTCGGCCAGTCGCGTCCAGACCTCGGCGAACTTCTCCACGTCTTCGCGCGCGCGCTCCAACGTGCGGCGGCTGTCCATGTAGGCCGCCCAGTGCGGCGTGTTGACCAGCGCCTCCTGCGTCTCCTCGCCGAGCGCCTGCGCCATGAGCGCGACGAGGTCTTGCGTCACGCGCGTGTGTTCCAGAAGAGCCTGGATGATCGTGTAGGCCAGACGCGCCTGCTCGTATGCGAGGTTCTGCGGGCGCTCGGTCGCCTCCTCGCGCGCGGGCGTTTCACTCTCGCCGCTCATCCGCCCGACTCTCCGCCCGAATCTTCCGCGTACCAGCTCCCGCGCACGAGCGGCAACTCCGCGACATGCGCCGCGCAAAGCTCCGCGTCGCCGTTGAAGATTTTCACTTCCGTGCCGTGCGCGAGGTGGTCGTACTTGACGAGTCCGAGCGCGACCTGGCGGCGCAGGCGCGGCGAGAAGACCGTCGAGGTGATGCGCCCGACCTCGCGGTCTTCGACGCAGGACTTGATGCGCGCGTCCGTCGGCGGCTCGGCGTCGCGGTCGAAGACGAGGCCCGCGAGCTTCTTGGCGACGTGGCCGCGCCAGTGTATGCGCGCGATGATCTCCTGCCCCGTGTAGCAGCCCTTCGTGTAGCTGACCGCCGACGTCTCGTCCAGGACTTCGGTCACGACGTTCGCGTCCGTGGCGTCCACGCCGTAGCGCGCCACTCCCGCCTCGACTCTCAGGATTTCGAGCGCGTCGAAGCCCGCGGGCCGCGCGCCCGCCACGATGAGAGCATTCCACAGCGACGCGGCGGCGGCGGCACTCACGAAAAGGTCGAAGCCGTCCTCCGCCGTGTGCGTTGCGCGCGCTACCGTGACCTCGCCGTTTTGAAATCGCGCTGTGCTGACGCGCCCGCGCGCCGTCTCCGCGGCCAAATCGCCGAGCGCCGCGCCGACGACATCACGCGCGCGCGCGCCCTGCACGGAGATGATAGCCGTCTCCCGCGTCAGGTCGCGGACGCGGAAGTCGCCCGCGAGCGTGAAGCGTTCGAGGCTTCGGAGCACGCGCTCGTAGGTCGCTGATTCCGTGTCGAAGAGGAACGCGTCGCCGCGTCGGAAGACGCGCGCGCTCGCGACGAGACGCCCCTGCGGGTTCGGGAAGGCGGCGCTCATCCATGCGCCGTCTTCGAGCCGCGCCACGTCGTTCGTCAGCATCCCGTTCAAAAACTGCACGGCCTCGCCGCCCGACACCTCGACGCGCCCGCGCGAAGAGAGGTCGAACAGCCCCGCGCCGCCGCCGCGCACGGCTTCATACTCGGCGCGCGCGTCGCCATAACTGGCCGGGACGAGGCAGCCGTCCTGCTCGCGCAAGGTAGCGCCTGCGCGCCGGTGCGCCTCTTCGAGTGGCGAGCGGCGCACGGTCGTCTCTTCGAACACGCGGCTTTCGATTGCTTCGCTCATTCCTGACACGGCCCCTTGCTCTCGGAGGTGGTGCGTCACTTCACTTCGCGGCGGCGCGCGCCGTCCGGCTTCGCGGCGAGGCCGAGGGCACGGGCCACCGATTTGTAGTCTGCAAGTTGCGCCGCCTCGCGGCGGTGCGAGGCGAGCACCTGCGGGCTGGGGTGGTAGAGCGGCACGAGCAGGCGACCGCCCCACTCTTGAACCTGGCCGACGTTCTCCTTGAGGGAGAGCCGATGATACTCGACCGCGCGGAGCGCATCAAGCGACACCGCGCCGAGCGTGACGACGACGCGAGGGTCAACCGTCTGGATCTGCCGGCGCAGGAACTCCGAGCAGTTCGCGACCTCGCGCCGCGTCGGCCTGCGGTTCGCGCCCGACTCCGCGCGCGGGTTGCAGAGCGCCGCGTTGGTGATGAAAATTTCCTCGCGCCGCAGCCCGATTGACGCGAGGTAGCGGCTGAAGTTTCGCCCCGACTGGTCGCCCGAAAACGGCACGCGCGTGCGGTCGCCGCCCTGCCTTCCGGGAGCCTCGCCGACGAACATCACGCGCGCGCAGACGCGCCCGTTCCTCTCGCTCAAGACGGCGCTCCGCCCGCACATCGCCGGACACCTACGGCACGTTGCGGCCTCCGCCACGAGCGCGTCGAACGCCGCCCGCCTCGCGTCCGCCGGAGAGTCTTTCTTGAAATCCGCGGTCATGCTTTTGTCGAATGCTGATAACTAATCAGCCCGCGCTGCCGCCGCAATCGCAGCCGACGAGACTGAATTAGGATAGCAGACGAATCAATGAATGATGAACTGAAAGGTAGAGGTCTTCAATTCATCGTTCATCAGTCCGCGTTAATCGTTTTGATCTGCGGGACGGTGAGGATGCGGGATTCCGGGGCGGGGTCTTCGACGGCTCGTGCGAGCGCGGCGACCATCTGCGCGTGCGTGACGAAGCCGAGGCGTCGCGCGGTCTCGCGCGTCTGGGGCAGGCGCTCCGTGAGCCAGTAGAAGGGCAGGAGCAGGTAGGGCCAGCGGTGGCCGGGGCCGAGGACGTACCAGGGCCGAAGGACGGTCGCGCGCAGACCTGACTCGCGCAGCAGCGACTCGACCTCGGCGCGCACCTCCTGGTACGCCTTCATCACGGGCGCGGGCTGCGCGACGCTCACGTAGATGAAGTGCTCTATCCCGGCGGCGCGCGCGGCGTTGACGGAGGCGCGCCCAGAGACGAGATCAATCTCGCGGAACTGCCGCGTCTTCGCGGGCGAGGGCCTGGGCACGCCGACGAGCTGCACGAAGGTGTCGGAAGGCTCGACCGCGCCCGCGAACGTCGCCTCGTCGAGCGGGTCGCCGCGGACGGCCTCGCAGCCCGCGGGCAGCCGTCCCTCGGAGCCGCCGCGGACGAGCGCGCGCACCTCGTGCCCGCGCTTCAGAAGCTCGCCGACGAGAGCGCGCCCCAGATAGCCCGTGCCGCCCGTGATGAAAACTCTTCGCCTCGTCATCCTCGTCCGCGGCTCCCTCCCGCGCCGGTCTTCGTCCGTCGTGCCGGCCTTTAACTGTCATTACGGGCGGGGCGCGCGGCGCGGATTTCGGTTTGATGATTGAAAAGGGCCGCGCCGTCTTCAGCGCCACGGTCGGAGGCTTTGCGGGTCGGAAGGCGAGGGGCGTGCTTTGTTCAAGCGGTAGGCGGAAGTCCGCGTCCCGCGGTCGGGTCGGCCCACCGTTTTTACGCTTGACGGCTCGCGGGGCTGTGTGCGATAAGAGTCTGCCCCACGGTACTCCCGTTCTTGCCCCGGACAGGTGGCCTGTTTGTTAGTCCGCTTTACATAAGGTCTGCCCGGTGCAGGCAGCGGCGCGGCGCTCACTTCGTGATTTCCTCATCGAGCGGCGTGCGGTCTCATTCATTTGATAGCCGGAGGTTATTATTCGCCGGGGTCTCCCCGTCAGGGGAGGTCTGTAGCCCAAACCCGCTCACCTTCAAAAGGAGCAAGCCGGTTCAGCGCCCCTCTGCCTGAGCCACCCAACCTCGTGAGGAGACACTAATGAAGAGAACGATCAGCATTTCCCTCGCGGTTCTTGCAGCCGTCTGCCTGTTCCGCGCCTCTCAACTGCTCAACACCGCGCACGCGCAGAACGGGCGCGGCCCGGTGATCCACGGCGTCAACCCGGAGAGCCTGCCGGATAACCCGAACGCCCCGGAGACGAACCGCGGCGCGCGCGTCGGCGACTCGCTGACGACCGGCGGCACCGGCGTCGTCACGCCCGCCATCACGTACCACGGCGGGCCGCTCATCGGGACGCCGACGATCTATCTCATCTGGTACGGCAACTGGAACCAGGCTAACGGCTCCGACACGCCGGCGGGCCAGCAGATCGTCCGCGACTTCGCCAACACCATCGGCGGCTCGCCCTACTTCCTGCTCAATACGAGCTACAACGCCGGGGGCATGGTCATCACCGGCGCCGTCGTCTTCGGCGGCGAGGCGACCGACACCGGCTCGCAGGGCACGCGCCTGAGCGACTCCAAAGTCTTGAGCGTCGTCAACAATGCCATCAGCTCCGGCAAGTTGCCGTATGACCAGAGCGGCGTCTACTTCGTGCTCACGTCGTCGAACATCTCCGAGAACTCCGGCTTCTGCACGCGCTATTGCGGCTGGCACACCGACGGTAGCGCCACCGCCGGGCACGTCCGCTACTCGTTCGTCGGCAACGCCAACCGGTGTCTTTCGGCCTGCGCCGCGCAGACCACCAGCCCCAACGGCAACGCGGGCGTTGACGGCATGATCTCCGTCATCGCGCACGAACTCGAAGAGGCGACGACCGACCCCGACCTCAACGCCTGGTACGACAGCGGCGGCTCGGAGAACGCCGACAAGTGCGCTTGGACGTTCGGCCACGCACAGTACCAGGTCGCCAACGGCTCGTGGGCCAACATGAAGCTCGGCTTGCGCGACTTCCTCATCCAGCGCAACCTCGAGCACCACACGAGCGGCGACCTCTGCAAGGTGAACGCGACGCAAAACTAAAGCGTCTCTCAGAAACCTCGACACGTTTAGAGGCGGGCCGCGACCGCCGTCCCAAGTCGAAGCAGGGGACG